>Ga0256404_1000355_pt1 | contig 119649 bp, 106 predicted proteins | sample RumenRJG_01DNA_FD_185990 | JGI IMG/M metagenome (GOLD analysis project Ga0256404, IMG submission 185990) | Bovine rumen microbial communities from Lethbridge, Alberta, Canada - RJG_01 | ecosystem: Host-associated > Mammals > Digestive system > Stomach > Rumen | place: Canada: Alberta... | reverse complement strand
AACAGGATGGTATAAGTTTAAGAGGCGGTGCTCATTTGTGAAATCGTTTTTTATCGTTGTGGTGCTGATGCTGCGAAACGGTGGTGCTCAAACGCGAATTGGCGGTGCTCCGCGCGCGAAAGAATCAACAAATACTGCTTTAAATGCAATTCCATCGTTAAAAGTTTATGATGCTCCTTTTTTGAGCATAGCTATGTATGGCGCATCAATTGGCAATTTCGGATATGTAACCATTCCAGCATGTACTAACCAAGCCTGCTGTAATTTAGCGGAATCAAGCAATGCTTGTTCTGTCAAATTCGTGTTTTATGTGCTTTATGCTACGAAAGCATATTTGATAAGTCGAGGCGTTGGAGGTACCCAGCCCAATATAAATGCGAAAATAATTAAGAATCTTAAAATTCCTCTTCCCTCAATTGACCAACAGATATCAATAGCAAAATACCTTGACGAGCGTTGTTCCTTTATAGAAGATCTCGTTAATATAAGAATGAAACAAGTTAATAAGCTTGAGGCGTATAAAAAATCTCTTATATACACATATGTAACCGGCAAAAAGGAGGTTCCCAATGGCTAAACTCGCTCAAGAATTAGATTTTGAGAAATATATTGTTGAACGTCTTGTAAATGATAACGACTATATTGAAAGAAAGTCGTCGCTTAATCCGGAAAAGTCAGATTACGATAAGACTCTTGCAATGGACAAAGAGCTTCTGATGAAGTTTTTGAACGATACTCAAAAAGATGAGATGGATATTCTTGAGCGTCTTTATGGTGATAACACTGAGGACACGATCATTCATGCAATCCGAAATCAGATAGACCAAAAGCAGAGTTCTTTTATAGAAGTGCTAAGAAATGGAGTGGATATTGCTAATCATCATCTGACGCTTTTATATAAGAAACCAAATACAGCGCTTAATCCTAAGAGCGTAGAAAACTATTCCAGGAATATTCTTTCAGTTATCAAAGAAGTCTGGATTACTGATAAAACAGATAAGGATGGAAATGAAGTTAGTGAGAATACTGGTAGAGTTGATATAGTTACTTTTATTAACGGTCTTCCATTTGCTTCTTTTGAACTAAAGTTTAATGCTTCTGGGACAACAAGTCAGGATGCAAGAGAACAATACGAACGTGATAGAGACCCAAACAATCCGCTGTTCCGTTTTAAAAATGGTGTAGTAGTATGTTTCGCAATGGATGAGAATGAGATTTACATGACAACTCATCTTAATAGAAATCAAACTCAGTGGATGCCGTTTAATATGGGTAAGGGAGAGGGAATCAACTGCGGAGCTGGAAATCCTATCTGTGATGATGATTATCCAGTTCATTATATGTGGGATGATATTCTAACTAAAGATAGCGTTGTCGAGCTATTAACAAAGTTTGTAATACTAAAGCGAGAAGAGAAAAAAGATAATGTTACAGACAAAACTAAAATACAAGAGAACCTTATCTTTCCTCGATATCATCAAAGAGATGCCGTTCAAAAATTATTAGCTGATGTATTAAAGAATGGCACAGAATGTAATTATCTGATTCAGCATTCTGCTGGATCAGGTAAAACCAATACTATCATGTGGCTTGCATACAGACTTGCTTCTCTACATGATAGTGCAGATAATCCGATTTTTAATAACGTTGTAATTGTTACTGATCGTGTGGTAGTTGATAGACAATTGCAGGCAGCTATTAACAGTTTTGAGCATCAGTCAGGCTATGTTAAGACCATTGGCGATGGAATGAAGTCATCTGATCTTGAAAATGCTTTGAGCGGTAACACGAAGATAATAGTTACTACAATTCAGAAGTTCCTTTATGTTTATACCGAGGGTATGAATGAAAAGAAATTTGCCGTTCTGATTGATGAGGCACATCAATCAACAACCGGCGAAGATATGAAGAAGTTGAATCAAGCGTTGTCAGAAGAAGAGTTTAATTCTGAAGATGCTGTAATTGAACTTATGGAACAAACTGGAAAAAGAAGCAATATCTCCATGTTTGCTTTTACAGCAACACCTAAGAACAAGACTTTGAGGTTGTTTGGTAGACCTAACAGTAGAGGTGCTTATGAAGCATTCCATCTCTATTCTATGAAGCAGGCTATAGAAGAAGGGTTTATCCTCGATGTTCTTCAAAATTATATCGAATATGATACGTATTTTGATATAGCCCAAATAAGTGAAGATGATCCAGTGCTTAAGAAAGGTAGTGCAAAATCTCAGATTGCATTATTTGCTTCATTGAACGAAGAAAACATCAGTCAGAAAGTACAAATTATAGTTGAACACTTCCGCACTTATGTTATGGACCAACTAGGGGGGAGTGCCAAGGCAATGGTAGTTACTTCAAGCCGTGCTGAAGCGGTTAGATATAGACTCGCTGTGGATGCTTATATAAGAGAGCGAGGAATAAAGGATGTCTCGGCATTGGTGGCTTTTTCTGGTTCGGTTAAGCTTGATAAAGATGGACTTCCCACAAAGAGTGAAGGTAAAGAATATTCTGAAATTGGCATGAATGACATACCAGAGAAGAAGTTACCTGCTGTATTTGACGGTGATGAATATAATCTGCTTCTTGTTGCCAATAAATACCAGGTGGGGTTTGATCAGCCAAAGCTCTGCGCGATGTATATCTTGAAGAAACTTAAAGATGTAAATGCAGTTCAGACATTAAGTCGTCTTAATAGAACGTGCAAGCCATTCGATAAGAATGTAATTGTTCTTGATTTTGTAAATACTGCAGCTGATATGGAGAAAGCTTTTTCAAAATACTATACAACGACACTACTTACTAATACTGCCACAGAATCTCAGCTATATGAACTTAAAGACAAGATACGAGGTTTCTATTTATATGATGATGACGATGTGGATAAAATTGTTGAGGTGTTGACTAAGCCAGAAGGTATAAACAATATAAAGCGTCAAAGTATGATTAATACCACGGTGGGTAGAGTTAAAAAGAACCTGTCGGGGAAAATTGATGAGGACAAGAAGGAATTCAAACGTCTCTGCAAAGGCTATTATTCATGCTATAAGTATTTATCTATGCTCTTACCACTTAATGATGAAAGCCTAAAGAAGGAGTATTTGTTCCTTGGGGAATTAATACAGTATCTCAATACTGGAACAAGTGGGGGCATTGATATTCGCGATAAGGTGCGCTTGTTCAACTTCAGACAAGATAATAAGGGAGATAAGGGCATAAAGAATGGTCACAAAAGTGACCCCGCTGTCTCTTTGCCATCTGTTACGATAAGGCTTCGTGAAGATGAAGAGATGAAATTATCTGAAATACTTATTGAAATTGAAGAGAAAACCGGAAAACAGTTTAGTCAGGAAGCTTACAGAAGACTTATGGAATGGTTTAAGGCACTGATTGCTTCAGATCCAGAGATTCAGGACAGCGCAAAAGCAAATTCCTTTAAGGATTTTATGGCATTTACATATAAGAATCGCACAGATGGAATTCTGATTGAACATATGGAGGATGACTATGAGCTAATGAATGCACTTCTTAAGAATGAAGATTTGTGCAATCAGATTTTTGGAGTTCTTGCAAGAGGTGTTTATGATGTCTCAAGAGGTGCCGAAGAATAATGTGTTTAATGGACAAGGTTATCCCCGGGTTGAAAAGTCGCATAAAACAGAAAAATGAATGAACTAGATAACGAAGCCCGAATATTAGAGTTATATAGAGCTGTACCTACAGACAAGGTGTGTATTCTTTTTGATGATGATGAATCAAAGAGAATATACGAATCGGTTGCGTTAAAAATTGAAAACTGGATTGATAATTCTGCAAAAAATTCACCATCACCGGACTATCTTAACCCGACGGAATCCATCATGATGGAAATAATGCGTGTAAACGATACCAATTCTGAAGCTAACAGAAGAGAAACAGAACTACAGAAAGAGTTGGCAGATAGCGGGATTATGGATTTATTTCCCAATGTTAATGTTGCTACATGTATTCCCAATGTCCACAACCAAAGCTATGATAGTTATATTAATTCTTTTGTTAACGCCGTTGAAAAGCACAATTCCAAAATAAACAAATACAAAGAAAACCACCCTGATATTAACAAGGTTGTATTTTTCATATGTGATGAATCTGAAGCATATTATGAGTGTCAAGAAAGAACCAGACAAGGATTTCGTGGAAGACTACATATTTGGTTTGGGGATAAAAGCTTTATGTGTATATTAAAGAAGGCAAAAGTGGATGCCGTAATATGGTACACACCATATAAGGTTTTAGAACGAGATGGTATAGATTTTCCTGAAGTAGTGGTAATCAATCCAAGCATGATTGATGAAAGCGCTCTCATTGCTTATAACAATGGTTATATGTTGGATGCTGCTCAGGTGAAGCGCAAGATATAGACTGGTTGATAAAGACAATCACTGGAGGTAGATATAATGAAAATTGAGCCTGGTAGAATTATAAATGACTTCGTCGAACCGAATAAAAAACAATATGCTATTCCGGTATATCAGAGAAACTACGAATGGCCTAGAGAACAATGTATAAAGTTGTTTGATGATATTGTTTTGGCTTTCAAAAATGATCGCAATCATTTTTGCGAATCGGTTGTATTTTCCCCTATTAGAGAACAGAAAGAATGGCTAGAACAAATGAAACGTTTACCGATTGGATTAGTCCGACTTTCTCATATGATAAAGATAGAGTTAAAGGTAATGCAAAGCTTGAGGGAACAGATATTTATATATCCACAGGTTACTCTGCGTCAGATTGCATAAGTTTCATAAAAGGGCTGTTAAGGAAGTACGACTTAAATGTTTCTGAAGATTATGTGTATTGCGCTAAGAGTGACAGAGAAGATTAAATTGGAGTAAACCTAGTAACAATAATTATAATCAAAAGAAATAGCCAGAAAAGATCATAGATCAAGATAACTCTCCTAATCAGTTGCTTTTGATGCTAATAGACGATATGTAATAGAGGAAATGGTCATGTATGATGAAGAATTGAATAGAATAATCGACGCATCAAGAAGAAATGCTCTTACTTTTTTCGTAGGAGCTGGAGTATCTAGATTGTCTGGAGCTCCAACTTGGAAAGAACTTATCAATGATATATGTGATGAGATAGGCATTGATAAGAAAAAAGATTATTCTTCTGACGAGTATTTGCGTATCCCCCAAATGTTTTTTAGTCATGTTAATAAAGATGAAAAACAGTATTATAGTTTTGTCGAAAAACGTATAAATAGAATCGATATTAAGCCCAATGAAATTCACAAAAGAATGCTTGATTTAAATCCTGTATCTTTTGTTACTACAAACTATGATAGTTTGCTTTCTATGGCAGCTATTCAAAATTGCAAGGTATATAAAACAATAGTAGAAGATAAAGAGGTCCCTAATATATATGGAGATAGTTTTATTCTTAAGATACATGGCGACTTTTCTCACAGAAATATTGTATTAAAAGAAGAAGATTATCTAAACTATAGTGATAATCATAAGCTTATTGAGACCCTTCTTAAAGGTGTTTTTTCTACAAACACAGTTGTATTTATAGGTTATAGTATTAATGATTATAATATTAAACTGATTCTTAACTGGACAAAAAAATTGCTGCAAGATCAATTTCAAAATCCGATTTTTTTGTATTCAGATCCAGTTTCTCTTAATAAAGAAGAACTACTATACCAAGAATCTAGAGGATTATCAGTTATTCAATGCAAGGAATTATTAAAACCGCCATTTGATTATATATTGTCATACAAAGCATTTTTTGATGCGATAAATCAAAAAAAGCTGTTTGATGTAGATAAAAATGATGAAAAAACGTGCTTTGACTATATATATGAACAATTAAAACCATTAGATTCGTTAAGTTCATTGAGAATAAATGATGTTCAAAGCAAATTAAATGATATATGTCAGATAGACGCTCAAGGGGCAATCCGGTTTAATTCTAGAAACGAAAAAGCATTCAAGTTATTTTGTAAAATAAATAGCAATACGAACACAACAGATTATAAAAAAACTGATTTAGAAAAATATAAAACAATCTTATCTGTTTTTAGGAAGGCTAGAATTGTAGGGTTAATCAATTATGAGAATAATAACATCTACTATTTGCCGGATGATAAAATCCCGTTTGCCGATATGCATTGTATATTATTTGACTATAAATACATTAGGAAATATGTAGCCGAAGAACATAAGAATATACAGAGCAAGTTTAAGAGGGCGTTTTACTTATATCAGCTTAAAGACTATGAACAGTCTTATTATTCATTCTTGGATATTTCTAAAGCCGCATTTGAAAACAAGAATTATCTTTTATATTATTTTGCTGCTGCAAATTGTGAATCCCTATTTAAGATAATTAAAAGTGAGAATAAGAGGTTTAATTGTTATGATTACGAATCGATTAAGGCAAACAAGATTACAGAAACAGATTATGAGAATCTCTTTTCCAATCTTCCAGTAGAGTTTAAAGTAGAGTATAAAAACCTAGAAAACATTCATTCTGTAAAGCTTTTTTATGAATACTTTTACAAGTCGATATATTTAACAGATAAGCTGGAAAAAGTAATATCAACCAATACTGTTGAACTTGGTGGTGTTACAAGTAGCATGAAAGTTATTAACCAGATTAAGGATTACCTCCATTTTCTCCTTGGCAATGGGTTGATAGCTGATGAATTTGTTGAATATAGAAAAACAATGGTTCATTTAATGACATTGATAATTAACAAGTACTCAACACAGGGAAAGAAACGAATAAGCAATAGAACGTTTGGATTCAATAATATAGAAGATACTATTTTACTTGATGAACTTGATTTTTACTGTTTGGCTGAGTATTTTACAGACAAAGACATCCTTGAGTTGCTTTCTCATAATAATATAGAGCAACTAGTGTTTAGTAATAGTGATAAAATTGAATTAGCCATAAACAACCTTATACATTACTATTCCTATCTTTCAAAAACAAAGGCCAATATTGCTGCGTTGGAAGATGCTCAACGTAGAATTAAGAATTGTTTAGTTATACTTAGCTTTGTCAATGTCCCGCAGGAGTTAGTGGATAATATTGTAAAGTTTATATTATCCAATGAGTTTTCTGATTTAAGGATTAATGACAAAGTATTGTTTCTTGACAGGGTGGTTTTTAATCAAGAAAAAAACAGCGACATAACGAAATCGTGTATTGAAAATGCATTAATAAAATATATTGATATGGAGATTTCAGCAACCCTAAAAGGCGAAACGTTTAAACTTGTGTCAACTAGCAAAATCAATTATCAATGGTTAGTTAGATATATAGATCCGCATAATGAAAAATATCACTCAAAACGATTATCGACTCGTGTTGCGAAGATTTATAAAAACAATTTAACTGGGATGTATTCTCAAGTGATAGAGTTTTATTTTCCGTTTATTTCAACATACCAAAAAAGGAATTTTGTTGGATGGCTAAGCCAGCGTATTTATGAGTGCTTCAGTATGAAGTTGTTTAAACTGCTGATTCAGTGCAATTTGAAGATAGATAATAGAATAATAGAGGATTTAAAAGAATACGTAAGAGGCGCTATAGAATCACAGCCAAAACTAAAGGAAGTTCCAATCTATCCAGTAAAAGATAAATATGAAGAGTTAAATAATGTCGGCTTTTGGTGTTTTATAGGGTTGTTAAATAAAAATGATTTTGTTGAATTTAAAGGCATTAGTGATTACTTTGACTTCTATTATGAATACAATGCTTTTGATTTTAGCAAATTTCAAGTGTCTTGGCTTTTAGAAATGAATAAGTATGCGTTGGAGAAAATTGCCAAAGGTAAAAAGGTAAGAGGAAAGATCCGGGCTATTGCTTCGGAGTATATAAAGAGCAAAACAATTAATGATGGCGATCGAAATAGTCTTAAAGATATATTGATTACATATTTATTATAGTTTTATTATTGGTCAAAGCTCGCTGTTATTAGAAATACTATAACGTTACTATTATCCCACGGATAATATTGGGATAATAAAACACAAAAATGTAGTTATTTTAAGCCGATTTTGCTAAATCTGCTACAACATCTTGTAGTTACGCAAAACGTGTAATACTACATTTAGTTGCAACTGACGAACTCGAATAGTAGCCGGTGGCTTTCCACTTATGCAACCAGCAATGCCAATGTGTTGTTAGTTCTCTGCCTTATGGGACTAATTTATGCTGTTCTTACTTGATTTACAGTTCACACACCCATAAAACCATATTCATTTCAGTTTTATAAAGTAGTTGTATACTGTACAAATAGAGATTTGTAATAATTCTTTGAGATTTCTTTTGGAGTAGCTTCTATGAACGAACGCATTATCCTAGCCCCCGGCCTTAACGGCAACGAACTGATCAAGAACCTAGCACTTCATGGTGTGAATTGCTTTAACACTAGAATCATGAGCGGCGCTGAACTTGCGGAATGTGCGTTGATGCGTTCTGGCATCAGTGTATCTGAGAATATAATTGATTCCAGAGACGAAGTCTCTAAGATTTCTGAGGCAGTTAAAGGCATTTCTTACTTTAAGACAACTTCCTATTCCGATGTTCGCAACCTGACATCAGCAGTTAGACAATTGAGAAGTCTTGTTGTTTCATCTGATGAATCCGCTGAACTTAAGAAGACCTTTCTTTCAGAAGATGTATTCTTGGATAAAAACGAGGCGCTGCTTGTTGTCTATGAGCGATATGTGCAAAGCCTTAAGGAAGAGAACAGTATCGATTCGATAATGTTGATCAGGAAGGCAATTGCTGAATGCGCTGAATTTGATGCTGATTTTTATTCTTTGGAAGAATATCCATGTAGTCCGATAGAGAAAGCTCTGTTATCGAAAGTATCTGGTGGAAAAGATAAACGCATTAGCATTAAGGATCTTTATAACGCTGTTGATAAACCACTCGAGATCTCCGCTATAAAGAATTGTTATGGACCTTCTAATGAAGTTGAAACGATATTAGACGATATCTATTCTTGCAGGAAACTTGATGAATGTACTGTTGCTGTAACTGAGCCTGGCACATACAGCCAGTTGTTTTTTGATTATGCTTTGATACATAACATTCCCATGACATTCGGATGTGGCGTGCCGATTATTAATTCAAATCCGGCAAAGCTACTGTCTCTTTACTTTCAGTGGACCGATGATTTCTTTAGTGCAGCTTCATTGAAGATGATGCTTTTCAGCAAGTCATTTAATAAGGGCAAGTTGATGAGCATGATGCCTGAACAGGATGAAAATTTCAGATGGAGTAGTTTCTATCGATATTTGGGAGAGATTGGTTTTACAAATGATAAGAAACATAATCTTAAGAGGTTGGCAGAATTTACTGATGCAGCTGAGGCCGAAGGCAGATTCATTGTTGAGGGTGAATCCAAAGAATATAGGGAATACAGCAATAAGCTTAAATGTATCCCTCTTCTTAAGATAATGGCCGAAGTGCTTTCTGCTCCACGCGAGCAATTTATAAGAGAGCATGCTGTTATTCGATCTGATGATACGAAGATAGCAACTAAGATGCTTACAACTTTGGATATAGCCTCATCCAATGTAATCTATGATGAATTGGTTTACATCAGCGAATCCGGAACAGATCAGACTGATGCAGATACCATAACAAATATCCTGAAGACCAGTGTAATGAGTCAGCAGAGCGAACCTGGATATCTGCATATAACCAGCATAGACAAAGCTTTCAGTTCGGTCAGGAAGAATCTATATATTGCTGGACTATCGGCATCCAAGTTCCCTGGATCACACAAAGAAAATTATCTTCTTCTTGATTCTGATCTGGACTTATTCGGAGAAGCCGCTTCATATCTGAAATCCGAAGATCGCATAAAAAGGAAGACTAAAAATGCAGTATGTCTTGCCGAATTGGCCTCTGCTTTGGACTCAAATATGGTCATATCGTACTCAGGTATGAATACAGCCGAACTTAAAAGGGATAATGCTTCATCAATCATATATTTGCTATTTAACAAAATGAGCAGTACAGAAGCTACCTATGAAGAACTTGAGAAAGCCATTACAAAAGTAAAATACTTTGAACCCGCAATTTCTACTTCCAGGCTGGTTGGAAAAGCATACACAGAAGGAGGAAGGTTTGCAAATGCTGGCAGGAATGAAAATGTCTATGCCGGTTGGAATATTAACGAATCGTATTCTCCCACTGCGTTAGAGACATTCTTTGGTTGCCCGAGAAGATTCATGCTCAGATATGTATTGGGAATTCCTGAGCCTGATACTGAAGATACCTACGAAGTTATAGATTCAAGAACTACCGGTACGATGGCTCACTCTCTTATGGAACAACTTGCTGATAGTGACATGTCCTGTGAAGAATTCCTGGAATTATCCGGTAGTTTCTTTGACAGGTATATTGCCCAGCACCCGCCTCTAATGCCAGAGAAGATCCCTTATGTGAGAGAAGAATTTCTTGACATGATGCGAACCGCTTATGATGGTGATCCGCACCGTAAGGTTGTATTGGCTGAAAAGGATATTGAATGCAAACACAGTACAGGTGTTAATATCCATGGTCTGCCTGACAGGGTTGAATTATTAGATGATGGAACTTGTTTGATTGTAGATTTCAAAACGGGCAGGAAGGTAAAGCATATTGAAGACGATTTTATGACATGCTTTCAAGTCATTGTGTATGCATATCTCATGGAAAGTATGGGTTATAAGGTGTCTGGCGCCGAATTCAGATATATAAGATTAGGGCAGACTGTAAAGTGTAAATATGATGACGAGATGAAGAGCAAGCTTGAATATGCTTTGACTCAATTCAAAGAGATGATGGAAAACGGAGAATTCAAGTGTTGCAATTCGTTAAGTGATTCCTGTACATACTGTCAATATCTTATGGTATGTAGTAAGGGCCAAGAAAATGAATTCTGGAGTGGACTTAATTTTGGATTTGATGATGAAGATCTTGAAGGGGAGGAATGAACTATGGATAGTTTAACAAAGGACATTACATCCCGTAATAGGATCGTCTCAGAGATCGATAAGAACTTCTTTGTAGAAGCAGGCGCCGGTTCCGGCAAGACAACCATGCTTGTAAACCGTATGGTTGCAATGGTTGAAAAAGGCATTGATATAAAGAAAATCTGTGCTATTACTTTCACCAAGGCGGCAGCCAATGAATTTTATGAAAGATTCCAAAAACTGCTCATTGAAAGAAGCAATTCCGGATATAAGTGGGAAGACAAAGGTTATGCAGGACAATTGCCTGAACCTAACGATAAAACAAGAAGCCTTTGTGCAAAAGCTCTGAAAGATATTGATCTGTGTTTCATGGGAACAATCGATTCGTTCTGCAATATGGTTCTGTCTGAACATCCAACTGAAGCAGGAATACTATCTGATTCCATATTGGTTTCTGATGATGAACTGAAAGCATTTCTGAATCAGATGTACGTTAAGATATGTAATGGCCAGTATGGTGATGAGTTGGTTCATAAGGCAAATATGTTCCGTATAGTTACCCGCGATGAGAAGGAAGTTTTCTATCGTGGAATGAAGATGCTTCTTGAACATCGTAATGTTCACTTCAATTATTCTGAAGTTAAAGATTTTGACATTGACGAAACATATGCGGATTTCCGTCAGGACATGATCAAGTTATCAAAGTGTCTTAAAGATCATCCTGAGATCCGTTATGTTACTTCTACCTCTAACAATGCTTGGAATTCAATATCGGATATATACTATGCATTAACACGCAGATGGAGTACTAACTTCCCGAGCATTTTATGGGCATTGAGAACTCTCAATGATATAACTATAGTCACCAGTGCTATGGATGAGTACGGATTGTTTCTTAGCGGTTATTTTGAAGAGGCTTCTTCCAGGAAAAAGAGACTTAAATGCACGGTCAATGAGAAGGACGGTTTTGCTAAGAATACTCTGAATTCCCAATATGATGTATCTATGGATTTCATGGTAAGTTGTTTGCCTTATGTTGTAGATGCAATGCATGAATTGGGATATCTTACTTATTTTGATTACTTATATTATCTACGTGAGATGCTGAAGAAAGATGTCAGCAAAGGAAGCGGAAAGTTAATCCGTCACATCTATAACAGGCACAGCTTTTTTCTTATTGACGAATTTCAGGATACTAATCCAATGCAGGCAGAAGTATTCTTCTATTTGTCTGCTGATAACCCTGCAGAGAATTGGCAGGATTGTACACCGAGGCCCGGCTCACTCTTTATAGTCGGTGATCCCAAACAATCGATCTACCGATTCAGGAATGCGGATGTTACTTCGTTCTTGAATGTGAAGAAACTGTTTGTCGAGAAAGGCGGAGAATTACTCGAACTTTCAAGGAATTTCAGGTCTGAAAAAGACTTGTGTGAGTACTATAACAAGATTTTCTCAAAGCTGCTTCCTGAAGAAACGATCAACCAGAGTAAGTTCGAAGAGATACCTGCTTCTGATGAGAGACAAGACGAGTTTAAGGGCGTGTTCAGTTATAATCCTGTTGATAAGGAACTTGACCCGAAAGTGCTTTCTATAATGATCAGCATTCTGATTGATAATGAAAAATACTTAATCCGAGGGAAAGATGGCAAGGAACTTAGAAAGATTAAGTATAACGATATTATGATCATTACATACAGCAAAAGGAGTATTACTGCTATTACTGATCGGTTTAACCAGGATGGTATTCCTGCAAAAGTCGAAGGAGAAGTCAAATTCAGTGAAAATGAAGCATTGAATGAAATCTTCAGGATATATTCATTGGTAGCAGATCCTGACGATAAGATAGCACTATATGGTGCACTTAATGGAAGTATTATTGACATTACAAACGGCGAATTGGTTAAGTACAGATCATTAGGCGGTGAGGTGTCATTAAATGGTTCCTTTGATGCATCCAAATTTGATGATGAATCAGCAAAGAATGTAGCTGAAAGAATAGAAGAACTGAAGGCATTTGCAAAGGGCTCCCAGAATATGTCTCCGGCAGCTCTTCTTTCAAATATTATGGACCATTATAAGATTTACGATCATGTTAATGCAGGGAATCTTGAAGTTGTTTATTACACATTGGAACTCCTTAGAAATGAAGAGAAGAACGGCAAGGTAGTTACTCTGAAAGATGGTAAGGAATATCTGAATAAACTGCTTACAGGCGGCTCTGATATTGAAAGATGTATAAGCTTAAATGACGAGGATGACAGGGTTCACATAGCAAATCTTCATAAAGTTAAAGGGTTGGAAGCTCCGGTTATCATTCTTCCAGCCGCACAGATAGGCGGCGGTGGACCATCTATAAGGATCGATTATCAAAAGGATACTACTGAAGGTTATCTATTTGCTCTGCCTAAGGACAATCCAGAAGATGGTTATTTCTTTGCCACAAGTGGAGCGGATGAGGAAAGGGAGAAGGAAAAGGATGCTCTTAAGGCAGAAGATACGAGAAAGATTTATGTTGCTGCCACCAGAGCCAGAAATGCATTGATCATAAGTAATTTTGCTGCCGGTAAAAACAGATGGGCAAGTCTAAAACCTGAATTACTTCCTGATTTATACGGACCAATGAATCCGACTGAATCCAGTTGGCCAGAAATAGGCAAACTGTTTGATGCTGAAGATTTGTATGAAGAAGCAGAGAAGAAAAGCATTCTTAATAATCGTAAAGCCGAAGATGCTTCCTATAGTCTGGAAAACCCAAGCAGACTAAGTATCGTATCTAAAACTTCAAAAGATAAGGATATTCCCGGGTCCGAGGATGAAGCAAAAGCACATAAAAGTCCATATGCTGCAATTATGGGTACTATGGTCCATAAGTTGATGGAAATGATAGTACATGCCCGTGGAAATGTTGACACTGCAAATCTTGTTGATGAGATAGTCAACGAGTATAAGTCTGCGCGGCTCATACCTTATTTGGACAAGATTACTTGCGATCTTAGTTCTGTCGCTGAAACAATTATAAATGGCGGATACAAACAGAATAATGATCTTCCGGCTGATATTCTCAGTGTCTTACTCACAGCGCAAGAAGTATACTGTGAAGTACCGTTTTGCTATAAAGAAGAAACAGGAAAAGGTGTTACTATTTGGAATGGCGTGATGGATGTTGTCTATTGCTCAGGTGGCAACTGGCACATCGTAGACTATAAGACAAATGCTGAGGGTGATGATCTTGATACCAAGTATCAGAATCAGCTTGTAGCGTATGTGAAGGCTTTTAAGGAAACTACTGGCAATGATGCAGATGCAATGACGTATCATATAGATGTATAAGATACTTACTGAACGTGGTGTGTTGAATGAATAATGAAACAAGATGTTTGTTTAATAGTGATTTAGATTCTTTTCTTGTTAAGGAAAAAGAAGCCATTTTTGGTGTGCTTTGTGATCGATACCACGGTGATGCCCTTACTACTTCACGTGAAGCATGGATTGGTGAGATTGAGATTTTGCAGAGAGAACTTCTGTACTGGAAAGACTATGATGCCCAAATCATTTTTGAATACGACATTCCCCGTTTAGGCAAGCGAATAGATGTTGTATTATTGCTCAAGGGTATTATATTCTGCCTCGAATTCAAGGTTGGTGAATCTAAGATATTGGAGAACGATGCTGACCAAGTCTTGGATTATGCATTGGATCTGAACAATTTCCATAAGCTCAGTCAGGGCAAAGTAATTGTTCCAATTCTCATAGCGACAAAATACGATAAAACGTCTGATCTTATTCAATCTTCTGCTTATGACGATCGTGTTCTTAACCCGTTATATACCGGCGAGTTTGGAATTGCTGATCTGATTGATAAAGTGCTTAAGAAATATCCCGAAGAAAATCCTCTTGATAATAACTGGGTTATCAGTCCATATGCTCCTACTCCTACAATTATCGAGGCAGCAAGGACTTTATATGAGAGTCACTCGGTTGAAGATATAACCAGGCATGAAGCAGATAAAGTAACTACAGACGCTACCATTGCTTACATCTTGGATGTGATACATCAGAGCAAAGAAAAAGGCGAAAAGAGTATTTGCTTTGTTACCGGTGTTCCAGGAGCAGGAAAAACACTTGTTGGTCTTGACGTTGCAGTAAAGCAGACTTATCAAGGATCAGATAGGCCGGTTGAGGACGAAGGTGCGGTTTATTTGTCAGGTAATGGCCCATTAGTAGCAGTATTGAACGAAGCGCTAGCGAAAGATAACTATAAGAAATGTAAAGATAAAGGCGAAGATAAGAAGCTTACTGATTCCAGACGTGAAGTAGGCAAGTTCATTCAGATTATTCACCGATATCGCGATAACATGCTAGCTAAGATCAAGAATCCAGTTGAAAATGGCGTCCTTGAAATAGATCCAAATAAGGCAATTAATCAGAAAGATGCTGGTTACGGCGAAGTTGAGCATGTCGCTATTTTCGATGAAGCTCAGCGTTCTTGGACACACAAAAGATTAGCGGATTATCTTAAACGAGGTGGAACGTACGGAAACAAATTGAAAGTACCTAATTTCCCTATGTCAGAAGCTTCTTTCTTAATTTGGTCACTTGATCAAAGAGAAGACTGGGCGACCATAGTTTGTCTTGTCGGAGGCGGACAGGAGATTAATACTGGAGAAGCTGGTATAGCTGAATGGATTAAGTCGCTTAATGAGATTTTTACTCATTGGAAGGTTTATATTTCACCGAAGCTGACTGAACCGGAATACGCCGAAGGTGCGGTAAATGAGTTGCTTAAAGACAATAAGAACGTAACCTTCTCGGAAAAACTCCATTTAGCTGTCTCGTTGCGCTCTTACAGGGCAGAAAAACTTTCAGCATTTATTCATGCATTGTTGGCTATTGATAGTAATGCTGCAGCTATATATTCAGAGATTAGAGACCGATATCCAATTGTCTTGACCAGAGATATGGAGAAGGCAAAGGCATGGCTACATTCAAGAGTTAGGGGAACGGAAAGGACAGGAGTCCTGATTACCAAAGAATCAGCCCGATATAAACCGTTAGGAATACATGTTTTGCCTAGTGGTGATGAGAATGCAGTCCATTGGTTCCTGGAGGATAAGATTGACACCAGGGCTTCTAACTATCTTGAAGATGCTGCGACTGAAATCCAGGTACAAGGATTGGAATTGGACTACACCTGTCTGCTTTGGGATGCGGATATGCGATATGAGAATGGTGAATGGCATTTCTACAGATTTAACGGGAAGACTGCGTGGAATGAACTTACTGCCACATCTGAAAGCAGACAAGAATCCATGAAATACATGCTTAATGCATACAGAGTGTTGCTCACACGTGCAAGAGCTGGAATGGTTATTTGCATTCCTGAAGGAAATGACCATAAAACTGCAAGTGGTTTCTGGGAAGACAGCACAAGACTTCCGGAGTACTATAATGGTACATATCAATATTTGAAGAGTCTTGGGCTTGAAGAGATCTAATTGTGAAAACAATAAAAGTAGTAGCTGCTATAATTCGAAATGGTGACAGTATATTTGCAACTCAGCGTGGTTACGGTGAGTATAAAGACGGCTGGGAGTTCCCGGGTGGTAAAGTAGAACCCGGAGAGACACCGCAAGAGGCTCTGGTTCGTGAAATCAAAGAAGAGCTTGATGCTGATATTGTTGTTGGTAAGTTGCTTATTACTGTCGAACATGATTATCCTGAATTTCATCTATCAATGGATTGTTTCTGGGCAGAACTCAAAGATGGATCTCAACTAAAGTTGTTAGAGCATGAGGCGGCTAGATGGTTGTCCTTGGATTGCCTATATGAGGTTGAGTGGCTACCGGCAGATATAAGGGTAGTTAAAGCTATTAAGGCAGAATTATATGAGAATTGAAACACTTGATAATTACGTCCTCTTCGATCTCGAGACAACCGGTTTGTCTCCTGATAACGATGCAATAATAGAGATATCTGCTTTGAAAGTATCCAATGGTGAAGTGGTAGATGAGTTTTCTACGCTTGTTAATCCTTGCAGACACATTCCGTATGCTGCTAGTAGTGTTAATGGCATTATGGATGACATGGTAGAAGATGCACCAACGATCGATGTTGCTTTGAAAGATTTCATTTCTTTTATTGGAGACAACATTCTTGTAGGACACAATATCAATAGGTTTGATATGGGTTTTATTCAGAGGGATGCCGCCAACATCTTTGGTAAACCTATTACTAACAAGTGTGTTGATACACTAATTCTTTCAAGAAGATACTTGCCTGATCTACCAAGTCATTCACTGGGCGCTTTAGCAGATCACTATGGTATTTCCTACGAAGGTGCACACCGTGCTCTTGCTGATTGCCATATAAACAAGAAAGTATACGATTGCCTGCTCAAAGAGGCTCAGAACCCTTCAGATGCTGCAAAAGCAGTTAAGGTTTGTCCCAGATGCGGCAACATACTAAAGAAGCGTACTGGCAAGTTTGGTGACTTCTGGGGATGTGCGAGTTATCCAGACTGCAAATATACTATGGATTGTTGAATCTATATTTATTAATTAGAACTAAAACTTTTATAAACCCTCAAAATAGTCCCATTAATGGAATGCAGACAAAATCGAAACCTGATACAATATAACCATAGCACGTAGAAACAAGCGGAATAACCGAAGAAAAATAGTCCTATTAAAAGGACATACCCTTTTTAAAAACGTGTTATACTAAAAGTACCATAGAGAGTGCGCGAGGGACAAGCCCGGTGACCGCACAGCAACCTGCAACAGCAAGGTGCTAAAGCTTGAACGATGGCGATACATTACCTCACGATGATCCTGTTGTTCGGGCAGAACGATCAATATCTTATTGGAGGTAATGAGTATGAAGAACATACCATATAACAAGACAATAGCAATTTGTGTAGACTACCAGGTTTTGAGGAGATAGGTCTTCAAGTTGACGACGGTGAATCTCTTGATAACCAGTATTGAAATACCCTGAAGAAGTAAGAACGATTAAGTAGCAGATGAACTATAAGAGGAGGAAATAATAATGGATAAGACAATAGAGGAAGTTCTCAACGAAGCATACATTAAGACCATTATTGGTGAGTTTAATGAGGAACCGGGTGAAGACAAGTATTTGCTGGTTTTCGGACACCTCATGCTCCGTATGGCAGAAGGCGGAAAGGCCCCCATGCCTCTCATGAACATTACACGCATTGCGTGGGACCTGTCGAGCAGCACTGAGTCGGATGACTTTAAAGACTTGGATGAGTCTGATCTCTACATCAGGGTCAAGGGAGATAATGGCAAGTACTGGATTCCTTTGTTTACTGACAGAAGTGAGATTGGTGACATCGTTAATACCAATGCAGTCAAGGAAGTACCAATAAGAGACATCATCAGGATGGCTCACAGTGACAGCAACCTTAATGGTGTACTTATTAACCCTAGAACTGACGGCTTTACTCTTCCGCAGGAGTACCTGGCGATAATGCTCGACCAGGAAGACCACTGGAAAGAGGAGATTGCCAAAGAAGCCGAAGAGGGCGACAGCAGCAAGGCCGATCCGGCCTGACACCTCACACATTTTTCAAGTCCCGGTCTTTCGGGAGATCAGGCGATCACGATTGGTGACCGTCAATACAAAAACTACATTTTTACGGAGGGAATTCACATGGAAAACGAGAACATCAGTTACATCACAAGATACCAGAAGGCAAACACCACACAGATTAATGTGCGTCTTTCCAAGAAGTACGATGCAGACATTATTAACTGGCTGAACTCTCTTGGAGACCTTGGTAAGGCTACTTACATTAAGAAGCTCATTCGTGAGGACATGGAGCGTAATGGTTTTACACAGGCTGAGGATGCGGGTTGATAAATGTCGCTTCCCAGACGACCACCCGGACTAAGCGGGAAGATACAATTAAGGCATAAACGATAACCCTAGATTTAAGGAGAATTAAGAAATGTACGGAGCAATCATTGGAGACATCATTGGAAGCAGATTTGAGTTTGACAGAGGTGACAAGAGCAGAGATTTTGAGTTCTTCACGCCGGAGTGTGAGTTTACCGACGATACGGTAATGACCATAGCAGTGGCAGAAGCGCTTATGGATGCGGGCAAGGACGCAGATGAGAAGACCGTTAAGGCTGAGCTCATCAAGTCCATGAAGAAATGGGGCAAGAGATACCCGGACGCAGGTTATGGCGCCAGATTCATTAACTGGGTCCTTACAGAGGATCCGGAACCGTACGGAAGCTACGGTAATGGTTCCGGAATGAGAGTCTCACCTGTAGGCTGGCTTTACGATACTATTGAGCGCACTAGGGAAGTTGCAAGATGGACTTCAGAAGTGACACATAACCACCCTGAAGGAATAAAGGGTGCAGAGTCCACGGCAGCAGCAATCTTCATGGCGAGGAACGGCGCTTCCCAGGCTGAGATTAAGAAGTACCTCACAGAAGAATTCGGCTATAACCTTACAAGGACATTGGATGAGATTAGCCCTTCCTACTACCACGTCGAAGACTGCATGAGGACAATGCCAGAAGCATTCACTTGTTTCCTTGAAGCGAATAGCTACGAAGAGACAATTAGAAACGTTATGTACATCGGTGGCGACACAGATACGCTTGGGGCGATTGCAGGAGCCGTTGCAGAAGCGTTCTGGGGCATTCCGGAGGAAATTACAAGAAGAGTTCCGGACTACCTTACAAAGAGCCTCATGGATGTTGTAACAAGGTTTGAGAAGGAGATTAAGCCGTCTGTCTGACAGACGGCAACAGATGGAATAAGGAGGGTTGTTTATGAAGTATAAGGATACCGGATTCAGAGCTATATACCACCGCTTCTGCGTGGTTGAATTAACTGAGAAGTTGAGAAAGCTTGCAGAGGACTTGCCTCACATCGATGAAGCAAACGGTCTCATGACCTATGGTTACTACGACAGGGAAGCAGGGCTTACGCTTGAGATCTTGGCAGCAGCCAAGATTGACGACCATGGCTTTGAGAGTGCCAAGTCTGATCCTGAGGTGTCATTAAAGCTCAGGGTAGAGGCTCTTGGCGATACAGAGTTCTATGTGATTGGTGATGAGGACGGGACGTTTGCCAGGAAATATAAGGACAAGTTAAAAATGCTCGAAGTATATGCGGCATCTGAAGTAGTCGAGAACACACGCGAGTGGGAGTTCCTCGATAACAGCCGTGACCCGTTCTACATTGATGATGTCAGTGTATATCTCGTTAGCTTCGACCGCGAACTTGAGAAGTGCTGGGTAAGGATTACCGACCGTGATGAACGCAACATCATCGGAACTCTTCTTAATGAGCCTTACCAAGATTTCGGTTGGCATGTGGGAGATGAGATTGCATTCTTTGTTCAAGATACTGACGATGAGGGAATCGTATGCATTTCTGACATGATCCCTGAGAAGTTCCTGACAGAAAAGGACTTGGAAGACGGGACGATGCTGAAGGAAGCGATTGTCAAATTCAATAAGAACCGTACCGAGAGTAACCTCTTTGCAGTGCTTGAGCTGTTAAGAGACAGCTGGGTATGGGTTCCCTGCAATGCGATACTGAGCGATAAGGATAACGAGATGCTGGAGAATATGGTCAAGGATTGTGACGGCGATCTTGATAAGATGGTCGATCAGACATTCACAACTAATGACTGCATTAGATTCGTTCCTGACATTCTTTATAACAGCGACGGAAACTACTTTCCGGTCTTCTCTAGCGAGGATGAGATGGGTGAGTATGGTAACGGTTTCTCAAAGGTGGCAAGACACTTCTTAGATGTTCTTCCGCTTGCAAGGAATAACGAGAAGAAGGTGAAGGGCATTGTTGTCAACGCATATTCTGAAGTGTTTATTCTCCCTGTGAATCTGTTCCATGTTGTCGAGGAGATGGAGTCGAGGTTAGTGTAATGACTGAAGAATGGAAGAAGATTATTTCAAAGAATGGAAAGCTTATGTACGAAGGCTTTGTCAAGGATGGAAAACCTTATGGCGCAGGCACTTCGTACTATTCAAATGGGAAGAAGTGCCAGGAAGGCATTTTCGACGAGGTTGGCCTCTTATATGGCAGGGAATACTATAAGAACGGCAAACTAAGATTTGAGGGAACTTATAAGTCCAACAGAGGATATGGTCCCAATTATCCGGTGTTCGGAACCTGCTACGACGAAGACGGCAATGAATATTTTAGGGGCGAACTGACAATCAGGATGATAGGCAATATGTCCTTTCCATTGGTCGAGAAACCACAGTGCTATGGAACGATAAAGCCTGAAGATCACCCGGACTTCAACCAGCTTATGTGGCACCGAAGAGTTAAGAAACCCTATGGAAAATACTTCGTCCCAATTAGTGGCAAAAGAGCAAGAAAGGACTTTATCGACCTTCTTGAGAAGAACGGATTTGTTGGTGACAGTAAAGATTTGGACGGCAGGGAAAGCACTATCAATTCCAGATTCCCGATAACGATAGATATCGGCCGCAAAGAATACGGACATATCGGTAACATCACTTGTGCTGCTATCGCTTCTAAATCAAGAAAAAGTATCTCGGCAGATGAATTCCTGGTCTTGTACGAGATATTAAATTCGGTAGTGATAGTGTGAGAAAGGAGTAATTCTATGGGTTTGGGATACAGTTACAAATGTAGCAAATGCAAAAAGAAATACGAAGTTTTTACCGGAATCGGCATGTTGTATCCTCAGGTTTATGAAGAGACCGTCACCAAGGTAAAGAACGGCAAACTTGGCAAAGAGTGGAAGAACCTGTTCGAGAACACGGACAACGTTGCAATAGATGTTGAAGACCATGTTTACTGCTGTCCTGAGTGTAAGGCTTGGAAGAAAGAACAGGGATTATCTTTGTATGTGCCGGCTAATAAATATGCATTAGAGGATGTTAAGCATGGTCTTCCGATATTCTACGGAGAAGATTCCATACCTGCCATGATGGGCGAGAAACCTGAATACTCTCTACTAAAAGAGTATGAGCACATGTGTAAAAAGTGTGGCAGCAAGATGCACGAAGCAAGTGAAGAGGAGTTAATGAACCTTCCTTGTCCCAAGTGCGGGGGAGAACCAGATCCTGGCAAGATGGGGCTTATTAATTGGGACTAATACTTAATCAGAGCAATTTGGATTAGTCCTATTAATGGAACGCAGAGCATAATCAAAGATGCTACTATAACAGTGTAAACAAAAGTAAATGTTCCCCTTTTGTATTACCTCCTTTTAATATTTCTTCTGCAGAATAGCCCAGCAATGATGCCGGGCTATTTTCGGCTATGTGTTTTATGTTTTCATTGTAGAGACAGCGCCAGTAAAAAAGCAATTTCAAACCTATTCTAATTGTATTATCCATGATCAACACATAACATATTAATCTCCATAAGATTTCTATTACTGTCTATCATGGCAGTAGAGTACAAATTGGAGTCAATGTAGTAATGGAGTCAAAGATAATCTAGTAATTTACTATCTGTTAATCTATGTTCAATAGAATAGCAATGTTTTTTGCTTACTATATAGTTACAATCTTTTTCGGAGGTGATTTATATGGAAAGACATTATCTTGTTGTGTGGAAAGATAAAAATGGTGTCGGTTATACTACATCTCGGCAGGTTAGAGCAGAAAATGCAGAACAAGCTGTTCAAATAGTAAAAAGATCCTATCCTAATAGGTTTGGTGAACTTATAGATGTGCGTGAAGTGTGAAGCTGTTTTTCAAGCTAATCGAAGTTGTATAACATGAACAGCCTGGGATTAATCCCAGGCTGGTTTCATAAATACAAATCACTGCATTACTAATAACCTTAAAGATTTTTGAAAAAGAAACTGCAAATGAACCGGAAGGCTATTTCATATGAATGACAACTAGATATCAATGCAATAAAACATTTCCAACTATTTAAAATCTGTTTATTGAATAACAAATAAGCATTGTAAGATAATTGTTTTATAGCAATCAATTAAAGGAGTTAATGCCATGAAAATCTATAGGGGTGAATATGGTTACGATTGTGTTTATCACACAGTTGATAACAAAATATACGAGGGGGAACGATGGGAGAATAATTGTCTTTATCACATAGTTGATAACAAGATTTACGAGGGAGAACGATGGGAGAACAATTGCCTTTATCACATTGTAGATAACAAGGTCTACGAAGGCGAATATTGGGAAAATAGATGTGTTTGCCACATAGTTGGAAATAAGATTTATAGCGGTGAATATTGGAATAATGATTGCTTATTTCACATTGGTGATTAAATATCTCTGTTACAGTTTAATTGAATTATACCCTAAGTCACCATATCCCCCACTGCACCTCATATCCTTTTCTGTATGTGTTGCCGTTAAGAAGGTAGGATTCCTCGTTAACGATCCTGCCTTTTCGTCTTAAGGTCCTGGAGGCGGTTTTCTTAAAGAATTTGGCTCTTCTGGGAAGGCCTTTTCGGAGGATTGAGACTGGCTTGATCCTGGTCTCAACAAGTTTTCTGCCCTTGTGCGCAGGGATGGTCCTTACTACGAGCTCGCCTGTGCAAGTGCGGTATTTCCTTGTTGTTTCGGGGATATCGAAGTATTCGTATCTATAGGATTCCCGTTCGGTCTCATGGTAGTATCCGCCCTTTGTCCAGTTGTAAGCTTCGCGCCTGCACTTCTTGATGCGGTTGGCTTTGGTGCGGCGTGTCTCGTCGATTCTGTTTCTGTGACGGGCTTTTTCCTTGTTGCTGTCCATGTAGTTTTTTGCTTTAGACATGATCGTTTCCTCCTGAGTATATATTAGCTTGGAGGATGTGCATTTTTTGACCCATCATGCATTTTATAGTGGTGGTGTTTTCAAAGAATGAAACGCACATACGACAGCGTAATGCTCTGAAAAGATGTTCTAAAATTACGACATCCATCCATTTAATATGTGGGCATAAGGTGCTAAGATTAAATTCAAAGAGCAATCGTTAATATAGTAAACGGAACAGGAGGATAGAGCCATGACTAAGAAGAATGCTAAGACAAAGAGACATACGATCCAGCATAACATCATCAATGACCTTGTTTTCAATATCATCAAGGAGAATGCATCTGAAAGCAATCCGATCAATCAGGTAGATATCCTCAGTGTTCTTAAGAAGGATCCTGATAGCGATTGCGACAGGCGTACAGTTGGCCGTGCATTGGAGAACCTCAGAAATATGTACGGCACTGATGATAGTGGTGAATGGATCGATGATAATATCCATTTGAATTACATTGTCGTAGATAGAAGCTCTTCCAAAATCTATAAGGATTACTGGTTTGAGTTTTTATACGATGATGATTTTACTGACGATGAACTGATGTTCCTGATGAATGCGGTTCAGTTCTCAAAGCATATCGATAAGAGTCAGGCAGAGGAGATTACTGCCAAACTTGCCAAGTTGAGCCATAACAGCTACAGCGGTGTATTCGAGCTGCATACTACGATCAATGAAAAGAATGTGCCGGTAAATAAGGAATTCTTCAAGAATCTCGGCGATATTGACGAAGCAGCACGTACGAGCAAGATGATCTCTTTCGACATTTGTAAGTACGGTACAGATAAGAAGCCGTATGTCGTTGAGCATCTCGAAGTATGCCCTTTTAAGGTGGTTATTTCGGAAGGGTACTACTTCCTGCTTTGTTCCAAGCGTAGCTCGGAGGCTATCAGGAGTTACCGTATCGATAAGATCAGGAATGTCCAGATTCTTGACGAGCAGTTCACGCACTATGCGGCAAGGAAGTATGCTGCATTTCATCCCAATGAATATATTTCCGAGCACATGTATATGAACAGTGGCGAGACTGTTGATGTCACGATTGAGATCGACCGTGCGATATTGGATGACGTTATCGATTCATTCGGTACAAAGATCAAGATCTTTCCTGCAGAAGAAGGCGCTAACCGCCTAACTATCCGTGTAAAGAGCTGCGAAAAGGACATCATTGACTGGGCAATGAGATATGGTGAATACGCAGTCGTGACAGATCCGGAGTATTTGAAAAATGAGATCATAGAGAGAGCTAACCGGATTAATGGTTATTACAAGAATAATGATAATGACATCCGGTATTATGAGCAGATTGCGAAGGCAGAAGAAATACATCGGCTTACACTTGCCAATATCGATCTGAATGGACAGGAATCTTATAAGAATCTGACGGATATTTATTCTGTAGATTTGCGTCATAACGGAATAAAGGACTTCTCATTTCTCTCTTCATACAAGAAACTAAGAGATCTTCGTATTTATAATAATGAGATAAGAAATCCGGAAGATCTTTCTGGACTTACAAGACTTTTTTCTCTTACGCTTGCGATGACCGGCATAGCAAATCTGGATTTCTTGAAAGAATATAAGAACCTGACCAGATTATTACTGCGTGAATTTTCTATAGAGAATGTCGAAGCAATCTATTCTCTGCCTAGACTAAACTATTTGGTAGTAAATAGGCCGGTTGCGAGGCTTATCGATAAGAAAAGATTAAAAAGGATTTATGGTGAGAAAATAATATATAGAGTCGAGGATTATACTGGAATTCTTCCAATTCATTATTTATCGCTCCCTCTTGAGAAAAACCATAATATGAATGTGCCCCGCTTTATTGAAAAGCTTAATTCTTACGAAACTTGTGAACTGACTGATGTGGCTGTAAGACAAGAACTAAGTTCCAGTATTTATGCCGGAACAAAGAGATATCTGTTCGGAGATAAGACTTTCAGATTTATCGAAGGTTCCTGCGATGAGGATGACAGAAAGAGGCTCTTTGACGATATCGCTCACTATATCGGCAGTGACTACACCTGGTATGTGACATATGAAAAAACTGAGACAGAGGATATGCCTGATATTAATCCGGACAAAGTGCTTACCATATCAATACTTAAGCATGATCACGGTATGAGACTTATTGCATTAGCTGAACGCAATCCGTCTAAAGATAGAACTCGGGAAGGCAGAATTCTTGACCATAAGGCATTCATAGCTATGCGCGCTCTCATTCTGCATCTTATGAATAACAACATCTGTTGGTGTGAAGTCAGCGGAGAATGTGAGAATCTCTTTATCAGAGCGTGTACCTTAAGCGATGTAATAAAGGCTTCTGTTCTGATTGAAAGCAAGATCTATACTGATATTGAGATCGATGTTGACGATTACCATTACTACCGCAAGGATTACAGTGGCAAGAGGAATGTCAAGAAGATCGCGTACGGGAATATTGAACTTGAATAACAATTAGACATAACAGACTTAGTGAAAACACCGTATTTAAAGAATATTTACATCATATTGATAATATAATCCTTCATTAAAAGTATAATACTTTCAAGTGAATAATTAATTATATAGGAATAAGGATAGTTAAAGCTTTGCAAGAGCAAAGATTAATAGCGACCTAGTTGTTGTAGATGGATTAAGTGGTAAATGTGATCTATTCAATAACTATTAGAACGAGCTATATATTATTAGAACATAGGAGGAGAGTTATATGAGTAATTTTTGTAATTTATGCAGAACGAGTGGTAGTTTAATTAGATGTGGACGATGCGGTTGTGTTTGGTGTAGAAAATGTTATTCTACCGATAGAGATCCAAGGTTTAGAAATGCTACAACATCGAGCTGTCCGTCTTGTGGCGCTCCAAGCAAGTATTATGAAAGAGTCTGATTCAATGATTCTGTTCCTTAGTAACATATAGTTAGCGAAACAATTAATTAATCAGGAATAAAATTAACCAAGAAGTCTTATCTCCGGCAGGAAAATAATATATATTCTGCTTGAATTCAAGACGAATCCAAATAAATACATTATAGCAGTTCTAACAGTTTACACAAAAACGCTAACTAAAATTCGTCGTTGTTACAATGCCGACTTCCACAGAAATACAATTTCTCTAACCTTTTATTAATTTGCCACAAATAGTGAGTAATGTAGTAAAGGAGAGGCATTTTGATGGCAGAAAAGATTAAACATATTTCTGAAACTCAGAATTCACGCAAATTGAAAAAGCCTGTGAAAATAGGAATCAGCAAGCCTATCGCAGACGGCAAAAAGACTTATGTAAAATAACTTTCATAGATCTTTTGCGTCCGTAGTATGAAGGGGCTGTGAAAAACTTCGGTATAAGAATCGACTTTTTCCAGTCCCTTTTCAATCCTATTAAAAGCTCCGGGAATCGAGAATCGTTTACATGAGACTTTTTCTCATTCTCTCAAACCAAAATGATTATTATTCTTGGAAACAGAACATAGGGAACACCCCAATATACCACAGTGTACTAGAGAATTATGAGGAAGAATCGTTTAGCTACAATTATATTATCATTTATATTATTGATTAGTTTTTCTGGATGCTCAAAAAGCAGCAGTGCATCTGTTGCCTTTTTTTCTTATGCGTTATTGAACTTTGATAGAGATGTCATCTTTAATTCTTCTAAGTTAGATCAGGGTGATACTATTCGACTGGGATATTACAATTCTAAGCCGCTTGAGTGGATAGTATTAAGAATTGAAGAAGGCAAAATGCTGGTTCTAAGTAAATATGGATTGTTTGGTGAGGATAATGAACATCGAGAGTTTAGCAACGCGTTAGAAAGGGAATATACGTGGAAAGACAGTAACATTAGAGAATTTTTGAATTCTGATGATTTATTATGGAGCCTATTTACAGAGAATGAACAAGCTGCAATACTTGACACAGAACTTGAAACTGATGATAGTCCATTCTATGGTGTGGATGGCGGAAGATCCACAACAGACAAATTGTTTCTTCTCAGCGTTTTTGATGTAATTGAAAACTTCGATTCTGCTAAAGACACAAAATGTACGCTGCCTAATGGTGAAAAATGCGCATGGTGGTTACGTACCCCTGGAAACTATGAGGGTGCCATGACATATATCGGAAGTGATGGACAACTTAAGCCAGAGGGCATAGGTGTTTCAAGGTTAACTACACCCGGGACAATGGAAACTTATGCTATTCTTGCAGTAAGACCTGCTATGTGGGTTGCTTTGGATAACAGCAAAAGTCACGTCAATGATGATTATGAGGATTATGAGGAGAAATACTTCAGTGAAGGTAACAGTTCCTTGAATGGCAATTCATCCTCCTTTTTACCTTACAATAATATAACTGTTGGAAGCACTTTAACAATAGGATCAATCGACAACCAAGCTCTTGAATGGACCGTTCTTGATATAAAGGGTGATAAAGCTCTTGTGTTATGTAATTATGGTATAGCATATACATATTTAAACGCTTCTGATCGTGTTTATACTTGGGCTACTTGCGATGTGAGGCAAAATATGAATAAGCAGGCTTTTCTTGATCAGATTTTTACCGCTCAAGAGCAGGAATTAATCGTACAAACCACTATAACTAACAGTAATAATCCTGACTATGGCACTTCAGGCGGCAATAGCACGAGTGATAAGTTGTTCTTGTTAAGTGCTAATGAAGTATTAACATACTTCGCTTCGCCGAGTCAGACACGTTGTCAAGCCGGAAGATTTATACAACAAGACCAGTATTTTGATTGGTATTGGTGGTTAAGGACACCGGGTATGAACGATAATATGGCTTCTGTTGTTACACCTGATGGAATAGTAAACACTGGTGGAGCTTATGCAAATGATCCCAATGCTCTTATTAGACCAGCAATGTGGATTAAGATTTCATGAGTTAAGAGGCCATAATGAGCAAGTCGGATGATATATTAACAATAGAACAAATAATAAAATATGAATCAAGGAAAAAGGAAATACTTGATTCAATTAATAGAATTGAAAAGGAAACATTTCGACCTGTTCCACAACCACCAATCAGGAAGACTGCAGAAAAAAAGCAATACCCGCCAGTTATTATGACTGCCGGGATGATACGTCGAAAGAAGATTATACCTATTCCTATTTCAACAGCTGCCTATCTAATACAGATATTTGTTTATTCCCATATATTAGTTTTTGTTTCTGGTTATAGATCAATAGGTCAATTTATACATTTTTATTCTGTGGGAGTAACGGTGCTGGCTACCCTTTTTGTTCATGCAATAGCAATAGGGTTTAGTTATTTGGCTTGGTTTATTATTGGTTTAGCTTTAGGAGGAAAGTATTATAGATCTGTTCGCGATTCTGAAGATTTTAAACAGCAGTGTCTTCTTGTTGATGAAGAGAATAGACTCGAACAGCAAAAACTGGATGAGCAATATGCTCAGGAAATGAACCATTATAATCAAACTGTCTTACCAAAATATAATAGCGAAAAAAATGATTGGTTACTTAACAAACATAATAAGCTCAACTCATTAAGATTGGAACTTCAATCTATTAAGACTGAGATTAGTCGACTGTATTCTAAAGTTAGTGTCATTCCACCAGTTCTAAGGAATCCAGAAATACTATTACATATTCTCTATGTCATGAAGAACTCGGATATGACATTAGAGCAGGTAATATCATATGCTGAAAACATGGCGAGGGGAAACTATCAGAATTATTCTAGAAAGGAATACAATGGGAATGAATCGGTTAAACATGAAAAGGATTACTTTGAAGGATGTAATACATGGAGTGATGTGAAAACACGCTGGAGAGACCTAGCAAAACAATATCATTCAGATCTAGGCGGTAGTGATGAGATAATGAAGATAATTAATGTCCAGTATGCTAAACAAAAGAAAAAGTATGGAAAAAAGAAATAGAGAGAAAACGGGGATAGTTGATAACCATAATACTATAACTATTATGATTATGCTTGATTTCAAGACTGACCAACGAAAGATCCAATAAATACTGAAATAAGATCATAGAAAGGTTATTTGATAATTCAGTGTAATGAAGTCATAACGCATATCTCACGTATAATTTTGGGATAAGAAACGTAGCTATTTCATGCAGTTTTAGTAATCCATAATCAAAGGAATCTATTATAGAGCCCTCTCCTTTTCGGAGCAGGGCTCTTTTCTATGGGACATAATTCGTACATGCCTCTCTATACAATGAAGTTGAAAGAATTAGAGAGGAGCCAAGCCTATGATTTACATTACCGGTGATACTCACGGAATGGAAGACTGGGAGAAGATCAATACATCGAGATTTCCGGAGCAGAAGGAACTTACTAAGGACGACTATCTTATCGTGCTGGGTGATTTCGGAGGCGTTTGGGATGGTTCGGAAGAGGACAGGTACATCCTTAAGTCATACGACAAAAGGCCTTTTACAACGCTGTTTATCGATGGCAATCATGAAAATCACGATCTTCTGGATAAGTATCCCGTTGAGGAATGGAACGGCGGTAAGATCCAGCGTATTTCTGACAGCGTTATCCACCTGATGAGAGGTCAGGTGTATGCGTTTGGCGGGACTAAGGTTTTCGCGATGGGCGGTGCTGAATCAACAGACAGGATGTACCGCAGGGAAGGTGAGTCCTGGTGGGCCCGTGAGATGCCTTCTGATGAGGAGTATGAAGAGGCGCTGAAAAATCTTGCGCTGGTCAATTTCAAGGCAGATATCGTGCTGACGCACTGCGCGCCGGAAGGCTATATCGGAAAGAACATGAGGCCTGTCTATAACAGTGATCTGACCAGAATGCTTTCAGGTTCCATGGCGGGTGTTGTGGACAGGTCAGGAAACAGGCTGACGGATTTCCTGGATGACCTGATAACGAAGCACGGGTTGGAGTTTGATCACTGGTTTTTCGGACACTATCACAGGGACATGGATTGGGATAAGTTCTCGCTTGTGTTCAACAAGGTCAGGCGTCTGAGACTGGAAGGAGAAGAGTGATGATAACGTATATCTGCGGTTCCATGATCAAATACAAGCAGTTCCCGGATGCCTTTCTGAAAGACCTGGAAAAGCTGATGGCTGAAGGCGATGAGATACTTCTTGGTGATTCGGATTTCGATCACCGCGTGTACGGGCGCTTGAAGAATAAACAGTATGAGAATGTCAGTTCCATGAGGCATGGGCCTGTAGGGAAGCACATATACTACTCGCATCTTGAGCCGGTATTAACGTCATTTGTTACTATGCTCGAAAAGTGTGACCGCCTGATCGCCGTCTGGGACGGTGAAAGTGCTGATGCTTTCATCAATATCCTGATGCTTCTTGCATTGCATAAGTCGTGCAGAATGTACTATCTTCCGACAGGAGAGTGCGTTGAGATCGATTCAATAGAGGACCTTAGTCCGTATGTACCGGAGCGCGAAGGCTGGACATCTCAGGACATGGAAGAAGTATTGAGGGCATGCGAGTTCGAAGACCAGATGGTCGCTTTTTTGCTTGAGAACTACAATTTCCCTGAGACCTTCATAACTGAGATAGTAGGCAGGGCGCCCATTCCGTTAAAGAAAAAGCTGGAGATTTTCGAGAAGCTTCTGAAGAAGAATAACCTCAATCGCGAAGCGTTCAAGAAGGTCTCTGATCTGATCGGGAAAGGCTCTGATCTCGGACATGTGAAACAGGCAGTCGAAGATGAGTTCGGAGGGTTTGGAAACTACTTAAGCCATTGTATCGCGAAGATACATAGCGCAGAGAGTTCTCTTAAATACGGCAAGTACTATCTTTTCAGAGAGTGGTATGACACGGATTCCTTCATTGAGAAATCGAATCCGCGCGGCATGTTCGATTCATTTAAGAAAGCTAAGGAATATATAAGGCGCGAGACCGAACTCGAGAATGAGGATTGTTCCGAAGATGAGCTCTTAAATGAAGATTGGTACAGGCTTGAGGCTTGGTCTGATGATGTAGGCAACTGGGGCAGCGATTATGTGCACACATATGATCTCTATATCTTCAAGGGCGAGATCTGCTGGTTCGAAGAATTACGTGCGGACAGGCAGAAAAACGGACTCGTGTACTACATGCCTGAGGATAGAGAATTCTTCGCAGGCTCCCTTGATTTGTCCTTTGCGACACCTTTCAAGCCCGGAGATATCGTCAACATCGACTGCAGGCCGTTCGGTCCGCCGCTTCATGCATTGGTGATGGAAGGAAGACACCAGTACGATTGCTGTTTCCCACAGGTGCTGTTCAGGATACCTTACACAGATTACTGGCAGTTGACTTCAATGAAGCACAAACGCTTTTACAAAGATGCTGAGGATACACACTATTGCCCGCCTTTGTCGCCTTTATACAGGCTAAGAATGGTCAGGGAAGATGAACTCTCTGAAGACGATGAACTTCTCATAAAGATAAGCAAAGAACTTAATGGCGATGAGGAAAAAGGAAGCGCATTCTGGGATGCATTCAATCACGGGGCAATGTATGGCGTGAGCGCTGAAGAGGTACTAAAGACGTGGGAGAAGGTGAAGGGTGCGCCTGATAAGTGAAAACTGTCCTCAAAAGCGAATTCGTGTCCCAATAACTGAACTTGCATGGTTGTAGAATCCGTGTATAGATGATTTAGATTGAATGAGGGTATGCCGTGAATAATTCGAAAAACACCAAGGAACAATTATCGATATTTGAACTCCTTGCTGCAAACAAGACCAATGATATAGGTAAGATTTTCTCCCCCGACCAGATACAGGAGCTGATCAATACGCTCAACTCTGCCAAGCAATCTGCAAAGCAGCGTGAGCGTAATGAGAGGCTCAAGAAGCAGCGTGAGGAAAAGGAGCGAAAAGAACGCGAAGAACGTGAGCGTCAGGAAAAGCATATTGAAGAAGTCACCTGCATGGATCTTCCACTTGACTGGGAGAACGTTTTTATAGGCGATGAGAGGACAAAGGGTGTGCATGTTGACAGCATTCCCGATGCTCTTGTCATGAGCCTTACGACTCTGGGATGTGTCGATATCGAATATATTTCATCGATAACGGGTGTTGAGTATAAGACAGTCATATGCACTTTGAAGGGTTCGATCTATCAGAATCCGGATACTTGGGGAGAGTGTTTCTACAAAGGCTGGGAGACAGCAGAAGAATACCTTTCCGGCAATCTGATGCGCAAATGGAAATCTGCAAGCGAAGCTAACGACAAGTATCACGGATACTTTGCCGATAATTTGAGAGCAATAGAAAAGGTGTTGCCTCCGGCAGTTGCTACTAAAGATATATACATTACGCTCGGATCGCCATGGGTTCCTGCAGATGTAATAGATGATTTTATTATTCATCTGTTCGGGGACCCCCCGTATCCGTATTATCGTTATCCTGAAGATTTGAAAACCATTCATGATGAGATTACAGGAACGTGGGAGATCCCTTGTAAGAGCAGATACAATCACAGTGTAAGCGTTACAAAAACCTATGGCACCAACCGCATAGAAGCTCTTAACATCCTGGAAAACACTCTCAATATGAAGGCTGTTAATGTTACGGATGAGAAGAAGAGCCTGGTGAATAAATCCGGTGTCAAAAGGGTAATAAACAGGAAAGAAACCATAGCTGCTCTTGAGAAGCAGAAGGAACTTATCAAGGCATTTCAGGACTGGGTCTGGACTGATCCGGCACGCAAAGAGAGGCTGGAGATAATATTTGAGAATAACTTCAGCTGCGTCAGGAGAAGGATCTTTGACGGATCTTTTCTGACATTTCCTACTATGTCTCCGGGAGTGACGCTCTTTCCGTATCAGAAAGATGCGGTAGCGAGGATAATATTCTCACCCAATACTTTGCTCGCTCACGACGTCGGTGCGGGCAAGACCTATGTCATGGTTGCTGCTGGTCAGGAATTGAGGCGCATGGGATTATCCAAGAAGAACATGTATGTTGTTCCCAATAATATCGTCGGACAGTGGAAGAATATTTTCTGCCTTATGTATCCGGATGCAAAACTTCTTTGCATCGAACCGAAGATGTTTAAGCCTTCCAAACGAGAGGAGATCCTTGCACGCATAAGAGATGAGGATTTTGACGGGATAATCATCGCTTACAGCTGTTTTGAGATGATCCCGTTATCCCGGCAGTGTTATCTGGATGAACTTAAGGCACAGCAGGAAGAGATAGCTAAATTGATACAGACAAAAGGCAAGGCCACATCCAGATTAACTAAAAAGCAAAAAAAGCTTTCAGAGGCGATATTTGAGCTGAATACCGCGTGGGATGACATGTATGACACGGTATATTTTGATGAACTCGGGATCACCAGACTGTTTGTCGATGAGGCACATAATTTCAAGAATATTCCGATCGAGACTAAGACGACCAATGTTCTGGGCATATCTTCCGTGAACTCGAAAAAATGTAAGGACATGCTCGATAAGGTTCACATGATCCAACGTAAGAACGACGGCAAAGGTGTTGTCATGGCTACGGGGACGCCTATCACTAATTCGATCACTGATGCATTTGCGATGCAGACATATCTTCAAAGCGGTGAACTGGGGCTCCTTGATCTTCAGAGTTTTGACAGCTGGATCGGAATGTTCGCCGAGAAGGTGACTGAGTTTGAGATCGATGTTGATACTAGTTCTTACCGTCTGGCGACAAGGTTTTCGAAGTTCCATAATCTTCCGGAACTGACATCGCTCCTGTCATCCATTGCTGACTTCCATTCTGTTGATGATTCTGCGGGAATACCTTCACATGACGGATATAATGATGCGTTGATTGGCAAGACTAAGGACTTTTCGGATTATCTTGAATTGATTTCTGACAGGGCAGAGCAGGTCAGAACGGGAATGGTAAGCCGCAGAGATGACAACATGCTCAAGATCACAACTGACGGCAGGAAGGCCGCGCTGGACATGAGACTTGTTGACACACATGCCGCCTTTACATTTCAGTCCAAAGTCGCAAGATGTGCTGAGAATATTGCCGATATCTATGTTAAGTCTTTTCAGGACAAATCCACTCAACTTGTCTTCTGTGATTCATCCACGCCGAAGAAAGGCTTCAATCTCTATACCGAGCTTAAGGAACGGCTGATGCTCTATAACATTCCGGAAGACCAGATCGCGTTCATACACGATGCTGAGACTGAGTCAAAGAGATCTTCCTTGTTCAGGAAGGTGCGCAAAGGAGAGATAAGGATCCTTATAGGTTCCACATTTAAGTTGGGACTTGGAGTAAATATCCAGGATAAGCTCATAGCACTTCACCATCTTGATGTGCCGTGGAGGCCTGCAGACATGGTGCAGCGTGAAGGACGCATCTTAAGACAGGGAAATACAAATAAGAAGATTTATATATACCGTTACATCACTGAAGGAAGTTTCGATGCTTATTCCTGGCAGCTTCTGGAGACAAAACAGCGCTTCATATCAAGCCTGCTTTCAGGTTCACTTACCGAAAGGAGCGGTGCTGACATTGACGACACGGTTCTTGATTACGCTGAGGTAAAGGCGCTTGCAGTCGGCAATCCTCTTGTAAAGGAGCGTGTTGAAGCAGCAAACGAACTGATGCGCTACCAGGTTCTGCAGCATAAGCTTACGGAGTCCAGGCTTCAGCTCGAGAAGGAACTGCTCGAGATACCGTCAAAGATTGTACATCAGAAAGAACTTATCTCGCAGTGCGAGGACGATGTCGACTACTGCATAAAGTGGAGAGAAGCCAATCCTCCTGTAACTGAGAATAAACTCAAGAAGGAAGAGGCTGAAAAGCGAAAAGAATTAAGGGAGACTATCGGTAATGCGGTAAGAGACAACGTTCTTCAGACTACCGAGAACCCGCTTATGGTATACCGCGGATTCGCAGTCGTGCTACCGACAAACATGACGGCTGAAAAACCATACATCTGGCTTGTGAGGAGCGGAAGATATTATGTTGAGCTGGGGGATGCTGATGTCGGCAATCTGATAAGGATAGACAATGCGCTTGATACACTGTCTGACCGTCTAAATGCCTTTAAGAAGGGGCTTTCCGATCTCGATGTAAGAGAAAATGATATCAGGGCAGAACTTTCAAAGGATGAGGGATACGCTGACCAGATCGAATACTACAGGAACAAAGTCAATGAACTTGATGAGAAATTGGGAGCGAAGAAAAAATGAGCGAAGTTAAGTTATCTAATGTGCCGTCGATGTCTGTCGGCAAACTGATTGAAGTTCTGGGCGATTCATATTGCACTGTTATCAATAACAGACTTCCGGTGAAGACCATGCCATCCGTTATGCTGTGGGGTCCTCCGGGCGTCGGAAAATCACAGGCGGTAAGACAGATCGCAGATAAGATCGTTGACACTACCGGAAAGAAAGTCAACGTTACTGATGTCAGGCTTTTGCTGTTTAATCCGATCGATCTACGCGGCATTCCTACGTCAAATGCGGATAAGACTCTGGCTGTATGGCTCAGGCCTCAGATCTTCCAGATGGATGATTCTCCTGATGTCGTGAATATACTTTTCCTCGATGAGATATCGGCAGCGCCGCAGTCAGTCCAGGCTGCAGCTTATCAGATAACTCTGGACCGGACCGTGGGCGAACACCGTCTGCCTGACAACTGTATAGTCATCGCAGCAGGTAACAGAGTGACTGATAAATCGGTTGCTTTCAAGATGCCAAAGGCTTTGGCAAACCGTCTCCTTCATATCGAAGTTGAAGGAAGTTTTGATGCCTGGAAACAGTGGGCTATAAGGAGCGGTATCAATGACAAAGTGATAGGATTCCTGTCTTTTAAGAGTAACTATCTTATGGGATTTGAAGGTAATACCGATGATCTTGCCTTTGCAACACCGCGTTCGTGGGAGATGGTGAGCAATATATTAAACGGGATCGATAACAGCATCGAGAAGATGTATCCGCTTATTTCAGGTCTTATAGGATCAGGTGTTGCGATCGAATTCAGAACTTGGGAGAAGGTTTATAAGGACCTGCCTTCGATAGAGGATATTTTCGCCGGGAAGATGCCTAAAGTGCCAAGGAGCATGGATGCGCTTTATGCTCTGACGTCTTCAATGACCATCTATGCCAGAGATCATAAGAATGATATGACTGCCATCGGTAATTCCATTAAATATTCAGAGACAATGCCGCCTGATTTCAGTGTTGTTCTGCTTAAGGACTACATGTACATAGAACCTGGATTCAGGGAGAAGCTTATGCTGGTCCCTGAGTTTGTTAAATGGATGCAGAGCAAAGGAAAATTGCTAAATGGATCTATCAAGTGAGAAGAAACGAGAATACATAAAACGCATTCTGCTGTCGAGAATGAGGATCCTTTGTAATAACGGGTTTTACGGACTTCTTCTCATGCATATGGATTTCGCGATCGACCTGAAATGTGAGACAGCCTGCACGGACGGCAGAAAGATCTATTTCGGCCCTTCGTTCCTGAATAATCTGGACGATGACGAACTGGATTTCATCATGATGCATGAAGTAATGCACTGTGCTTTGCAGCATTGCACCCGCGGTAATGATCTCGATCACGATGCGTTTAACATTGCGTGTGATATCGTAGTTAATTCCAATATACTTGAATCGAACAAAGGCAACTTAAATTCCATAACTTTAAAGACATATGGCGAATCCATGCATATTGCGCCGGACGGTATTGAAGGCCGGTTCTATACTGCTGAAGAAGTATATGCAATGCTTCCCGTCAAAGGAAAGAAGAAAGGCGCATCAGGGATGGGCGGTTCCGGTGGGTGTTCAGCGAAATCTTCCGATGGAAATTGCAGTGACGAAGGTCAGTCAGGCCAGTCCGGCAGCGGTGACTGGGATGATCACAGCAAATGGGGTACAAGTGATGAAGATGAAACTCTCCGGGATGAATGGTCGAAGAACCTTTTGGATGCCTGCGAAGCCATGGAAATCCGAGATCCTTCCAATTCGCGTGGACTTATTCCAATTTGTGCTGACAGGATCATAAAGGAGTTCCACAAGCCGCAAACTGACTGGCGTACGATACTTAATGATTTCGTTCAGGAGGAGATAACAGACTACTCATTCACACCGCCTGACAGAAGGTTTAATGAAAGTCCCTTTTTCCTGCCAGATTACAATGAGAAAGACGATATGGTGAAAGACATTCTTTTTATGATTGATACTTCCGGGAGCATGTCTGACGAAGCAATAACAGCTGCGTATTCGGAAATAAAAGGTGCTATAGGTCAGTTTAACGGCAAATTGAAGGGCTGGCTTGGATTTTTTGACGCAAAAGTGGTTGAGCCTATACCTTTTGAAAACGAAGAGGAATTCAGAGTAATCAGACCTAAAGGCGGTGGAGGTACTAGATTCGATATCGTTTTCGATTATGTTGCAAAGCACATGGAAACACCTCCTGCCAGTATAATTATTATGACGGACGGATATGCTGATTTTCCCAAAGAAAAGGAAGCAAATAATATTCCTGTTTTATGGTTGCTTGTAACAGATGATGTTAATCCGCCGTGGGGAAAAGTCGCGAGGATCACTGTATGAAAAAATCCTCGACAAAGACAAAAGGGCGAAATATAAGGTTATAAGAAATGAAGAATATCGAACTGAACCATTTTGAAGGTTATAGGACATGTTTACATGGCGATGAACCTGTAAAGTACCAAGTAAGATTGAGATTCCGTCTTTCTGATGAATTTGCTGATGCTATTCGAAAGATTTCCAAACGTTCTCCTGATGACTTGGATAAAAGAATGAAGAGCTCGGTTCCGGGAAATAATCGAATTGGATATGGGTTTATAGAGAGTGATATGGAAGAAACCATAGTCATAGTTAGAAAGATACTGGAGATTTGCAACAATAACACTGTTGACTATCTGATAAATCACATGATTACCAATAACGGAAGAGTAAAGCCACCTGCCGATGTCCATAAAAATATCATGGAGGAATACGGTATCACTAATAAGTGGGAGTGGGAAGTTGCTCACTTCTTTATCGGGTTTGATCATTTGATATTTACATATGCCGATTAGCAGATTCTGGCCTGATGGGATAAATATGACCCATGTCCAAGCTCATAATGAACCAAACAGAACATTTGCTGATGTGAATGAAAATTAGAAAGAGAATGTTAGGAGAGCTGTTTATGTATAGAAGGAGAAAGCTTGATTTCCGATAGATAACCAATAAGGAGGTCTCTATCGATGAAAAAGGTTTACTATTTTACTTGGGATGGACTCAAGTATCGTTACAGGCATGATCCCGTGCCGTACTGTGGCGTTTATCGTCGCAGGAAACCGATGCCGCCATATAACAGACGCACCCGGGTTTTGAACTCCATTCAGGAAGAAGAACATCGGCCGTTCAAAGATCCCGTATACAAAGAAGTGGTCAGTCGATATGGTGGGGGATGTATACATTGCTATAGTTATTTGATCCGTTACAAGCGGCATACGGACAGATGCTGGAAAACAAACTATAAGTGCAGGAAGCAGTGGATGAAACATCTGAAAAAACACTATCCGTCCATAAGGATACAGGAAGAATTGAATGATCTTGAGGAATTTGAGAATGCGAAAGATAATTCTTGAATTCCTGAAAGGATAAAGAGTATGGAAAACGAAGAGATTAAGACATTACCCAACGAAGATGTTGTTGCTACAGCCGAATTAATTATGGAAAGATTCGATGATGCCTTCAAGGAGCTTGCAAAATGATTACACTGACAAAAGATCAGGTAATAATGCTTCATGAAGCAATTTATGAACGCTATGGCGGAGATGTCGGCGTGCTTAATGACGGAATGCTTGACTCCGCTTTGCAGGCACCTTTCCAGACATTTGGCGGGGAAGAACTGTATCCGGAAACTAAAGATAAGATTATCCGTTTGGCATACGGACTGATAAAGAATCACTCATTCAGAGACGGGAACAAGCGTATCGGAGCACTTGTACTGCTTGTTTTGCTCGAGGTCAATGGTTATCACGTGAATGCTGCGAATGAAGAATTTGCAAATATCATTATGGGTATTGCAGCAAGCGAGAAAGATGACGAAGACCTTAAGAAATGGGTTGAGGTGCATCATGGTTAACAAGAATAAAGTTTATATATTGAACAAGATTTTCGATGGTTCGTGGAATGATATTGAAGGTAATATATCCCATGAAATCATAGATTTTGTTCTGACAGATTCCGGCAGGTACTTCGTTTATAATGTTCCCTACGGGACTTGTCCAAACTGGATTCACGTTAAAGATGATAATAGCTCATCAACTGGTTCACATGAAGTTGAATATCTATTGCTGACGAGTGAAAGACACAATAACTCTTTTAATGTTCTTTACAGAATTAAACTGATGCGAAAAGTACATAACATTAGTTACTCCCGACATTGGGAAGAAGATAACCGGAAGATAAATGAAATGGGATCGATCTATGAAAAGAATCAAATCTGTTATGGAGGCAAACTCATTACAGAACTGATTGACAATTCCACGCCGTTAGTAACATTCGAAGCCAAATATATAGAAATGCCATCTGAACCAATCGAGATAACATTTTCCAAATACAATTATCAACGGAATAAAGGTTATGTTAAATCTGATGAATCACCTGATGACTATAAAACATTAAACGATAAAATTAATAATTCAAGTTGGATCCGAGTTGGCCTTGATCCGATTGTATCAAGATCAAAGAATGATTATTCATCCAAAACTTTTTTGGATCTGATCTTAAAGGGCAGAAGCGAGGAATGCTATACAAACATACTTTATTCTTTGTTAAAAGAACCGGGGATGTTGGTAAAATTCTGCCGGGAATATGCACCTGATAAAAACATTTGCGAACAGAAGACTTATAAGGTCTTCAGAGAGCATAAGCTTGTAGATGGCCGGCTTGATATATGTGCAGATAATGGATCTCAACGTATCGTTATAGAGAACAAACTGGAAAGCGGATTAAACGGATTGAAACAAGACTCAACTTCTCAACTGACAACATATTACAATTGGGCTTTAGAAGCTGACGAAGCACCGCTTTGTTTTATTATTGCTCCTGATTACCGAATCTGCACTTCTCACTCTATGAGACATGGACAATTAGAAAAGGAAATAATGAAATACGATCCGCAAATGAAGGATAAGTATATTCCGGTTTCATATAGTAATATCTGTGCTTTCATTGCAAAGAATAAAAAAGCACTTTCTAAAGATTATGAGTATTACAAATACATTGACGACATAATAATGGCATTCAAACGTCATTCTTATCCATCTAAGAGTTCTTACTACCAGTCTTTGCTTCAAGAGCGGATAAATAATTAAAAGATGAGACAATTTCAGTACATCATCCTTCTTAAAATGAACTTAAGAAGGCCTTTGCTGATCTCGCTTACATTTTCGATGATCTCAACTGGTAATCAGATTTTAGTATTGCATTTCCAAAAGTTGTCCACTATAATCAACGGCATATTTCAATGGGAGGGAGGTCCTGACAATGACATTACAACAAAAGATATCAACAAGTACTAATAACAACAGGCGTGCAGGATCTGCTTCTGTAGTTTAATTTCTTAATTAACTATTTCCAAGCGTGATCCATAGCAATGCGCCTCTTAAGGGGCTTTGTTTGCATGCCTTTCTCGAAAACTGAAAGGAAACAATTATGGACACTATAAATGGAAACTATGCTGATGCAATAGTCTATGCATCAGATATCGAAGATTACGCAAGATACCAGATACAATCGATCTGCGACAACGATATCGCTTTGGGTTCGAGAGTAAGGATAATGCCGGACTGTCATCCCGGCAAGGTAGGTCCTGTCGGCCTTACCATGGCAGTCACTAACAAGATCATTCCGCAGCTTATCGGAATCGACATAGGATGCGGCATGCTGGTCTGTAAGATCAAGGTCAGGAACATTGAATTCCAGAAGCTCGACAGCGTTATCCGTGAGAATGTTCCGGCTGGATTCAAGATCAGAAAAGCACCGCACAGCAAGGCTGATCGAGGCTTGATCTCAGATCTTCGCTGCTTGCGTTCCGTTAACTTTGACAAGGCCTTGAAAAGTCTTGGAACACTTGGCGGAGGCAATCACTTTATCGAAGTCGATAGGGGCGAAGACGGATACTACATCGTTATCCACACAGGCAGCCGTCACTTAGGTGTTGATGTTGCAGATTACTACACTGAGAATGCTAGGCGCCGTCTTGCAAACATGGGCATGGATGTTCCGTATGAGACGGCTTATGTCGAAGGCTCTCTTATGGAGGACTATCTTTACGATGTTAAGATCGCGACGGAATATGCAGCTCTTAACAGGGAGATAATCCTTCACGAGATCCTGAAGGGAATGAAGTGGAAGGAAGTTGAACGTTATGAATCAGTTCATAACTACATTGGTGAACTTCCTGACGGCACGAAGATCCTTCGCAAAGGCGCAGCATCCGCGCTTGAAGGAGAGCACGTGATAATTCCTGTAAACATGCGTGACGGAGTGATCCTTGGTATCGGCAAAGGCAACGCTGACTGGAACTGTTCCGCACCGCATGGATCAGGCCGCAAGTTTAAGAGAACTGAGGTACAGAACAACTACACGGTATCTTCTTTTAAGAAAGACATGAAGGGCATTTACTGCACTTCCATATGCGCTGAAACGCTCGATGAAGCACCTGTCGCATACAGAGGAATCGATGAGATCTTGTCTTCTGTAAAAGACACTGTGGATGTTAAAGAGATCGTTAAGCCTGTATACAATTTCAAGGCAGGAAAAGAGAGGTAAGGATGTTATTACAGATAAGTTCAGGACAAGGTCCTGCGGAGTGCTCTGTGGGCGTTGAGAAGCTTTGCAAAGCACTGCTCAAAGAGTTCGATGGTTCACGCATCGTATCCGTAAATGAGGACTATTCCGGCAATGGTTACAAGTCTGCAGTGATGGAGTTTTCGGAAGATGTAACTTCTCTTGAAGGCACGGTCTTGTGGGTGTGGAAGAGCACCATAAGGCCGGGCCATCAGAGAAAGAACTGGTACATGGATGTTCATGTGATCAGGGAAGCTGAGATTGTGGGTTCGCTCGATCTTTCCGACTGTGAGATCACGACCATGCACTGCGGCGGAAAAGGCGGCCAGCATGTCAACAAAGTCGAGACAGGTGTGAGGATCGTGCATAAGCCTACAGGGATCGTTGTTACATGCACTGAAGAGAGGAGCCAGGTGCAGAACAAAACACGCGCTATAAAGCGTCTCCAGAGCATCCTCGCAGCGAAGCAGGAAGACAACAATGCTGATGCTTTGAACAGAGCTTGGCAGAAGCATACGGAGATCGAGAGAGGCAATCCTATACGCAAGTATGAAGGAGAGAAGTTTAAGAGAGTGTACTGATAACGAATGATGCTGTTAACAGGCATTTTTGAAGCGGCAAAAGAGGTTTTAAGATCATGTCTAAGGTTAAAAACTATCTTGATTCAAAGCAGAAGGCTCTGCACCGTCAGAGGCGCTACGAGACTGCGCATAAGAAGTTCTCGAGAGCCAGAAGCTACGAAAATGGCGAATACTACTATTGGGGTTATTGTGTAACGCGCCAGAGAGAACGCGTCCACTACACATGGGTCAAAACTCCGAGAGGGACATCGATATGGATTCCTGATTTTGAGAAGATCGGCGGCGAAGTCTTTATTGTCAGCCGTATCAGCAGAAATGCAAAATACCTTAAGAGAACTGCCGCCAAGAAATGGAGAAAACGGAAATACAGCGAAGAGTCCATTGCAGATAAGGGCAGTACGTACAAAAAAGACTACGATATTTCTTGGACGTTACTGTAACGCTTGGCTGAGGGGCGGTCATATTTATATGTGACAATTTGCGAACATACAGCCTCCTATAATCAAGACAAATTAAATGATGTTTTGATTGCAGGAGGTGTTTTTATGTTCTATTACAAGATTACGGGAAAACTTAAAGATGAAGAACTCGCTACAAAGATAAATGACAGGAATGCTGGTTATGAAGATAGAAATAAGTTATATCTGATGGGTTATGAGCTTTTCGAGAAATCGGAAAGAAAGAGTTATTTCTTTATAGCTGACATTTCACGGACAAGCATTATTATCGGACTTATCTGCAAAGAAAATGAAAGAGTCGATAATGAGATGCATAAATATATCCGCAATCTTGGTTTCGAAGTGTCAGACATAACGTGCTTAGAAATCACATTCAGGGAGTTCCGGAAACTGTTTAAAAAGGCAGAACGGTCTGATTTTACAGGCTACGTAGATGAGATCCTTGAAATATATGGTGTCGATTCATTAGACAACAGAGGCTACAATGGTACAAAGTTTGATTATACGGAATATATCCCCAACGACAATGAGACCGATCAGATTATGAACAGCACACGCTGCTTTATGGTCAAAGACTCGCTTAAGGCAGAGCTCGACCGCATCGTTTCAGGGAAGAAGAAAAAGCATGTAGCAGGACATCCTGTGCATTACCTTATCAGAACTGATGAAAAAGAAGAGAGCATTGATATTGCAAAAGTCCTAGTTGGTACTCTTTACGCAAATAACAGGCTTTTCAGCAAGCGCTTTACATGCATCGGTTTTAAACCAAGCCATAGTTGCTCTGTTGATGACTTCGAACCGGTATATGCCAGTGGCACAGGCGGAACGGTGCTCGTTCAGGTTAATTACGATAATGACCGCGAGAACAACTATGCGCCTCAGGGATACGCAAATGTTGAAAGACTTTGTTCGATGATGAGACAAAACACGAAGGATGTTCTCACAATAATATGGTTGCCTAAGTCCAATGAGACTACGAGAAAGATCATATACGAAGAACTCGGGCATACGAATATCGTGGAGATAACAAATGAATCCGCAGATTCTGATAATGCGAAGGAATATCTCAAACTTTTGGCTAAAGAAAAGGATGTCAGGACTGATAAGAAACTGTTCGAGAAGATCGAAGACGGAAAGCATTATATTTCTTCTGAACTTAATGATATGTATGATCTGTGGTATTCGAATAAGCTCAAGACCAGCATCTTTCCGCAGTATAAGGATGTTGATTCTGTCAGGAGCAAGATCATTAAGGATGAGCCTTCGGGCAGCTCGTACGATGAACTCATGGAGATGATCGGTCTTGATAGAGCCAAGAGCGTTATCAAGCAGGCGCTGGATTACAATAAGGCTCAGAAGCTTTTTGCTGATAAAGGCGGTGTTTTCGACAGGACATCCATGCACATGGTATTCACGGGCAATCCCGGTACGGCCAAGACCAGTGTTGCAAGACTGTTCGCACAGATAATGAAGGACAATGGTGTCCTTACTGTCGGAAAACTTGTCGAATGCGGACGTGCTGATCTTGTCGGAAAGTATGTTGGATGGACGGCTCCTACTGTTAAGAGAAAATTCAAGGAAGCAGAAGGCAGCGTGCTCTTCATCGATGAAGCGTATTCTCTCGTTGATGACAGGGATGGAATGTATGGTGATGAGGCAATAAACACCATTGTTCAGGAGATGGAAAATCACCGTGATGACGTGGTAGTTATTTTTGCCGGTTACCCGGACAAGATGGAGCAGTTCCTTCAGAAGAATCCGGGCCTCAGATCCAGGATTGCTTACCATGTCCCTTTCGATGATTACAACGTCGAAGAGCTCTGCGACATTGCCGATCTGATTTCAAAAAAGAAAGGCCTGATTCTTGCAGAAGATGCACGTGAGAAGCTTCACAATGTATTTAATATTGCCTTGAAAGATGATGATTTCGGTAATGGAAGATATGTCCGCAATGTCATCGAAAAAGCAAAGATGGCCCAAGCATCAAGATTGGTCGCAATGGATTATTCCAATATCACCAGTGAAGATGTTAAGACGATTGTTGCATCAGACATTGAGATGCCTGTAACAAAAATTAAGACGGTCAAGTTCGGATTCTGTGCGTAAAGGAGAATCGTGATGGATAAAAGATTTGAAATCTACAAACCGGCACCGACATCTTTGCTTGAAGCTGATCCTGAAATATACATAGATGCTGATCTGAGCAATAATTTAAAGGAAAAGGCTCATAAACTTGTAGATGCGTTTAGAAGTTTCGGAGTGGATGTTAATGTTGTGAATATTTCACACGGACCTTCAGTTACCAGATTCGAGTTGACTGCTTCAAGGGGCACGAAGATATCGAGCATTTTTGCTCTTGAAGAAGATCTTCAGCTTGCTCTGGCAGCATATTCTATAAGGATCGAAGCTCCTATTCGCGGGAAAAGTGCATTTGCAATAGAGATTCCCAATGAAGTGAAGGAAAAGGTTCATATGCGGAATCTTGTTGAGAAATATGAGTATTCGACATCAACATCTCTTACAGTTGCTATCGGAAGGAATGTTGATGGAAGAGCAGTATATTCAGACCTTGCGAATATGTGTCCTCTTTTGATTGCAGGTAATATGGGTTCTGGCACAGTAATGTGTTATAACTCAATCTTGACAAGCTTGCTTGTTCACTCTTCTCCCGAAGATGTTCGTTTGATCCTAATAGATCCTAAAATTGTCGAGTTTTATTCATATAAGAATATTCCACATCTCTTGGTACCTGTAATTAATGAGTCTAAAAAAGGTGTCAGTGCTTTAATCTGGACTGTTAATGAGATGCAGAGAAGGCTAAAGTATTTAGAAGAATGTCAGGTAAGCGATATCAATAAATACAATGAAAAATACAAAAATGATCCAGATAAGGATCATATGCCTTATTTATTGATAGTAATATCAGAGTTTTCTGATCTCATGATTGATTATTCTTCTGAAGTTGAAACGTGTCTGTCGAGACTTGCACCTCGGTCCAGGGCTGCCGGAATTCATTTGATATTGGCAACTCAGCGACCGACATCAGATGTTATTACGAGTAATGTTTATAACAATATTGGTTCAAGGATTGCTTTTGCAGTAAAGGATGCTACTTCTTCTAACGTGATACTCCATGAGCATGGTGCTGAGAAACTACTTGGTCAGGGGGATATGCTTTATTTTCCTATATCTTCGCCGAACGCGTTAAGAGTGCAGGGCGTATTCGTAAGAGAAAAAGAGACTGAAGCGGTTGTAGGTTACCTTAGAAGAAAGTATGGTGATATGTATTATGATTCTGTCATAAAGGGTATTAACAGCATTTCTTCATGTGAAGATCCATTATCTAATTTGCCCGTCACACCCAAAGTTGATGATGGTGAACTGTTTGATTTAGCTGTTCAAATTGTTTTAGAAACAGGAAGCGCAAGTGTTTCCGTCCTTCAGAGGCGTCTTGGCATAGGGTATCCTCGGGCGGCAAGACTGATTGATGAGTTGGAGAATAACGGAATTATCAGCCCTTTTAATGGTGCTATGCCTAGAAAGACCTTAATTACAGAAAAAGAATGGCTAGATAAGAAGACCAAATTTGATTCAGCAAAAGACAAAGATAATGCTAGTGAACAATGTGTAGAACCGGTTCCCGAAAGTATTGTTGATGAAGTCCTCACTAATGCTGATATAGCATCTGTAGTGAGTCGTTATGTTACATTGACTCGCAAAGGTACCAATATGTGGGGGTTATGCCCTTTTCATAAAGAAAAATCTCCTTCTTTTTCAGTGAATCCTTTAAAAGGTATCTATAAATGCTTTGGCTGTGGGAAAGGCGGAAACTCTATAAACTTCATTATGGAGATAGAAAAATTAACCTATCTTGACGCTGTAAAACATCTGGGAAGATTATATGGAGTCGAGATTCCAGAGAATGGTTATCTGGAATATGAAACCAAAATGAATGAGAAGAAAAGAATAAAGGATATTCTATTAGAAGCATCTGAGTTCTATTACAAATCTTACAATGATGAGCATATTGGTAAGTCTGCCAGAGAATTTGCATCCAAAAGGGGCATTCCAAAGCAGACGCTCGATAATTTTGGAATCGGATATTCTCCGAAAGGCGGAACTGCTTTATATGATCTTCTTAAAGAGAAGGGGTTTAATGATGAAGAGATGCTTAAGTCCGGCATCTTTGCGATTTCTTTGAAAACAAATAAACTCTATGATATTTTCCGTGGAAGACTTATATTTCCAATATTTGATGTCTCAGGTAATGTGATTTCATTTGGAGGAAGATCGTTGGGGGATGAAAGACCGAAGTATCTTAACTCGGTGGCTTCACTTGCCTATAGTAAACAAAAAAATTTGTATGCCATGAATATTGCGCATAAAGAGGAATATGAAGAAATAATCCTAGTAAAAGGTTATATGGATGTTTTATCTTTATACTCTGCTGGACTAAAGAATACAGTAGCAGTCTTGGGTCTTTCTCTTACAGATAATCAGATTAAGCTTTGTTCGAAATATGGGAAAGATATAGTCTTATTCTTTGATCCTGATGAAGCTGGACAAAAAGAGACTTTGAGGGCAATAGAGAGGATAATGGAACATTTGCGTGAAAGTAACTGTATTAATTTTCGCGTAAGGATTGTAAATAATACTGATGGTAAAGATCCGGCAGAGTTTATTAAAGAATATGGTCCTGAAAAAATCAAGGAAGCAATTAGAAATGCTAGTTATGTAGAAGAGTATTTATCGAAGAAAGCAAGAGAGGATAACACGGATCCCTTCACAGGTGTTTTAGATCAATGGAAGTATCAGGAAGATATCTGTCGATATGCTTCATGGATGAATGATGAAATAAAGATCAGCAGAATGGCTGGTGTTGCAGCACCTTTACTTGGTGCTACACAGGATGTGGTAATGAATGAGATTCAAAAAATAAAAGAACGGCGTGAAGAAGCGACCCGTAGACTTGAAGAAGCGAACCGTAGACTTACTAACACAAATCGCTCTAAAGAAAATTGATGGGTCATTTCTAACCCATGCTGCCTCCTATAATCAAATCAGAAAAGTACAAGATTGGTTATAGGAGGCTATTTTATGAAGTATTTCATATGCGGATATAAGAGCTTAGATAAGCTTCCGGAAAATGCAAAGATGAATCTTGGTGAATTATCTGCTCAGGGTCATGAGTTCCTTGTAAGAAAACTTGATCTCTCAGATGAGCTTATTCAGAATTGCCTTACTGAAATAGGAGGTCAAAACGTCACAGTATATTCGTTTGCTGGTTTTCCGGATAATATTCCGGATGATTGGTCAACCAAGGTAGTAGAAAGACGCATGAAAGGTAACTACAGACCATACTGCCACTTCGATGACCGAGATCTCATCATTAGTGAAGATGCTGATGCAGGTATCATGATCTGGGATAGGACTGATATTTCAGTGTTCCTCAATATTCTGAATCTTGTATTTCAGAATAAGCCTGTAGATATCTTTCTTACAGATGACTGTTCCGTGTTTAAAGCTGATTCTGTTGAGAGCTTCTGCAGCCTTTTGCCGAAAAAGGTCTCGGAATACACCACTACTTGGGAATCGGTACCGGAAAGACTGTATCGAAAAGCGGTTATAAGTGTTGTCGAATCTGAAGTGTTACGTCAATGCCTTTTGAATTATCCGATCGAAAAATACAGTTTGCTGGATGTTATTCTTCATTCACCGGTGTCTATACAATTGAAAGCTGATTTGCTTAAGGAGTTGTCAGTAACGGACGATCTGTTTCATGAGGTTATCGATTCTCTGGATGAAGAGGTCGAAAGAAAGAAAAGAGGCGAGATCGTAAACTGTGCCAATGCTGTTGAGAGTGTATACCATTCGGTTTCACAGAATATATTTACTGCCCATTATGAGAATTATCGTAAGGGAATAGAAGAACTGGAATTAAAACCGGGTGAATACTTTTATCTCAGGCGAATAAATAATATTGGTAATGACGAAGGTATAGCTGCATTTTCAAGTCTTGAATCGGCTCTTAAGTATATAAGGTTTTATGTAAGAAACTGGAATAATACAACAGAGTCATGGTTGGTTCTTGAGAAGTGGCAGAAAAAGCCCGAATCCGACAATGGCGGCTGGCTGCAGAATCTTTATACATATCTCCTGTATCTTGATGAGATTATTGATGTCAGTATAAATATGCCGCGTTTTGACGGACTTACTACTTTTGGAAATGGTTATTTGGGAGAAATCGGCTTTGGAATCGGGATGTTTATGCATTTCCCAACACCGTTTGACGCAGGCGATATCGTGAAGATTGACTGCACACCTTTCGGTTCAGTGGCGTATGCAATCGTTTTGGAAAAAGCCGGGGCAGAAGGTTTTTCAAATGGGCTTCATATACGTGTTCTTGAATATGACGGAGAGTGGAAAATCAATTGGCTTGATGCAAGCAGGACTTCGGGGAAAATTAAGGGACCTAAGCTTTCTCCCTTATATCGTATTTCAAAACTGGAGGGAGAACTGCCGGGTAATTACAGTAAGTATAAGATCATAACAGAGCTTATTGGGAATGATGAAGAAAAAGCAGAAAAACTCTTAAAAGCCTTGCTGGATAGGGAAGACGAATATGATGACGGATTTAATGAAGATGAATTCATTAAGCTGGTTAAGGAGATCTTCCCTGAGTATGAGCTGCCTGTCGAGATCAATCCAGATGATGACATCATCATCACAGAATGTGAGTACACAAAAAAGCAGCAGATAAGGTTTTCCGATATACACGATCCTGAAGATGGTTATGTATGGAAATACGACTGGAATAATACGGAAATAAATGCCATCCGTGAAAATGACTATGCTGTTATCCTTTCTGTACGAACAAAAGATAAGAGTGACGGTATTGTAGTAGTTTTAGATAAGGAAGACAGGCAGCCGATATATGCTGCCAGAGTGAGTGGCTGTATTGATGTAACAGGTACTGACGGGTGGTATTTGGCACTGTGTGAGGTAATGTGTCCGGATAATACTAAAAAACTCAGAATATACGATTTCTATTGGACGTTGGACCCGGATGAATATTCCAATCATGTGCTTCTTCGTGAAGAGCCTTTTGATTTAAAAAATTGGAACGAGGCACATCTTGATATTGAGGATAACAAACTGTTCGTTGTAGTTGACGGTAAGCGTTTTCTGTATGTTCATGACCTAAATGAACGCAAATACGTGAAGATTAAAGATTTAAAGGAGAATAAAGATAATGGAGATTGACATAAAACATGCATGTTCCTTTACGGGACACAGACCTGAAAGACTTGAAATGAACGAGGATAAGGTTATTGCCTGGCTCGAAGAGCAGATAAGAAAAGCAGTTGAGGACGACTATACCGACTTCATCTCAGGTATGCAGAGAGGTGTTGATATCTGGGCAGCTGAGATAGTCATAAAGCTCAAGAAGGAAGGCAAGAAAGTTCATCTCGTAGCAGCCTGTGCATGGAACGGCATGGAAAAAGACTGGGAACCCGGGTGGAAGAAGAGATATACCAAGATTCTCATGGGTTCCGACAAGATCGTTTATGTAAGCAAGAAGCCCGGCAGAGCAGCATTCTTTGAAAGGAATCACTGGATGGTTGATAACTCGTCAAGGCTTATTGGTGTTTATACCGGCGCTCCGGGCGGAACTAAAGAAACTGTCTGGTATGCAAAGAATCACGGCCTTGAGGTAATTACGATTAAGAATTAAGAGGTTTTATGAGAGGCGTATTTTGGATAGTTGAAGATGAGCTGAAAGCCTATGTTTTCGAAGAAGGCGCTGAGTATGGTGTTGCCAAGTCAGGCAATACCTTTAATCATAAGCTTTTATGGGAACATGTAAGACCAGCAAAGTGCAACAGAACTTTCGATTACTATCCCAGAGGTAGGGTTGATTATAACGGCAAAGGAAGACCGGTCATATATATGAATCCTAATATAGGCGAGGAGTATGTTTCAGAGATTAAGAAAGCTTTTAGCCTTACAGAAGACCCGATAATCCATTATGACGGAAGCGAACACTATAAGTGTTATATGGACAGATGAGGTAAATGATATGTCTGTAAGATGCAGATTTGGAAAAGTGAAGCCGGTTAAAGGTCAGGAGATCATCATGAAAGGTGATCAGCTGGATATAATCAGGCGGATGCTGGATAATAAGCAGTTCGGAATAATAAAACTGCCTGAGATTAATGGGCGGTTTCCTTATCTGGTATGGATCATGAGTGTCAGCATCTGCGCTATAAGAGAACAGGGGTCTTCTGCTCCTTATGAGCAGTGCACACACTATCTGTGTATCAATGAAGAAAAGAGCGGAAAAGAAGGCTTAAAAGACTGGACAGAAGTTATCTCCAGATATTCTGAAATGGTTGGTCCAGATGTAGAACCCGAGATGGATTATCCTGAACTTGATAGTTTTCTTGCGTTTATGGAAGACAAGGAACTGGTATTTGGCGGATTCTATACTGACAGCGGGGGAGATACTGAAGCTGTATATAGGAAATTTTTCTTTGATATTAACCTGAAACTCAGAGGTAACTGCCATCGAGTTTACGATATTCTCTACGATATCAGGTTCTATCTGACTCCAGCAGTCGAAAACAATCAGACTGGATTGGTTTCTGAAGATATAAGGAATCTTGATGTCAATTCCGCCTTGCTCGAATTCATGAAAGAACGTACAAATGGCTATTGTTACAACAATCCTAAAGATTTTTCCTTAGTCTTTGAAGCACAGTCTGAAATGGCTAAAGCCTCATATTTCCTAAGGTGCTTTTACAGTTGTCATGATGAAGACCCGATGGGGGTTCTTTGTTACAGATTTTCAGCTTATGCATTACCGGGCACAGTACCCGAAGGTTCAGTTAAAGAGGATAAATGTATTGTTAACCTGAAAAACGGAACGAGATACCAGTTAGATCAGATACAAATCAATTCTGAAAAATGTGAGAGTGTTTCTGAACTTAAAGACTGGATCGACTACGATCTGGAATCTATGACGGAGGATTAAAAATGGAGATATTGGATTCTATAGGTCAGGAAGTTATATCTAGGTTATCTGCCCGATATCCTGATATACATTTTGAATTAGTTAAAATCTATGAAGTCAAAAGTGCGAGATATCCTGATGAAGGCGATATAAATTTTGAATATATCTGCTCGCTCGGATATCACGAAACTATATGTTTGTATGCTGATTTTTCGCGGTTGAGTGATCCTGCATATTATGAGGAAACAGTCGCTGCTTTATATAACTATGAATGTGAGTTTTATGATGCAGACGATGATGATAGTTACTTTGATGATTAGGGAAAGCATTCTTGACTGATGCTCTAGGAATAGTGCATCAGTCACCCCAGGAATTAATGTCCCTAATTTGGCCCATGCCTCGTTTTAAACTGTTGGAAAAGGAGGCAGATAAATGGATATTACAAGCTTTATTAATTCAAAAGATATTCGCGAATACCATAAACAGATCGGTTACGAATACAACTCTGTTGAAGCGGCGTGGCTTGTCTCGCAGTGCAAAAGCAAAACTCTTGAAGAGAAGCATGAGGCGTGGCAGTGGATAATCGACAACATGCCGGATATGGAAGTTAAAGACTGCGGTAGATGGTGTGGTTATTTCAATGAAGAATCTGTTCATAAACTTCTTCGTGATTATATGGAGATGGAAAACGACTTTATTAAGAAGTTTAAAGACAGTACTGGCGGATGGTTCTATACATATAAGTATTACTATTTCAATTCTTCGAAATACAATTGCAGTTCAAGTGATATCGAAGGCTTTTTCTCTAGCTATGAGAAATGCGAAAAGCATAGTCTGGATAATGTTGATGCAGAGGAAACCCACATTATATTAATTAAACGTATGCGTCCTGATGAGGGTGATGTTTTTCGTGGCGATATTATGATCGATCTGTCGGGGAAGATAATGAGTGTTTTTCCGGATTATACAGTAGACGAGAATGAATGGTGGTGTGTAATCAGTGAATTCTTCGATGAACTGTGGTTTAGTTTTCCGGTACCGTTTAAGCGCGGCGATATCGTTTCCATATGCAACCGTTACCATCCTGAAGACAGCGATCCGATAGTCATAAACGGCATCATAGTTCCAAACGGCTGGGATGAAGAAGAATACATCAAGAAGCGCCGTGAGCACGGAGATACGTCAGACATGAACATATGGGGCTATGCTGCCAATGTGGAATGGGTCGGCGGATATCGCAGTGTATACAGCGAAGTGTGGTGGAACTATATGGATGCGGAATACTACAGCGATGAGCTGAAAGGAAATAACCGCGTGCTTAAGCCCGTTAGCAACTGGCTTAAAGGTGAACTCGGTGATGCGTTGGATCTGCTTCTGGCAGGCTATCACCACATCGTGATGGAAGAATATTTAGCTGAGACAGTTCCTTCACTTTATACGAAAGAAGGACTTGAAAAGGCCGGATTCCCGGCGGAAGGAGATGAATGATATGAAATTGGCATTAGCTTTATCTGAAAGGGCAGATCTTCAGGAAAAAATAGGAGATCTTGCTGCAAGACTTAACAAGAACGCAAAAGTACAGGAAGGTGAGAAGCCGACTGAAGATCCGTATGTCTTGATCAGGGAACTGGACAGTTGTTATGAACGCCTCGAGGTTCTTATAGCAAAGATCAATCACACAAATGATGTAACGATGTGCGGTGATGTCTCATTGGTTGAGCTTCTGGCAAAAAGAGAGTGTCTTCTTGGAAAAATCCAGAAAATGAAGAGTTTTCTTTTAAAATCCAGCGATCTCATTGACCGTTACTATACAAAGTCTGAAGTTAGGATTTACAGTACAGTCCCAGTAGCAGAACTCCAGGAGAAACTTGATGCTCTTTGTAAGGAATACAGGGCTTTGGATGATAAGATTCAGGAACTCAATTGGACAACAGAATTAATCTGATATTGCAGGTAGTCAGGCCGGGGTGAACAAGATCTCTCAGCGGATGAGAATGATCCGCTCGTACTGTGTGGACAGTGTAATGAGTAGCAGAGGCTATGATCACGGAAATAGAAGGGTTCAAATCCCTATGACAAATCAAGCTGTACGCAACACCTGTTTATACACGATGATTCACGATTTACTACCGATTGTTAACCGGTTGACGAGGGTGGGAAAGGGGAAAATATCTATCGGTGCGACAACATAAGATCAAGAAATACATAATTCATATACTTGCTATTCCTGCCATCGGGCCGGAAGTTCTTGATCTTCCTATGAGCAGGAGTGCCATCATTGCATGTACAAGCAGGGATAACAGGTATTTGAATCTCTTCCCAGAAAAGCAGAAATGCATTGTGCCTTTTGCCGATGTTGAAGACCCGAATCATCCTATGGCCATAAGAGGTGCTCATGCCCGATTTATCATCAGGTTTTTAAGAAACCTTCCAGAAGAGGTCACTGATCTTTATGTGTGTTGTTCCAAAGGCGGATCAAGGTCGCCTGCCGTAGCTGCAGCAATTCTCCGCATGTCAGGAAGAAAAGATGATATTGTTTGGAAGAATCCGTTCTATGTCCCAAACAAACTTGTCTATCAGGTCATCTGCCGTGAGTTCGGATTGTTTGCACCCGACTGGTATGTGGAACGCAAAGTCGAGCTTAACAGGCAGTGTTATTTGACCGCATCCAAAAACGGTGATGCAGGCGGGTATGAGAGGTGGCAGCTCTTAGAATAGGATTATAATAAATTCATAATTGCTTCTATTATCTTATTGGTATTTCTGATAATGTCCGACTCAAAATCAATACCCACATCAATAGTCTTATGTTCTACAGTGCGGGTACCTCCTCTGGTTATCAGGAGTATTCCATTTTCGAGATCTTTGCAGATGAGTGTGATTATTCGGATTGTTTCCGGATATGGGTTTTCCCCATCTCCGCAGTATGTCTCATTTGAAAGGCAGATTGTAAACTTGGGACAATAATCCTCATCCGGTATGTTCTCGCCTTCTGTATCATATTCGGACATGTCCGGATCATATAGCTCATCGTCTGGGTCAAGATGATTAATACCGGCATTTTTTATCCAAGCAGAATCGTAAATTTTCAATGTCTGAATTACTCCGGCATTAATCAAATGATCATATAAATCTCTGCGGCCGCTTCTGGTAATGCTATCTGGCATATGAGATTTCCTCCATTAAAACTACAATCAATTGTTTCTGAACTGTTCCATATTAGGGATTATCGTTCCAGATACTTTACCGGCACACTCTTAGTTAACCATACACCATTGACGGAGCAGTAGAACTTAAACCCGTCGCGGTGCATTTCGCCGCTTTTAACCTTGAATACAACCGGGTTTCCGTGTCTCTGACCGACTTTGAAAGCCGTCTCTTCATTTGCTGATAAGTGGACATACAGACGCGACTTGGGAATCAGTCCTTCTCTGCTTATTGAATCAACATACTTTTCGCCGGTTCCGTGGAAAAGGATCTCCGGCGGTTCTTTCTCTTCAAGTTCGACGTCAACGGGAATGGAATGTCCCTGGTTGGCTCTGATAAGCGTCTTGTCTTCATTGAAAGAGTAACGCTGCTTCTCGTCCTCAGCTACGATCTGTTCCAGCGTAGCCATGTTTAACGGATGTGTCTTGGACACACCCGCAATTAACTCATCCACATTCGCCCAGCCGTGTTCATCAAGCGTGATGCCGATGACATCGGGCTTATGGCGAAGAATAAGTGAAATGTATTTACTGGTTTCTTTAAGACTCATGCTATGTCCTCCGTTATCCCAGGTCCGTATGTGAAGAACTGTCCTGCAGTTCCGTCATCAAAGACCCTGTAGCCAGTTGAATGGAATCCCAATTTCAATAACAACTGCTCGCTTGGTTTATTATACCAGAGCGTCCATGCATGAAGTCCTTTTATGGGCTTTCCCAATATGAGCCCGTTGAAAAGCATCTCTATGAGTGTTTCAACAGCCTCGAAAGCATATCCGAAATGACGATGTTCCTTTATGATGTAGTACTCAATGTAGCTTATATCGGTGTTGTATCCAACGTATCCGATCAGTACATCCGTTTTGAAATGGTGAATCGAGTAATAGATCATCTTGTCATAAGCAGGCTTGCTGATCTTCTCGCAAAATTCCTCGCTCTTCTCGTGAGCGAACAGGAGTTCAAATTCGTTGTGAACATCGTATTGATCACGATGTCATACCATTCATCTTCGGTCATGAATCTCAGTTTCAGCCGTGCTGTCTCGAAAGCCCTTAACTTTGCTAATTTCATTCCACTTTTCATGTTTACGCCCTCGCTTTCTGCCAGTTTTCTTACTGATATAGTAGCGGGGACGATGGGACAATATACGGACATGAAAAACCCGGCCGAAGCCGGGTGAACTATCTCATAAAAGTTGCGTTATTTCTTTGGATTCCAAATTTCAAAATCTTTAAGTAATAAGTTACTGTTGTTTGCCATGTTTACCCTCCATACACTTTCTTTACTTTCTTTGCCCAATCCTTCATCTTATCAACCATTCTCTGTGGTTCCAGGATCACGACATCAGGAGAGTAGGATTTGGCGAACTGGATCATAGCTGCTTCCGTAACGCTTGCTGAGGCGGTTACATAATCTTTAGTTTCTTCTTCAAACCGGACATCTTTTCCAAAGATGTCAATGACGTCTGTTACCAGCGCCGGTACGACCTTGAATCTGACACGGGTATCGCCTGATGTGTACATGTAAATGTGAGTCTTCATGTAGTCTGCGAGATTGAAGCTTTCACCGTTGGAATTCTTGAGTTTGGAGAATGGTTTTCTTTTCGCATCAAGTATCTGGATATCCTTGATACGGTCGATGCGGTAGTTGGAGATCGCATCGTAAGCGTCGTTATTGCATATCAGATAGTACTTGCCGTCCTTGGCTGCCATCTGGTAAGGATTGATAGTGTAATCCAAAGGTTTTCCGTCTTCTCCAAGCTTCGGATGAGGCCTCTTGTCTGTTCCGAAGTTTACATAATGAAAGGAAACCTGCTTGTCATTGGATATCGCTTCGTCAAGAACCTCGATGGTCAGAAAAATCTGCTGATTGTTGATCTCGGTATCAGGCAAAGTCTTAATGTGTTTTACATGAGCCTTAAAGTGTGTGCTCGATAAACCCTCGATCTTATCTATCAGCTGCATGCAGCGTTTGTAGGGAAGGTGATTGGAAAAGAGAAGACCATCGATAAGAAGTCGGAGCTCAGGTTCAGTAAAGTCTCTGGAAATGTAGAAATCAGTCCATACATCATTTCCGTTTTTCCTGGGCTTTTCCGTATATACGATAGGCGCACCGATATCAATGAGATATTCGATATTGCGGCGGACTGTCTTTCTGTCCAGAGGCGGATTGAATTCCTTGTTTAGGGCATCAAGGATGGCTTTCTGATCCATAGTGTGGTTCTCATCCGTCTGTTCACGGAGGATATCCAGGATCATGGAGGGGATCATCTTCTTGCGTTGTTCAACAGCCATATCAGCGTCCTTCCTTATATGTCATTTCCCACAGTATAAATCTTATTAATTCTCATGTGACTATTTTGGTGCATGCTCGCCTGTAAACTTTGTGTTAACTGAACTTTAGGAACCAAAGGAAAAGGAGAGAAGTATATGGATAAAGAGCCGATAATGACGGGTTTCAAATATCTTGATCATGCTTTTGGTGGGTATAAACCTGGATCGATTAATGTAATTGCCGGACGTAGACAATCGGGAAAGACGAGTCTAGCCTTAAATATAGCAAGAAATGTTGCAAGAAACAGTGACAAGGCTGTTGCATTCTATTCTGGTAAAGAAAAGAAGCGCGAAATCATAGATATGCTGATAAAGTCTTCTTCGAGACGTTTAAGCAGAACAAATAAACTTGAATCGATAGATTGGTTTACTCTGCATCTTTCTCAACTGCCCATATATATTGACGATTATTCCGTAAATACAACTGAACACATTGTCGACGGCATCACTAAACTTGAGGCTAAAGACGTAGAAATCGGTCTGGTTATTATTGACGACTTTGAATCTGTTGTCCGATCAGATGGTGTCGCCGGAGACAGTCTGGAAAAAAGATTCAATTTATCAGTCTTTAGCATGCGTGCATTTGCCAAGGAAACAGGCATTCCTGTCTTGTTGATTGCTGATATTCCATACTTATTTGAGGAAAGGGAAAACAAGGTTCCGACACTGAAAGAACTCAAAAACTACGCTCCGTATGAAGAATATGCAGATACCATAGTCTTTGTTGACTATCCGAAATACAACCTGAAAGACCATTGGGATTTTCCTGTTTCAAAACTAATAATAGCTAAAAACAATGGTAAAGAGTGTGATATCAGCATTGAACTTGAATGGGATGATAAAAGATTAGAGTATTACGATTCTGTACTGATTTCTGACAGTCGTTCGGAAAGTGCTCGTTCAGGTAATAAACAACGCGAGCTGTATACCTTCGAGAATTTCGTGGTGGGTAAGTGCAACCGCTTCGCGTATAAGACTGCCGTTTCTGTAGTTGAGGATCCCGAGAATGCAAAGACAAATCCATTTCTTTTATGGAGTTATTCAGGTCAGGGCAAGACACATCTTCTTAAAGCCATGGAAAAGGCCCTAAAAGACAAATACGCGGAAAAGAAAGTGAAATATGTCACTGCTGAAACTTTTACGAACGATTTTCTATCTGCTATTAGTAGTCATCAGTATTCTGCTTTTAGAGATAAATACCGTATGGTAGATTACCTTCTTATTGACGATATTGATATGTTAAAGGATAAGGATGCGGTGCAGACCGAATTCTATAATACGGTCGTTGCTCTGATGGACTCCGGAAAACATCTTGTGGTTACAACAAACAAGATGCCTAGTGAACTCGATGAAATCCTTAATCCGAAATTGGCGGTCAGACTGATCTCGGGTGTTGTGGCAGGACTAGAATCGCCTGATATTGAAACACGGAGAAAGATAGCTCAGAACATCATTGACAGTGAAGACATCAAGATTGACAAGATCGTTGTTGATTATATCTGTAAGCGATCGGTACAGAATGTAAGCCGTTTAAAATGTGCCATGAACATTATCTGTGAGTATATCAGATACGATGCAGAAGATGAGATCAACGTTGAACGTGCTCAAAAGCTGCTTTCTCCGCTCGGCGGTCGATTTAAGGAAAGAGAACTTACGGCGGACAGAATTATTGATGAGGTTGCCAAATATTACGATACTTCACGTGAAGTAATCCTTAACGGTCCAAAAGGCTTTAGTGACAATCCTTCTTTGTATGCAGCTGTTTACCTCTGCCATGACATGCTGGACGAATCTGAAGATGCACTGAAGGTATTCGGCAAAGATGCCGGTTCTTATGTTACAAAAAGCATAAAGGGATTAAAGCGCCAGTTTGCAGGTGATGTTCATGAGATAAAGGACAGGCTTAAGCTTTGGCAGCATGGCATCGATAAAGATGAGTGATGGGTCATAAAAGTCCCATGCCTATGGTTAATCTGAATTTGGATAGAGAAAAACCATCTTTGAGGAGTCAATCTTATGAGATACCTTACGCTGTTTTCGGATTACCTTCGTGGTATCCGCGATTATTCAAACAAGGAATATATTTACGATCTTCTGATGCGTATAGATTCATATAACGACTGTATTAGGGAATTGGAATATTTGGAAAAGCTTTCTGAAGAGACAGATATCGCGCTGCCGGTAGTGATATGCTTCGTTCCTGGTTTGCCTCGATGGTTGGAATATGCTCATCTGGGATGGTTTGAGTACCAAGTCAGTTCATTAAAGAGTGAACTGAAAAACAAATACGGTATCAGCTTGGATGCTTTGGAAGAAAAGAACAAAACTCCTGAAGAGATCATTGACGGTCAGATAACGATGGAAGACTATCTGTTCTCTTTAAACCCTGTATTTAACATCAGTTGTGCTGATCTTATTGAGGTCCATCCATGATTCTTTTCGCCTGTACAGTAAAAGACATTTTCAGAAGGCCCAAACTTATAAACAAGACCGTAAGGGCGCTTGCCGACCACGGGTATGTTGAACATGCCGTCACGTATGCCCTTATAAGGGATAACATCAGCAAAGCGCTGGTGTATGCATCTTCCAACATGCGCGACCATGAGTATAAGGCAGGTATGGCTTACCTCGAGTCCCGTTTATCGGAAAACAAGGCCGCTCAAAAGACCCACTATACACCCAGAACGTTAAGGCGTTATATCCATAAGGTCTGCAATCTTGTAAGTGAGTATTACGAAAAGAACCTGAATATCAGTTTTCTGCCGTTAGGTACAAAGATTACAGTCTTTCCAAAGTTATCTGGCACATTCTGGGAGAAGGTCAATATCCTAGCCTCGTTTAGCATGGAGTTGGCATTGATTGCCATCACATGCTGCTATGAAAAATATTCCGTTAATTATGTCTGCGTTAACTATGGTTTGGGAAGTGCAAAGGTAAAGCGGTTCTTAAAGGCATTCAATGAAACTAGAGATGTACCGGAAATCCTGATTGAAAACATCAGGGCAGTGTGAAGACATGTCCTCATTTTAGTCCATCACGTTGTTTATCCTGATATTGCAGGAGGAAAGCGTTATGAAAGTGAACTTTACTGAAACCATAACCATAACACATGTACTCAATATAAATATTGTTGATATTGATATCATTTCTGAAGATGAAAGACTTCTGTTATTACCTCTTTATAAGACTGATTCGTATAAGGTCGCGTCTAGATATTACCTCCATAGTTCTACCGATCGAATTAGTAAAAGAAAAGAGACGCTTTTTTATGTCTTTGCGACTCTTACATTGTCTGGCTCGAAACTGCCTGTTGGTAGTACATTTTATATTCACGGACCTCACGGCCCATCTGCTGAATGGGAGGTGTTTAAAGAGAATAAGGCTTTTAGTGTGACTTGTTTTGATTCCGATGAATATACAGAAGATGAAGTGAAACTAAAGGCTATGCTTCGTGAATGGGCCGAGAATAACGGAATTAAGTTTGGAGAGTGATATGGATTTAATTAAACGATTTACAGAACTTTTAAAAGCCATTCCCACTGATGAATTTCATGAGGCAATAGTTTGCTTTGAAACTCTTAAGGTCTATTCCGTGCTTGTTGTAAATGAGAAGCTCGATTCTCTTACATCGTTTGATTATGAGGAAGGTATTTGTTTAGCAGATATGAGGTTTTGGGAAAAGTATAGAAGCGATGCTCACGATGCTGCCATCAACGCCTGCAGCAGATTAAACGAGCTTTGCCAGGAAGCAAATGTCGAGAAAATATGCGATTTCGATGTTGCAGACAGAAAGAAAGTGGCAGAGTTCTGTGGCTTTGTTTTAAACTCGCTTTTTTATTCTAATATCAATTGCAAGGATCCTATGGCCAGCTGGATTTCATTCGCTGATAAAAACGGGTCCGGTGAAGACTGATCTCGAGAGAATGACGGATTAATAAGGGCCGTTACTGTTTGTTAAAGATCGTTAATAGATTGTTTGTTTGAAAACTCCTCCGGATGTTTTTATATTAAAAACATCAATAGCATTCCTGTAATGCGAAAATCGAGAGGTGACTATGCTGCTGTTTTCCACGATCCTTGATGTTAACGAGAAGATGCAACCCGATGAGTTCATACGTCTGGTCTTAGACTGGAACAAGGGAAGCCCGCATCCGGAAAACGTGATACCTAATATTCACTGGAATGGTGAACGCAACATAAGATATGGCGAAGGCGGACTGTCTCTTGAGATCGTCGAATACCGCAGCAAGAGGCTGATCGCCGTCCGTTATGAGAAGAAGACTGAAGATGGAATAATCTGGGATACGGATTATGTCATGGACTTCAGGCAGCAGAAGCTTTGTATCCGTCTGGACCGCAGCTATACGGCGGATGCGCTAGATGTGGACTCCAATTTTTCGACGCCTTACTTCATCAAGCTCCTGATCGAGCGCGGCTATCTTAAAGACGATAACAAACTCGCTTTGCAATACAGGCCGGTCACGATTACGGAAGAAAATGTCGGGCTGGTGACGGATGTTATCAACGGGAAGAGCGATTACAGGCTCCCCGTGGTCTTTGTCTCCAAGACTTATTACGACGACGATCCCGTGAATGTGTCGCTTCTTGCCCACAGGCTGAAGGGTATCGCCCACGTCATGCTCGAAGGCAGTACTACTCTTAATCCCACTCTGCAGAAGGATTGCGACGGGAAGAACGAATACTATGGCGCCATTGGTGTTTATTTCCCGGCAAAAGGCATGAAGCCGCGCCGTTTCATGTACAGGAACCGTGACGGTCAGGATGATGTGCTGCTCGAGAAGGTCGTCCTCTGTGTTGTCCACCATTGCAGCGCCCAGAGGGTGGATCCTTTATTCACATGGCAGGGCGTCAACAACGAGCTTTTAAAAGAAGGTCTCGCCAATCAGAAAGAGGGAAGGCTTGCTGCCGAAGAAGCCCGCAAGAATGCTGAGGCTGAGGTCGTAAAGCTGCTCGAAAACCAGAGCGAAGAAGAAAGCCGTATCCGCAAGCAGGCGTTCGAAGAGGCCAATGCTGGTGCCAATGAACTTCTGGACCAGTTTGATGAAGATATGAAAAAGATGCAGGAACAGATCGCTGCTTTGACACGTGATAACGAAGCACTGATAAATGAGAACTACGGCCTCAGGACAAAGCTCCTGTCAAAAGATTCCGTTCCTGTCCTGTATATGGGCGATGAGCAGGAATTCTACCCGGGCGAAATCAAGGATCTGATCCTCGAGGCTCTTTCGGAGGCTGCCAAGAACATACAGGAGGGTACCAGACGCGCAGATGTCGTTGCTGACATAATCGAAAACAACGACTATCAGGCACTGAGCGCCGCCAAAGCCGAAGAGATCAAGCGTCTCCTCAAAAACTACGACGGCATGTCCGCAAGAACCCGCCAGGCTCTTAAAGATCTCGGTTTTGAGATCACCGAAGAAGGCAAGCACTATAAGGTCACCTACTACGGTGACGGCCGTTACCAGAGCGCCTTCTCGAAGACCCCAAGCGACGTAAGGACCGGCAAGAACTGCTCGCAGGAGCTGGTGAATATGTGTTTCTGAGAAGGAGTTTTAGTAGCGCAATTGTTATGAAAAACAAGATATATGTTGATTTGTGTGAAATAGTACGATTAATGGCACATGCATGGTTCTCGTAGACAGTGCAATATTAGACAACAATAATTATTGTTTATAAATCATATATGTAATGTTTACTATTTGTTTATAGTGTTAACAAATCTACAACATCAGAATAATATAGCTTATTTAATATATTATTATCAAAAAACATACCTTATAAAATACTGTATTCATTTCAGTTTAAGATAATTCATCCGATATAGGAGAAAAGATTATGAAGAGCCTCAAAGTATTGACCACTATTGTTGCCACGATAATCACGATTTCTACAATCATGCCTAATGTAGTTATGGCTGATGAAAAAGACGATCTTCCTAATGAACAGAGTGTCGAAACAGCGAATGAAGAGCCGGCAGAAGTTGAAGATAAGCAGAAACAGACAGAAGCGGACAACCCCAAGTCTGATGAAAAGAAAGAGTCCAAAACCGCTGATACAGAAGAGCCGGCAACGGAAGTACCTGACAAACAGGATCCGGTACCTACAAAGGAACAGGATGATAAGACTACAGATAACAAAGAGCCAGAGAATGTAGAGGAATCAGATACAAAGAATGAAGAAAAGAAAGATTCCGAAACTGACGAGAAACAGGCCGATAAACCAGAAGAGACAAGCAATGCTGAATCAGCAGATACTACTGTTCAGGAAACAGAGACCGAAGCTAAACAAGAACCTGGAACGGAGAATAATCAAGAGGACAACAACGATAATACAGAAGAAGATAACAATAAAGTCACTGAAGTTTCTGCAACAGTAAAAGAAGATGCGAAAAATTCAAGTGTTGTTTCAGGCACTTGTGGTGATAATATAACGTGGTCTTTTGAAGATGGAGCATTGACTATCTCAGGCTCAGGAGAAATGAGCAATTGGACTTGGGAACCAGCAGTGCCTTGGAAGAATTACACGGCTAATATCAGTTCCGTTGTTCTTTCCGGCAATATTACTTCTCTTGGTGATTACGCATTTTATGGTTGCTCAAGCCTAGAAAGCATAATAATTCCTGATAGTGTAACTTCAATAGGCAATAGCGCATTTTATGGTTGCTCAAGCCTAGAAAGCATAACAATTCCTGATAGTGTAACTTCAATAGGCAATAACGCATTTCGTAATTGCTCAAGCCTGACAAGCATAACAATTCCTGATAGTGTAACTTCAATTGGTTACTCTGCTTTTTCTGGTTGCTCGAACCTGACAAGCATAACAATTCCTGATAGTGTAACATCTATTGGTAATTATGCTTTTTATGATTGCTCAAGCCTAACAAGCATAACAATTCCTGATAGTGTAACATCTATTGGTAATGATGCTTTTCGTGAATGTACGAACCTAGTAAGTATTACAATTCCTGATAATGTAACATCAATAGGTGATTACGCTTTTTATGGTTGCTCGCGCCTAACAAGTATAAAAATTCCTGATAGTGTAACATCAATAGGTGTTTATGCTTTTTATAATTGTTCAGCTCTCAAAGATGTTTATTACTCAGGAACTAGCGTTGATTGGGGTAAGATCGCAAAGGGTGGTACAAGTAACAACAATCTTACTAATGCAACTATTCACTGTAAAAATGCAGCTTATGGTAAAAACCCTATTTGGACTTTTGAAGGAAGCACATTGACTATCTCAGACTCAGGAGCAATGAGTAATTGGACATCAACAACAGTACCTTGGAAGAATTATACAGCTAATATCAGTTCAGTTGTTATTTCTGGCGATATAGCTTCAATAGGTGATTACGCTTTTTATGGTTGCTCGAGCCTAACAAGCATAACGATTCCTGGTAGTGTAACATCTATTGGTAATTATGCTTTTTATGGTTGTTCAGCTCTCAAAGATGTTTATTACTCAGGAACAGGCGTTAATTGGGGTAAGATCACAAAGGGTACAAATAACAACAATCTTACTAATGCAACTATTTACTATAAATGTGGCAATAATTTAACATGGTATTTTAAAGATGGAACATTAACTATTTCAGGCTCAGGAGAAATGTGGACATCAACAACAGTACCTTGGAAGAATTATACAGCTAATATCAGTTCAGTTGTTATTTCCGGCAATATTACTTCTCTTGGTGATTACGCATTTTATGGTTGCTCAAGCCTAACAAGCATAACAATTCCTGATAGTGTAACTTCAATAGGCAATAGCGCATTTTATGGTTGCTCAAGCCTAACAAGCATAACAATTCCTGATAGTGTAACTTCAATAGGCAATAGTGCATTTTGCAATTGCTCGAGCCTGACAAGCATAACAATTCCTGATAGTGTAACTTCAATAGGCAGTTGGGCTTTCTACAATTGTTCAAGTCTAACAAGCATAACAATTCCTGATAGTGTAACATCTATTGGTGATTACGCATTTTATGGTTGCTCAAGCCTAACAAGCATAACAATTCCTGATAGTGTAACATCAATAGGTGATTACGCTTTTTCTGGTTGCTCGAGCCTGACAAGCATAACAATTTCTAATAGTGTAACTTCAATTAGCTATAGAGCTTTTTATGGTTGCTCGAGCCTAACAAGCATAACAATTCCTGATAGTGTAACATCTATTGGTAATGATGCTTTTCGTGAATGTACGAACCTAGTAAGTATTACAATTCCTGATAGTGTAACTTCAATAGGTGGTTACGCTTTTTATATGTGCCACCGCCCAAATGTCTATTACTTAGGCACGATAGATAATTGGAAAAGCATTTCGATAGCCAATGTTGTTTTTAGCGATTGCACTATTCACTTTAAATGTGGCGAGAATCTAAATCTAACATGGTTTTTTAAAGATGGCACATTGAATATCTCAGGTTCAGGAGCAATGAGCAATTGGACATCAACAACAGTACCTTGGAAGAATTATACAGCTAATATCAGTTCCGTTGTTCTTTCTGGCAATATTACCTCTCTTGGTGATTACGCATTTTATGGTTGCTCGCGCCTAACAAGTATAACGATTCCTGATAGTGTCAGATCAATAGGTGATTATGCTTTTTATAATTGTTCAGCTCTCAAAGATGTTTATTACTCAGGAACTAGCGTTGATTGGGGTAAGATCGCAACGGGTTCAAATAACAACAATCTTACTAATGCATTTATTTACTGTAATAATGCAGTTTGCGGTAAATGCGGTGAAAACCTTATTTGGACTTTTGAAGGAAGCATATTGACTATCTCAGGCTCAGGAGCAATGAGTAATTGGACATCAACAACAGTACCTTGGAAGAATTATACAGCTAATATCAGTTCCGTTGTTCTTTCCGGCAATATTACTTCTATTGGTGATTACGCATTTTATGGTTGCTCAAGCCTAACAAGCATAACGATTCCTGATAGTGTCAGATCAATAGGTGATTATGCTTTTTATAATTGTTCAGCTCTCAAATATGTTTATTACTCAGGAACTAGCGTTGATTGGGGTAAGATCGCAACGGGTACAAATAACAACAATCTTACTAATGCATTTATTTACTGTAATAATGCAGTTTGCGGTAAATGCGGTGAAAACCTTATTTGGACTTTTGAAGGAAGCATATTGACTATCTCAGGCTCAGGAGCAATGAGTAATTGGACATCAACAACAGTACCTTGGAAGGATTATACGACGAATATCAGTTCAGTTGTTATTTCTGGTGATATTACTTCTATTGGTGGTTATGCTTTTTATAATTGTTCAAGTCTAACAAGCATTACAATTCCAAGTAGTGTAACTTTAATTGGTAATTACGCTTTTTCAAATTGTTCAGATCTTAAACATGTTTATTACTCCGGGACAATCGTTGATTGGGGTAAGATCACGAAAGGTACAGATAACAACACTCTTGCCAATGCAACTATTCACTATAAGAATGGTGTTTACGGTAAATGCGGTGAAAATCTCATTTGGACTTTTGAAGGAAGCAAGTTGACAATCTCAGGCTCAGGAAACATGAATGATTGGACATCAACAACAGTGCCTTGGAAGGATTTTACGGCGAGTATCAGTTCAGTTGTTTTTACCGGCTATATTACTTCTATTGGCAGTTATGCTTTTAGTAATTGTACGAGCCTGACTAATATTTCAATTCCTGAAAGTGTAACTTCAATTGGTGATTATGCTTTTTGTAATTGTTCAGATACCATAAGTGTATATTACTCTGGAACGATCGTTGCATGGGGCAAGATAACAAAAGGAAAAAATAACGATGCTCTTACTAATGCAACTATTTGCTATAAATGTGGTGACAATCTATACTTCTCTTTTGCAGGTGGAACGTTGACTATCTCAGGCTCAGGAAACATGGATTATTGGACATCAACAACAGTGCCTTGGAAGGATTATACGGCCAATATCAGGTCAGTAGTTTTTTCTGGCGATATTACTTCTGTTGGTGATTATGCTTTTTACAATTGTTCAAGTTTAGAAAGTATTACGATTCCAAATAGTGTAACTTCAATTGGCATTGGTGCTTTTTATAATTGTTCGAACCTAACAAGCATAACAATTCCTAGTAGTGTAACTTCAATTGGTGGTTACGCTTTTTATGGTTGCTCGAGCCTAACAAACATAACAATTCCTGATAGTGTAACTTCAATTGGTGATTTCGCTTTTTGTGGTTGCTCGAACCTAACAAACATAACAATTCCTGATAGTGTAACTTCAATTGGTTACGGATCTTTTATTGATTGCTCGAACCTAACAAGCATAACAATTCCTGATAGTGTAACTTCAATTGGTGATTCCGCTTTTAGTGGTTGTTCGAACCTAACAAGCATCACAATTCCAAGTAGTGTAACTTCAATTGGTGATTACGCTTTTTATGGTTGCTCGAACCTAACAAGCATAACAATTCCTGATAATGTAACTTCAATTAGTGATTACGCTTTTTGTTATTGCAAGAGCCTAATAAGCATAACAATTCCTGATAGTGTAACTTCAATTGGTGATTGTGCTTTTGGTGGTTGCTCGAGCCTCAAAGATGTTTATTATTCCGGAACGTTTGTTGATTGGAATAATATCACAAAAGCTACAAATTACATCGATTTTACTAATGTAGCTATTCACTGTAAGAATGGTGTTTACGGTAAATGTGGTGAAAATCTCATTTGGACCTTTGAAGGAAGCAAGTTGACTATCTCAGGCTCAGGAAACATGGATTATTGGACATCAACAACAGTGCCTTGGAAGGATTATACGGAGAATATCAGTTCAGTTGTTTTTACTGGCAATATTACTTATATTGGCAGTTATGCTTTTTACAATTGTTCAAGTCTAGAAAGCATAACAATTCCTGATAGTGTAACTTCAATTGGCAGTAGTGCTTTTTATTATTGTTCGAGCTTAGAAAGCATCACAATTCCAAGTAGTGTAACTTCAATTGGTGATTACGCTTTTTATGGTTGCTCGAGTCTAACAAGCATTACGATTCCTGATAGTGTAATTAACATTTACGATTATGCTTTTTCTGGTTGCTCGAGTCTAACAAGCATAACAATTTCTGGTAGTGTAATTATAATTTACGATTATGCTTTTTCTGGTTGCTCGAGCCTCAAAGATGTTTATTACGGAGGTTCGATATCTACTTGGAATACTAATACGCAAGGAAAGAATAATGATGCTCTTATTAATGCAACTATTCACTTTAAATGTGGTGAGAATTTATCGTGGTCACTTAAAGATGGCACATTGACTATCTTAGGTTCAGGAGAAATGAGCAATTGGACATACTATACAGTACCTTGGAAGGATTATAAGGCGAATATCAGTTCAGTTATTATTTCCGGCGATATTACTTCTATTAGTGATTTCGCTTTTCATAATTGCTCAAGCCTAGAAAGCATAACAATTCCTGATAGTGTAACTTCAATAGGCAGTTGGGCTTTCTACAATTGTTCAAGTCTAACAAACATAACAATTCCTGATAGTGTAACTTCGATTGGTGATTCCGCTTTTTGTGATTGCAAGAGCCTAATAAGCATAACAATTCCTGATAGTGTAACTTCAATAGGCAGTTGGGCTTTCTACAATTGTTCAAGTCTAACAAGCATTACAATTCCTGATAGTGTAATCTCAATTGATGACGTTGCTTTTTATAATTGTTCAGATCTCAAAGATGTCTATTATTCTGGAACGATAACTGATTGGAATAATATCGCGAAAGGCACAAATAACGATGCTCTTACTAATGCAAATATTCACTGTAAGAATGTTGCTTACGGTAAAAGTGGCGAAAACCTTATTTGGACTCTTGAAGGAAGCACGTTGACTATCTCAGGCTCGGGAGAAATGAGTAATTGGACATCAACAACAGTGCCTTGGAAGGATTATACGGCCAATATCAGGTCAGTAGTTTTTTCTGGCGATATTACTTCTGTTGGTGATTATGCTTTTTACAATTGTTCAAGCTTAGAAAGTATTACGATTCCAAATAGTGTAACTATAATTGGGTTAGGAGCTTTTTCATCTTCAGGTCTTAAAGAAATAACCTATGATGGTTCTGAAATCGAGTGGGGAGAAATCGAAATAGTTCAAAAAAATGGTATAGATACATTGAATAATGCTAGCATAAAGTTTTTAAAGAATTCAATTGTTATATCCACTAACGCAGTAACTATGGCTGTAAAAGGAACGTATAATCTTTCAGCTACCGGTTCTTCAGAAGTTGGTTATAAGACAAGTAATAAATCGATAGCAACAGTTTCTGCTGCTGGTGTTGTCAAGAGTATTAAGCCGGGAACAGTTACAATTACGGCATATCTGAAGGATGATCCTGAAGTAAAAGCAACATGTAAGGTTACAGTCAAATATAAGATTAACTATAATCTTAATGGTGGAACAAATAATCCAAGCAATCTCATTTATTATACTGGGACTTTTAAGCTTAAGAATCCCACAAAGCAGTACTATACATTTAAGGGTTGGTATACAAGTTCGAACTATAAGACAAAGACCAAGGTAACTTCCGTAAAGAATGCCAACAAGACAGTATATGCTAAGTGGGCAATTAATACTTATACCGTTAAATTCAATCCCAACGGCGGTTCAGGTAAGGCTTATACCCAGAAATGCACTGTCACTAAGACGGCTACGCTTACTGCTAACAAGTTCAGCAGGAAGGGGTACACGTTTGTCGGTTGGAATACAAAAGCAGACGGTTCAGGTATTCCTTATACAAATAAGCAGGAGATACTTAACCTTACTACTTCAAACGGTGCAACAGTTAATCTTTATGCACAGTGGAGCATTAATACATATACGATCTCGTATAACGGCTTAACAGAGGGAGATACTAATCCCAATGTAACAACCATATATCAGGTAACCACACCTGACATCAAGCTTTTGTCCGCAGCACGTACAAACTATACATTCAACGGCTGGTATACAGATACTAAGTACAAGACAAAGGTAACTACGATCAAGAAGGGTTCTACCGGAAACAAAACGTATTATGCCAAGTTTACTCTTAATACATATACCGTTAAGTTCAATCCTAACGGCGGATCTGGCAAGGCATACACACAGAAGTTCAGTGTAACTAAGCAGGCTGCTATGACTGCTAACAAGTTCAGCCGCAAGGGTTATACCTTTATCGGATGGAATACAAAAGCAGATGGTACAGGTGATCATTACGATAACAAGCAGGAAATCCTAGACCTTACAACATCAAATGGTAAGACGATCAATTTCTATGCTCAGTGGAGAAAGAACACCTATACAATCAACTATGCAGGACTTCCTGCAGGTGCTACAAACCCGAATCCTACTTCGTATACGATTACCTCAAGTACGATAAAGTTCAAGAACCCGAGCGTTCCCGGATACTCTTTCAAGGGATGGTATACAAATACGAAATACAAGACAAAGGCTACTCAGATCACGAAGGGTTCTACCGGCACAAAGACCATCTATGCAAAGGTAGTTGCCAACAAATACAACATTATATTCAATGCAAATGGCGGAACAGGCAGCGTAACAAAAATGACGAATGCCGTGTATGGAAAGACATACAACCTGAGAGCGAATGCATTTGTAAGAGAAGGCTATGAGTTTACTGGATGGAACACTCAGCCTGACGGAAGCGGTACATCATACGCAGATATGGAAAGTGTAATGAACCTTACCACAAAGAATGGTGGCACTGTCACGCTGTATGCGCAGTGGATTCCGCTTGAAGATCAGCCTGTGGATACATAATTCCGATTTGATGACTTGATTGAATTTAATAATTTCGTCCGGATTGGTGGAGGGAGATTATTTCTATGTATTTATAATCAATGCAAGAACAAAATAGCATAAAAGATTGGAAGTTTAGATATGAGTATTAACATCGGAATAAATACACGATTGTATTAATATGAAAAACCGATAAAAATATCAACTGTTAAGATGATATGCGCTGGGAGTTATCTTACTGCGCGGCATCCTTCTGACCGAATTTTGCCAGATAATCCTCTTTCTCTTTAACGAGATCGCGCATTTTTGCATCGACATTTGGTCTCTCTTCTCTGGCGAAGTTTATGCTGTTTGCCTCTTCATTACGTTCATTGACGCGCGAACGAATCGCCGGTAAAAGATAAGCCGCGAATGACACAATGAGCAAAAGCACTATAAATATGACTTCCCACGCACTTTCCGGAGGCGTGAAGCCATTACGAGCAAGTCTGATAATGATAAATACAAGATCGATCACGAACAATAAAATGGCATACTTGTATTTCATGAAGAACCGCTTTGCTTTTGAAGAACCGGATTCATACTGGCCTTCATACTGAGTAAGGCGGGCATAGTCTTCTTTGAGTTTCTTTTCCTGCTCGAGAAGCTCGGCCCAATTCGGGTGCTGCAACTGCAATTCCCTGACGGTGTTTACCCATATTCCACAGGACGGACACTTCTGTCCGTGCTTATCAATATCAACATCAACTGTGGTTCCGCACTTGTTGCATTTTACCGGCAGTGTAGCTATTGTTATCCCCTTGAAATGAGTGCAGTATGCCTTTTCGAAAACCCCTATATAAATACATTATATCAGGTTTTCTGTTTAAATATACTTGGCGACGGCCGTTACCAGAGCGCCTTCTCGAAGACACCAAGCGACGTAAGGACCGGCAAGAACTGCTCGCAGGAGCTGGTGAATATGTGTTTCTGAGAGGTTCCTGGCCAGGACTGGCCACGTCCTCGTAAAATTCATCTCGCAAAAAAATAATCTCCTATAGCAGAACGACCGCACTCATTCAGGGTGCGGTCGATTTATATGCAAAGGAGAATAATTCATATGGACTACTGTGAATCACAAAGTAGAGTAATTTGTGCTTTAGACACATTTTCACTATACGCTTTGCCATTGCCCGATTCAATTAAACCTCAAGATTATTTACAAAGTTTTGGGTTAATTCACAAACGCTTAATACTGTGGGTGAGGTGCGGAAATGCTTAATAGACACAACAACATAAGCAGCCTGACAAAGCAGTTCCTGGCTGCCAGAAGACCGTTCCTTAAGGAGTCATCCTACGCACATTACACAGAATTAGCAGAGCATTATATCGACCCGTATGTCGGCACGATCCACTTCGAGAAGCTGGACGGGAATGCCGTCAATGACTACGTCAGCAAGCTTAAGACAAGCGGCAAGACATCCGGCAAAGGCGGCCTTTCGGATAAGACCATCAGAGATGTATGGTCGCTGCTTAAGAGTGTCTATATTTTCGCGGCCGAAAACGGCAAATGCCCGTCAGACATCAGATTCCCTAAGCTCACTGTCACGAAACCGGCAAGAATGAGATCCCAGATACTTACGTCGTCACATCAGAAGCAACTTGAAGCCTATCTTCTGGATCACATGAATCCTGAGAATCTGGGCATCTTGCTCTGCCTGTACTCCGGAATGCGCATAGGTGAGATCTGCTCTCTTAAATGGTCAGATGTGGATACGGATGGTGGTCTGATAAATGTTGACAGGACAGTCCTCAGGATCAGGAACACCGAAGCCCGTGGAAAGCAGCCCAAGACCATAATCGTCACGGGAGCACCCAAGACCGAATCATCAAGAAGGGCAATCCCTGTTCCGAAGCAGATCTGTAAGCTCCTGAAATCCGAAGGCAAATCCATGCCCGGCAATTACTATGTGGCAACCCGCTCCGAAAAACTGATGGAACCCAGACGTTACTACGAGAAGTATAAGCAGATACTTAAGAAATGCGGGATAACGGCAAACTATACTTTTCACGCCCTTCGTCACACCTACGCGACACGCTGTATTGAAGCCGGAATCGATCCCAAAGTCGTAAGTGAATTATTGGGGCATTCATCCGTAACCATCACTCTTAACAGGTACGTACACCCCACCATGGAGATGAAGAAACGCAGTGTGGAAAGGCTTATGCAGTAATCCGTCACAAAGTACTCTACTTTGCGTATAAGTAGTATCGCTTAAAAAATGAAAATAAACAACAAAATATAAGGAGGATCTATTCAAATGAAGAAGAAAATTACTATGGTTGTCTTAGCTGCGTATGTGGCAACAATGCTCATCGGATGCTCATCTGGCCCGGGCAATTCGACTGAAACAGCTACTGAAGCAACTACAGAAGCTACAACAACTACTACTGAGGCTACAACTACAACTACTAGTGCGACTACGACTGTCAAGGAAGTAACAGAAAGTGATATCGAGATAACAGAGTATATTTCTACTTTTAAGTATAACGACAGCGACACTATCTACACTATGATAATTAAGAATAATAGTGATGAGATAGTAGGACTTACATTTAGCTTACTTGCAAAAGACAAAAACGATTCGGTTATTGGTGCTGCAGCAGCATATGTGCTCACTTTAGGACCGGGTGAAGAAACTGCAGAAATTGCGTTTTTTGAAAATGTCAGGGGTGTGCATCACGTTACTCGCGAAATGAAGATAGAAAGTCCTGTCAAAAATACTACTGTCATAGGTGATCTTGAGTCTCAGATTCATAAAAACAAGAAAAATGTTGTTCTTACCGTGAAGAATAAATCTGAAAGTGAAACAGCTGCGGTTTATGCATACCTTTTGTTCTTTGATAAAAAAGGTAAACTTGTGGATTATGCTTCCGAAAATATATATGCTATTGAACCGGGTGAAACATACTCTAAGCAGTTTGATACATATACCTCATATAGTACTGTGAAAGTGTATTACAGTGATTCAAGATGGTAGATTTAGTCTACACAGTCTATTATCTGACACGGCCGCACCCTTCTTGGGTGCGGCTTTTTTCGCGTGTTAAGCGTTTGTTAAAAACTTTCCTGCCTTTGTAAATTATGGGGTGTTTTTGTTGTATTGAAAAAATGCAAAAGGTATATTGAAACTACATTTGTAACGTTGGAAACTTTCATATTAAGGGTGAGCTTCATGAGCAAGAAAGATCGAAATGCAAGAGAAATAGCTTCTGCGATCAGAAGCGTTGGATCGTTCGGAAGAGCTAAGGTAATCGCTATATGTGCAGCTGTTGTAGTAGTTTGTATAACGGCAGTCATCATGGTCATCGTGATTACTTCATCTAAGGCTAAGGAAAAGGGCCCCGGACCTCAGCAGGTTGATACAATTTCCTCTTTGGAAAAAGTCGTTAAGAACAGTTCTCTTTCGACATACGAAGTTATATATAACGGTGTAGCAACCGTCTATAACGAGAAGAAGCCGGAAGAGGTCGATTATTATGTAGCATATACAGCTACTGTTAAAGCAGGATTCGACTTCAAGGAAATAGAGATCTCAAAGGACGACGAGAAAAAGGAAATCGTTGTAACTCTTCCGCCTGTTCAGCTTTACGAACCCAAAGTAAAGATAGAAGAACTGGATTATATTGTTGTCGGCAAAAAGGTGAAGACTGAGACCATCTCCGCTGATGCTTATAAGAACTGCAAGGCTGATGTTGATAAGAGAACCAGAAATCAGTCCGAGATCTACGATGGTGCCAAAGAGAATGGTGAGAGATTGATTAAAGGCCTGATCACTCCATTTATCGATAACCTGGATGAAAAGTACACGGTCAAATTCGTATGGAGGGATATAAGATGAAAAAGATATTGAATTGTCTACTTGCATTATCTCTTCTCTTTACCATGGCCGGTTGTGGTGCCAAACCGAAGGAAGAAAAGAAACCTGAACAGACGATTGAGATCAGGGAAATGCGCGAGATCGCCGAACTGGCAACAGTAGATTGCTATTTCCACAACGTTGCCAAATCTGACAGAGAGCTTAATTCTTTCTGGTTCTGGGAAAAGAAAAACATGCGTTTCTGGGTAGAGTACGAAGGCGTCGTAACGATCGGCATCGATGTCTCCAAGCTTAAGGTAGAAGTTGGTGAGGATAATGTTGTAACTGTCACTTTACCTGAAGCGGTCGTTCTGGATGCGGTAGTTCATGAGAGTTCGCTCAACAGTAACTCCTTCTATTTTGATCCGAATTCGAAAAAGCCCAGTCCTGAAGAACAGACCGAAGCTTTTAAGCAGGCTCAGGACAACATGAGACAGACGGCTGAGAATAACAGGGCATTATTGGAGAATGCCAGATCCAATGCCAAGGAACTTCTGAAGAATTACATCAAGAGTATTGGTGATGCAATGGGTGTAGAGTATACAATCGTTTGGGTCGATGCAGAAGATGTTGGCAAGGTCAGTGTTGATGATAAAGACACACCGACTGAATCAAGCGCAGCATAAATTTGCACAATCAAGTCATACCCTTTGGAAAACATCCCAAATGTCATTAATTCAAGTATTTGACAGACTACCCCCCTATCCTGAATAAAACAGGGCAGGGGGGTGTTTTTATGGGGTATTAGATTGGTTGAAAGAAGTTAAATGAAAGATCATTCTGTCCCATTAATCGAAGGACATTTTTGTCTTTTGCCGATACAATATAATTTGAGTATCTGGATAACAGATACAAGAAAAAATGAAAAACCTCACCCAAAGACTGGCATCCTGAGGCGAGGTTTTATTAAAAACTAAAACTCGGAAGCAACCGTCTTTGCAGACCGTGCTTTCATGACAGTATTTTAGCATCATCAAATATGTCAGTCAACGCACGGTCATGGTTGAACCAATTATTGATTTTCGAAATTGATATGAAATTCAAAATTCCCTCTAGACACATCAACCCCGATGTGATATTTTATTGCTCCACGAATTTTTCAGGTCACTAGAAATAACTTTTTTCGCAGGGGTTCTCATGCGGGATAGACATGAGGACAAAGCTTTCCAAGGAACGCCTTCAAAGGCACATTTATCAACGGTTTACAGGCTTGGCAATAGCAAAGGATTAATGCTCATGCAAGCGGTTTTCGCATCGCAAGAAAATCGCACGCAATAATGTTTGTAAAAAGCAATTTGAATAAAAACTACATGGAAAGGGAGAGTGAAAGAGTATGAACAATTTGTATGGTGCTTATGTGTGGAACTACGTCGGCAACGAGGACAAGGTGGAAGGCATCTCAGGAAATCACTCATACATTGTCTGTGTTGAGAACCCCACCCCCAACGGAGCGATATGGCGCCTGCACATGACAAAGTGGTTCTTCAAGGGAGACGAACTCAAGGTCATGGACCCGGCCGGAAATCCACATTACTTCAAGATCGAAAAGGACGGCTTCTACGTGGTCAATGAATCCGACAGCAGAAACTCAGTAAGAGTTTACAGGATCAAGGGAGTCCGTTACTGGGCAGAGATCAAGGCTCCCGGAGTAAATCCCGACGAGATCCTGACCATCGTGTGAGGCCCATTGGGAACGCTTTAAATAATAATAAAATAAGCATCCTCCGGTGATGTATATCCGCGCGAAAATAATTTCCGCGAATTGCAAAATTAGGGGTTGCGCATCAGAAATCGATGTGATATCTTATCGCTGATGAAGGAAGTGCCTGTCCGACATCCAATTCGAATTACGAATTAGGATCGAACGGCACTTCTTTTTTTATTGCATAAAAACGAAAGGACAAAATCGAAATGGCAACTAAGATGTTGAGACAGAATCTGATAGACCTAAGAAGGCTCCAGAATATGGCGCTCAGCTCAGCACGCTATTTTGCATTGATATCCATGTCGGACAGCGACTTCCGTTTTGACGATAACTTTTATAGCAATAGCACTATAGGGCGGTTACGATGTTAATCTGATTTTGTTTAGGCACAAGCAATATATAGAAGACCATCAGGATCGTCCGGGAAAGAAAAACGGGCGATCCTTTTTTATTTCTCATGATCTTTGACAACTTAACTTTTTACACACCCGTGTAGCTCAACAGGTAGAGCATCCGGCCGTTAACCGGGAGGTTGAAGGTTCAAGTCCTTCCATGGGTGCCACAAAGACTTTTCGCGCAGGAACAGGCACATCCTGCAGGAAAGTCCGGGGCAGTTGTAGGAAAGGCACTTCCTGCAATCGCCCCACATAATGGATGGTTAGCTAATCTGGTGAAAGCAGCGGATTGAAGCTCCGTGTAGGTTGGATCGAAACCAACACCGTCCACCAAAACGAAGCTGCCTGAGCGGGTCGGAATAACAAAGTCTGACTTGCTTATGGCAGCTTCAAAACGGCCTCATGGTATAACGGCGATTATACCGGCTTGTCGCGCCGGGGACAGGGGTTCAACTCCCCTTGAGGCCGCCAAATATCTTCGTGGCGGAATGGAATACGCGGGCGCCTCAGAAGCGTCCTTCTCCCGGTTCGAATCCGGGCGGAGATACCAGAATCTTCCGGTGTCGGAATTGGCATACGAACTGCACTTAAAATGCGGGTCTTGCGGGTTCGACTCCCGCCCGGGAGACCAATAAATCTTAATAGTGCCTGCACTTGTCCGTGTAACCGAATTGGCATAGGTACTGCGCTAAGGACGCAGGTTTTGCGGGTTCGACTCCCGCCACGGACACCACTATGCTCCTATAGCACAACCGGATAGTGCACCGGTCTTCTAAACCGGGTATCAGCGTTCAAGTCGCTGTGGGAGTACCAAATGTGGGAGTACCAAATGTCTGATTGATGCAAATGGTAGACATGGCTGATTCAAGATCAGCAGTTTCAGGGTTCGAATCCCTGATCAGACACCAAAACTGCAGGGGGATCGGTTTCCAAACGGGTCTCATAAATCCGTTCATCCGGGTTCGACACCCGGCCCTGCGACCAAATATGCCGCCGTAATCCGTTAAGGAGGCGGGACGGACTGTAAATCCGTCAGTCAGAGACTTCGAGTGGGTTCGATTCCCTCAGGCGGCACCAAATATTGGAAAGTAACTCAGCTGGTCAGAGTGCCGTTCTTATAAAGCGGTGGTCGGGAGTTCGAGCCTCCCCTTTCCAACCAGCTTCCGTCGCCGTCGGCCGGCGTAAGGGCCATTCCCGTATATCTGAGTTCGAGTCTCAGCGGAAGCAATAAGATCGCATAGGCTAACGGATAGACCTTCCGGCTACGAACCGGGCAATGGGGGTTCGAGTCCCTCTGTGATCACCAATGATTCTTGATTGACCAGTGCATTTTAGGTCATTCTCACAGCATTTGTCACAGCGTGCGTGGAGCTTTGCTGGGACTTTAAGCGTTTTCGGGCAATATTCCGCGCATATGTCACAGCATGCACGGAGCTTTGCTGGGACTTTAAGCGTTTTTCGACCATTCTCACAGCATTTGTCACAGCATGCGGGGAGCTTTGCTTGGACTTTTCCATAAGGAAAGCATAAAAACCTGCTAACAAAAATCAAGAGCTAGTTTAGTAAATGGATACGTTTAAGATTTAAGCATGGCAAGCAGACCGGTTAATTCCGGTCTGCTTGCTTTATGCGACCTTTTTGTTATTGGTATACAGCCGTCACTCTCGCATAGTAGATGCGCAAGAACTTGTTCAGACCGGCTATCTTTGCCTGTTTTTTGCTTTTTCCCTCGTTCTCTTTCTTAACTATATATTCGTAAACGGCACTATCTTTAGGTGCTTTGTGGGATTTAAGCACCCTCATTACTTCATATCCTACTTTTCTTAATGTGGAAGAACCTTTCTTGGTAATCTGGCGTTTGGCACCTACAAATTGCCCTGATTCATGGGGCGGTGGGTCTATTCCGGCATAGGCTATTAATGCTTTGGCACTGTGCATTCTCCTGACATCACCAATCTCTGCTATCAATTTGGGGGCAAGTGTATCTCCTACGCCACCCATAGACCTTACCGTTGAATATTCTGGCAGGCTCTTCGCAAGTTCCTTCATTCGCGATAAGATAGTGTGCAGAGAACCATCAATGGTTCTTAATGTGTTTATCGCTTCCAGTACTAGCATTTTGGTCGATGGGAGGCTGGACGGTAATGTGGGAATGCCATTAGATGCTAATTCGTAGACTTGCACTGCCTTGGAATTGCTCTGATGGTATTCTTTTTCTTTTGCCCAATCGTTATATGCTTTAACAAATTCTTCGCAACTCATTGAAGTAATCAGATCGTAGTGCCAAAACTTTTCTACAAAATCGCTCAACTTGTCTCTGTTGTTGGATTCTGTCCAACTGTTGAACAAGCCCTTAATACCAGGCATAACGTAATCCAATACGTGTGTAAGCTCTTGCAATGCCTGAATATGCATCTCCATGTAGTGACGATATCGTCTGCCTAACAACTTCAATTCCGTATATGTGGATTCTGAAGCCTCGTACCTCTTAAGTTTGAACCACTTCTCTATTCCATAGTTGGCAATGGTAATAGAATCCATCTTGTCTGTTTTAACGTTTCTAAAGTTGTTGTTCCTGGCATATTTCTTCATTACACAAGGATTTATAACGGAAACAAAATAACCTTTCTCGTCGAGAAAGGTCAGTACCGGAAGGTTATAGATACCTGTAGCTTCCATTACGATCTTTACTTCGCCGTCCAATCTCCGTAAAAGTTCGTCTAGTGATTCCAGTGATTTCTTGTTGTGTTGCAGCTCGAACGGCTTACAAACTACTTCTCCGTAGGGTTTGAGAATGCAAACAGTGCTCTTTTCTTTGGATACATCAATTCCCACGCTGATCATGTGATACCTCCTAAATCTGAATTTAGTAATTGTTCCAAGCCGCACTTATTACCATTCAGTTTAGTTGGTTACGCGGGAGCTGATCCCTACCTGCTTAAGCGAATGCTTATAATAAGGGGATTGGCTGACAGTTTTTATGGCGGATGCAAGATCCAATGGGCCATACGTCAGGCCAATTACTCCCCGTATTATAAGAAAAAGTGCAACTGTCTGAGTTAATTACTCTCTAACAATTACACTTTCTATGGTACTAAAAGGCCATCTCAGTTTCTGAGACAGCCCTGGCATTTTAAATTATCTTTAAGCATCAAAGATACTTTGTAAAGAACGCTGTGATCTTATCAAACGGTATCACATCGAGATTGTCGTAAAGGTCGGTGTGGACTGCGCCCGGGATTATCATCAACTCCTTGTTGTCAGTATACTTGCTGTCCCTGGTCATGTTGTCATATGCATCTTTAGAGAAGTAGCAGGAGTGGGCCTTTTCGCCATGGATAATGAGCACGGCACTTCTGATCTCATTCGTGTACTTAAGGATCGGCTGGTTCATGAAAGACTCACATCCGGTTACGTTCCAGCCGTCGTTGGAGTTAAGTGATCTCGCGTGATAAGCTCTGCCTTTGTAGTACTCGCTGTAGTCTTTTACGAAGAAGGGAACATCTTCAGGAACAGGGAGGGGGAGGCATCCGCCGCCACGCTTGTAAGAACCGTTCTTCAAGTCTTCAAGGCGCTGCGCGCACAGGGCCTTTTTCTTCTCATAACGCTGCTCTTCGAAATTTTCTGAATCGAAATAACCGTTCGCGTTAACGCGTGTCATGTCGTACATGGTGGAAGCGACAGTTGCCTTGATCCTCGTGTCGAGAGCCGCAGTGTTAAGAGCCATGCCGCCCCAGCCGCAGATGCCGATTATTCCGATGCGGTCAGGATCGACCTTGTCATTAAGCGACAGGAAATCTACTGCTGCCATGAAGTCTTCCGTGTTGATATCGGGAGATGCCATGTATCTGGGTTCGCCGGCGCTCTCGCCTGTAAATGAAGGATCGAATGCGATAGTAAGAAATCCCCGCTCTGCCATCGTCTGCGCATAAAGACCGGAGCACTGTTCCTTAACTGCGCCGAAAGGTCCTGATACTGCGATCGCGGGAAGCTTTCCTGACTTATCCTTCGGCACATACATATCAGCTGCAAGCGTGATGCCGTAGCGGTTGATAAAAGTTACTTTGCTGTGGTCGACTTTATCGCTCTTGGGGAAAGTCTTATCCCATTCTGTCGTAAGGTTTAATGCTGCTTTCTGCATTTTCGTATTCTCCTTTTACTTTAATTCGAGAGTTATTGTTATGTCCCCTTTGGAAAGGAGATCTTTCACTTTGTCGTCTGGCAGATCTATCTTTCCAAGTCTCGTATACGACCATGAATTGGAGCCGTAGAAGATGACTATCTGACTGCTTGAATAAAGAACGATATCTCCAGTTGAAGTGGTCGTCTGCTTATCGCTGCTTGTAATGCGCTGGCCGATGGGGCCGACCTGTTCAAAGCCGCCGTACATCGACATGCTGATCGTAAGGCCGTTAGCGGCTAATCCCTTCAATTCTTTTACTGAAGCGTTGTCTTCCCAGGTAACCGGAACCTCTGTGCCTGCTATCTTAAGTACCATTGTCTTTTCCTCCGCGAGAGATTCAGATGCTATGTCTTCAGAAGTAGTAGTTTCTTCTGTTGTGGTAGTAGTGATGGTGACCGCCGTATCAGATGCAGTCGCTGAAGTCTCCATGCCTCCTGAACAGGCAGACAGGAAAAGTGATGAGGTTAATGCTCCGAGAACGAGCAGTTTACTGATCTTCATGGTACGTATTACTCAGCTTCAAAAGAAGGCTTCCAGGCTGCGAACTGAACAAGCTGTTCATCGGTGCGGATGTAGTATCTCTGGTCCTTATCGAGTTTTGCAATCTCAGCCATCTCGTCGTCTGTAAGAGTGAAGTCCAGGATATTCAGATTGTCCTTTATGTGGTCGACATTCTTGCTTCCAGGGATAACCACAAATCCCATCTGGGTGTGCCAGCGGAGAATTATCTGCGCAGGGCTCTTGCCATACTTTTCGCCCAGTTTCGCGAAAACAGGTTCATTGATAAGAGACTTATCGCCGTGACCTAACGGGTACCAGCTCATGAGCTTGATGTCGTACTTATCGAGGATCTTTCGGAGTTCCTTCTGTGTGAAGTAAGGATGAGCTTCTACCTGGATGAACTGGGGTACGATCTCCCACTTCGTCTGAAGTTCGTCTATGTATTTTCCTTCGAAGTTTGAGATGCCGATGCTCTTTGCTTTTCCTTCCTTGTAAGCCTTTTCGAGCTGGCGGTATCCGGCAAGCCAGTTGCCTGCAGGCTGATGGATGTAGAGGAGATCGACATAGTCTACGCCGAGTCTGGCGAGTGTCTCATCGACAGCATTGGGATTCTCGTATTCTGACGGCCAGAGCTTGGTCAAGAGGAAGATGTCCTCACGCTTGATACCGCTCTCTTTCATACCACGTCCGCATGCTCTTTCGTTGACATATGCATTCGCAGTATCAACTAATGAGTATCCCATCTTAAGTGCTTCTCTGACGCTGTTCTGCGCATCTGCAGGCGCCAGCGTATATGTTCCGATTCCTACTACAGGGCATTTAACTCCGTTATTAAGTGTTACGTATTCCATTGATTATCCTCCTTAAATGATATTGTTTGCCTTAAGCCACTTCTCGACAGAGGGCTTTGATTCTGCTGCTCTTGATCCGCTGATCGAGAGACCCGTCTTAACATCTGCGCCTTTTGCGTATTTCTTTATGTCGCGCTCAGATGAACCCATTCCGCTTCCTTCGTTGGTGCAGAAGGGAAGGATGGTCTTGCCCGTGAAGTCGAATTTCTCTAAGAAAGTCGCGACCGCCATGGGTATCGTTCCCCAGTAGTTGGGATAACCGAGAACAATCGTGTCGTACTGGTCGATGCTGTCGGGGAAGCTGACAAGTTCAGGTTTTCTGTCAGCCTTAAGATCTTCTTTTGCCTCATCGATGCATGTCATGTAGACAGCGGAGTAGGGCTTCTTCATCTCGATCTTGAAAGTGTCTGCGCCTGTCAGGTCCTTCATTATGCCTGTTACGACTTCGGTGTTTCCGACTTCTATATATCTCATCGCTCCGCCAAAATAGTTCTCATCAGCTCTTGAGAAAAATGCTATCAATGTCTTTGCCATGCCGCGCCTCCTATTTCTTATCCTTCTTAGTTGTCTTCGTTTTCTTGTTCTTCTTAGTTTTCTTGTCTTTGCCGTCTTCATCGTCGAACCAGGTAAGCACTCCTGTCTTCTGCGCGAGTTCGTAGCGGCCTATCTTGTAATCGAGTTTCTCAAGTGCGATGTCGTACTTTTTCCGCGCCTCAAGGATCGTCTCACGCGCTTCTTTAAGAAGGTTCGTCCTGGCATCGATAGTCTTATCGCCCTCCTGGAAAAGCTTCACATATTCGATGAGCATCTCTACTGGCATCCCCGCATCCCTGAAACAGATCGCGTTCTCGACCCAGGCGATGTCCTCATCCGTATAATCCCTGATGCCTCCCGCGGTCCTCGTGACCTGCGGAATAACGCCGACGCGCTCGTAGTAGCGGAGAGTATCGGCCGTGATGTCGTACTTCGCGCACACTTCCTTAATGGTCATGTATGGCACCTCCAATCGCTTATTTGTCTTGCTTATGGTCTAATTCTACAACTTGGAGTTGACTCCAAGTCAAGGGTGTTTTTCGAGCAAGTTTGATTTTTGGTGCGCGAAAACCCAAGCTACGGACTAGAAAGCTTTATCTTTGAGTTTAGTCCGTACATGAGGGGGTATACGGCGCCAAAACAAAGCAAACGAAAGGCTGCCCCGAGACAGCCTTTTCAAGAGAAAGGATAATATGTTTTACAGCCACTTCGAAGCTCAGTTTCTGAGATCTTCGACTGTTGTGCTGGTTTGAATACTTTAGCCTAACTCCTTCTTGAGATTTCTGACGAAGTCGATTGCAGCTTTGATATCGTCTGCGTTCGGCCTGCCTTTATTCATGCCCTTGAATTCACCCTTGCAGTGGAATTCTTTGTCGAGGACTTCAATGCCGGCATTCTTTGCTACTGCTCTTACTTTCTTGTAAGTGGAGTTCATCATGGCGGCTGTACCGAAGTTTACGATCTTGCCGACCATATCTTTCTCAAGACCTGCTACAAAATCCCTTACTTCCGGAGCGATCGTGAATGCATAGTAAGAATTACCGAGGAGGAGGACGTCGACCTTCTCAGTGATCGGTACGCTGATTGGGAGGGCTTCGACGCCGAGTTCTTTTGCGATCGCCTCTGCAAGGCGCTTTGTGTTGCCTGTCTGTGTGTAGTATCTGACTGCGTATGTCATGTGGATCCTCCTTGTTGCTTACAAGAGCTTTTCGATTGATTCTTCAAGTGTCTCGGGCTTGGCTGTGGAAGCGAAACGCTCTACGACCTCGCCATTACGATCTATCAGGAACTTCGCGAAGTTCCATTCTATTCGCCCGGGCTTCTGCTGCTTAAGGTATTGATAGAGAGGAACAGTTTCTTTGCCGTTGACCTTGATCTTTTCAAAGCGGCGGAATTTGGTGTGGTACTTAAGTGAGCAGAAGGTGTCGATCTTCTCGGCACTTCCGGGCGCCTGGAATGCAAATTGGTTGCAGGGGAAATCGAGTATCTCAAAGCCCCTGTCTTTATATTTCTCGTACAGGTTTTCGAGGCCCTCGTACTGAGGTGTGAGGCCGCACTTGGTCGCTGTGTTTACGATCAGGAGGACCTTGCCTTTGAACTCTGATAACGAAACATCGTTGCCTTTGTTATCTCTTACTGTGAAATCGTATACGCTCATGGTATGCCTTTCTATCAGAGCAATGCTCTGATGCACTCTTCGACCTTGCTGACATCGCTCGTAGGTTCGAATCTTGCTACGACATTACCTTTACTTTGTCTTGCACTTGGCATTTTCCATGTTGCTCAAGGCCTTGTAAGTGAGGATGTAGAGGAGCTGGAACTCTTCTGCGTTAAGGCCTACGCAGGCTGCAATGCAGGGCGGGATCTTAAGGGCTTCATCCTTAAGCTTTGTGCCTTTCTTCGTGATGTTTAAGATCAGGAGGCGCTCGTCTTCGGGATCTCTCTGGCGGGTGATATAGCCAGTGCTCTCAAGCTTCTTAAGGACCGGTGTGAGTGTACCGTAGTCCAAGTGGAGCTTGTCCGCAAGTTCTCTTGAAGAGACCTTCTCATGTTCCCACATGACCATCATGACGATGTACTGTGTGTAGGTCAGGCCGAGCTTCTTGAGATAAGGAGTGTACTGGCTGACAATTTCCTTGGCGCAGGCATAGAGAGGAAAACATACCTGGTTCTCAAGCTTCAATGAGTCGTACTTACCAATATCCTTCATAACTATACTCCTGATCTTGTTCTTCAGATTTACTTTTGCACAATTCACTTGTGTCAAAGTAATTATCACCCCGAAAAACCATCTTGTCAATAGGTTATTTCTCGAAAAGTTGAACCCGGATGCGACACATGACCTTCCGGCCGTTGCTTAAGCGACAGAAAGGCCTGGATCTATTGGTTGTTTGAGGGGGCGGACTTTGTGATAATCGGGCTACAAGCAAAACTTGAAACCGGAAATCGGAGGAAAAGCAACAGACTAAAAACAGCGTAATTGACCACGGCGAATAGTTCTTTTATTCGCGTTCAACAAACCATCCAACATTCTTCATAACATCTCTCTGGAGGACCCGGTCTAGGAATAGGCCGGGTTCTTGATAAATCCATTGAATATTGACCATAAGAGTAACTGCTTTCATCCAACAATCTAGGATAGAGTCCTTTAGATAAATGCGCTTTAACAAAAGAATTAATCACTATTAATACTCTGTTGATTTTTTAATCGTAAGATAGAACTATAGTAAAAATTAACTAGTAGGTATTAAGGATACTTGAAAGGAGAAAAGTATGGGTCAGCGATTTCCTGATGTAGATTGGTTCTGCGACAACTGTGGTGCATATTTAAATTTTCAACCAGGATTTGATGATCATCACTATGTATGGAAATGTACACAATGCGGGTTTAAAAGCAGCATTTCTTCTTCAAATATACGATCATCAGGAGACGATAAATCAAGAGATTGATACAGCAATACAAAGGAATGACTAGAATAAGTATTGAAAAACATAGGTATACAATACAAACATGTAATATTATTTTTTGGAGGGTTCAAATGACTAGAAAGACTAGAAGTGATTGTACAGTTGGAGCATTTGAGAAAAAACATAATCTTCCAGCAGGTACTATAAGAAACAAAGATGGAAGAGATACACGTAGTGACAAGCTAATTGGAACAATTCGCAAAGAAAGTAAAACGAAATGATTCCTCAAATGCAGTCAAATTATTGGTGCTTTATGAAAAAAGCCTCCTACGATTGAGGAGGCTTTTGTATTATTCAAAGCCAAGATACAGGCTTGGCTGCTAAGTCGTTGTTTAGTACTTACTATATCAGCCAAGCCACAATAAGCAAAGCAATTCCCAATAAAGCCAAAACAACCTTCAAAATGATTGCTATAAATCTAAATAATGCGCCAAAAAGTCTACTAAGCATATGCTTTTCCTCCTATAACAATCTTGATCTCTTATTCCTAAACAGAAGATATCTGTTTAGCTTAGTATAAAAGAGGAATAGTGACATTAAATGGACTAAAAAGGCGATGCCATGGCCATCAACTTTACTTCAAAAAAAGTTGAAATATACTTAACATAAAGTTGGTTATTTGTGTGTTTGTATCTGATAACCTAATTTTATAATTAGGCTCACTGATGAAAAGAGGGTGAAAAGCATATGAAGAACAGAAATAGAATTATAGCTATAATGCTTATATCCGCTATGTTTTTTTCTTTGGTAGGTTGTGGGAAAACTTCAGATAGTAGTGAAGAAGCAACAACTGACACTACGGGCATTGAAATCCCTGAAAACATGACTACCTATACGGATTATACAGATAATGATCCAACAATAGACGATACAGATGATACGGATGCTATTAGCACTGATGATATTAGTAGTAGTAAGTATATAGAAACTGAACCTACAGTGAGCGAAAAGAATTTGGTGGATGGTCTTACTCCAGAACAGTTAAATTCCATTAACATGTTGAACTATATGACGTCGCTGACTCGTAAGATAAATGAGGAAAGAGGAAATCAACTTTACCTTGAAACTGCATATGAATCCTTTGATAATCTGTATCCTAATTCAGTTGACAGGAATACTCAGGCACAGGTAACGAGCTTGATGGATACGATTCAAAGTTATCGAATGATTTCTGTAAAGAGAGCACGCTTGCAGTTTATTTATGAGCAAAATAGCGCACAAGCATACAGAAAAGCAGTGCCTAATCCGATGGGTCTTCTTAGTGCAGTAGCATCTGGCAGCAAAATCAAAATGATTGCTGCTGTAGTTTATATGGCTGTTGATTCTGCTACAAGTTATGCAGCCGCAAAATCGCAAGCGGATCTTGAATTTATCAAGGACGGATGGGAACTTGATGATGAGGAAGCTGCTCAACTTCATAGCAGCACAAAGAGTGCTATGAATTATATGCTTGATATGGTTAGAAGTTACGATCTACCAGGAGATCTTGCATTAAACAAAGAAGCAGTTGAGAATTTTGTAATCTGGTCAAACAAGCCGGATTCTCAGTTAGAAAGAAAAATATCATGGTTTGAATCAAATCAAAGGACTTATGCAGCCTTTGGACCATATTGGCTTGAGTTGGCAAAGGATTACTATAATAACGGTAATTACAAGAAGTGCCTTGAGGCAGTGCATCGTTATGAGGCTGTTTCGTCACGTATATTCCGCAAGGATAAGGATTATGCAAACATACTCCCAATGGCTATTGTTTCCGCAAGAGAAACACTCAGTCGAGAGGAATATGTCAGACTGGCAAGTAATTACTGTGAAGTTATTCATGATAATACTAAGGATAAGGATTGGACATATCGATATTTTATCGCCCAGATATATATGGATCTTTATGCTATGACAAAAGACAGATCCTATATAGATAAATCCTATACTATTGCACGTGAGAATGTTAACTATCTTATCGATGAACAAAAACGACTCAACGCGGAATATCTTTCTGATGTCAAGGAAGTCAAGCCCGAAAAAGATGCTACAAAGAGGGAAAAGAAGGAGATAAAACAGTACAACAAAGCAATAAAGGCAGAGCGAAAGAAAGCACTTCCTCCAGTTAGCGAGGCATTATATTTGAATGCCGAACTCTTGTTTGGCCTTGCAAAAGAGAAAAATATAGATGCCTCTGAACAACGGAGACTTGAAAGTATCTTGCATGAAAACGGGAACAATCTATTCTTAGCTAAGGCATTGGATGATCGATTCTGGTTCAGCAAGAGATCTGGAAGCATTAATGTATCTGATATTCCTATGGAGTTTGATGGTACCAAGATTGTTATTCCTGCTACATGTATTACTGATCGTTCAAAAGTATCAGTTATGGTTTCTGGCGCAAATGGAAATAAGACATTTGAAAACTGGGAAGTGACCGAAGTAAAGCGTCCTAAGAAGTCACAAGATTGTTCTGAGTTTAGGGTAACATTAAAACTCAAGGATTCGGAAAAGTACAAGTATCAGCCTGGAGATACAGTAACTGTTAGGATTATTCCTGTTGAAGAAGTTCCGAATGTATATTGGGATTTCAACTATAAGGTTGTTGAGACAAAAACCGCTTTAGTTATAAAGGGCATTGCTTTTGAAAGAGTAAAATGATTAGAAGACGTCTGACAGTAATTCTATTAGCGATAGTGTTGCTAGTATCTTTTGTTGGTAGCAACTCTTTTGCGTGCGATGAAGAACAGACAAATTCTTATCTGCCACAAATATTATTTGGGGACTATGCTGATAGCAAGTCTTCTAATGAAAATGTTCAAATGCTTTTAGCTGCGGTGTATTTGTGTTGTGAACAGTGTGATGATCAAGGACAGGATAAGATTGATTATCTGAAGAAAACTAAGGTGTCAGGGGTACCGTCTCGATCAGCTATAAATATTAAAAATGAACAGTTGCTTGAATGCTCGCATATCAAATGGGATGCAGAATATCCGGCTGCTAAAAAGAGTCAGGCAAATCGAAAAAAAGTATTAAGAAACACTGTAAACAAAGTCTTTGATTTTGGCTTTTTTAACAATTTGTTTGGAAGTAAAAAGGGAAAATGCGATAGTTTTGCTGCACTGCTCTACTATTCTCACATATTATCTGATTATATAGCAGATGATCCATCTAAGACCGATGTGGTTGTAAATGGAAAACAGGTTCCTGCCTTTAGTGGTGACCCTTCAGTCATAATAAATGGTGATAAACCTAGATTCACTTCAGTTGATCTTAATAGAGCGAAATCATTTACATACTTATATGAAGGTACTGACAATAAGGGGAGAGCAGGAACGGTATTAGCTGTTGTTGGACCTAGTACCCTTGAAGAGGTATCTTACAAAAGCGTAAGTGATATTACGCCTCCAGGATGGAAACAAAAATCTTATGATTGGATATCTGGTTATCAAAGCGCAGATTTATATAACAGAAGCCATCTTCTGGCTCGTTCGATGGGAGGAGCAAACAATTCGGAAAACCTCGTTACGGGTACAAACTATATGAATCAAATCGGGATGAAAACTATCGAAGATAAGATACTAAAATATATACAGGATACCGGTAACCATGTCTTATATAGAGTTTCTCCTAAATATGAAGGTAATAATTTAGTTTGTTCGGGAGTCCAGCTGGAAGCTTACTCTATTGAGGATTCTGGAAAAGGTATATGTTTTAATCGGTATTGTTACAACGTTCAGCCAGGCATAAACATTAATTATCTTACTGGAGACAGTTGGCAATCAGATAGCATTACTGGCTCTAAAAATGCTATCCCTTTTGCGGTTAATAATCCTAATGATAGTAATCCAGATCTGATATATGAAATACAGAAGTACATAGAAGTATTGTTTTCTGATCAAAAAGATAAAAGCGGAAATGAGTATGAAGAGTTAAAGCATAGAATCGATGATATAGCACGAAGCGCTAGGGCTATATCTCAACCCAAAAACGCAGGAGAATACCTAGAGTTAAAGAAATTGCAATATAAATTATTAGATGAGCTTAGGAGATATGTTCCAAAAATGCTTGAAAAAGAAGATTTTTTTAAAAAAACCTTTAAGTGATTGAACCGTAGCTATCTTCTGGTCATGTTTCAATTAATTAAGGAGGACAAATGAAAAGAGTCTTAGCAATTGTAAGAAGATTCTTTGGCTGGGGGTCAATCTCTTTCCTTATTTTCTTCTTTTTTATGGAACTAAAGGAAAAACCTGTTATAGGCATTATTCAAAGTCTTTATTATCTATACTTTGTATTATCACCCATCCTTTATTTATTATTTGCAATAATTTCAGTAATTTATTTTAGGAAAAGTGGACAATTTGCTCCTGTTTTCCAAGAACATTCCCCAGTTGCGAACTTCTTTAAATGTTTGAGTACAGATTTGATAGCTCCTTTTAAAAATATAGGCGGATTTATTGGAGCTTTGATTAATAAGGAATCTATGGGAAGAGGCTTGCTTATTGCGCGTTTTATAGAAATGATAATAGTTATTTTTTTCTGTGGTATTGGAATATTTATATTGATTTAGTATGAACAAATCAGATTTAGCAGTTTCTATAGCAAGTGGCGCTCTTACAGCGCTTATAGTCGACACTCTTATTGTTGGTGATATATCCTTGGCTGAAGCCAATAAATGGGGAAGCGACAAAGTTGAACGGTTTGTAGTTGATACTGCCAAAAGAAAAGATAAAAACGGAAAAGTCACAGACATATACAGTGCTGTTAAATTTTTAGAAGACAACTATAAGCTCCCATCTGATGCAGTCGAGCACAGTTTTGGTGGTGCTGCTCATCATCATCTCTATGATTTCTCTCATCATCCAACACCTGTAGGATGGTTTTGTTCTGTCCTTAGTCAGTTTACTAAGAATGTATATGGTACAAACAAGACTGGGGCATTTCAGTCAATAAAGTTCAATCCTAACGATGTTGATGGTTTCCTCGATAGCCCGATCAACAAGATTTGGAATGGTACTATTAACTGGATTTTTCATATGGTGAGTGATATGGCCGGTTCCAGTGGAACGGTCAAAAAAGGCGGCTATGGCACAGGCCTTCCTGGCCCTATACTTTCCTTTCTAAAGGAAATATCTTCTAACGAAAAGATTCGTAAACTTGCAGGAAAAGCTGGACAAACGGACCGAGACAATTTCTCGGTTATGATTCAGAACCTGTTTAACGGAAGACTATTGGCAGATCACACTTCGGATGGAAAAGTTGTCAAAGGAACTGAAATACCTTTTGACCTTAGAACCGAAATTGGCTTAGGACATGAGCTTGCCAAGCAGGCAATACCAGTTCTCATTAATGAGTGTATTGTACGTGCTTTCTTTGCAGTTAGTAGATTTGCTAAGGAACTGGATAGGATAAATGCTTCTTCTGCAAGTGATCTTAAGAAAGTAGATTTTAAAGCTTTCCTGCCTTTTAATAACCCTGAACTTAGCCGCATGCTTCTCATATCCTCGGCCTCTTTCACGACTGTTGATATTACTGCAGCTGGAATTAAAGCTGCCGTTAAGAATCCGGGTAACAAATATGGATTCGCAAAAGACTTTCTTCTCGAGATCAATTATGTTGGAGTTGTGAGAGTTGGACTTGCCGGTATAGGCGTAGCAGTTACACCTGAAAAACTTGAGAAATTCTATGACGATTTTGCTCAGATTTCTGAGAAGGTAAAGAATAATAAAGCCATTGCTTTTGTTTCAGAAGTGCCGTTGGGAATTGTGCCTGCCGGAATTAAAGTTATAAAGACTTGTAAGGAATCCATATCTGAGTACCAGGAAGCCAAAGAAGAACGCATAAGAATTCAGAAGGAATGTGAAGAACATATCCAAGTTCTTATGGAGTATCGAAGTGATTTGGAGTCTGTAGTATCTGAATATCTTATTTCAAATATATCGGTATTTGATGAAGCTTTCACCCAAATGGATGAAGCAATTCTGAATAACGACTCTGATTCATATATTGATGCGAACTTAAAGATCCAGAAACAGCTTGGAAAGGACATGCAGTTCCATTCACAAAGTGATTTTGATGACCTTATGTCATCTGATGGCGATTTTAAGTTGTGAGGTTGGTAAGCTATGAAAATATATGCAACGCGAAGCGCACTCAAAGCATTCTATTTTCTTCTTGCAATAGATGGTACGATTGATGAAGTTGAATTAGGCCATTTTCATAGTATTGGACTGAGCATAGATCCTTCTCATTTTCTGGAATACTCTGATGACCTTGAGAACGAATGCAAACTTGTATTTCTTAATACTGAAGATGAAGAATATGATTTGATTTCTGAAGCGGTCGATGAAGCGTTAACTCATGAAGCTTCTGATGATGATCAGGGACTTACCCCTAGACTTCTTGTATGGGATTTATTTGCAGCTGCTTTCAGCAATGGTGTTTATGATGATTCTGAGAAGCGACTGATCAATCATGTTGCACGCAAAACCGGTATTGATAAGAGTATTGTTCTTGAAATGGAACAGATGATGAAAACATTGGCATCTATTCAAGATGAGATAAATTGGGCGAGTCAGACAACATGCCCGTATTCCGAGATCAAACCGATAATTGAAGAACTTGAAAAGCGACAAAAAGTTATTACAGAGTCAGCAGAGTTTCTTATTGCAGACGAAATAGATGCTGACAACCCTTATGAATATAAGCCGGACTTCTTTGATAAAACCAAATCTAAGATAGATGAGAAAGTTAAGCCTGTAACCGACAAAGTTGGACAAACTCTGAAACCTGTTACGGATAAAGTCGGATCGGCTGTGGTGCCTGTAGCTCATAAGGTAGGAGAAGGAGCGAAAAAGACAGCTGAAGCTGCATCTCAGAAAATAGCTCCTGTTGCTTCAAAAGCGAAAGAGAAAACAGGAGAAATGTTCGGAAAACTTGCGATGAAGTTTAATCGTAGAAACAAGAACAATGATATGAAGGAGGAAAACTGATATGCCTATACCTTTCATTATCGTTGGAGCCACTATTGCAATGGGTGTATCAGGCGTTGGACTTGGTGCAAAAGGTGGATATGATCAGCACCGCGCACAAAAGCTCAATAAGGAGTCAAATCAACGTGCTGAAAATGCTTCACTGAGATTAGAAGATCTTCGTAAAAAGTGCAGTAAATCATTACAGGATTTAGGTGACGAGAAGCTTTCCGTTCTGAATGGAAGTGTAACGAAGTTTGTTGACACATTTTCTCAGCTTAAAAATGTTGATTTTACTGAATCTGAAGGACTTAACGAGTTGAGTAAGATTCAGATGGGCACAAAGGAATTCTCCGAAATGAAGGCCCTTACCAAGTTCTCATCATCACTTGTACAAGGGTCAGCCACTGGTTTAGCAGGAGGAGCTTTAACTGCAATTGGTGCGTATGGCGCTGCTACTACACTTGCAACTGCGTCAACTGGTACAGCGATAGCATCGCTTCATGGAGTAGCAGCAACCAATGCTACACTTGCTTGGTTTGGCGGGGGTTCTCTTGCTGCAGGTGGCGCAGGAATGGCTGGCGGAGCCGCTGTTCTTGGTGGAATTGTTGCTGGTCCAGCTTTGCTTTGCATGGGTATAATTGTTGGAGCTAAAGCGGGAAAGAACCTCGAAAATGCGAGAGCTAACGCTTATCAGACAAATGAGATCTGTGAAGAACTTGAGAATGGATCAATTGAATGTATTTCCATCAGGCGCAGATGCTATATGTTTTATAATTTATTAGCAAGACTGGATTCATATCTCACTCCGCTTACATTTGCGATGGAGGATATTATCAATACGGAAGGTTTTGATTACTCTCAATTCTCTGAGCAAAGCAAAAAGACCATTGCCTCTGCCGCTGCAACTGTTTCAAGCATCAAGGCTGCACTGGACACTCCGATTCTTACTGATAGTGGTGCTTTGACGGAAGAGTCGGAAGCGCTATTAAGCGAAATTGGATGAGATAACAACTGCTACTACTCATTATGATAAAAATGCTAGGGCGATCCTCGGCATTTTATGGAATAGAGAAAATATATGGGGCTGCATCTTGTTGTCCATTTTTATACTAACCACTTTCGTACTTCAGATGTATTAATCTGCTTTATTTGCCTGGTAACTAGAGTATTATATTTGCAGAGTACAATTATAGAAATAGGGGTGATAGTATGAATAATCAAAAAGCAAGGTTTCAATTTACAGAAAGACATGTTAGATTCATTTCGTATATTGTAGTTGTTTTGTTAGCAGTCACTTTATTACAGATTACCGACTTTTCTTTTATAAATAACGATTACCACTATTTTCTTCTGACTGTTGGACTAGATACTATTCTTATTTTTATTTCTGAATTTCTTGAACATAGAATATGTGATGGGACATCAAAAGAAGACTACTATTTAGGAAAGAATCTGAAGCATAAAAAGTACTACGATAATCCGTTAATATTTGTGTTTAATACTTTCCCTGCTCGCGTGTTTTTGTGGATAACATTCGTTATTCCCATCTTAATTTTAATACCTCATATTAAAACCCAAGTGAAGTGGATAAATGATATTTATTCATTCCTGATTCAGTTTTTCCCATTGCTAAAATCTATATGGTGTTCAACTTTTGTAGTTGTTGTTTTTGTATGTGCATCAGTTTTAATAGAGTCAATTGTCTTAAATCGCGGTGTGTTTTCGGGCGAAGGCGTTTATTCAGATTCTAAAGAAATAGACGATAAGAATGATATAAGAATACAAATTGAGAGAGAATACTCACAAGTGTTTAGTAAAAATCTTTCACTTCTAAGAGTGTTGTTTTTTGAAAACACACTCAATATACCTCAGAGCATATGTGTGGGCCAACTTATCTCAGAGGCAAATAGTAGAACAGGGGGAAACCCAGATGAAATAGCGGAATACCTTGCAATAGTTTATTCAAGTGAATTTCAAGTGATAAACAAGCACTTTGATAGCCTATTATTTGATAAAAAGTCTCCTAGACCTATTAGGCGTCGCATTCTGTCATTTTTGAAAAATTATTATAGATTGAAGTGGCAGGATATGGAGAATTACACTAAAGGAATCATTCCTTCTATTGATTGGATCCGTATAGCCAGAAATGATATAAGTATTCTTTTGAAATGCGAGAAGTGCTTTTCTATGGAAAAAGACTATCTTAATCTTTTTTGCACAGAACTCTATAAAAAGAATATTTATCAATCAGTTGGAGGAGAAAACCAATCCAATAAAGTAGTTGATTTAATACTGGATATACTTATAAAACAATTGCATAACAGTTATAAAGTTCATTTAGATTCCAGTGCGGTGCATATAGTTGACCTATTAGATACTCTTCATGATTATGGCATTGCGGAAGAGGTAAGAACTAATGAGAAGAATGAGTTTTGTGAACGAGCTACTGAAACAATACTGCGAAAGGTACTTGATAAAGAATACTGGAATTGGTCATCATCTAATAATGTAAGGAAAAAGCTGAAAGACGGTGAATGTCAGCGGAAATGGATTAAGTATAGTTTTATTCATATTATAGAAGACGGAGAAGAACTCCATGTAGATGCTATAGCATATATCCTTTCTTTTTTTGATTATGCTATTCTTGTATTCCTATTGATATATAGATTAGCTTATAGAATTCGGAGCGGACGAGGATATATTCAGGTTGATGAGTTTAGAGAGTGGAAAAAGGCTATAGCGAAATATACTTATGAAAGAAGATTTACTGAAGAGGAATTACAAATAGGATACCAATGTGTTTTATTTGATTCTAATGTTAGTCATTTTTTGACGAAAGAGTTTGCGATATGGATTTGTAAATCTCTTTCTAAGGATATAAATGATGTTTTATACAATGAGTTTCAGAAGCAAATGTGTTCTGATTTTTCATTCCCGTCATATGTGATAATTAGATTAATAGTAGATCCATATGGCCTGAATAAGATTAATCATTTGACGGATTGCGAAATGATAAAGGAATCATTAGAGAAAATAAAAGATATTTTGAAAGAAGAAGGAAAGGATAACCTTCTCCAAAGAATACCATGAATGAATAATTAACGAGTTATCCTCTCACCCTCTCCGCCACTTCTCTTCCATACACCTCAGTGCCCAGCGCATTGGGGTGGAGGTTGTCGAGGAAGTATTCCGGCAGGTGAGGGACGAGCGTGAAGCCGTCGATGACCGTTATGTTGGGATAAGCGCTTACGATCTTCTTTATGTTTTCGCAGAACTTGATGAGCGTCGGAACACCGTCCGGGTTGTCGCCGCGCCAGAGGGGCGTGATGCAGAAGATCGGAATCTCGGTGCCGTAGATGCCTATCAAGGTCTCATAGTATTCTTCGACATCTGTCATGGTCTCGGTGCCGTACTGGTTGGTGCCGAGGGCGACGATTATCATGTCCGGTGTGTAGCCCGGCATCTTCATGAGGGACTTCTTGTCGTAGATGTAGCCGCCGATGCCCTGGTTTAGGATGTCGTAGTTCAGGATGCGGTTGGCGACGCTGACGTATGTCTGTGAGGAACGTAAAGGACCGTAGCCCTGCGTGATCGAGTCACCGAGCCAGAGGACTTTCTTGCCCTTTTTCGCAGGGGTGAAGGTGCCGTTGATCTCGAAGATCTTGATTACCGCTGTGGCGTCAGCAGGGAGGTAGATGATGACATTCTTCTCGCCTTCAGGAAGGTCGAATGATATCGTGCCTTCTTCAGGGATGTCCTTGAGATAGCGGATATCGTGGATCAGGCCGTTTACTGCGATCTCGAAGGAGTCCTGAGAGCAGTGCCAGACGAGTTTGTAGTCGAAGGAGATCTTCGTGGCATCGGTCGTCATCTCGATTGTCTTTGCGGTCGATGCATCGCACCTCTCGTACCACATCTCGAATGCGGACTTGAAGTATTCCATCTGAGGCTCAGTGTACTGGAAAGCCTGGAGGTAACCGTCGTCCCTGTCTTTGAATGAATATGCGCCGAAGTAGATGGTCTTCAGTTCTTCGTTGGTCATGAGATCACCTGCTTTCTCTTGTCTTCGCCCGTGATGTTCTTGGGGTCATAGCTCATGTTGAATCTGTGGCCGCCTTCGTTGACGCCGTCCTGGTCCTTCTTGTAGGCATAGCAGATGAGTTTTCCGGTAAGGCCGTTGATCTCGTGCTTATCGTCCTTGCCTTCGATTACTTTTGTCGCTGTCTCGATGCCTTCGTCGATTATCGTGGGATCGAAAACCTCATGTCCGCCGTACATCATGTCGAAGCGGGGTGCGTAGGTCTTGAGGCGCTTTAAATTTTCGAGATAGCAGGTGACAGGGAGGCAGTCGTCGAACTCCAGGAGGGTGTTGCCGTTGCACGCGTCGCCTGCGAAGCAGATCCTTGTCTTATCGTCGATGAGGACGATCTCGCCGGGCGTGTGGCCGCCACAGTCAACGACTTCGATCCGGCGGTCGCCAAGGTCGAAAATATCGCCGTCCGAGATGGGGTAGACCTTTATGGGATGTGTGCCTGCGAAGTTGTCGTCAAGGATCAGAAGGTCTCTGTATTCTTCCTTGGAGGCACTTTTCGCGATCTCGAAAATCTGCTCTCTCGAATATCCGATATAAGCCTGGAATGTCGCGATGTCCCTTACGGGCATGTAGCATGAATCGAAGAAGAAGTTGCCGCCGACGTGATCCCAGTGGGCGTGCGTGTTGACGACCTTGATGGGTTTGTCCGTGAGCGTCCTGCAGTAAGCGTTAAGATCACCGTAACCCAGCATCGTGTCGATCAGGAGAGCATATTTCTCGCCCTCTACGAGATAACAGTTGATGTCAAAGCCTGTTATGAAATCGTTGTTGATCTTATATGTTCCGTCAGCGATCTTTACAGATCTGAAAAAAGGTATCTTATCCATTATCCTATTCCTCCATATAAAGATAATGTTAGCACAATAAGCGTCAGGATTATCCCAAACTTTTGCCACAGATGGTTTTAAGTTGTTTTAAGGTTAGGTCTGCATAATGTGGTTAATCCTACAGGAAGAAAGGATGGAAATTACGGAAAAAGAAATCGAAAAAGACCTCGGAAAAGACATTGAGAAAGAGGTCGAGAACATAGTAACAAATCCCTCCCCCACACATAACACTCTCCTCACTAAAAAGACGGGAAGCAACACGAAGAAGATGGTCGCTGTAGCGGTCGGTTGCTTCCTCGTCGGAGGAGTAGCAGGCGTCGGAGGAACCCTCGCAGTAGAGCGCTTCGTCGTAAGGCCCCACACAAGAGCTGTGAGGATGGTTGACGCAGACGGCAATTACATCGGAAGAAAAGGCCGCACGAAAAAGTCTGACAGCGACACCCAGACAAATAGTGAAAGTTCTGATAAGACTTCCGGTAAGAGCGGCAGCAGCAATTCTTCCTCAGGAAGCAGCAAGTCTGGTCAAAGCACTTCAAGCAAGAGCAATAAGGCTGGGGCTAACCGCAGTACAAACGGTACTCCGGGAAGCAAGTCTTCGGGCAGCAGGGAAGACGGCAAGTCACGCTCCCGTGATACTGCAAAAGCTAAGAGAGCAGAAAAGACAAGTCAGACTTCGTCTACAAACGGAACTGACCAGACACAGACAACTACTACAGGAGGTGGTGCTAACGAGAATTGATTCTTAATGGTAATTGATTAATGATAATTCGCCCTGATTATCTGTTTTTCCAACAAGGCCTTTCCCAGGTGAAGAACCGGGAGGGGCCCCGGGCACGAAGCCCGATATATGAGAGGAGCTGCTTATTTGCTAGGAAGCAGCTCCTTTTGTGTTTTTGGGGCGTTAATTGAACTTCGCGTTTTGTATCACGCAGTAAGTCTTGTCGCCTTCCTTGTAAGTATTGAAGGTGCCTGTGACTGAGATTATCTTTCCCGATTCAGGGAAGTCATCTATTGTGATGTTCTTATCTTCCGGCTCAAACTCCAGTCCCTGCTGGCAGCATGCAAGAGCGTCTGCGATTATGCAGGCGAAGTAGTATCTGTCCTTTTCCTCATCGTGGTAGAAGGCGAACTGGCCTTCCATCTTTACCGTCTTACCGATGTAGTTATCCGGATAGCACACCATGTCGTAGACCTGTGCGTAGACCATGTTCGCGGAAAGAGTTGTAAGGTCTATATCGATCCCGTCTGTGCCTGAGCCCTGAGGAAGTCTGAAAGGTGAGCTTGGAGCGGTATCGGATGATTCTGTATCTGTTCCCGGCTGGGTTCCGTCTCCTGCGTTCTGACTCTGAGTGTCGCTGCTGTTTGCTGATGCTGTTGCCGCTGCAGCACTTGATGCCTGGGACAGAATTGCGTTTGTCCCTGTTTTCGAGCAGGCGGCAGAGAGAAGGAGGCTGGCAGTTAATAGTAATGTAAGTGTTTTTCGCAACATGATCCTATATCCTGAAATTGATAATTATTCTCAATTATAGAATTGCTTTGTTTATTGTCAAGATTCGGGTGTAACCGTCCTGATGGTGTTGACAATGAGAATATGTTGTATACAATATAATTGTATCAAACATAACGAGGAGATAACGATGGACTACGATTACAAAGAAGCAATGAAACTTTCGAATCAGGTTTGCTTTCCTCTTTATGCGGCATCAAGGAACGTGATCGGTCTTTACACTCCGCACCTTAAGAAGCTGGGCCTCACATATACCCAGTACATCGCGTTTCTCGTGCTTTGGGAGAAGGACGGAATCACGGTAGGTGAGATCTGCGATAAGCTCATGCTCGACAACGGCACGCTCTCGCCGCTCCTCAAGAAGATGGAGGCAGCAGGCTACATCACAAGGACAAGAAGCGAAGACGATGACAGGGTAGTCCTGATCACGCTCACCAAAGAAGGAAGGGCTTTGCAAAAGAAAGCCAGGGACATACCGGAGAAGGTGGCAAGCTGCTGCAGCCTCTCGCCCGAGAAGACGAAGATGCTGTACGACTTGCTTTACGAACTTATAGGCAACCAGAATTCCAGCAAAGGAGAAACAAAATGAGCACAGTTTATGATTTCAATGTAAAAGACAGAAAAGGCAACATCGTCAGTTTATCTGACTACCAGGGCAAGGTCCTCCTGATCGTTAATACCGCCACAGGATGCGGCTTCACACCTCACTACGATCCGCTCGAGGCAATGTACAAGGAACTTAAGGACCAGGGCTTCGAGATCCTAGACTTCCCCTGCAACCAGTTTGCCAACCAGGCGCCCGGCGACGAGGAGGAGATCCACCAGTTCTGCAAGATGAAGTTCGGCACAGAGTTCCCGCAGTTCGCGAAGATCGATGTAAATGGCGAGAATGCTGATCCTCTTTTCGCATACCTCGCTACCGAGAAGCCCTTCGAGGGGTTCGGCAAGGGCCTGAAGAACGTCGCACTTGATAAGTTCGCAGCAGCAAACAACAAGGCTTTCGGCGACAAGGCATACATCAAGTGGAACTTCACGAAGTTCCTGGTAGACCGCGAAGGCCGCGTCATCGCGCGCTTCGAGCCGACAGTCGACATGGATAAGGTAAAGGAAGCAGTTAAGGCTGCTCTCTAAGATATAGTAAGTGCTTCATTGAATATGAGGGGGCCGGGGAAGGCTCCCTCTATTCTATTTTGAGGTTTTTTCGCGCGCGGCGACGATCGAAAATCCAAAACGCCCGGCATCACTTCGTCAGCGACTTTAATATCTCGATATACTCGCAGGTCAGGTGCGAGGGGCGGATGGACTGGGGGAGGATGTAGCCGATCTCCATGTAGTCGTCGACTTTGAGCTTCTTGGCGATGATGTTGGGGCCGTTCAGCTCCTCGTTGATGACGCCTGAGCAGATGGTGTAGCCGTTAAGGCCGATCAGCATGTTGAAGAGCGTGGCGCGGTCGAGGACGACGAGTTCTTTGTCGCAGTCGACGGTGCTCAGGATCTCTTCCGAAAAGTAGAAGGAGTTGTGACTCCCCTGTTCATAAGAAAGGCGAGGATAGGGCTTTAAGTCTTCGAGTGTCAGGACTTTCTTCTTGGCCAGTGGCGAGTTCTTGCCGATGAAGACATGCGGCTGGGCCTTGAAGAGGGGAGTGAAGGATAGGTTGTTGTCCTTCAGTGTCTTGAGGATTACTTCTTCATTGAACTTATTAAGGTAGAGGATGCCGATCTCGGATCTTAAGTGGGCGACATCGTCGATGATGTTGAAGGTCTGGGTCTCTCTCATGTGGAACTCGTACTTTTCGGCGCCGCTGCGCTTTAAGAGTTCGACGAAGGCTTCGACTGCGAAGGAGTAGTGCTGCGCGGAGACGAAGAACTTCAGTTTGCCGGTGCCTTTGCCGGCGTAGCGCTCTTCGATGAGCTCGGTCTGGTCAAGGATCTGCCTCGCGTAGCCTAGGAATTCTTCGCCTTCGGAGGTCAGCTTGATGCCTTTGTTCGAGCGCATGAAGATCGTGATGTTGTACTCGTTTTCGAGCTCGTGGATGGCAGAAGTGAGGCTCGGCTGGGCGATGAAGAGCTTACGGGCAGCGCTCGTGATGTTGCCTTCATCTGCGACTGTTACTACGTATTGAAGCTGTTTGAGTGTCATGACCGGCGGGTTCCTTTCCATAGAAGATATTGTGATTTTACCTCGTGCCATAGATTTAATCTATAGCTAGGCGGCAGTTTTATATATTTTACCCATTGCTTAGGTGGGAATATACTCCGAAGCAACAAAAAATCAACCGCAAATATGGAGGCTAATATGAAAACATCAGTTATCGGTTACCCTAGGATCGGAAAGGACAGAGAGCTTAAGTTCGCGTCCGAAAAGTTTTTCGCCGGAGAGATCGGAGAAGAAGAACTCCTGAAAGTTGCAAAAGAGATCAGGAAGGGCGACCTTCTCAAGCAGAAGGAAGCAGGCATTTCTTTCATCTCATCTAACGACTTCTCTTTCTACGACAATGTGCTCGACACGGCTTTCCTTTTCAATGTAATTCCTCAGAGATATAAGAACCTGAACCTCTCTGACATCGGCACTTATTTCGCGATGGCAAGAGGATATCAGGGCGCGAACGGCAACGTTAAGGCGCTCGCCATGAAGAAGTGGTTCAACACGAACTACCACTACCTGGTTCCGGAGATCGATGACGACACGAAGATCGTGCTTAACGGCAACAAGCCCGTTGACGAATTCCTTGAGGCAAAGGCGCTCGGCGTTGATACGAAGGTCGCAATTGTCGGTCCCTTCACGTTCTTAAAGCTCGCCAAGTTCACCGGCGCGAAAAAGATCTCTGACGTATACTCAGTCCTTACTGCTGAATACATCAAGCTCGTATCCGTTCTTGCTGAAAAAGGCGCTTCATGGATCGAGTTCGACGAGCCTTATCTCGTAAGAGATCTTTCTTCTGAAGACATCGCGCTCTTTAAGGAGATCTACTCTCTTATCCTTGCCGGCAAGGGCGGCGCGAAGATCCTGCTCCAGACATATTTTGGCGACATCAGGGATATCTATAGTGAAGTTGTTTCACTTGACTTCGACGGCATCGGACTTGATTTCCTTGAGGGAAGAAAGACTTTAGAGCTCGTTAAGGCGAATGGTTTCCCGGCTGGGAAAGTGCTTTTCGCAGGCGTCGTAAACGGCAAGAATATCTGGAAGAACAACTACAAAAAATCGCTTGAGATCTTGAACGCTCTTGGCACTGAGAACGTCGTCGTCAGCACATCCTGCTCACTTCTTCACGTGCCTTACACATTGGAGAGCGAGAAGAAGCTTTCTGATGACTACAAGAAGCACTTCGCGTTTGCTGAAGAAAAGCTTGCCGAGCTGAGCGAGATTGCTGCGCTCCTCGGAACGGACTTCGAGAAGACGGAAACTTTCAAGAATAACCAAGCGCTCTTTACAGGCAGAGTAAACAGCGAGGATAAGGACGTTCAGGCGAAGGTCGCTGCTATTACTGAGAGCGATTATGTAAGGCTCCCTGTTTTCGAGGAGCGCGAAAAGATCCAGAAGAAGATCCTGAACCTCCCCGAGTTCCCGACGACAACGATCGGCTCGTTTCCGCAGACATCCGACGTCAGAAAGAACCGCCAGGAATTCAAGAAGGGATTGAAGAGTAGAGAAGAGTACGTCGAGTTCAACAAGAAAAAGATCGCCGAGTGCATCAAGCTCCAGGAGGAGATCGGCCTAGATGTCCTAGTCCACGGCGAGTTCGAGCGTAACGACATGGTCGAGTACTTCGGCGAGAACCTGAACGGCTACGTCTTCACGGAGAAGGCGTGGGTTCAGTCCTACGGCACACGTAACGTTAAGCCGCCGATCATCTGGGGCGACGTTTCAAGAAAGTCACCCATCACTGTCGAGTGGTCCAAGTTCGCGAAGTCCTGCACCAACAAGCCCGTCAAAGGCATGCTCACAGGCCCCGTCACGATCCTCAACTGGTCGTTCCCGCGTGAAGACATCTCCATCAAGGAGAGCATCCTGCAGATCGCGCTCGCCATTAGAGACGAGGTCCTCGACCTTGAGGCAAACGGAATTGGCATTATCCAGATCGATGAGGCCGCTCTCCGCGAAAAGCTCCCTCTTAGAAAGTCCGACTGGTACAGCGAATACCTTGACTTCGCGATCCCTGCATTCAGGCTCGTTCACAGCAAGGTTCGCCCTGAGACTCAGATCCACACGCATATGTGCTACAGCGAATTCACGGACATCATTCCCGCGATCGATGCGATGGACGCTGACGTAATCACTTTTGAGGCTTCACGTTCTGACCTTCAGATCCTCGATTCGCTGAAAGAGAACAACTTCAAGACAGAAGTCGGCCCGGGCGTTTACGACATCCACAGCCCCCGTGTTCCTTCCGTCGAAGAGATCGTCGCAGCGCTCACAAAGATGAGAGCAAAGATTGAAGACTCCAAGCTCTGGGTAAATCCGGACTGCGGTCTCAAGACAAGAGGAGAGGAAGAGACAGTTAAGAGTCTTAAGAATCTCGTCGCTGCGGCAAAGCAGATAAGAGGTTAATACACGCTTCGGCCGCTGCATTTTCGAGGCGCGGCCGGAGCTTTTTTCGAGCGCACGGCCAGAGCTTTTTCGAGCGCACCGCCAGAGCTTTTTCAGGCACACGGCCAAAAGCAGATAAGAGGTTAAAGATGAAAGTATCACAGGTTTTCGAGAAGAAAAGGAGTCTTTCCTTTGAGATATTCCCGCCGAAAAAGGACCAGGAGCTGTCGAACATCGACGCCACACTGGAAGTCCTTTCCGAGCTTAATCCTGACTTCATAAGCGTTACTTTCGGCGCAGGCGGATCGTCCAACTGCAACCGCACGATCGAGCTCGCCAAGAAGATCAAGTACGAGTATAAGATCGAGCCTGTCGTCCACCTCACATGCCTCCACTACGACCGCTCCGAGATCGACGAGTTCGCCCACGTCCTCAAAGGCGAAGGCATCGAGAACATCCTGGCTCTTAGAGGCGACGCGAATCCCAACGTTCCCGCAAAGAACGACTTCAAGCACTCATCTGACCTCATCTCATATCTGAGACACGACAACGACTTCTGCTTCCTCGGCGCGTGCTATCCCGAGTGCCACCCCGAATCACCGAGCGTGGTCGCCGAGATCAAGAGCCTCAAGAAAAAGGTCGACGCAGGCGCGGAAGTCCTGCTCTCGCAGCTTTTCTTCGACAACGAGATCTTCTACAGATTCCACGAGGAGTGCAAGATCGCCGACATCGACGTGCCCGTAATCCCTGGCGTAATGCCGGTCATTAACGCGGCGCAGATCAAGCGCATGGTCTCAATGTGCAACGCATCTTTCCCGTCCAGGTTCCAGAGGATCATCTCCCGCTATGAGGACAACAAGGAGGCGCTTTTCGACGCCGGCATGTCCTACTGCCTGAGCCAGATCATCGACCTTCTCGTCAGCGACATCAAGGGCATCCACCTCTACACGATGAACAACCCGCTGGTTGCAAGAAGGATCTGCGAAGGGATAAAGAATATTGTGTAAGTTTATGGGGTCCCCCTCTGGTACGGTTGCTGGAGGGGGATACGCGCAGCTCGTAAATGTGTTGGTGACGAAATGGTGACGGAGATGCCCGAAATCGTCACCAAAATCGTCACCAAAGGCCAAAAATGCACGAAATGATGACGAAAGCACGCTGAATCGTCACCATCTCGTCACCACGGGTGCTTTTCGGGAAATAGGGGCGCGAAACTGGTCTAAATGTGCCCCGGCATGCCCATATCTCAAAAAATTATATTCACGCAGCTCGTAAATCATGCTGGTGACGATGCTAATTAGGTCTTGCTCCATACAGTGCGCGAAAATGTACGCATTTTGATACCAAATGCGTACGTTTTTTGGTCTTGTGGCGTACAAAGGGGAAAATTGTACTCATTTCGGGGTCAAATGCGTACACTTTTGCGTACTCTGGTTTCATGGATAATGAAGTGTGGGGGAATTGCTGAAATTTTGTCAAATCATTGCCAAAATCACTGCCGAATTGGCAAAAAATCAGCAAATCGGGGCCAGAAGGGGCGGCATGTCCTTTTCGATGGGTGAATGGGTGAAAATGGTTACAACCCGCCATATCGACCGGGTGGAACCATATCGACCGGGTGGGAGCAGGCGCTTTCCTTTACGCGCCTTTCTTTATCAGATACCTCTTTATCGCATCATAGGTGGAGTCGCTAATGAAGCGCTCGATGCGGCCGGCGTCGGTGACGGCGGTATGCTCGTCGACGCCGATGTCCATGAGGTGGCGGGCGATGAGCATGTGGCGCTCGTGAACGTGCTTGGCGAGGATCAGGCCGCCTTCGGTGAGCTTGATGCTGCCGCAGGAGCCGCTTTTGACGAGACCGCGCTCTTTCAGGGAGTTGATGGCGCGGCTGACGGAGGGCCTTGTGACGCCCATGAATTCGCTGATGTCCTTGCAGCGGACTATGTCAGATTCCAACGATAAGATATATATAGATTCTACATATGTTTCGCCGGATTCCAGAATGGCCATGAAGGCGGCCTCCTTCGCACAAAATTAGCAATAACTTACTAAAAATATTTTCGGAAGTCAACAGAAAATTCAATAATTTCAATAACTTTCACGCTTGACTTGTTAGCGATTGCTAACTATACTAATCGCGGTTAGCAAACCCTAACCATATGTATTTATGTCTGAACAAGGAGGGAGATCATGATGCCTCTGGTTTATGCAGAAGTAGGGGAACCTCAGATAATCCGCAAGATCGGCGGTAGTCCGGAGATCAAGAAGCATCTCGAGGACATGGGGTTTACGGTCGGCGGCGAAGTGAGTGTCGTCAGCGCGATCGGCGAGAACCTGATAGTCAAGGTTAAGGAAAGCCGTGTGGCTGTCAGCGAAGAGTTAGCGAAAAAAATATTGATATAGGAGGAACGTATCAGTGAGGACGTTAAAGCAGGCAAAGGTGGGCGAGACCGTCAAGGTCGTTAAGCTCAACGGAGAGGGTGCGGTAAAGCGCAGGATCATGGACATGGGCATCACGAAGGGTGTTGAGATCTATGTTCGAAAAGTAGCTCCCCTGGGAGATCCGGTCGAGGTAACTGTCAGAGGCTACGAGCTCTCACTCAGAAAGAATGACGCTGAGATGGTAGAGATCGAGTAACCAAAAGGCAAACGCCAGGGCACAACTTGATAACAACTTAACAACCAAGTAAGCCAAAGTAAAAAGAGAGGAACAATATAATGGCAAACGAAGAAATCAAGATCGCGTTAGCGGGTAACCCTAACTGCGGTAAGACAACGCTTTTTAACGCGCTGACCGGATCGAACCAGTTCGTAGGTAACTGGCCGGGCGTAACCGTCGAGAAGAAGGAAGGTAAGCTTAAAAAGCACGACGGCGTAACTATCACAGACCTTCCCGGTATCTATTCATTATCACCTTATACATTAGAGGAAGTCGTCGCACGTAATTATCTCATCGACGAGAATCCCGACGTAATCCTTAACATCGTAGACGGTACGAACCTTGAGCGTAACCTCTACCTTACAACACAGCTCACTGAGCTTGGCATCCCTGTCGTAATGGCAGTCAACATGATCGACCTTGTAAACAAGAATGGCGACAAGATCAATCTTGAAGACCTCTCCAAGCAGATCGGATGCAAGGCGGTAGCTATTTCCGCACTTAAGGGCACAGGAATCATGGAGGCAGCTGAAGAAGCTATCAAGGCTGCCAAGAATACGAAGACGATTCCGGCGCACACATTTTCGGGCCCTGTCGAGCACGCTCTCGCACACATCGAGGAAGCTGTTCTTCACGACATGAATGAAGACAAGCAGAGATGGTATGCGATCAAGATCTTTGAGCGCGACGAGAAGATCATCGAGAAGCTTAACATCTCCAAGGATAAGCTCGACCATATCGAAAAGGACATCGCCGCAGCTGAGAAGGAGCTTGAAGACGACGCAGAGTCCATCATCACAAACGAGAGATATGTTTACATCGCATCCATCATCAAGGGATGCTATAAGAAGAAGTCAGCAGCGAAGGCATCCACATCAGATAAGATCGATAAGATCGTAACGAACAGGATCCTTGCGCTCCCGATCTTCGCTCTTATCATGTGGCTCGTATACTTCATTGCGATGACCACATTAGGAACCAGCTTGACAGACTGGACAAACGACAACCTCTTCGGCGACGGTTTCTTCCTCTTCGGCATTGGCCAGAAGCAGTACGATGAGGCTGTTGACAAGTGGGCAGGCGATACGGTTTTCGTTGACGGCGTAAAGGTCGTTATCGACAAAGCTGTTGAAGACGACATTACAGGTGCTGAGAACCTTCAGGCTGACTTCGAAGATGCTGACTTCGGCGCTTTCGAGGAAGACTATGGATTCTACGCAGAAGAACTCATGGAAAAGGGATATGACATCGAAGCTCCTCTTACAGAATCAGGCGCTCTCGATGAAGAAGGTGAATTCACTGCTCCCGGCATGGACGAGACAGAAGGTGCTGTCTTCGTTCCTTCCATCCCTGATATGGTTTCCGGACTTCTCGAAAAGGCCGGCGCCAACGAGTTCGTAACAGGTCTTGTCGTTGACGGCATCGTCGCAGGTGTCGGTGCGGTATTGGGCTTCGTTCCCCAGATGCTCGTACTTTTCTTCCTCCTCGCATTCCTTGAATCATGCGGATACATGGCACGTGTCGCATTCGTGCTCGACCGTATCTTCAGAAGATTCGGTCTTTCCGGTAAGTCATTCATCCCGATGCTCGTAGCTTCAGGATGCGGCGTTCCGGGTATCATGGCATCACGTACGATCGAGAGTCAGCGTGACCGCAGAATGACAATCATGACAGCAACATTCATTCCTTGCGGCGCGAAGCTCCCTATCATCGCACTTATCACGGCAGCTTTGTTCCGTCACACCGCATTCAGCGGCTCCTGGGTAGCACCTTCAACATACTTCATCGGTGTTGCAGCAGTCATCATCTCAGGTATTCTCCTTAAGAAGACAAAGCCTTTCGCAGGCGATCCTGCTCCGTTCGTAATGGAGCTCCCTGCATACCACTGGCCGACACTCGGCAACCTCTTAAGATCCATGTGGGAGAGAGGCTGGTCCTTCATCAAGAAGGCAGGAACAGTAATCCTCATCTCATCCATCCTTATCTGGTTCGGTTCTGTTTTCGGAAATACAGAAGCAGGCTTCGGATTCGATCCTGACATGGAGCTTGAGGCATCAGTTCTCGGTGTTATCGGAAATGCATTAAAGTGGATCTTCGCACCTTTGGGCTTTGGCAACATCAAGGCAACGATCGCTACGATCATGGGTCTTGTTGCAAAGGAAGAAGTCGTTGGTGTATTCGGTGTACTTGATTTCGAAGGCTTGAACCAGCTCTCAGGATTCGCATTCCTCATCTTCAACCTCCTTTGCGCTCCTTGCTTCGCAGCTATCGGTGCGATCAAGCGTGAGATGAACTCTGCCAAGTGGACATGGTTCGCGATCGGCTATCAGTGCGTATTCGCTTATGCGATCGCACTCATCGTTTACCAGTTCGGCCTCCTTTTCACAGGCGCTGTAAACGTTGTCGGCCTGATCTTCGCGATCCTCGTTCTTGCAGGTCTCTGCTACCTCGTATTCAGACCTGCCAAGAAGTACACAGGTGCAGTAAAGGCGTAAGTTTGTGTTTTGGGTCTTAAGGCTCCGTGGCCTTCGCGAAAAGCAAAAGGCCACAGCCTGACCTGATATTTGAAAGGACAGTCTAATGCTCGAGTGGTTTTATGCAAACTGGGTGAACATCCTTATCCTGCTGCTCGTGGCCGGCGTGGTCGCTCTCGCGGTGATCAGCATGGTCCGCGACAAGAAGGCAGGGAAGAGCTCCTGCGGCTGCAACTGCGCCCACTGCGCAATGGCCGGCAAATGCCACTCGGCATCAACAGTTAAGACTAAGAAAACTTGACCCTTCCATCATATAAAGCACGAAGTCTGACCCCAAATGCCGAATATGCCAGGCATTTGGGGCAGTCTTTTGAGAGGGCGGACTGAAAAGACGGCTTTTGCCCGAAGTTGACAAAACAGTCGAGCCGCGCAGTGCAAAAATGGTGCCAATTTGGGAGTGATTTAGCACCATAATGAGCAATTGGGCCCTGAAATGCACGATTTGGTGCTAATTTGAGTGGATTCTGGCACCATTTTTGCACTGGCTTCATTTTGACAAAATCTGTGCAGATTCCGTGCCATTTCTGCACAATTTTTGCACAAGCGCGAAAAAACGGAGGGCGAGCATTTTCCGTCCCCACCGCGAAAAAGTTGACTGAAAAGACGACTGATCTCAAGAGGCATTCGATTCATACGCGGGGATCATTAAAAATCTTTGCCAACTACCAACATGACGTAGGTGAACATGAAAGCTGATTTTGTAACATATGCACAATCATTCATATGTTTACAGTTAGATATGCCTAACTTATAATACATATGAACAGTTGAACAGATATTCATATGACAAACTATAAGAGCATATGAATAAGAGGTGTGGAAATGTCAGACAAATTGTTTTTAACAGTAAAAGACCTTCGCAAGGCGTATGGCGAAGGCGGCTCTTATGCACAGGTGCTTAAGGGAGTAAGCATCAATGTAAACAGAAGTGAGATGTGCGTTATCCAGGGTACGTCCGGATCGGGCAAGTCGACGCTCCTGAACTGTATCGGAGGCCTTGACAGCATTGATTCCGGAAGCGTTGCCGTTGACGGAACGCTGATCGAAGGCCTTAAAGGCGAGAAGCTTTCCGATTACAGAAGGGACAACTTAGGCTTCATTTTCCAGTTCTATAATCTGGTTCCGAACCTGACTGTCAGGGAGAACATTCAGGTTTGTGAATACCTGACAAAAGATCCGCTCGACATCGACGAACTTATCGCGGTATTGGGAATTACTGAGCATCAGCATAAGTTCCCGGCGCAGCTCTCGGGCGGCCAGCAGCAGAGATGTGCGATCGCAAGAGCACTTGCGAAGAACCCGAAGGTGCTTCTCTGTGACGAGCCTACAGGCGCTCTCGACTCAAAGACGTCAAGGGATATCCTGGTGCTCTTGGAGAACATCAACAGAAAGTACGGCACGACGATGCTGATCGTTACGCACAACAACTCGATAAAGAACATGGTCGATCACGTCATCTATATAAAAGATGGCGAGATCTCCAAGGATTACTACAACGAAGCAAAAGTGCCCGCCTCGGAATTGGAGGATCTCTGATATGGGGTGGATATTATTTAAAAGGGCATTAAGGGATCTTAAGGCCGGATGGGCAAGATATGTGGCTTTATCGGCCTTGATCGTTTTCTCGATATTTATCGTAACGAGCCTGATGGGCGCGGCGGTAACGGTAATTGATTATACGGAATTAAGGGACAGGGAATTGTGCTGCGAGGACGGCGAGTTCTCTGTTTTCGTGCCTCTGCGTAATGAAGAGCTCGAAAAAATAACATCTAAGGGCGTAAGCGTGGAGAAGATGTTTTTCGCTGACTATAAGGCAGGCGAAGAAAAGGTATTAAGAGTTTTCAAGGTAAGGGAAAAGATAAATCAGATCTCAGTCGTCGAGGGAGCGCTTCCCGCAAATGACAATGAGGCTGTAATTGAGAGACGTTATTCAGAAGTAAATAACATCAAGGTTGGTGATAAGGTCAGCGTCGGCGGGAAGGAGTTTACCGTAACCGGAATAGGGGCGGCGCCTGACTATAACAACATGATCAAGAAGATCACGGATTCTGTAGTGGACAGTAAGGCTTTCGGTCTTCTTTTCGTAACGCCTAAGGCATACGATGAACTGTACAAGACAGGAAGCTCAGTGTCTTCTGAAGAGTACTACTATGCGTACCTCCTGAATGGAAAGATGACTGAAGAGGAGCTTAAGAATACTCTTGAGGACATCGAGTTCGATGTCGACGATGTTGATGACGAATATTTCAAAGAATACTGGAAGAGGATGACGAAGAAAAAGGACGACATCCTCGAAGGCATAGACGAGCTTAAGGACGGCGCGAAGGAGCTTGCTGACGGTGCCAAGGAACTGGCAGACGGCACGGGCGAATTAAATGACGGCGTTGGCGAACTTAAGAAGAATGTTCCTGACCTGAAGAAGGGCATCAAGGAACTTGATAAGGGTGCCGCAGAGCTCGAAAAAGGTGTAAAAGCATATACCAACGGTGTAAGCAAAGTAAGTTCCGGCGCATCTGCTCTTTCGAGTGGTGCGTCGAAGCTTGCTGCCGGCACCAAAGCATTGAATAACGGCGCGAAGCAGTACGGCACGGGCGTTGACGAATACGCCAAGCAGGCAGGCGCCATGTCAAAGAGTGAAGATCCTTATGTTGCAGCAGTTGCTGGAGGATTTGCAGGACCTGCAAAAGATATCGCTAACGGATATTCGCAGATCAAGTCTGGTGTATCGGGTGTTAATACCGGTGCCAAGGCTTTAGCGGACGGAGCGGGCGATCTTTACACAGGCATCAAGAAACTCAAGGCAAACAACAACGCATTAAGGAATGGCGCCACTGCGCTTCACAAAGGAACATCAGAGCTTAAGAAGGGCGCAGATGAATTCGCTGACGGAATCGATGAACTTTACGATGGTTCCACAGAGCTCGACAAGGGTGCGAAGGAACTTGCAAAAGGCGCCAAGGAATTATCTGACGGCGTTAAGGAATTCTCGGATGAAGCCAATGACATGATTGATGATGCATTCAACATCAAGACAACGAACCTGATGCTGTTCATGAATCACGCTGATAATCCGAGGATCGATACGGCAGCAGATGACGTGCAGATCAACTATACGGCAAGTATCGTATTCGGAATCCTGCTGGTGGTGCTTTTCGCATACGTAATATCGGTATTCATCGTGCACACGATCGACCAGGAAAGTTCAGTCATCGGAGCTTTGTACTCGATGGGCGTTAAGAGAAGGACGCTTACATTAAGCTATGTTGCAGTGCCTGTTATCGTAGCTTTCATATCAGGCGTTATCGGTACGCTTCTGGCTGTCCTGACTCCTGCGGGAATCGAAGCACAGCTTGCTGATTCTTTGAGCTACTACTCGATGCCTGTACTGTCAGTGGAGGTTACACCGTTCATCCTTATCTACGGCCTCGTAGTGCCTCCCGTAACGGCATTCATAGTAAACGTGCTTGTTATCAGGAAGAGGCTTAAGAAGACACCTCTGGCGCTATTAAGGAACGAGAAGAAGGCGGTCAGAGGCAAGGAGATTAAGATCAAGGGCTTAAAGTTCATCAGCATGTTCAGAATAAGACAGATGCTCCGTGAGACACGTGCGGGATTTACTGTCATCTTCGGCATGTTTATAAGCCTTCTCGTGGCGCTTATGGCGGTCAACACATTCGTCTACTGCAATAAGGTCAAGGAATACAATGTAAGCCAGACCAAATTCGAATATATGTATAACTACAAATATCCGACCGAGGAAGTTCCTGAAGGCGGATATGAGGCGGTCTCTGAAGGCTTCAAGAAGGAGATCTACGGTTACACATTCGATGTCACGCTGATGGGCATCACGAATGACAACCCGTTCTTCGATACGGGAGTTCTTCCTGATAACGATACTGACATCGTGATCAGCTCTGCAGTAGCGATCAAATACAATCTCAAGCCCGGTGATGAGTTCACTCTTAAGGATACAAACGGCGGCAGACTGTACGCATTCAGAGTCGCAAAGGTATTCGATTTCTCTGCATCCATGATGGTATTCATGGATATCGACAGGGTAAGGGATATGTTCGGTGAGCCTGATGATTACTACAATGTCGTATTCTCCGATCACCCTCTCGACATCGACAGCGGCAGACTTTATTCCACAGTCACGAAAAGTGAGATCGAGAAGTCTGCAGGCATCTACGCAGACATGATGGGACCGATGGTAACGACGATCTCGATCGGTTCGGCAGTTATCTTCCTGGTAGTAATGTACCTGATGATAAAGATGATGATCGACAGATCTTCTTTCAACATCTCGCTCATGAAGGTCTTCGGCTTCAGGAAGAAGGAAGTGCGCAAGATGTATCTTGACGGCAACTTCTATATGGTCGTGATCGGTGCGCTGATCGTCATCCCGCTTTGCAAGGTCATTATGGATTACATCTATACGAGATATCTCGTAAGCAATGTCGGCGTCGGAATCTCTCCTTCGTATCCGCCTGTGCTCTACGTGATCATCTTCGGCATCATCATAGGACTCTACCTCCTGATCAATACCGTTCTCACGGCAAAGATCAGAAGGATAACACCTGCAGAAGTATTAAAGAACAGGGAGTAATTATGTTTAAGACAACGGTCAAAGTGGACGGCATGATGTGCGGTATGTGTGAAGCACACGTAAGCGATGCTATCAGGAAAGCAGTTCCTTCTGCTAAGAAAGTGAAGGCTTCCAAGGCAAAGAAGGAAGCGACATTCTTATGCGACGGTCCGGTCGATAACGGCATCATCGAGAAGGCCATCAAGGATATCGGCTACGACTATCTGGGATGCGTCTCAGAACCTTATACGAAAAGAGGTATATTCGGATGACTTTTGATGAGATGGGAAACTTTGAGGGCAAGACACTGATGCTCTTACCCGGCACATGCTGCGACTGGCAGTCGAACTTCTTAAACGTCATAGATGACCTTAAGGAGAAATATCATCTGATCTGCGTTAACTACGACGGCTTTGACGGAAGTGATCTTATCTTTCCCGATATGATCACAATTACGGAAAAGATCGAGAAATACATCCAGGATAACTACGGCGGCAGGATCGACGGAGCGCTCGGATCTTCTCTCGGAGGTACCTTTGTCGGACAGCTCATAATGCGTGAGAAGGTTCATGTCGATCACGGTATTTTCGGAAGCTCCGATCTCGACCAGAGTGGCGTTGTAGCAGCAAAGCTTCAGGCTGCTTTGGTAACACCTCTGCTTACAGGCGTAACAAAGAGCGAGAAGAAAAAGCAGAAGACGAAGAAGATGATGATGGATTCTTTCGAGATGAGTGATGAGGTCGCGAATTCTTTTATTGATGCATTCTCGAAGTTCGATGTCAGATCGATAAAGAACGAATACTACACAGACCTTCTTACTCACTTAAAAGACGATATACATGTTGAAGGCACAACAGCTCATTTCATCTATGCAAAAAAGATGGGCGAGAAGTACCTGAAGAGATATCTCAAATACTTCCGTGATCCTGATATCAGGGAGTTCAATATGCAGCATGAGCAGTGGCTGTTCGGCGAGAGAAAGTACGCTGAACCTGTTCTTAAAGCGATTGATGAATTCATGGAGATATAAGACTTATGGACGATAAGAAATACAAGGAGATATCGATAAAGGAATTCACCAAGGCTGCAAGTGTCTATGAGACTGACCAGGCCGGCGTCTACAAGATGTGCAAGAAGGATTATCCTGATGTGCTTGCCGAACTGGAGAAAGAGACCTTTGAAAGTCTTCTTGACTGCGGATGCGGAACTGCCCCGATGATCTCTCTGTTATATGAGAAATATCCCGAAAAGCATTACACCGGGATCGACCTGACGCCGAAGATGATCGAGATGGCAAAAGCCAAGAACATACCCGGCGCTGAGTTTGTCGTAGGTGACTGTGAGAACCTTCCTTTTGAAGAGAACTCATTTGATGCGGTCATCTGCTGCGAAAGTTTCCATCACTATCCGAATGTGCAGGATTTCTTCAACAGCGTTTACAGAGTGCTGAATCCGGGCGGAAGATTGATCCTACGTGACATGACGATGAACGGCAAGGGAACCAGGTGGTTCTGCAATCACATTGAGATCCCGCTCATCAATCTTACAGGTCACGGTGACGTGAGGATCTACGGAAAAGAAGATGTGGATATGCTTTGCAGGAATGCGGGTCTTAAGATGGAGCTTTTCGAAAAACGCGGATTCTGCAGACTTCACAGCGTGGCAAGAAAGCCCCGTTAAGGAATATATCTATGGAATCAAATAACAGGAAGATGGCTTTAGCCGGAATTATCGGAACCATTGTATATGCGGTTGCTGATGCATTTCTTTATCTCGGAACTGACATAGCTTCTGATAATAAGATATCGCTGTGGCAGGTGCCTGAGTGGCGCCTCATGACATCGATGTGGATCGGTGTTATAGGAAGCCTGCTTCTTCTTCTGGGATTCATGAGCCTTGCAAACATGTTCAGTAAGGTGTTCGGAAAGGCAGGCAAATTCCTTATCCTTCCTGCGTTTCTTTGCATCGGCGGTGTGCTCTATATGCATTTTACTTTGGGTGTTTACGCTCCGCTTACATATAATTCAGCTGTCAAAGCAGGCATTACGGCTGAGCAGTTTTCCGTTCTCCTGGCGAATGCTGAAAGCTATCTGAATCCGCTTACGATCGTATTGGTAATTCTGGGTTATTCTACTGAGATAGTGCTTATCTTCGGCATCTTAAGCGGAAAGTTCGGTCTTAAGAAAAGGCTTGTCTCATTCATGTTCGGCGGCTACGCGCTTGTCGTACTGGTGCTTGCTTTAATAGCAAAACTTACCGGCGATTACGGAATCTTAGGCTCTGTCGAGAGCCTTCTGGAAATGACTTTCTTCATTCCGGCTTACATCTATTGGCGCAAGGAAGAAAAGAAATGATCGTTACTGTTATCTCAGTTTTATTAGGTGTGATGATGGCAGGGCTCTTCCTGCTTCTTCTGGGCGGTGTCGGATTCGTGCAGAATAAGAGCTTTTTCTCTTCTGCTCCGAAGGAAGTAAGAGACGCGGTTCCTGACACAAAACCTGAGCGTTTCAAAGGTCAGCATATAGTCGGATGGATAATTATCGTTCTGGCCTTTGCCATGATGATAGGCGCAGTCGTGATCGGCGCTGTCCTGGGTATCCGCGATGATCTTACATTCAGTCAGCTCTTTGGAAGGTTCCTTATAATGCTTCTGCTTCTCAAAGCCTACGATATCGGATTCTTTGACTGGGTGTTGCTTTGCAATGCGGGATTTAATTTCTTCCCGAGTTTTTATCCTGAGTGCAAGCCGGTGCTGGGGCATTATCTTTTCGGATACAACTGGAAAACGCATCTCGCACACGTCATCGCATTCTTCCCGATATCAGCTGTTATCGCCTGGATCTGCACATTGTTCTGAGGCACAACATGGGACATATTCAATTAGAAAAACTGTCTTACAGAAAAGATGTTAAGAAGTGGCTCCGTTCACGTTATGGAGATGAAGCTGAAAACATCTGGAAAAAAGTCGAAGATAACTACAATGAATATTTGAAGACCTGTCCTGATTACGGCGGCTCGAAAAATGGTCACAGCAGCGCGATCTATGGCGGTCTTCTTGTTTTCGCATTATATCCGGCTTTGCCGGATCACCCGCCGGTCTCTGAACTTCAGGACATGGTCTGTGAGATGTTCATGTCACCATTTAAAAAGCTCGGAAAGATCTTCAATCTGAACCGTCCGCGCGACATGTGGCTCATCGATAAAGTCTTCCGCAAGAGCGGGAACAGAGACAGGAAAGATGCTGTCAAATATCCGGCCGGATTCATTAATGTGGATGCTCCTTACGACAAAGTGAACCATGCGGCAAGATACAGCTTTACGCAGTGCCCCAATGCTGAGTTCGCGAAATCACACGGACTTCTTCATGTGCTTCCTCTCCTTTGCAACAGTGACTACTGGGGAATAAGTCAGATCCATGGCTCGCTCATCAGGAAAGGAACCTGTGGCAACAGTTCTGTCTGCGATTACCTGGTCGTGGGAGATAAGAGTCCGATTGCAGATAAATACAGGACTTTGACAGATGAAAAAGGTTTTATCGTCAGCAGAGAAAAGTGAAAGGGTGAATGAAATGATCAATGAAATTAAAAAGAAAAAACTTGAAGCGGTCTTTATCTTTGGATTTATCTCACTGCTTTTGTGCGGCGTCGGTGACTGGCTTATAGGCTACGAACCTGAAGGCGGGCTGCCGGTCGTGTTTGGTATTACCACTACTGCAATCGCAGATGTTCCGGTATGGTTTTATATTCTGTCATTCTTCTTTGGAATCCTGTCGGGATTCGGATGTCTGTATTTCGCACCTGCGATAATGGAATTCCTCGATATCAAGGGTATCTCGAAAGAATCGAAAATGTATAAGCTCATGAGATTTGGTTTGAAGTCCGCGCCCATGATGTTCGTATCTTTTCATTGTGCATGCTGCATCTGTCTTCTGATGCTGCAGGCGGCTCTCCGTGCGGGACTTGATGTCAGCAAGGCTGATCCGGTATATATGCTTCCCGTTGCTGTTTCTATGTTGCCGTTCCTGATCTGGTGTTTCCTGTGTGATATACCCGTAACGGTCGCTTATATGTATTTCGCATTGAAAGGAAAGCTGGGGATCAATAAAGCCGCTTTCATATTATGTCCGATGGGACTGAGCATCGTCTCAAAGATGATCGCGGCCGTAATGGCCGCTTTGGGAAGCAAGCTGGCTTTCCTTGCCGCGTGCGGAGAATCGTGGGGATGGGCATTTATGTGCCTGGCATTTTATTTTGCTGTAAAGAAACTTCAACTGACAGGAGGCAAAGATGAGCGTAGTTAAGATCCTTTTCCTGATCGCAATAGCATGCCTTGTTATGCTTGTCGCAGGAATAGTATTCTACAAGATACTTAAGACTGAATAATTTAAAGAATTAAAAAGCCCGGAAACGTTGCCGCTTCCGGACTGATTAGTGAAGTTACTGACCGTAACTGGAGATCTTCCGCGTACCGTCCGCAGGGTACAGATTTGAGGAAGACACGTGACAACCTGCGGAGCTACAAAAGGTGTTCGATACGCCAGATCATTTGGTTTTTTATGGCACGTTCATATAATACACCCAAAAACCTACCAAATCAATAGGAATATAACACATAATTGGCGGAAGATGCTAAAAAATAAGGTGACAGTTTTGGTGACGGTTTTAAGGCTTTTCGTCACCATTTCGTCACCATCGAAAAAAACGGACACAACGGGCAGTTATCTCATTTGTGTCCGTTGAACTGAACGTGTTTTCCCTGTTTGGGATCTGCCAGAACGGACACAAAAGGTAGTTTGGGGTTTTGTGTCCGTTAATTTTTTCGATTTTCCTGGCTTCGACGCCTGAAATTACGGACACAACGGGCAGTTATCTCATTTGTGTCCGTAAATGAGCTTGTTTTTCCTTGCAAGGACGCTTGAAAAGACGGACACAAAAGGCAAATTGGCAGTTTGTGTCCGTACCTGTTC
>Ga0256404_1000354_pt1 | contig 119659 bp, 108 predicted proteins | sample RumenRJG_01DNA_FD_185990 | JGI IMG/M metagenome (GOLD analysis project Ga0256404, IMG submission 185990) | Bovine rumen microbial communities from Lethbridge, Alberta, Canada - RJG_01 | ecosystem: Host-associated > Mammals > Digestive system > Stomach > Rumen | place: Canada: Alberta... | reverse complement strand
ATCTTCGAAAGGCCGTATTCTACCTGAATCTGGAAATCGAAGAGCTGGAAAAACGGAGGGATCGGCAAAATGAGTGAGGGATTGCTGGCCAGTCTCCGGGAAGTAACCTATGTGGACTGGCTGGGAGAAGAGAACACTCTGGGACTGAGCATCATGAAACGGAAATATGTCCGTGGAGATGAGCTGTTCCCGGAATGGCTGCACAGGGTCAGCGGCGGAGATGAGGATCTTGCCCGGCTGATCTATGAGAAGAAGCTGCTGTTGGGCGGCAGGACAATGGCGAACAGGGGGACGGAGACGCGAGCCAGCTATTTTAACTGCTACTCACGAGGCTTCGTCGAAGATGACTACCGCGACATCATGCAGGCGGCGGTGGACATCGGCATGACCTTCAAGGCGCAGGGCGGACAGGGGATCTCCCTCAGCAAGCTGCGGCCAAAGGGATCGCCTATTGGGAAGGATTACACCTCCGACGGCATCATTCCGTTCATGAAAATCTATAACGAGGTGACGGCAGGGACGTCACAGGGCGGCGCACGTAAAGGTGCGCTTTTGTTGTCCGTCGATGCACGGCATAAAGAGGCTGAAACCTTCATCCATATCAAGAGTCAGGAAGGGCTGATCGAAAAGGCCAACCTGTCTCTGGAGATCGATGACGAGTTCATGGAAGCGGTTCAGCGGTTCTACGATACCGGCGAAGAGGTGACCCTTCATGAGAAGCGCAACTATTCCGGCCACATCGTGGAGTATGATGTCGTCCCCATTCGGATCTTTGAAGCCCTGGTGGACAACTGCTGGGACTGGGCGGATCCCGCCGCGCTGTTCGTGAATCGGCTGCGCAACTACAACCTCATGCAGTATGACGATGATTATGTCATCGAGACTGTTAATCCATGCGGTGAACAGCCCCTTCCCCGGTCAGGCGCGTGTTGCCTGGCGTCGATCAATCTGTCTGCCTTTGTGAAGGAAGCGTACACCGAGGCCGCCTACTTCGACAGTGGCGAGTTCGTCAGGGCTGTGAAGATTGGTGTTCGCAGCCTGGATAAGCTCATCGACGAGAACTTTCACCGGCATCCGCTAAAGGAACAGCAGGAGATGTCCTATAACTACAGGAACATCGGCCTGGGCGTGTTCGGCTATGCAACTATGCTGATGAAGCTGGGGATGACCTATGGTGAAGAGGAAGCACTGGCCTTTACTGATTCCATCTTTGGCCTCATGTTCCGGGCGGCGGTTCTGGAGAGTAATGAGCTTGCGGCTGAGCTTGGCCCCTATCCGAAGTACAAGGACTGCGTATGGGACAGCGACATCATGTGCGCCCATTTCCCCCAGAGTGAAATCGAACGCATGAAGGAAACAGGACTTCGCAACTGCTCCCTGATCTCCATCGCGCCGACCGGCTCCATCGCTACGATGCTTGGCGAGAGCGGCGGCTGTGAACCGGAGTTCGCCATGAAGTATACCCGTCGGACGGTCGGCATGACCGATGGCGAGGACACCTACTATGAGGTGGACTGCAAACCGGCGAAGGAGTACAAGGAAGTCAACCAAACGGAGGCACTGCCGTTCTGGTTCGTCGCGTCCCAGGATATACCCTGGCAGAACAGGATCATGACCCAGGCGATCATGCAGAAGCATGTGGACACGGGAATCAGCTCGACAGTGAATCTGCCGAACAGCGCGACCAGGGATGATGTCGCCGGCCTGTATCTCATGGCCTGGAAGCTGGGCCTGAAGGGCGTCACCATCTTCCGCGATGGCTGCAAACGGTTCCCGATCCTGTCCACCAGCAGCGCGTCGAGCGGAAAGACTTCTTCGGCTGCTTCGGAAGCCACGCATGAATGCGAAGCATCTATAGCTCAGGGAGCAACGGAAGCGGCATCCATAGCCGACCTTCCCCGCGGCTACATCATCGATGTGAGCGATTCCCTTGTGGGCAAGAAGCGCAAGCTGGTATCCGGCTGTGGGTCCCTGCATGTGACAGCCTTCTTCGATCCCAGGACCGGAGATCTCATGGAGACCTTCCTGAATCGCGGATCTGCCGGCGGCTGTGAAAACTCCTACATCGGACTGAGCCGTGTGATCTCCATGGCAGCGCGGGCGGGCTGCAAAGTCCAGGACATTGCCGACCAGCTTCTTTCCTGTGGCGTGTGTCCGTCGTATGCAGTTCGCAGAGCTACGAAGCACGATACGTCTCCCGGCGCATGCTGCCCGATTGCCATCGGCAAGGCGCTCATGGAGATGTGGCAGGAGTTTCAGGAGGAGAGGGGCATCAACCCGCTCGTTGATGAACCCAGCGAAGCTAAACAGGGCGCCATTGCCCCTTCTGACACGCGGGAAGAGGCCATCCCGACAGAACCCCAAACTGATACACCCAAGTGTCCCCAGTGCGGCGCAGAGATCGTGTTTGAGGAAGGGTGCCTCAACTGTAAGAACTGCGGATGGTCGAAGTGCAATTAGTCTCTGCGGCAAAAGCCGAGGAATCATCCGAAACAGTTTCATGGTAAAAGCAGTAACATCACACATATCGTTGGGGTGCGGAAGGACCGCATCCCTTTTTCAATCGCTGAAACAGTAGGAGGTATTGCGTATGTTCCTTTGCGTTATCGCTATCATCGTTTTCATCTTCGGTCTCGTTTTCGCTTCCATGCTGGATGATGCTTCGGCGGGCCAGCGCTCCTTTATAAGGGGACTTTGTACGGTGGCGGCCCTGGTCATCATCCTGCTGAGCTGCACCACGTATATCCCCACCGGCTATACCGGCATTGTGACCACCTTCGGCAAGGTGCATGACAGTACCCTTGACGCGGGCATTTCCTTCAAAGCTCCGTGGGATGACGTGATCCGTATGGACAACAGGGAGCAGAGGGTCCAGTTCGAGATGGAAGCCTTCTCCAAGGATATACAGGAAGTGCAGATCGTCGCCTCTGTGAACCTGAACATCGACAAGGCCACTGCGATGAACCTTTATCGTGAGGTCGGCACGGACTATCTGAATATTCTGGTTACACCCAGGTTGCAGGAGGATGTGAAAGCTGTCACCAGCAAGTTCACGGCGGAGGAACTGATCTCCAATCGCAACAGCCTGTCCGACAGTATGTGTGAAATGCTGCGCGGCGACCTGAAGGTGAATGGGATCAACGTGATAGCCATCAGCATTGAAAACATTGACTTCACGGACGCATTCACCAATGCTGTCGAGGCGAAACAGGTCGCCACGCAGGAGAAGCAGCGCGCCAGAACCCAGCAGGAGCAGCAGACCATGGAGGCCCAGCAGGAGGCGGAGCGCAAAAAGATATCAGCCGAGGCCGCCGCCGAGGTGAAGCGCATCCAGGCCGATGCGGACGCCTATGAGATCAAGACGAAGGCCGATGCTGAAGCAGAGGCCAACGAGAAGATCGCCCTGACCATCACAGATGAGCTGATCCAATACACTCAGGCGCAGAGCTGGAACGGCCTGCTGCCCACGACCTTTGTCGGCTCCAATGATGTGATTCCCGTCATACAGCCGGAGAAGCCCATGAAGGAAGCGGAGGACAAATGAAGACAGCGGAACTGAAAACATTGCCGGTCAGCGTACTCAAGCCGGCAGAATACAACCCCCGCAAGGAGCTGAAAAAGGGGGACAAGGAGTACAAGAAGATCGAGAACAGCATCCGTGAGTTTGGCTTTGCCGACCCGCTGGTCGTGAACAGCGACATGACGATCATCGGCGGCCATCAGCGGCTGACAGTCGCCATCGATCTGGGATATACCGAGGTGCCGTGTGCTGTGGTGGATGTGGACAAGACACGTGAAAAGGCGCTGAACATCGCGCTCAACAAGATCACCGGCGCGTGGGATGAGGAAATGCTGGCCGACCTGCTGAAGGATCTGGGGGATGAAGATTTCAATCTGGAGTTCACCGGTTTCGAGGCTCCGGAGATTGAACAGCTTTTTTCCAACATCTACGACAAGCAGGTTAAAGAAGACGACTTCGACGTGGAATCGGAGCTGAAGCAGCCTGTGTTCTCCAAGCCCGGAGACATCTGGCACCTGGGCAAGCATCGCGTCATCTGTGGCGACAGCACAAAGCCGGAAACCTACGCTCTCCTCATGGAAGGCGACAAAGCCAACCTCGTTCTGACGGATCCCCCTTATAACGTGGACGTCGAGGAGACGGCGGGCAAGATCATGAACGACAATATGTCGGACAGTGATTTCTACAATTTCCTGTTGGCCGCGTATCAGTGTATGCACCAGAATCTGGCCGATGACGGTTCCATCTATGTCTGGCACGCCGATACCGAAGGGCTGAACTTCCGGAAGGCATTCAAGGACGCGGGTTTCTACCTCAGTGGATGCTGTATCTGGAAAAAGAACGCGCTGGTGCTGGGCCGCAGCCCCTATCAATGGATTCATGAACCCTGTTTGTTCGGGTGGAAAAAGGGCGGAAAGCATCAGTGGTACGCGGATCGAAAGCAGACCACGGTGTGGGAATACGACAAGCCCCGCTCCAGCAAGGATCACCCGACGATGAAGCCGGTCACGCTCATGAGCTATCCCATCAAGAACAGCACAATGACCAACGGCATCGTGCTTGACCCGTTCCTGGGCAGCGGCTCCACGCTGATCGCCTGTATGGAAACGGACCGCGTGTGCCGGGGTATCGAGCTGGATCCCAAGTTTGTGGATGTGATCGTAAAGCGGTATCTGGAAGCGAACGGGGGTAACTATGCCGATGTCTTTGTCATTCGTGACGGGCAGAAGCTGATGTTCGACGAAGTGGCAACTTTTGAGCCGGAGGTGAAGGGCGAGTGAGAGTAACACTTATGAACTTCACCCCGGACGCCGCCCTGCTGTGCGGACAAGCTTCGGCGGTCTGCACGGCCAGTAAGGATCCCTGGAAGTCGCTGAGCACCGCCCTTGCCTCCGGCCATGACGGCGTACTGGAGCATGTCAGCTTTACATTCAAGGTGGAGGGATTGAGCCGTGCGGCGCTTGCCCAGCTCACCCGCCACCGTTTGGCATCATTTGATGTGGAATCCCAGCGCTACGTCCGCATGGAGGACGTGAAGATGGTGATGCCGGACAGCATCACTCGGTCTGAGTATCTCCTGGAGGCAGAGGAACTGTTCAACAGGAGCATGGACCTCTATAAGCGCATGGTTGCGTCCGGCATCCCGAAAGAAGATGCCCGATACGTGACCACCCAGGCGGTGGAGACAAACCTGGTTCTCACGATGAACGCCAGGGAACTTCGTCACTTCTTTGCCCTCCGCTGCTGCAATCGCGCTCAGTGGGAGATCAGGGGCGTGGCGGATGCCATGCTCGCCATCTGCAAGCGCGTCGCTCCAGAGCTGTTCTACGGCGCCGGTCCCGGATGTGTGTCTGGAAACTGCCCGGAAGCGGCGCCCTGCGGAAAGCACAGGATGGAAGCCGAATGGGATGTCCTTCCGGAACAGGCGTTGATGTAATGCCTGACCTCGCAAAAAACATCTCCTACGACCAAGGTGAGATCATCCGTAATATCCTGCGCCTCCATGTGCCTGGGGGAAAGATCGACTGTGATCCGACCTTCAGCACGGGAGGCTTTTACAACGGGACAGGGATAGAGCCGCCAGAGCAGCGCTTTGACATTGAGCCGCAGGCAGAGGGTGTGGTTCAGGCCGATGCCCGGCACCTTCCGCTGGAGAATGAATCCATCTCCTGCATGATATTTGACCCGCCATTTCTGGCGACGAAAGGCAGGTCGCTCAGGGAGGGGACGGGCAACATCATCAACAGGAGATTTACTGTATTCCCTGACGAAGACACTCTGTTTCGGTTCTATCTGGATGCCCTGGCAGAGGCCCACAGGGTGCTGAAGCGTAATGGCATTTTGATTTTCAAAATCCAGGACAAGGTCAGCAGCGGGAAGCAGTATTGGTCCCATGTATTCGTGATGAATGAAGCCATAAAAGCAGGATTCTATCCTCTCGACCTGTTCATACTGCTGGCGAAATCGAGGCTGGTTGCTGACTGGCAGGTGAAAAACCAGAAAACAGCCCGGAAGTTCAATTCATACTTCTGGGTGTTCAAAAAGTGCAATAAACGGATCGAGTATGTCCGGGGAGAGTGACAAATGAAATGAGCAACAAGCAACTGACTCTCGGAAGCCTGTTCTCGGGGTCCGGGGGTTTTGAGCTGGCGGGCCTGCTGGCAGGGATAAAACCCGTGTGGAATTCGGAGGTCGATCCTTTTCCAATCCGGGTGACCACAAAGCGGCTGCCGGAGGTAAAACACTACGGAGATGTGTCCATGCTGAATGGCGCGGAACTGGAACCCGTGGATGTGATTACCTTCGGCTCGCCGTGCCAGGATCTCAGCATCGCCGGCCGCCGCGCAGGAATACACGAAGGTGAGCGGTCCAACCTGTTTTTCCAGGCGATCCGCATCATCCGGGAAATGAGGGATGCCACAAATGGAGAGAAGCCGAGATTCATACTCTGGGAGAACGTCCCAGGAGCATTTACATCAAACAAAGGCGAGGACTTCAAAGCCGTACTCGACGCGATTGTCGGAATCGTTGAAGAGAATGCGCCTTCGGTGCCTTCGCCTGAAAAGGGACGCTGGCCGTCAGCCGATGTGCTGGTGGGAGAAGGATGGAGCGTTGCGTACCGCGTATTCGACGCGCAATTTTGGGGAGTGCCCCAGCGCAGAAAACGCATCTTTCTTGTCGGAGATCTTGGAGGCGGGCGTGCCGCAGACATATTATCTGTCAGCGAAGGCCTGTCAGGGTATTCTGCGGAGGGCTTCCGAGCGTGGCAAAGAGCTGCCAACGGTGTTGAGGCTGGCGCTGGAGCGGCAGGCCAGGGAATCCCGGTAGTCAATCCCCAGGGCAGCAGCGGCATCTCTATTACGGAGGATGTGACCGGCACACTGGTTGCAGTAGATCATGGACATCATCCGGCTGTTCTGGATGAGGGTTCCACAGTAGCCGGATTCCTAACGGAGAACAGCGCTGCATCCCGGAGCATAGGCTATGAGGAAGAAAAGTCGCCAACGGTAAGGGCATCCAACACGCCGGCAGTGGTGTTTGATGCTCACGGACGCGATGCACGCTACAGCGGTCCCCATGAGGTTTCCCCCACGCTGTCCCGGTACATGGGAACGGGGTCGGGCAATGTGCCGCTGAAGATCGAACCGGCCTACAGCATTGGGAAGGAAGGCTACAGTTCTGGGGAAAAAGCAAACTTCAACTTCTCCGTGGATGAAGAACTTGCCCCCACCATTCAGGCCAGTGGGGCCGGGGCAGTCGCCGCGCCGGAGGATGACAGGCCGCAGAGCAGTCAGGCTTTTGGCATAGGTTCCTTTCATTCAAAGGGTATGCTTTCGGATAATCCTCATGCGGGATATTATGAAGCCGACACGTCGCGCACCCTGGATCAGAGCGGCGGATCGCCGCTGCCCAATCAGGGTGGCATGGCAGTCGTCGAGACCTACGCCCTCAGCCCCTGGGTGCATTCGGGCATCAATGAGGAAGTGGCTCCAACGCTGATGTCTAGGGACTATAAGGATCCCAGCGTGATCAACGATAAGGAGGAGGGCGACTCTACTTATCGGGTTCGAAGGCTAACGCCGGTAGAATGCGCCCGGCTCCAGGGGTTTCCTGATTGGTGGTGCAGTGACCTGGGGATAATGAACCCCAGCGAAGCCGAGCTGGACTTCTGGGAGGATGTGCTGGAGACCTGGCGAAATCTCACAAATCCGAATGGCAAGCCGAAAACAAGGAAGCAAATTGCACGGTGGCTGAAGGATCCCTATACGGATGGAGCGGCCTACCGCCTGTTCGGCAATGGCATCGCGTTACCGGTTGCATATTTCATCCTGGCGGGTATCGCGTGGGCAGCCAGGCCCGATGAAGAAGATGCAGCAGGGAAAAGGGCAGGTGAGCACAATGCCTGACCTGGACATGACCATTCAGGGGCTACAATGCTGTGTCATGCGTGATCCGGATGACAGACCGCGATGCGCTGAATGTCCCTATGAGGGCAATTGCCTGAACCGTCTGAAGCATGACGCGCTTACGCTTCTGCTCATGCAGAGGCAGGCTGGAAAGTTATCCTGAATGCAGCAAAACGAACGCTTGGGTGACGTGGACTTCCTGTTTCATCAGAGGTAGTATACTTACACCAACACAAAACAAAGGGGGCTATATCGTGTTCACTTTCTACTACAACCAAGGCGGCGAAAGCCGCATGCCGTTTGCCAAGGTGGTCGCGGAGATCATCGGCGTTAAGCCCAAGTACACCGGCGTTCCGAAGTGCGCGTACATCATCGATTTTGCCACCGTGACCCGTGAGGGCAACATCGAGGTGGATGAACAGACTGACAGAACGAAACTGGTCAATCTGATGCAGAAGCTCATGGAGCACGGATACATGACCGAGCAGAGCGGAGAGGGGTGGGAGGAAGAACCTCCTGTTCAGCCAGAGGACATCGTAAATGCCGCGGAGGAACAGGCAGCTGAACAGGCCGCTGAAGCAGAACAGGCAGCGGAACAGCCTGCGGAACCGATCGGCACCACGATCTCCGTCCCCCGTGATATCTTCACCAACCTAGGTATTGAGAATCTGAAAAAGCTCCTGTGGGCGAAAGGGGAGCTGATATGCCAGGCGCTGGACATCAGTTCCACGGACATTGAAGTAACCGACGAGGCAGTCAGCTTTCCCTGGTTCGGCGAGCTCAGCGCCGAGGAGGTCAAGTACATCTCCCAGTTCATCAGCGGTCTGTGTGAATTCGCCAACACCAGCAAGCGGATCACCTCCAGACAGCACAAAGAGGGTAACCCGAAATTTGCCATGCGCACCTGGGCGATCAGGCTGGGCTTCACCGGGGCGGAACACAAGGATCTGCGAAAGTTCCTCATGAAGCGGCTCCCCGGCGACGCCGCGTGGCGATTTGGAAAACCCGACAATGTTCAGCCTTTGGAACCGAGGCTCCCTATCAGCGTTAAGACTACTGCATAGTGATGGGAGAGCTGAGGATGACACTGCATGATTTTGATAAGGCCCGGCTTTTCGCCCAGGGAGATACGGACTCGAATTGGGACTATGTGGTTGACTGGCCCTGGACTGACAAACCGGAAGAAGCCGCCATATGGTATGTGGCGCGCCCAGGGAGCGGAGCAGACAGCGGGTATATGGGTGACCTGAACCATATCCGCAAGCTGATCCGAAGGGGAAACTATCACTTTACGCTGACGCCTCTGGGAGAGGTGCTGCTGAACGTGAACAAGTATTGACTACAGCGTGGACATTGAAATTACAGGCATCTGCGAAAGCGGATGCTTTTATTGATGGGAGGAATCGATAATGTCGTCTGCAAAGAACTCGCAGGGAGTCTTCAAGTACGGCTGCAAAGGTGAGGATGTGAAAGAGATCCAGCGAAGGCTGAAAACGCTGGGATACTTTTCCGGTACGATCGGTGGCAACTACCTGACAAAGACGGAAGCAGCGGTGAAGGCGTTCCAGAAAGCCGCCCATCTTACTGTAGATGGCATTTGCGGAAAGAAGACGCTGCCTGCACTGTTCAGCGCGAGTGCTCCCGTGAAGCAAAAGGCGAATACGGAAAGTCCTCAATCCGCCAGAACCACATCGAAGGGTACGGAAAAAGGAGCAGCTATCCCCGCCAAGGGCGCCGCCAGGGAGATGGACTGGTGGAAGAGCGATATCCAGAAGATCTTCGCCAGGGGAGTGACTGCCACCATCACCGATGTGAAGACAGGGTTGGCCTGGCGTGAACAGCGGCGAGGCGGTTCCAATCATGCCGATGTCCAGCCCCTGACCGCTACGGATACCGCAGCGCTTAAGAAAGCCTATGGGGGTTCCTGGAGCTGGAAGAGGCGGGCGATCTTTGTCACCATCGACGGCATCAACTACGCAGCCTCCATGAATGGGATGCCGCATGGCGGTTCGAGTATCAGTGGGAACAAATTCAACGGACACCACTGTATTCACTTCACCAATAGCCGCACCCATGGAAGCAACCGCGTGGATGAGAACCATCAAAAGGCAATCAAGCAGGCATTGGCTGCGAAACTGTGAGCGATTGCCGCTACATTACGTTAATTCAGCGGGGAGGTGAGCGCGATTGGGACAGCGCGGCAGGCGGCCCAAGCCCTCGGCCATTCGATTACTGGAGGGCAATCCGGGCAAGAGACCAATAAACCAGCGAGAGCCAAAGCCTGATAAAAAGGCTCCGCCCTGTCCAAAGTGGCTGGACCCGGAAGCCAAAAAGGAATGGCGCAGGCTCTCTAAGAAGCTGGAACAGCTCGGCATACTGACGGAGGCGGACATGAGCGTGTTCGCTTCTTACTGTCAGGCATATGCGCGGTGGAAAGCGGCTGAGGAGATCATATCCAGCCACGGTTTTATTTCCAAGACGCCTTCCGGTTATCTCCAGGCGATTCCCCATGTGGCTATCGCAAAGGAATATGCGCGTATCATGAACCGGTGCGCTGAACAGCTCGGATTGACGCCTTCCTCCCGAAGCCGTCTGGTTGCCGGAGAAACCGGTGGAAGCACTGTGAAGGATGACATGGAAGAGCTGCTGGGAGGCCGATGATGGATCAGAGACCGACCAATTATCCGAAGCTGAAGGATTATGAGCCGACCCGGTTTATGCTGGGGACAAGCCACTATGACGAGGAGAAAGCGGACCGGGCTGTTCGCTTCATTGAAAACCTCTGTCATACAAAAGGCAAGTGGGCGGGACACCGATTCTGGCTGCTGCCATGGCAGGAAAGAATCATTCGGGATGTATTCGGGGTAGTGGATGACAACGGCTACCGCCAGTTTCGCACCGCGTATGTAGAGATGCCAAAAAAGAACGGCAAGAGCGAGCTGGCTGCCGCTATCGCGCTCTATCTCCTATATGCTGACAACGAGCCCTCCGCCGAGGTTTACGGCGCGGCAGCGGATCGCCAACAGGCCTCCATCGTGTTCGATGTAGCCCGCCGCATGGTGGAAATGTCTCCAGCGCTTCTGAAGCGGAGCAAGATCATGTCGGCGGGCAAGCGGCTGGTGAATTACAGCAATGCCGGTTTCTATCAGGTCCTTTCCGCAGAGGTGGGGACCAAGCATGGCCTGAATGTTTCCGGCCTGGTGCTGGATGAGCTCCACGCGCAGCCCAACCGCAATCTGGTGGATGTGCTGACCAAGGGCTCCGGTGATGCCCGGACCCAGCCGTTCTACTTTCTGATCACCACGGCGGGCACAGACCGCAACAGCATCTGCTATGAGTATCACTCCAAGGCATCCGACATCCTTGCGGGCAAGCGTATCGACCCATCCTTCTATCCCGTGATCTATGGCCTTGAAGACGGCGATGACTGGAACGACGAGAAAAACTGGTACAAGGCCAATCCCTCCCTCGACCAAACCATCCAGATTGAGCGTGTGCGTGACGCATACCGCGAGGCGCTTCAAAACCCCGCTGAGGAGAACGTATTCCGGCAGCTTCGCCTCGACCAGTGGGTGGGCAGCACTGTGGCATGGATTCCGGAGCACATCTACGACCAGGGCGCGAGGGAGATCAACATTGAGACGCTCAAAGGCCGCGACTGTTACGCCGGGCTGGATCTCTCCAGCACCAGCGACATCACGGCTTTTGTCATGGTGTTCCCGCCGAGATATGAGGGAGATGATTACATTATCATTCCGCATTTCTGGCTGCCGGGGGAAACGCTGAACCTTCGTGTCCGGCGGGATCATGTCCCCTACGATGTGTGGGAGAAGCAGGGCCTGTTCCATGTCACCGAAGGAAATGTTGTGGATTACAACTTTGTCCGGCGCACCATCAACGATCTGGGGGAGCAGTATCACATCCTTGAAATCGGCGTTGACCGCTGGAATGCTACGCAACTCATCACCGACCTTGAGGGCGACGGCTTCACCATGGTACCCATAGGCATGGGCTTCAAGGATATGAGCCCCGGCATGAAGGAACTGTACAAGCTCCTGCTGGAAGGCAAAGTCAACCACGGCGGGAACCCCGTCCTCAGGTGGATGGCGGGAAACGTGGTAGCCGAGGTCGATGCCGCCGAGAACATCAAGCCCAGCAAGAAGAAGTCCACGGAGAAGATCGACGGCATCGTCGCACTCATCATGGGACTGGATCGCGCTGTCCGCCATGAACAGGCCGGGAGCGTGTATGACCAGCCAGACCGTGGACTCGTAGTGATTTAGGAGATGATTGCAATGCAGCTCACAATGGCCGAGAAGCGGGCCTTTCTGGAAAGGATTACGGCACTGGTAAAAGACAACGTACTGACAAGGGACGACCGTGATGCCATCTACAGGATTTGCCTTAATGCCTGCAGCCGTGAACTGGCGCTTCTGGAGGAGAAGTAAATGAAGACACCGACCTTTTTCCGACTGTTCAAACCGAGAGACGCCCCTGGATCAATTCCCGACATTGAAAACAACGTTCGGGACTCCGGCACCATATTTACCTTCGGCACCGCAGCCAGCGGTGAAAAGGTAGACGAGCAGTCTGCGATGCAGATCGCTACGGTTTATGCCTGTGTGCGATTGCTGGCGGAGTCTGTCGCTCAGCTCCCATTCCATCTGTACCGCTATACGGACAATGGGAATGGAAAGGAAATGGCGAAGGACCATCCGCTATATCGACTGCTCTACCTGATGCCGAACCCGGAGATGACCAGTTTTACCTGGCGCGAAACCCTCATGACCCATCTGCTCCTGTGGGGAAACGCCTACAGCCAGATCATCCGTGACGGCAAAAATGATGTAGTCAGCCTCTATCCGCTTCTGCCTGAGAATGTTGAGGTAGACCGCGACGATCATGGCGAAATCTACTACATCTATCATGCCTATACGGATGAAACGCCCGGCGAAAAGAACAAGGACATCTACTTCCGCAGGGATGAGATACTCCATATCCCCGGTCTGGGCTTCAATGGTCTGGTCGGCTTTTCTCCCATCGCCATGATGAAGAACAGCCTGGGTTCCGTACTGGCCGTTGAAAAGTACGGCAGTTCATTCTTCAAAAACGGCGCGCAGCCCATTGGCGTTCTGGAGCACCCTGGCATTTTGAAAGATCCGGAGAAGATCCGCACACAGTGGCGGGCGACCTATGGCGGCGCGGGCAATGCCCACAAGGTGGCTGTCATTGAAGAGGGCATGAGCTATAAGCCCATCAGCCTGCCGCCCGAGGACAGCCAGTTTCTTTCCACTCGTCAATACGGTGTGGAGGAGATATGCCGGATATTCAATGTGCCTCCCCACATGGTGCAGGACCTTCAGCGCAGCACCTTCAACAACATCGAGCATCAGTCCATACAGTTCGTGAAGCACTCCCTGATGCCCTGGCTCGTCAAGATCGAGATGGGCATCATCAAGGATCTGCTGGTGGAGGACGAACAGTTAACCTACTTTCCAAAGTTCAACGTGGATGGCATGATGCGAGGTGACACGCTCAGCCGCATGAACAGCTATGCGGTGGGCATCAACAACGGCGTCTACAGCGTGGACGAGGTGCGATTGCTTGAAAACCTGCCGCCGCTGCCGGAGGGGGAAGGCGGCAACTACCACATCATAAACGGGAGCTATACAAAGCTCGCAGATGTGGGCAAAGCCTACGGCACGAATGCCATGGCGGAGCGCGAGAAGCAGGAAGCCGCATCGGAGGATGATTCTCCTCAGCCTCAACCGGATGAAACAGAGGAGCAGAGTGATGCTGCCCATGAAGCCCCAGGCCATGCACGAAGGAAAGCGGAGCGCAAAGCGGCGCGCCAGGGCAGACAAAGGAAACAATAGAAAGAAAGGATGATCCACTATGCGCAAGTTCTGGAGTTGGATCAGGGATGACGGAGGTGGGCGTGTCCTTCGGCTGGAAGGTCCCATCGACGAGGAATCCTTCTGGTCGGACGGCGTGACGCCCAAGGCATTCAGGGAAGACCTGTATGCTGAAGATGGGGACGTCACCATCTACATCCACAGTCCCGGTGGCAACGTGTTTGCAGCCGCCGAGATCTACACCATGATCCGCGATTATCCCGGCAACGTGATCGTGAAGATCGACGCTATTGCGGCCAGTGCCGCGTCCGTCGTCGCCATGGCCGGTGACCGTGTGATGATGTCCCCGGTGGCCATGCTGGTGATCCACGACCCGATGACCATTGCCATGGGGAACTCGAAGGCGATGGAGAAAGCCATCTCCACGCTCAACGAGATCAAGGAGAGCATCGTGAACGCCTATCAGGCGAAGTCCGGGCTTTCCCGCAACAAGATTGCCAAGCTGATGTCCGATGAAACCTGGCTGAACGCCAAGAAGGCCGTTGAGCTGGGTTTTGCCGATGAGATCATGTTTGACGATAAGAAGACCGTTCCGAAGGCCGAACCTGATGAACAGGACCCCGGCGAACAGGACGGCGACGACACCCCGGAGGAGGGAGAGAATGGGGAAGTCCGCCTTGAAGGCGCGAAGGCTGCTGACGCGCTTGAGGGATTGCTGTATTCTACCCGCACTATGGGACAGGCGATCCTCAACAGCATCGGCGCTTTCGATGAAGGGAAAGCCTCTGACGAGGGACCAACCCAGGATGACGGTGATGCCCCGGACAGTGAAGCCCCTGTCACGAACGAAGAGCCTGTCCAAACGGAAGGCTCCATGCCGGAAGCAGTCACCGAAGAAGCGCCGGAAGGGGAAGCAGAACCTGTGGCGGAAAATACCGCTGCGGAGGAAGCACCGGTGAGCGACAGGTGCAACGAGGAGAAGGCTGCGTCCGAGGAGAACAAGATGGCTCCTGATGAGGATGATCCTGACGAGGACGAGCCTGACCCCCACGAGGAAGAGCCTGATCCCGACGAGGATGACCCCGACAAGGACGAGCCTGACCCCGACGAGGAAGAGCCTGACCCCGACGAGAAGGAGCAAAAGGCTAAGCCAGCCCCTTCCAATGTTCTCCCCGAGGGCTTCATTGCCATCGACCAGAATGGCCGAACCCTGGACGGCAGTGTGCCGTACATCTTTTTGAAGAACCAGCTTGACAGGATGCGCTGACCTGTCGGCTGTTTTCTTTTGCCTACGGACACACCATCCGGGGCTTTTTCTATGTCCGCTAATCTCTGTGGACACACTAATCAACCATACTTTGGAGGTATTAACCATGGCTAACACTACTATCGTTTCTCTGCGTGAGAAACGCAATACCCTGTGGAACCAGACCAAGGACTTTCTCGAAGAGCATCGCGGCGACAACGGCCTGGTGGCTGCTGAATTTGTCGATCAGTATGATCGCATGGCTGGTGAAGTCACCGCTCTGGGTGCTGAGATCGAGCGCCTCGAACAGCAGGCGGCGGTAGACGCGAAGCTGGCGATGCCCACTTCCGCTCCCGTCCAGATGGCCCCCATGGCGCGGAAGGACAAGGTGAAGCCCACCGCCACTGAGGACTACTGCACCGCCTTCTGGGATATGATGCGCGGCGACGGTCACCTGATGGAAGTCCGCAACGCCCTGTCCGTTGGCAAGGATGATGAGGGCGGCTTTACCGTTCCGGACGAGTTCGAGCGCCGGCTGATCCAGGGCCTGGAGGAGAACAACATCTTCCGTCAGATGGCGCATGTCATCCGCACCAGCTCCGGCACCCGCAAGATCCCCGTCGCCAATGACACCCTTGAGGCTTCCTGGATCGATGAGGGTGAGGAGATCCCCGAGGGTACCACTAAGTTCGCGCAGACCACCCTGTCCGCCTACAAGATGGGCAAGATGATCCGCGTGTCCAACGAGCTGCTCAACGATTCAGCTTTCGACATCGCCGCCTACATCGCTGACCGCTTTGGGAAGGCTATGGGCCGCGCTGAGGAGAAGGCATTCATCGTCGGCACTGGTGAGAAGCAGCCTACCGGCCTGCTCAATGACACCATCGGTGCTGAGCTGGGTGTGACTGCCGCTTCCCAGACCGCCGTCACCTTCGACGATATCTTCAAGCTGTATTACAGCCTGAAGGCTCCCTATCGCGCGAAGGCTGCCTTCCTCTGCAACGAGGAGCTGCTGCTCCAGCTGATGACCCTGAAGGATGGCCAGGGCAATTACCTGTGGAAGCCTGCCCTGGATATCGGCAAGCCCGATACTATCCTGGGCCGCCCCATCTACACCTCCTGCTACATGCCCAACATCGCAAAGGGCCAGAAGGTCATGACCTTCGGCGACTACAGCTATTACTGGGTTGCCGACCGCTCCAGCCGCACCTTCCGTCGCCTGAATGAGCTGTATGCCGCTACCGATCAGGTCGGCTTCATGACCACCCAGCGCGTGGATGGCAAGCTCATCCTGCCCGAGGCTGTGAAGGTGCTGAAGATGGCTGGTACTGCCGCCAACAGCACCACCAACGGCTGATCGACACATCCCACACAATCCGGAGCCGCCTTTAACGGGTAGCTCCGGATCAACTCAACCCAAAAGCCTCATAGAGGAAAAATACGGAGGATGATACACACATGGATTCCATTGTCACTAAGAACTATTCCACAGATGAAGGCAACACCTGGGTCATCGGCGGCAGGCTCGTCATCGAGGAAGGCGCTGAGGTCGAGGGCTTGAGTGGCTCCGGCGGTAGCGGCAGTGATGCCGCTGCGGAGAACCAGTCGGCCAGCACTGCGGCTGCTCTGCTCGAACTGGTGAGTGATTTCAATGCCCTGCTCAACAAGCTGAAGAACGCCGGCATCATGACGCCTGATACCTGGAATGTCACCGCTGGCCTGGCTCCCACGCCCACCGAGGAGGCGCTGGCGGCAAACAAGGAAAAGGTGCAGTCCGTGACCCTGGCGGATGGCGTGATCACCGTTGCCGTAGATGTGGACGAGCTGACTGAATCTGACGGATCAGACCATGATCAGGGCACACACAAGTGGCTGGCCCTGGAAATCGGCACTGGCATCAGCGACATCACCGGCGTGAAGCTCAATGGCGCTGCCCTGACTGCACAGGATGCGACTGATGCTCAGGCGGCCGGCTGTGCGGCAGGCAGTTTCGTCCTGTACATCAAGACCGAGGAAGCCATCGAGACGCCTGTGGCCCTTACCCTTTGGGCGGACGGATATGGCGAGACTTCGCTGACCATCCAGATTGCTGCGCCGGCTGAGGACGATCCGTCTCCCGACGACCAGGGCGAGTAAACAGAGGGGAGGATGCCGATATGGTACAGACGCCTGTCGTGTCCCTGGACATGGCGAAGAGCTACCTTCGGGTAGATTCTTCCGACGAGGATGCCCTGATCGGCATCCTCCTCAATTCCGCTGAGCAGCTGGTCATGGATGTGGCCCGGCTGAGTCCGTCGGACTGGACCAACATTCAGAAGGTCAAGACGGACAATGACGGCAATGTGATCTCCATCCACACGACCAAGCTCAAGCCTGCCGAGATCACCCAGATGAGGGAACTGCTGAGGATCGCCATACTGTACACCGTTGGCTATCTGTATGAGCACCGCGAGGAAGGGGATCACCACGACCTGACGCTCACGCTGCGCAGTCTCCTTTTCGCAATACGGGAAGGGGTAGTCTGACGTGGATCACGAGATCGCACGGTTCAATGAACGCATCACCTTTCAGCGGAATACCGTGACGGTGGACAGGTATAACAACCACCTCAACGCATGGACGGACTATTTCTCGTGCTACACCTACGCCAGCACCTACCAGCAGGACCGGGAGGAGGGCAACCCCGTCATCCGGGAGGACCAGACGATCACCTTCGAGGTAAGATATTGCTCTGAAATGAAGGTGCTGGACAGCATTCATTTCCGCGTCCTGTTCCACGACGATGTGTACAACATCCAGAACGTTGACATGATGAACTACCAGCGCAAGACCATCAAGGTTCGGTGCAAGCTGGCGAGTGTGAAGGGTGGAACTGAAACATGAGCGACACTGTATCCGTTGATCAGCTTGCCAATGCCATCAATGCTGCGCTTCAGGAGTATGCTGCGCTCGCCGCCGAGGACATGAAGAAGTGCATCAGCGATGCGGGCAAAACCATCCGAAAAGAAATCAGATCCCATGCGCCCAAGGAATCCGGCCAGTACGGTAAGAGCTGGCGGGTGAAAAAGATGGCTGAAGATTCCCAGACGGTGGAATACGTTATCTACTCTCCAAAGCGATACTTTCTTGCGCATCTCCTCGAACACGGCCATGCGAAGCGCAACGGCGGACGGGTCAGCGCACGTCCCCACATTGCGCCGGCTGAGGAAATAGGTGAGGAGAAGCTGATTCAGGATCTGGAGAGAGCACTGTCGAACCACTGACAGCGGGGTATTGGAGGATGACTTTTATGCAGGCAGGACGCAGCCCTTATAACGCAGAAGCGAATAGTCCTCAGCGTGTTTACGGAGTGGTTTTCGCTCGCACAGGATATGCCGAAGTCATGGCCTGTTCGGAGGAAGAAGCCAGACAAATTGCCGACAACGAACTGAAGTACGAAGATGTGGCCTGGGACGACGACTGGCATTCTACGGATGCCTTGCCCGTTGATATCCCAGGCCACATTGTTTACGAGAAACGGAGGTAACATGTCCCATTTCACTGTAGCCGTCCTGCATCGTCCCGATCAGGATGTGGAAACCCTTCTGGCCCCGTATGATGAATCGCTCCGGGTAGAGAGGTACATCGATTTTACCCGCCAGGAAGCCATCGCCCATGTGCGCAAGCATTATGCGAAGATGGCTGACAAGACGGATGACGAGTGCTGGCATTACCTGGCGGATGACGCCGGAGAAGGTATGACTGACGAGGAAGGCAATATCTACTCCACCTACAACCCCAAGTCCAAATGGGACTGGTGGTCAGAGGGCGGCCGCTGGTCCGGCATGCTGAAGCTGAAGGACGGCGGCACTGCGGATACTGCCAGGATCGGGGATATCGACTTCACTCCCGAGGAGGCCGAATATAAGAGGGCGCTCCGCTTCTGGGACGTGATTGTCGAGCACAAACCGCAGCATCCCGGAGAGGATTTCTTCTCGATCTACAGGGATGAGTACTATCGCCAGTACTATGGTGACCGAGAGACCTATGCCCGCACCATGGCGGCTTTCTCCACCTACGCAGTGGTGACCCCGGACGGAGAGTGGCACCAGAAAGGGCAGATGGGCTGGTGGGGTATGAGTTCGGAGACCCCGGATGAGGCGAAGGTATGGGAGGCCGACTACATGAAGCGGTTTATCGAGGGTCAGGATGAAGACCTCATGCTGACCATCGTGGACTGCCACATCTGATGGCGGGTAATCGTATGACCTACACTCAAATTGCAGGCCTGGTCACATCCATCGGCATCCCCTGCGCCTATGATCACTTCGCGGAAGGGGAAAGCCCGGACCCGCCCTTTGTGGTTTTCCTTCTTCCCGGCACCAACAACTTCATGGCGGACGGCGAGGTTTACGAGCAGGTGACTGAGGTCAGCATCGAGCTTTATACGGATCTCAAAATGCCGCCGCTGGAGGAGCGTGTGGAGGATATTCTTCGGACACATGAAATCCCCTGGGACAAGACGGAGGTCTGGATCGAGGATGAAAAGATGTACGAGGTCCGCTATGCGCTGGAAGTGATCTATGACGGCGCGTCCGATTCTTCCGGGGAAACTGACAATGACGCCAGTATTCCCAACGACCAGCCCAACTAACGACGCGGCACATGCCGCAGAACAGGAGCTATAATGGCCAACAAGTCCAATAAAATCAAGTATAACCTCAAAAACGTCCATGTGGCGAAGCTGACCATCAAGGCCGATGGCACTTTTGAATACGCCACGCCGAGGCACATCCCCGGCGCTGTCAGTCTGACCCTGGACGCTGAGGGAGACAACACGCCGTTCTACGCGGACGGCATTGTGTATTTCCGCACGATCAGCAACAACGGCTATACCGGCAGCCTTGAGATGGCCCTGATCCCCGACTGGTTCCGCGAGGAATATCTGCAGGAGATCAAGGACGCCAACGGTGTGCTGGTTGAAAACGCCGATCTCACCGATCAGGTCTATTTTGCCCTGCTCTTTGAGTTCGACGGAGATATCCGGAAGATCCGCCACTGCATGTATCAGTGCTCCGCCAGCCGTCCGTCCGTGTCCTCCCAGACCAAGGAAGCCAGCATCACCCCTGTGACGGAGACGCTGAGCCTGACCGCTGACGCCCGCTCTGACGGCCTTGTCAAGAGCAAGACCGGTGAGGATACCAACGACGCGACCTACAACAACTGGTACAACAGCGTCTACGTGCCCACCAATTCTGGGAGCGGCGACGACGAGGATGAACCCAGCGGAGCGACTGTGGCGAAGCTGGCCGCCCTGAGCATCGGCTCCCTGGCGCTGAGCCCTGAGTTCGATCCCGACGTGACCGGCTACACCGCAACCACCACGAACGCGACCAATACCATCTCCGCGACCGGTGATGACGGTGCCGATGTCACTATCACTGTGAATGGCTCTGAACATTCCAGCGGCAGCGCCGCCACCTGGGAGACGGGCGAAAACACGGTGACAATTGTGGTTTCCGGCTCCGGTCTGACCAGCAGGACCTACACGGTCACGGTGATCAAGGAAGAGTAAACTTCCACCGCAGAGGGTTGGTCAGATACCTTCCCTCTGCTTATCCACAGTATACACAACATATTGTGGATAACTGGATATAGCAACAACTAAATATTGAATTGAGGAGGAAGTACATGCTTCAGAAAACCGTTAAGCTTGGCAATCAGGAAGTCACCTTCAAATCCAGCGCCGCGATTCCCCGTATGTATCGCGTAAAGTTTGGGCGTGATATATTCAAAGACCTTTTCAAGCTGGAGCAGGCATACAAGGCCAACGTCGGCAAGGAAAGGTCGTCCATGCAGATCGAGGATCTGGAAATCTTCGAGAACGTCGCCTACGTCATGGCGCTGCATGCCGATCCCACCATTCCCGAGAGCATCGACGAATGGTTGGAACAGTTCGAGATGTTCTCCATCTATGAAGTGCTGCCCGAGATCCTGATTCTGTGGGGCACCAATCTCGAAGGCGATGTCGCCGCTAAAAAAAACGCCTTCCGACAGATCGTGAAATGACGACGGCGCTGTTTCTGCTTCGGTGCGTGGAACTTGGAATCGCAATAGCTGACCTGGAATACCTGACCATCGGGCTCGTCCTGGACATGTTCACGGAGAAGGGCAACGATGAAGAGGCAGAATCCTATGCTCAGATAGCGGATCAGAATGCGTTCGACAGTTTCTAAAATCATCGAAGCGGTGGCAGCGGATATAAGATTACACAGTTTTGAGGGGAGTGAGCGTATGTTTACCGTCAAATGCGACAAGTGCGGCAAAGAAGCCAGTTTTGAACCGCTGTACCGCCGCGAAGGCGATCTGGAGCTGATATTCCTGAAATGCCCGGAGTGCGGGACGGAATACCTGGCCGCCGTGACTGATTCAGAACTCAGGAGGAATATCAAAACTTTTGAGCAAATGACACAGACCATCCGCACGGAAAAAGTCACAGATCTTTTCATCGAGGATGCCCGGACGCTCTACCGGGAGAATCTGGGACGGGGCAAGGTACTGCTGGAGCAGTATAGCGGCGCGTCCGAATCCTGATACTGTTTTGTTTGCCTGCTGCCAGCCATCCCATCACAGGGGTGGCCTCATTACTATTTGCCGCGACTGATGTCCGGCGGAAAGGGGTGGTGCATGATGTCTATTAAGGGCATCATATAGTCCAAATTGGGGCCGACACTGGTCCATTAAATGAGGCGTTGAAGGGTGTCAACAGCACCATCCGCTCTACGCAGACTGACCTCAAAGAGGTTGAGAAGCTCCTTAAGCTGGACCCGACGAACACAGAGCTTCTCCGTCAGAAGCAGGAGCTTCTCGGCAAGAGCATCAGCGCGACGAATGATAAACTGGCCGCCCTGAAAGAGGCCAGCGCCAACGCCGCCAAGACTGCCGGAAACTACGATGCCTGGAAGGCCAAGTACGATCCCATCAAGACACAGATCGATGAGACTTCCCAAAAGCTGAAAGAGCTGAAAGAATCCTCCGATGCCTGCGACAAGAAGATGGCTGAGGGTGCAAAGGCTGAGCAGAAGCATGACAAGCTCCAGAAGGACATCCAAAAGACGGAAGCGTTCCTGGAAAAGCTGAAGGCCCAGTCTGCCGAGGCCGATCAACAGCTCAGCGATGGCAAGATTAGCCAGGAGAAATACGATGAGCTGAAGGAAAAGGTCGCCCAGACCGAAGAGCGCCTCCAGTCTCTGAAAACGCAGTCCGCCGAAACCGATCAGATCATCAGCGAGGGCAAGCTCGCTAAAGAGAAGTACGACGTCCTCCAGGCCGAGATCAAGGAGACAGAGGAAAACCTTCAGACCCTGAAGGATCAGGCCAAGGCCACGTCGGACGAGTTTGGCAACCCCATATCCCCGGAGCAGATGGACGCCATTCAGCGGGAGATCATCGAGACAGAGCAGGATCTTAGAGCACTGAAGGATCAGGCCCTTCTGAGCAACCAGGCGCTTGCCAACATCGGCGATGTGGGCGACAAGCTGGAGAAGGTCGGTTCCACTCTGGAAGGTATCGGCGAGGGCATGACCAAATTCGTGACCGCCCCGATACTGGCTGCCGGCGCTGCCGCCCTTAAGACCACGGCGGACTTTGATGAGGCCATGTCCAAGGTCAAAGCCATCTCCGGCGCTGCGGGCGATGATTTCACCAGGTTACGCGACAAGGCCCGCGAAATGGGCGCTTCCACGAAGTTCAGCGCAACGGAAGCCGCCGAAGGTCTGAACTACATGGCCATGGCTGGCTGGAAGACGGATGACATGCTGGTCGGCATAGAGGGCGTTATGAGCCTGGCCGCCGCGTCCGGCGAAGATCTCGCCACAGTCTCCGACATTGTGACGGATGCCATGACCGCCTTTGGCTGGGAAGCGAACCGCGCCGGAGATTTTGCGGACATCCTCGCCACCGCATCCGCCAACGCCAACACCAATGTGTCGATGCTCGGTGAGTCCTTCAAAATGGTCGCGCCTCTGGCCTCCGCCATGGGCTACTCTGTGGAGGATACCACTGCCGCAATCTCTCTCATGGCGAACGCCGGTGTGAAAGGCACTCAAGCCGGTACGGCACTGCGCAGTGTGCTGACACGCCTGGCCGACCCGCCCAAGGCCGCGAAAGCCGCCATAGAGGAGTATGGCATCAGCCTGACCGACAGCGAAGGCAACGCAAAATCCCTCGTCCAGGTCCTTATGGATCTGCGCACCGCTTACAAGAGCGTGGGCGATATGTCCGAGGAGACTGCCGCCCAGATCATCGCGGCCAGCGAAGATGAGACAGATGCCGTCAAACAGTCTGTGGACGAACAGGTCGCTGCCGCCAAGGCTGCCTACGACGCAAAGTACACCGCCGCCAAGCGCGCCTTTGAGCGTGAGTATGACGCGGCGAAGGATGCCTACGACAAGCAGTACAATGCCCTGAAAAAGCAGCTGGACAATCAGGTCAAAGCACTGCAAAAGTCCATGGACGCCGAGTACGATGCCCGCAAAAAGGCATACGACAAGGCGTATGAAGCCCGGAAGAAAGCCCTCGACGCGGAATACGATGCGCTGAAGGATACCCTTGATGACCAGTATGAAGCTCAGAAGGAAAATCTGGACAAAGCCTATGAAGCCGCGAAGACCGCCTACAGCAAACAGCTGGAAGCGCTGAAGGACGCGCAACAGAAAGAGGTCGATGCCCTCAAGAGCGCTTACGACGCGAAGGTCGCCCTGATTGACAAGGAGTACACCGAGCGTCTCAAGCTGGTGGACGAGGCCAAGTACAACCGTATCAAGGCCATCGATGCCGAGATCGACGCCATCAACCAGCAGAGCAAAGAGGAAGAGGAAGCCCTCGAAAAGCAGGAACAGCAGGAGAAGCTGGCCGAGCTTAAAAAGAAGGTCACCCAGGCCCAGACGCTGGAAGAACAGCAGGACGCGATAAAGGCTTACAACGACTATGTTGCCAAGCTGCAAAGGGAAGCTGTTAAAAAGCAGCGCCAGGAGCGGATCGAAGCCCTGAAGGAGCAGAAGGACGAGATCAACGAGATCGCCGACGCCCAGAAAGACGCGATCACCCAGCAGCGCGACGAGCTTGTGGCCTCTGAAAAAGAGAGGTACGACAGCCAGCTTGCCGCCATGCAGGACGGGCACAAGGCGGAGCAGGAGGCCATGAAGGCCCAGCAGGACGAAGCCCTCGCCCTGCTAAAAAAGAACCAGGAAGCCCAGCTCAAGGAACTGAAAAAGGCCAATGAGGCGCAGCTTGCCATGGTCAAAGAGAACCATGAAAACGAGCTGTCGGCCATGAAGGAATCGCAGTCCAGCCAGCTATCCGCTCTGAAAGAATCCCAGCAGAATCAGCTGGATGCCGTCAAGGAGTCGAACAGCAATCAGCTTGAAGCCCTGAAGTCCTCGCAGGACGCGCAGCTCAAAAAGCTCAAGGAGTCCCAGGAGGACAAGCTGTCCGCCATGAAAACGGCGCAGGCGGCGGAGCTTAAGCAGTTGAAGGCTTCCCTGAAAGCCCAGGAGGAGGCCGCTGCCCAGGGCGCGGACAGCATCCAGAAGGCGGCGTTCGGTTCTGCCCTGGGCGGCAAGGCCGGTATGGCCGGTCTACTTTCTATCCTGAATGCCTCGGATGAGGATTTCCAGAAGATCATCGAATCCATCAACACCGCCGGATTCTCTGTGGAAGACTTCACAAAGAAGATGGAATCCTCCGGGCACAGCGTGGAAAGCATGAAGACCCGGATGGAAGCCATCGGGGTGACCAGCGAGGAGTTTGACCGCGTCCTTCAGCTCTCCAACGGCAACGCGGAGGATTTCGCCACTGCCCTGCTTCTGGTGGCGGACGAAGGCACGAAGTACGACGATGTCGTCAGCAATCTGGGTGTGTCTTTGGGCGACCTGCAGGACGTCATGGACGAAACCTGCGGCAGCGCAGAGAACATGGCCAATGTCACCCAGGATAATCTGAACGGACAGCTCAAGATCCTGAAATCGTCCCTGCAGGAGCTTTCCATCGCCATGATCGACACGATCATGCCCGCCATCCGAAAAGTCGTCGAAAAGGTCCAGAAATTCGTGGAATGGCTTAATTCCCTGGACGAGAAGACGAAAAAGATGGTGGTGACCATCGGCATGATCGCTGCGGCCATCGGCCCGGTGCTGTTGGTCGGCGGCAAGCTGAGCAAGAAGCTGGGCGGTCTGTTCAAAGAGATCAGCAAGGGAGAAGGGCTGATCGGAAAGCTGGTCAAAAAAATCGCGGCCATCGGCGCAGGTCCCATTGCCGCGGTGGTCGCCGCCATTGCCATCCTTATCGCGGCATTTGTGAACCTCTGGAAGAATAACGAAGACTTCAGAAACAAGATCACATCCATCTGGGACGGGATCAAAAAGAAGTTCGAGGATTTCGGAAAGAAAATCACGGATACCCTGAACCGCCTGGGCTTCAATTTTGACGATTTCGGTGCCGTAATCAAGGCTGCGCTGGAGGCGGCGAAGCGGATCTGGGATGAATTCTGCAATCTGCTGGCGCCGGTCTTTGAAGGTGCGTTCAGTGCCGTGTCCGATGTAGTCGGCACAGTGCTTGATGTGATCGCCGGTCTGTTCCAGGCGTTCGCTTCGCTGTTTGCCGGAGACTGGGACGGTTTCTGGGAGGGGATTTCCTCAGCTTTCAACAGCGTCTGGGAAGGCATACAGGGAATATTCTCTGCGGCCATCGAGACGATCAAGGGCGTCGTCGATGTGTTCCTGGGCTGGTTCGGTACTGACTTTGAGACCGTGTTCGGTGGGGTCAGTGAATTCCTGTCCGGCATATGGGAAACCATCACCGGCATATTTACCAGCGCTTGGGAGGCGATCAGCTCCGTATGGGGCGCAGTGATCGGCTTCTTCGAGAACATCTGGCTGGGTATTCAAAATGCTGCCAGCCTGAGCAGCATAGGCAGCGTGATCGAATACTTCTTCTGGACTGCCTACAATGCTGTGCTGGATATCTGGAATGCCATCACGGGATTTTTCGAGGGCATCTGGAATGCCATCATTTCAAACCCTGTGCTTGCAGGCATCGTTGAGGGCATCAGCGGGTTCTTCTCTACCGCTTGGGAGACCATCAAGACCGTTTGGGATGCAGTTGCGGGCTTCTTTGAAAGCGTTTGGAATGATATTATCGCCAATCCTGTCCTCGGAGGGATCGCCGAAAGTATCGGCGGCTTCTTCTCCAACGCCTGGGATGGCATCAGGACGGTGTGGGAGACGGTCACCGGTTTCTTCGCCGATATATGGTCCGCTATCACAGGGGACGAGGACCTGACCGGTATCACCGAAACGATCAGCGGTTTCTTCACGGGAGCATGGGATGCGATCAAAGAAGTCTGGGATACGGTCACCGGCTTTTTCGCTGATATATGGACTTCCATCACCAGCGACAAGGGCTTGACGGGAATTACCGAAACGATCAGCGGTTTCTTCACCAGCGCCTGGGAAACCATCACAGAAGCGTGGAACGGAGCAGTCAGCTTTTTCTCTGACCTGTGGACCTCCATCACCACCAATGAGACACTGACCGGTATCGGCACTTCAATCTCCGGCTTCTTCACCGATGCCTGGAACAGCATCAAGAGCGTATGGGACGGAGCCCTTGAGTTCTTTGAAGGCATCTTTGATGGTATATTCAAAGCGGCGAAGAATGTATGGGACTCCGTGTCCGGATGGCTTGGGAAGCTGTTCGGCTGGGGGAACGATGAAGACTCGGCCGCAAAGGATGCGGAGAGCAATGCCTCTCAGGCGGCGAATGATGTCGTGGGCGGCATCAGTGATGCTTTCAACAGCATGGACAAATCCATCGCAAGTCCTGTAGAGACCGGTGCGGCCGCAGCCATTGCCGCGTTTGGCCGGATGCGCAAAGCGGGAGAGGAGACAGCAACGGCTCTGGTGACCGCGTTTGGCACGCTCCAGAAGAGCCTGAACGAAGCTCTCATGAAGATGGACACCACGATGAAGGGTACGCTCACAACGCTGAAGACCAATTTCATCAGCACCTTTACGTCCATGCAGACCACGCTGGCAACGCAGATGACCGGCATGACCAACAGGATCAAGACTGCGATGGAGTCTGCTGTCCGCATGGTGCAGATGGCAATGGCCGCTATAAAGAAGAGCACCAGCTTCACATGGAGCCTTCCATACCTTAAAATGCCGCACATCACCATCAACGGAAGCTGGAACATGGATCCGCCGCGGGCACCTTCGTTCAGCGTCCGCTGGTACAGGGATGCCATGAACAGCGGCATCATCCTTAACAGCCCCACGATATTCGGCATGATGAACGGCCAGCTCCTGGGCGGCGGCGATGCCGGAAGTGAGCTTGTGGTTGGCACAGAAAACCTCATGTCCCTGATCCGCCGCGTCATTGAGAGCTTTGCGGAGGGAAGTCGGTTCCAGGTCGCGCTGGAGACTGCGCTGAGGAAGGCATCCGAGAGTATGGTCAGTTCGATTCAGCGGATGAGCGCGCTTAGCGCAGCGGGCAGCGCAGGAGGATTGGACAGCGCGACGGGGCGCATGCTGCTTTCCATGCTGAGCCAGTATCTGCCCTATCTGCCTCAGATCGCCAACCTGCAGGTGGTGACGGATACAGGTGCGCTTGTCGGCCAGCTTGCCCCGCAGATGGATCAGCGGCTGGGCGTTATCTCTTACAGGCAGAGGAGGCAGTGACCGTCTTTTCTGTCTGCCCTACAAAGGGCAATAAACCTATCGACAACGGGAAGGGGGATTGAAAGGTTGTACCACTCTCTGATAATCTCCGGCAAGAACACCTTTGATGAATGGGGGATGGTGCCGACCACGCGGCCGGTTATCAATCCCCCCTCGGTCAAAACCTCGTATGTGGATTTGCCTTCTACCCATGGCCAGCTGGACTATACCCACTATCTGTTGGGCGAGGTTCCCTACGGCCAGAGGACGGGTTCATGGGAATTCCGGCTGAGGCCGGGGCGGCGCTGGGCCAGTGTATATTCCGAGATCATGAACTTTCTTCACGGCGAACGTCACACTGTCATTCTGGAAGATAATCCGGGGTTTCAGTATGTCGGCAGGCTGTCCGTCAATCAGTGGCGTTCAGACCCCGGCCAGTCGCTGATCATCATCGACTACAACCTCGATCCGTTCAAATACAGCACCGAGTCCAGCGATGAAAGCGATTGGCTGTGGAACGATCTGTTTGTGGACAATATCCGCTATGGCAGGTTCGATGTCAGCGGGACGAAGCACCGGAACTTTATCAATTCCGGCCTGCGGGTAGCTATCCCGACATTTGACTGCTCCGCGCCCATGTCGGTGCTGTTCAACGGGGAGACGTTCAATCTCGTGGCCGGGAAGAACTACAACGCCAATCTGTCCCTGCAGCCCGGCGACAACATCATGGTTTTCACAGGAAACGGAACAGTCAGGGTATCGTACAGGGAAGTGTCGCTGTGAGGCGTATTCCTCAGTGATTGTGAAGGCATGTGTGGCAAGAGAATGATCGTGATCTCTATCGGATTGTGTTTCCCTGCCTACAAAGAAAACCGCCCAAGTGGGCGGCTTAATTCGTTCTAAACTGTTCTCTTTCTTCTTCACTCAAATCGACGGGCCTTTTTCCGACTCTCCTGCAATACGCAAACAGGTCCCTTAGATTATAGGTGGGCATACTATCGTTCCACTCTTCAGTCATGATGCCGAAGTCCTCGAGTTCCACAGTGCTTTTGACTGCTGGTTCCATTATCTCCCACCTCCATAATATCGTTTCACCAGTGCGAGAGCTGCCTGACCGTTAATCGCCATAATGCGACTTTTCGGATTCAACAATTCTGCGCCTAACGTCTCTGCGTAATGATGTATGAGATTGGATTTCGCGATGAAATGAACGAAACCACCGTAACCCTTCTCGAAACTCTGCCGACACGCTTCTGCAAACAGATGTCCACCAACACCATTATAAGCCTTTATGCCGGAAGTATTCAATTGATTGTGAGGATTATTGCGGCGCTGCTTCTACGATATCGATTTTCATGGCATAGTTGTCAGGATCATCTTTCATGGCAATCATGCCTTGTATGGTCCTTTCACCCTTGACGTAAAGTGCGTAAACATCATATCCGTTTCGCTCAGGCCTCGTCCAGTCGAATTCCCAGTCCGCGCACGTGGCTTTTGTTGGGGAAATCTTTTCGAATGTGGTTTCTACCAATTCACCTGTGGAATTCCTTCGTAAGCAGGGCGCCATCTCGTCCACCTCTGTATATATTGTACCACGATTCCCATTGCATGTCAAACCGGACGAAAACAGAGGACCAGGATAATACAATTGCCGAAGAATAGAAAAATCATGCTGCTGTATGAGATAATTAAAGAACAGGAGCCAGGATAAAACATGATCTACCGCGTCATCATGGACGGCAACGACATCCTGAATTATCAGGAAAAGCCGTTCATACTCATCAATCCCTCCCTGTCAATGGAACTGAATACCGCAGGCTCCTTTGAATTCACAATGCCGCCCGCCCATGCCTTCTATGATGCGGTAAAGGCTCTCGCGTCGACCGTAGAGGTGTATGAGGATGAAACCCTTCTCTGGTTCGGGCGGCCCGTAGAGGTGGGAATAGACTTTTTCAAACAAAAGACTGTCTATTGTGAGGGCGGGCTGGCTTTCTTCAACGATTCCGTTCAAAGGCCGCATGAATACGACAGCATCTCCCTGCACACCTTCTTTCGCACCGTAATCGACAATCACAATGAACAGGTTGGCCAGGATCGACAGTTCACCGTTGGCGTCATTACCATCCCCGATAAAGCTGTCTATCGCAAGCTGAACTATGAAGCCACCTTCGATGTGTTGAAGAAACAGTGTCTCAACGCGGAAGGCGGCTATCTGTTCCTGCGTCGGGAAAACGGTGTCAATTACATAGACTGGTTCAAGGAAATGCCCTATGACAGCAACCAGCCCGTCGAGTTTGGCCTGAACCTTCTGGACATGCGCAGCAGCTTCGACGGGTCGTCCATTGCCACCTGTGTGATTCCCCTGGGCGATAATGTGGAGGGAACGGATTTCCCGCTGACGGTGGAATCGGTTAATGACGGCTCCGACCTGATCGAGAGCGAGGCCGTGGCCGATTACGGCTATATCACAAAGGCGGTGTCCTTTTCCGGAGTAAAGAAGCCCGAAACTCTGTATGAGGACGGCGAGGAATATCTTGCTTCCACACAGTTTGACAATCTCACCATAGAATGCACTGCCGCCGAGCTTCACTGGCAGAATGGAAATTACGGCCTGTATCGCCTGGGCCAGAAAATCCATTGTCGGTCGGTTCCGCATCTGCTGGACCGCTATTTTGACCTTCAGAAGATTTCGCTCCGACTGGACACCGCCGAAAAGCGGATCACCCTGGGCACCATGAAAAAACCGGCGCTGTCGGAAATTACGAAAGAAATCAGCGAAAGCTCGCAGGATATTGATTCCAAAATCGATGACGTTGTCAAGGGCGAACTTGGCGATATTGACGGCAGACTCCAGGATATCGAGACCACAGTGGACGATATCACCGACGTCCCTGACCCGGACGATTTCAAACGGGAGCTGGAGGAACTCCTGGATGATCTGGAAAGCACGGATGATTTGCCTGTAGAACTGCAGGACGACCTTGAGGATTACCGGCAGCGGCTGGAGGATGTGGAGACTTACGAGGACATATCCGGTATCGCCGACGATCTCCAGGATACTTTGGACAGCTATGGCGATTCAGGGGATTACAGCGGCTATTCGCAGAGGGCGGGCGACATTTCTTCCGGGGCGGGATCGTCCTCCGGGTCAGTCAATCTCACGGAGATTAAGGCCAGCATAAACAAGCTGGAGAAGGGACTGAAAGAACTTGAAATGCGCGTGGATAATCTTCGTGATTACAATGAACTTATGTTGATGTGGGAAAAGGAAGTAGAGACGCGACTGAAGGAACTGGAAGACCTGAAGGAAAGCCTTGGATGCGGATGGGATCATCAGATAAACGGTTTTACTGAGAAAACCGGAACCGTGAACTTCGTGACGGAGGTGGGGTAACGTGATAAAAATAGCCGGGAAAGAATTCAGAACCCTTGCCCAGCCCATTTATGTCAACGGCAAGCATGTCCGCCAGATATGGGCCAATGGCGAGATGGTTTATCCGGAGACTCTGCATGGCAATACAATCAAAATCAGGGGCCATATTCTTGAAGGAAGATCATACTTCAGGCCGGAGAGGTATTTATCACGCTATGATCCCTGGATGAGCGGTGAAATTGCAAAGGTCAATGCTTATACAGAGACTTTCAGCGTTTCTGCCTCATTTGCGGCAGTGTTGCGTTACAGTCAGGATGTCGGTCTGCGTGAGGATGGCATAACTCTTATTCCGGTCTGTGGGAAGAGCTTTGAAAGCGAATGGATTCCTACAGAAGGCCATTGGCAGTACAGCCTGCCTTACGATATGTTTACTATGTGGTGGCAGTCCGAAGAAAACTATGTGCATCTTTATATTTCACCAATCTGCATGCCTCTGTCGCCGCTGGACGGAACACCTGTTCCGACGATCCCGACATTGAACATTGCTTGTCAGGATACGGGGCGTCTGTTGGATATGAAGATACTTTTTCGGATTGATATGGCTCCGATTCCCCTTTCGGGGGAATACCTCTACACGTATTACTCTCCCCTCAGTTTTTATCATCAGGACAGGGTTCTTCCCATAAGCAACGGCCTGTTCAGAGCGTGCGACTGGAATGGGCAGATAATTCGGCACGAGGGGGTTTCCGGATTCAGCGTGCCCAGCCAATGGAGCAGTGAAACGTCCATGGCTGTGCAGTTGGGCTATCAGAGTTCCTATACCGCTTTTCCCGCCTATCTGTCTGTTTCATTCAAAAACCTGACCGAAAGAGCGGTCCTGATTTCCAACCATCACGACAGCACTGAGGCAAAAATCACTGCTTCCGTGGATAATCTTGTAAACATACCCATTACAGACGTCATGTTTATCGGCAGAGCGGAAGAGGCGCCTGAATGGGCATTGGATGTCTGCGAAAGCGACCTGTTGTAATAGGAGTGAGTCTATGATTCGTGGTGATCCTCTGATTATCGATCCCGGCATGTATGAGAACTATGACGGGCAATATGAAATAACACCGGCATTGTCATCACAGGTATTCTCTACCTCCGGAAAAGTAATGACGAGGGATCTCGTCGTAGGTCCCGGCGCGTGTGATCCCTATGATGGCGAATACGAGATCTTTCCGACGGCAGTAGCCCAGACGATCCCTGTGGCCGGTAAATCAATGGTTCATGATCTTGTCATTGGCGGATATGAGAATGAGAGCGAGTATCCCCCAATCCTTGCGAGAACCGTTGAGGAGTTCTATGATCTGCGTCAACAGATTACTGAAATCGGCGAGTACGCATTCTACAAGTGCAATAACCTGTTTAAGGCAAGTCTGCCAGTTGCTGCAGTTATCGGTTCAAACGCTTTTCAAAGCTGTTCAGCCCTACGCAGGATCTCGACACCCGCCGTTGTAACCGTATATGAATCTGCCTTTTGTCAATGCAGCAAACTGGCGGCTGCGGTATTTCCGGCCGCAACCTATATTGGAAACTATGCCTTCAGCGGCTGTGAAGCTCTGTCTGTTGCCATGCTGGATTCAGTGGAGAGCATCGGCGTCAATGCTTTTTTCAACTGTTCAAGCCTGAAAAAAGTGATCATGCCTGAAGTGCAGTATATTGGCGGTTCCGCGTTCATGGGGTGTGAAGCTCTTACTGAGGCGAGCTTTCCCAACGCGACCTATATTGGAAATCTGGCTTTCTGCAGCTGCAGGTTCTCCAGCCTTTACGCACCGCAGTGTTCGGTGATTTCAGATTATGCCTTTTCAGGCTGTGTAAATATTACCTCTGCTGAGTTTCCTCTGGTATCAGCCATAGGCAATTCCGCCTTCGGAGGCTGCACATCGCTGGAAACGGCGCTGTTCCCGATAGCCACCATGGTCAGCCAGTATGCCTTCGCCGGCTGCACACAGCTTAAAACCGTCAGTATACCGCAGATGAGATCCGTGTCGACCTACGCCTTTCAAAACTGTAAGGCACTATCATCCGCAGATTTCCCAAATGCCAGTTTCATTGGGAGTTCAGCATTTGAGGGATGCACAAGTTTGGCAAGGGTTTTTTTCCAGTCCGCATCCACGATTCATACCTGTGCCTTTAAGGATTGCGGGAATCTCTCGGAAGCCATTTTTCCCAATGTTACCTCCGTATCCTCCTGGGCATTCAGCAACTGTGGGTCTTCGCTTGTTGTGGAAATGCCCCGGATTACTTCCTCACTGTTCAGCTATGCGTTTGCATCATGTACAGGTCTGAAGACAATAGAAGCGCCCATGCTGTCGTTTGTTTCCAACTTTGTTTTCTCCGGATGTACCGCCCTTGAATCTGTCAGCTTCCCTGCGGCGGCCTATGTGGGCAACTATGCGTTTCTGAACTGCGCGAGACTGTCGATTGCAAACTTCTCCTCAGCCGTTTCCATCAGCGCATATGCGTTTCAGGGCTGCGGCGATTTGACATCAACGGATTTTCCCAGGGTATCATATGTCCAGGGATTTGCTTTTGCGAACTGCGTCAAGCTGGAAGTGCTCAGCTTTCCGTTGCTTTCAGTGATCTCCGCTTCGGCGTTCATCAGCTGTTTCAATCTGGTCAGCCTGTATTTGATGAGACCGGCCATGACGACGCTGGGAAACTCAAACGCATTCTCTTCAACACCGATAGGGGGCTACTCCGATGTTGCGGGCAGGCTTGGATCTATCTATGTCCCGGCGAGCCTTTATGCAGCCTATGTCGGTAACGCGGCGTGGAGCCCATTATCACAGAGATTTGTATCGGTTTGACGGGTTCATCAAACGCAGTGAGATGTGGCGCACATAAGAAGAACCGCAGTCAGCAGCGGATGACAAGGAGATGAGACTTTGGCAGACATATCAACTTATGTAGCTCAAATTGAGGTGGCCTCCCGCGGCGAAGATGTCCGGGACGCCATAGTAAACGCTCTCGAAGCCATCAATGACGGAAGCGCGTGGAGCGGGGACGATGTGCCGACAGAGGGCAGCAGCCACCCGATCACTTCCGGCGGCGCTTACAATGCCCTTGCTCGAAAGCAGGACAAGCTGACCTTTGACAGCACCCCTGCCCAGAACAGCCAGAACCCTGTGACCTCCGGCGGCATCTATGAAGCCCTCCGGCATGTGGAGGGAAACATTGAACTTGATGACACTCCGACCGAAGGCAGCGCCAACGCCGTCACCTCCGGCGGTGTGTACGATGCCCTGCAGGATGTCCAGGTCACAGTGGAACTGGATGACGTGCCTACTGCCGGGAGCGAAAGGCCTGTGAAATCAGATGGCATCTATACCGCTATCCGAAACGTCCACCTTCTGGTTCGCAAGACCACGGTGACACTGGGCACGGACTGGGCAGGGGAGGATCCCTATACACAGGCGGTCACTATTCCGGGTGTCGCGGCAAACGATAAGATCGACCTGCAGCCCGGCTCGGAGGAGTTCAGTCAGTTCATGGCCGACGGCATCCGCGCGATGTGGATCGAGAATGACAACGGCACGCTGACGGCATATTGCATGGGCGGACATCCTTCAGAGGAGATGACGATACAGTGCACGGTTGAAAGCGTCGCAGGAGCCGACCTTTACGATCTGCTGGCCGACGTGCAGACAGCGCTGGCGGGCAAGCAGAATCGCATCTGGACGGGTACAATCACGATGGCTCCCACGGGATGGCAGGGAGAGGATCCCTATTCGCAGGTGGTAACGCTCCCCGGCGTTACCCCTGACTGCCTGATAGACCTGATGCCCGGCCTTGATGTCCAGGCCAGTGTAATCAGCGATGGCGTGCTTGCCATGTACGTAGACAACACTTACGGCGTACTGACCGCCTTTGCCATCGGCGGCAAGCCGACGACGTCACTGACAATCCCGGTTCTCGTGACGGAGCTCTCCGGGGAACCGGCAGGAAGCTGAAGGCGGTGAGCGCATGATTGGAAGGATATTCACATTCGGGGATATGGATCCCGCAAGCATCGCCGAGGCGATAGCTGGCAAGCAGGATATTCTGCACTTTGATAATGTGCCCACTGAAGGCAGCGGGAACCCCGTGACATCGGATGGGGTTGCGAGGGCGCTTGCGGGAAAGCAGTCGGAACTGACTTTTGACTCTGTCCCCACAGCCGGAAGCCGCAACCCTGTGACCTCCGCGGGGATCAGGGCCGCCATTGACGGCAAGCAGGATGCCCTGATATTCGACGGCGCGCCGGTTTCCGGGAGCTCCCGTCCCATTACTTCAGGGGGCGTGTTCGCCGCCCTGTCCGACAAGCAGAACAGGCTGTTCTTTGACAGCGTGCCGACGCGGGGCAGCAACAACATTCTGACATCGGCGGCAGTGTATGAAGCCCTGAGAAACGCTGATGTTTCCGTCGATGTGGATGAAGTGCCCACAGCGGACAGCCAGAATCCGGTCATGTCCGGAGGCGTATATCTCGCCCTGTCCGGCAAGCAGGACAGGATCTGGCGGACGACAATCTCTCTCACAGCGGACTGGACCGGCTCGGATCCCTATGCCCAGGTGGTCACCATTCCGAATACGACCCAATACAGCATGGTGGAGCTTCAGCCCGACATCGTGGCCATTCAGCGCTTCAAACAGAACGGCGTGGATGCCATGTGGGTGGAAAACGACAACGGGGTGCTTACAGTCTATACTCTCGGCGCGGCGCCGACTACCGCCATGGAAATCCAGTGTGTTGTGACAGAGGTGGGCAATGCTTCATCCGCAGGCGATGACGCGGTCATTTCCGTCGATGATGTCATTTCCCCGACTTCCAGCAATCCCGTCCAGAACAGAGCTATATATGCCGCGCTGCAGGCCAGGGAAGCATCCGCCAATAAGGTCACCGCGATCAGCGCCGCTTCTACGGATGATCAGTATCCTTCCGCGAAGGCGGTCTGGGAGTTGTTCAGCGCCATTGCGGATGGGGACAGTCGGAATTATTGAAAAGGGGGATGATGACAATGGCCAAAGTAATGGTTACGGAGTCTTATCTGGAAGCGGTGGGCGACGCGCTGCGGGAAAAGCTGGGCGTACAGCAGTCATTCATGCCGTCGCAAATGGCGGAGGCGATTCTCTCGATAAGCGTGAATACATCCGAAAACAGGGAGAAGGAAATTCTGGACCGCACGCTGCTTGGAGCATATTCAAATGCGACGCTAAAGAGGATCGGCGCCTACGGGCTGACAGAGTGCTCCCGCCTGACAGAGATAAAACTGAACCAGTGTTCATCCATAGGGAAGGGCGCGCTTGCGCGATGCAGCCGGCTTATTACCGCCAGCTTTCCCGTATGCGAATACATAGGGGAGGAAGCCTTTTACTCCTGCGTGAAGCTGAAAAACCTGTACTTCCCGCAGTGCTTCAGCATAGACTCACGGGCCTTTGCGGAATGCACAGGCATGACGGAAGCAAGTTTTCCCTGTTGCGAGCAGATCGCTGAATCGGCCTTTGCCTCCTGCGCGTCTCTTCGCACCATAGATTTTCCCGCCTGCGAAATCATAGGAAGCGGCGCGTTTCAATCCTGCAGTGCCCTTGAAGAAGCTGCGTTTCCCGTGTGCTCCAGAATCGAGAGTGAAGCTTTTATGAGATGCAGGGAGCTTGCTTCTCTCAGTTTCCCGGAATGCCGGCATGTCGGCGTCAGCGCGTTTGCCTTCTGCTCAGGCATGTCTTTTGCGGAGATGCCCAAACTGGTGTCCGTCGGTGGAAGCGCGTTCTACGGGTGCACCGGCCTTCGCGCTGTCAGTTTTCCCAACTGTGAAAGCATCGGGGCAAGCGCTTTTGCGAGCTGTCTGTTGGGGCAGGCAAGCTTTTCAAAATGCCTGTCTGTCGGGGCAGGCGCGTTTGCAAGCTGCTACAGCCTCAGCGAGATCAGCTTTCCCGTTTGCCGGTCGGTCGGCGCCAATGCGTTTGAATCCTGCGTGTTGGAGAGTGCGATCTTTCCACGATGCACCACTGTAGGTTCATCCGCTTTCCGATACTGCTCGGGAGTGAGTTTGATCAGCTTCCCGGAATGTACGGCAATTTACAGCTATGCGTTTATGGGATGCGGAATGTCCGTGGCCAGCTTTCCGAAACTGAGAAGCATCTATGCGGGGGCGTTCACAAATTGCACAAGGCTGGTATCGCTGTATCTGATGGGGAGCACTGTTATCTCCCTGACAAGCGCTGCCTTTGCGAGCACGCCCCTTACGCAGTATTCCTACACTGGCGATTATGGCAGCATATATGTGCCGGCCAGTTTGTATTCAAGCTATATCAGGGCATCTTACTGGAGCAGCATGTCCGCAAGATTTGTGTCCGTATAGAGCGGGAGGTGGGATAGTTGACAGGCGGGTTTACGTCATTTAATGCGCACAAATACGACAGAGCGCCGACTCGAAACAGCGGTAACCTCCTGACTTCCGGAACGATTTATGAAGCGCTTCAGAATATATCGGGAGGTGGCCCTGTTGACAGCGAACCTACAGCGGGCAGCGAAAATGCCGTATCCTCCGGAGGCGTGTACGATGCCCTGGCCGGGAAGCAGGATGCGCTGACCTTTGACACAGCTCCGGCACAGGGAAGCGCTAATCCTGTTACTTCCGACGGGATCTATAACGCGATTCGGAGTTCAGCGGGAGGCGGACCGGTCGATAGCGAACCCACAGCAGGCAGCGAAAATGCCGTATCCTCCGGAGGCGTGTACGATGCCCTGGCCGGGAAGCAGGACGAGCTGTCCCAGGTTCCTGTTGTCTCTACACTGCTTTCTACAGACTATCTTTTTATAGAGCGGAATGGCAGCATATACAAAATTCCTGCATCTGCAGTAATTACACCGTCCGGGGAGTCAGGCGATCGCATTGAATCGGAAAACGGTGAAACACTTCTGACAGAGAGCGGAGATGAATTGTTGCTGGACATCTCTGAAGACGCTTAAAGTTTCTATCGAGCTCTTTACCTGACAACATGGGGACTATTAACCCGAAATAATGGGGAGGAATTGACCATGGGAGTAAAAATCAGCGAACTGCCACTTGCGGTTTCGGCGAGCTCCAGTGACAAACTGGTGCTCAACCATCTCAGTGAGACCAACCAGATCACCCTGGGGGCTTTGATGGAGAGCTATCTGAATGGCGCCGGGCTGGTGACGGAATCAGGGCTCAATGATTATCTGAGTGATTTCGTGTCATCCGGCGCGCTGACTGAAGCCCTGGCCAGCTATGCAACCGGCACAGATATAGGAACCTACGTCAGTGAAGCTCTGGGTGGCTACGTTTCAACCAGCGCTCTGAATGAGGCCCTGGGCGACTACGTAAACGACTCTGAAATTAGAACCTACATCAGCGAGGCCCTGGGCGGCTACGTATCATCCGGCGCTCTGAATGAAGCCCTGGTCGACTACATGTCCAGCTCGGATATCAATGAAGCGCTGGGCGACTATGTTACCAGCTCAGATATTGGCTCTTACGTCAGCGAGGCTCTGGGCAGCTATCTCAGTGAAGCCCTGGGTAACTATCTCAGCGAAGCTCTGGGCAACTATATAACCGGCTCGAATATTGACTACTACCTGGACGACTATATATCCAGTTCGGATATCGGCAGCTATCTTGACAATGCCCTGTCAGATTACCTGTCTGAAGCGGATTTCTCAACCTACCTGAGCGAAGGGCTGGCAAGTCTGGCTGACTTTCTGACAGCTTCCGATTTTGCGACGGCAATGTCGAGTTATCTCGCTGAAGATGGCGCAGAAGTGATCTACAACGCTATTTCTCAGTACATCAACACTTGATTCACAGGAGGGTTGTTATGAGGCTTCAATTTCTGATTCCACAGTTCAACGAAACGGATGAAGTGATGAGCCCGATGCTGGAGAGCATCAGCGCCCAGCAGGGGGTAGACCTGAAAAAGGATATCGAGGTCCTGATCGGAAATGACGGGTCGGACATAAGGCTGTCGGAGGAATTCCTCGGCAGCTTTTCTTATCCCATCCGCTATGTCAGTTTCGACCATTCCGGCCTGCCCGGAACCAGGAAAAACCTGTTCGACATGGCCACGGCGGACTATGTGATGTTCTGCGACGCTGACGATATGCTTCTGACCAATCTCGCGCTGTATACGATCTTTGCCTTCCTGGACAAAGGCTGCGACGCCCTGGTCTGTGATTTCATGGAAGAGGTATTGGACAGGAAAACAGGGCGGTCCATGTTCTTCCCTCACAAGAGGGATACCACGTTTGTCCACGGGAAGATCTACCGCAGACAGTTCCTTCTGGATAACGACATCGTATGGCATCCGGATGTGAAGTGCCATGAAGACAGCTGCTACAACTGCCTCGCGTTGAAGGTGGCGAAGAAGGTGCAGTACTGCCAGACGCCATTGTATCTGTGGAAATGGCGCGAGGGTTCCATCTGCCGGAAAGACCCGCTGTATGTTCTCAAAACCTATACGCGAATGATCTATTCCAACAACTGGCTTGTGAAGGACTTCCTCGACCGCGGGATGGTGAAGGAAGCGGCTTATTACACAGCGGTTCTTATCTACGGCACGTATTACATGCTCAACAAGCCGATCTGGCTGGATCCGATGAATGCGAGATACCGGTACGAGACGGAGAGATGCTTCCGGGATTATTACAGGGAGCGTAAATCGCTGTTCCTTGCGGTTGATCCAATGACTCGAAGATATGTCATCCAGGGAACCAAGAGGCGCGTGCTGAACGAAGGTGTCCTTTTGGAACGGTTTACCTTTGAAGACTGGATCCGGCACATCGAAGAGCTGGAGTGAACAAACGATTCATCATCAATGAAAATCACCAGGGAGGGTAGTTTACATGCGCCTACAGATCCTTATTCCCCAGTACAATGAAACCGACGAGGTCATAAAGCCCCTGCTGGACAGCATCGCCCTGCAGCAGAATATCCCGTTTGATGAGATCGGCGTGATCATTTGCAATGATGGGACGGCAGTGCATTTGTCAGAGGAACTTCTCTCTTCCTACCCATTTGAGGTTCAATATCACCTTGAGCCCCATCGCGGCGTCTCGGCCACGCGCAACGCCTGTCTGGACTACGCCACAGCGGATTATGTGATGTTCTGTGACGCGGACGATCTCTTCTACAATGCCTGTGGCTTTTGGATTATCTTCCGTGAAATGGAGAGCGGGTTTGACAGCCTGCTCTCCGTTTTTATTGAAGAGACGCGGATGCCGAACCCGATGAATCCGGAGGAGAAGGTCGTTACTTATATAAACAGGGACAGAGATTCGACTTTCGTCCATGGGAAGGTTCATCGGCGGCAGTACCTTCTGGACCAGCGGATCAGGTGGAATCCTGATCTCACCATCCATGAGGACAGCTATTTCAATATTCTCTGCCAGAACCTGTCCACGAACGTGAAATACTGTACAACGCCCTTCTATCTGTGGCGCTGGCGGGATGAATCGGTCTGCCGCCATGATCCGAAATACATCCTCAAGACCTATCGGAACATGCTGGACTCCAACGACGCGCTGGTGGATGAGTTCCTGCGGCGGGGCATGCTGGACAAGGCGGCTTTCTATACAGCCTTCATGATCTTTGACGCCTATTACACCATGAACAAGCCGGAGTGGATTAACCAGGAAAATGGCGAGTATCGCCAGGCCACGGAGCTGCGATTTGCTTCCTACTATAATAAGCACCATGACCTGTGGGACAGCCTGCCGCCTGTGAACAGAATGCAAATCTCAAACGCTGTCCGCAACCGCTCTGTGAACGAGGGGATGATGATGGAGGCTGTGACCATCGACGGGTGGCTCAGGCATATTGCCACCCTGGCTTCTGATGCCCAGGGATTGGGAGAGGGGAATGCTGATGGTCAAATGTGAGCTTATCCGGGATCACTTCCAGAATGCCCGTCGTTACAATATTCCGCCAGCAGACTGCATTATCGCTGATGTGCCCTATAATCTGGGAAATTTCTTCTATGCCAGTCGTCCGGAATGGTGGAGCGGCGGGGCGGTGGAGAACGGGGCCAGCGACAAAGCAGGAAAAGCGGCTTTCAAAACGGACTACAGCTTCAACATTGCTGACTTCTTCGCCTTCGCTTCCCGCCTGCTCAAACCGGAGCCGAAGAAGGGGGAAAAGGGCGCACCCTGCATGATCGTCTTTTGCGCTTTCCAGCAGCTCGGTGTGGTGATCAGTGAAGCAGAAAAACATGGCTTCAAACACTATATTTCGCTTGTGTTTGTGAAGCCCAGCTCGCCCCAGGTTCTTAAAGCCAATATGAAGGTCGTCGGCGCGACGGAGTATGCGCTGATCCTCTATCGCGACAAGCTGCCTAAGTTCCGCAATGAGGATGAAAACGGCGTGCATCGCATGATCAAGAACTGGTTTGAATGGAAAAAGGATGGACGGGAAATCCCGCGCATCCACCCCGCACAGAAGCCGGTCAATCTGCTCAGACAGCTTATATCGATTTTCACAGACCCCGGCGACGTGGTCATCGATCCTTGTGCCGGCTCCGGTTCCACCCTCCGCGCGGCGAGGGAATTGGGGCGCAACAGCTACGGGTTTGAAATTGATCGGGACTTCTACGCGAAAGCGACAGAGCTAATGTTGTCACCAACGACCACGCCCCCTCCGTGCGAGGGAGAACAGGAGTAGAGAATGGCTACCAATCACAGCAAATACATAAATTCCACCGGGACGCATTACATCTCCAACTCTGGTAAAGACGAGAACAACGCGTATACCGGCGGCGAGGCCGGCGATCAGTCCGGCCATGAGTGGGAGTTGAAGGCCTGGTACAACCGTCCCTGGACCGTTGTCCTTCGCTTCCCTGATCAGGCCGTTGCCGAGACCATTGCCAGGCTGGGCATCGATGCGGCCCTAAACAATCTGATCGGCTATGACCAGGGGCAGAGGACAACGTATTGGAAGCAGCTTAAGGCCGCCGGATACGATCCGAGCAAGATCACCGTCGCCTGTGAAGAGGACTGCACAGCAGGCGTTTCTGCGAATGTGAAAGCAGCCGGCTTCATTCACGGCGTCAAAGCTCTTCAGGATGTGTCCATCTGTTCCAGCCGAAATATGCGCTCCGTGTTCACGAAGGCCGGCTTCATCGCTTTGACCGATTCCAAGTACCTGACCGGCACAAAGTACCTTCTCCCCGGTGATGTGCTTTTGTATGAGAACCATCACGCCGCCACGAACATCACGGTCGGATCGGCGGTGCGGAGCAGCTGGAACCCCGGCAGTGTGCCTGCCACGCCTACACAAGAGGCTGATCCTGAACCGGAGGCACCCTATATTGCCATCACGGGTTCTGTGAATGTGCGCAAGGGCCCGGACACCACCTATCCCGTCCTGGGCGTTGCAAAGAGGGGCGATCTGCTCCACTACTTCGGCTATACGTTCCCCAACGGCTGGTTCCTTGTGGAATACAATGGGCAGCTTGCCGCCGTCAGCGGAAAATACGGAAAGGCTGTGCAGTGAAACAGCTTCCTCAAGCCCTGCATGATGCAAAGCAGCAAAAGGGTGTAACGAAATGTGACGCCCCTGCCGGGGAGGTCTTCCTTGATGAGGACCTCTCCCCGGACGTCCTGCTCTCCCTCTGGCACGACTTTGCCGATATATCCATCAACGACTGGGACGAGATTGAAAAGCCTTTCATGCATTACCCGGCCGGAACATACTGCTTTGACATCTGGCATTGGTTTGACGAACGTTGGCCCGCGGTGTATATGAACTGCTGTTTCTGTGATGGCTTGTTGGACATACCTGACCGTTGTGTCCCCATTGCTAATAAGGAATACCCATCATATCAAACATTCGGACGAAGGTATCCTGCCCGTCCAAACAAGTGTCAGCCAGCCATGACTTGTATCAATGCCCTGTAGTTCTTTCGCCTGAAAATGACATGAGAAAAGCACCCTGGATTTCTCCAAGATGCTTGTAGCCGAGAACAATAAGACTCTCATTTCTTGAATAGATCGCTGTGAGTACCAGTCCTGGAAAGTGTCAGGACAAGAATATCGTCCTCCAGATAATAGATCAAAAGCCAGTCTGCTAATACATGCAGCTCTCGATGCCCCTTCCAGTCCCCTCCCAGTTCATGGTCATCATAGTCATCAATCAGTTTTTGCTGCTGATCGCCCTTTGCTATAAGACGAATCACTTCATCCAGCAGATCAATGTTGTAGCCGCGTTTCATTGCGAGCTTGTAGTCTTTCTTAAATCGGGTAGACCATTTGACCTTGTACTTATCGCTGCCGCTCATTTCTTCAATTCCTCCAGGGCATCATTAACATCAAGTGCCTTAATCTGGGGGTCTTTTGCCACCTTTTCGGCTTCGAGCATTGCCTCAACGGTTTCCTTGGTCGGCACATCAAGACGAACATCGAAGGGAAATCCCCCGACAGCAACAGACTTTTTCAAGAAAACATTAATCGCAGTTCCAAGAGACATACCAAGAGAAGAATAGATTGCTTCGCTCTGTCTCCTTAAATCCGAATCAATGCGGTGCGTATAAGATGAAGTAGCCATTGACATCCTCCTTCAAATCAGTCCTTACGCATACATCTTAAAGCATTTGTCTTGCAAAGTCAAGCATTAATTCTAAATCTCTACGATTATACTGCTTGCTCATTGCTGGATATAATAGATGTCTGCTCAGACATTTTCAGCGACTCACCCCCTGCCACCGAAGAGGATGATGATTGGTCTGGCATTGGTTTGACGAACGCTGGCCCGGCGGTGTATATGAGCTCTTGTTTCTTTGACCTGAACTCCGAAGCCGATGTTATCGGCATCGTATCAGAAACTACGTCCCGATAACACCTGCCGGGGGTCAGAGTGGTTTAATATGTGAGTGTACTTGAGAAGGTCAACAGACCCACCCACCGACATAGAACAGGAGGCCGAATCCATGAAGCATGAGATGATCCCCACCAGGAACCCCAACGTTGCCATCGACCGCAACGACCCCGAGCATGCCAGGACCGCGATTGAGCTCGATTGGCCGGAGACCTTCTCCAGAAGGGCGAAGATGGTCATCAGGTACTTTGAAGGGACGATGTTCCCCTTCTTCTACAACGACCACATTGTCCTGACAGACGAGAGCATGGAGCTGACCGCTTTCGGAGACGGAAGCCCTGAAGCCCCGTTTGGCTTCCCTCGCTACGAGGACAACAACCTCGAAGGTGTCGAGGCATGGCTGGAGGACTGCGCAGACCAGTTCGACAACGATGGCGACACCCCTGGGTGGGAGGAGACCAAGGCCGCGTTTGAAGCTGAAGAGCGAATTGCCGCTGAGAAAGCGCACATCGACAAGCTCCGCAGGCATGGCGCGAAAATCATCGTCAACGGGAAGCCGATCGAAATCGACAGCGATCTCAGGGAGAAAGCGATGGGCGAATGCCTCGCCAAGGGCTTTAAGGCTGTAGCCTACGAGCTCCGCATTCCCGAGACTGAAGACAAGCTTCTCCTCGCAATCTACGCTGACGGACATGTGGACAGCGGATCCGAGAAGAACGTGATCTGCTGCATGGCGAACCATTGGGGTGATCAGGATGCTTGAGAAGACCTACGAGCTGACCTTCCTCTACAAGGATGGCGGGATGGACAAGGGGCAGGAATTCAGCGTCCTGCCCACTGCCCTTGAAGCGTTCAGGTGCTTTGTGGAGCCCGACAGCGCTGACATCTACAGCGGCGTCACCCTGACGGAATACGATTGGACAAGCAGGCAGGATCGGATCATCGCTGCACTTGCGCTGTGAGCAAGGCCCCGGTTTCGGCTGGGGCAAAAAAATAGTAATAGAGGTGAAATTCAGAATGATGTTCCCGTCTAAAGAAACAGTCGAGCGTCTGCGACAGCAATTCCCGGCAGGCTGCCGTATTGTGCTCGACGAACTAAATGACCCCTACCGCACCATCCCGTCAGGTACACAGGGAACTGTGATCGCTGTGGATGATATCGGAACCATCCACACAGCCTTTGATAATGGCGCATCCCTTGGCATCGCCTACGGGGCGGACAGAGCGCACCGAGTGGCCACGGAGGAAGAAGCCGGGGTCACGCTCGATTACATCGGCCAGCACCAGCATAAGGATGGATTCTGCCCCAGGTGCGGCGCGCACATGCCGGGCGAGCCGATCCGATATGCGTTGAGCCGGCGAGCGAACGTGATGATTTGCAGTCGGTATTGCGGCTGTGAAGAGGCACTTGAAGACGCGGGGATGAGGGAGAAACTCCCCCTGATGCAGTGGAAAGCGCTACGTGAAACCCAGAACGGAGGCGGAGCATGGAGAGGATAAGGGTATTGCTGATCGAGCCGGGGGATAAGCCGAGGCTGGTTGAGATCAACCACACCCTGGAGGAACTCCAGAAGCTCGTCGGTGGCTATATCGCAGCTACGTATCCATGGGCGGATCCCGTTGCAGTAGTTTTTGACGACGATGGGATGGCAAAAGGCTACCCACCGAACCGCCTCCTTGTGGATGCGGAGGGCAAGCCTTATGACATTCTGAAAGGCTCTTTCTTCATCTGCGGGCTCGGCGTCGAAGATTTCGCCAGTATCAACGATGAAATGGCGGAGAAGTATTCCCAGCTGTTCTACTGGCCGGAGGTGTTCACCCGCTTCGGTGATCACCTGATTTGGTTCAAGGATAAGCCGGGCGCAAAACCACAGATGTTGTTCTGACCGCACCGCCGCCAAACTGCTCCCTGCCTTGCCCATGTTTCCACCTCTTTGTAGCGCTAAAGGGGGGACAGGGCAGGGCTGTAAGTTATCGCCGTCTACGCTGAAACCACGTCTGTAGAACACCTGTTCTGTCTCAGAACCCTTTATACTGTGTACAACAAAAGAAACACAGCGGCACTGCCGCCGAGACACAGAAAGGGGATCAGAACGATGAACGAAAAGACCATGAGGCAGATCGAGACCATTAAGAATCAGACGGTGGGTGTGGAAATCGAGATGAACAACATCACCCGCAAGGTGGCCGCAAAGCTCGCAGCCGAGTTTTTCGGCACTCACCGCTGGGAGGACACCGACTACAGAAACGGTTACCGCACCTTTTCAGCCTGGGATCAGCAGGGACGCGAGTGGAAGTTCAGCCACGATTCCTCAATTGTCGGACCTGAACCGAAGCGTTGTGAGATGATTACTCCCATCCTGCATTACGAGGATATTGACACCCTGCAGGAGCTGGTGAGGCGTCTTCGTAAGGCCGGGGCACGCAGTTCAGCGGAGGAGGGATGTGGTGTACACTGCCACGTTGGGATCGATGGACATACCCCGCAGAGCCTCCGCTGCCTTGCGAATCTCATGGCAAGTCATGAGCAAATGCTCTTTGATGCCCTCAAGATTGACGGTTACAGACAGAACCGCTACTGCAAGCCGGTGGACCCGAGATTCCTCAAGGAACTGAACGAGAAAAAGCCCAGGACAATGGCGGAATTAGCTGATATCTGGTACACATCGCAGGGGAGCAGCTACGGACGCAACCATCGGTACAATGAATCGCGGTATCATGCCCTTAATTATCATGCAGTATTTACCAAGGGCACAATTGAATGGCGGATGTACGAATTCCAGAGGCCTTCTGACGGCAAACAGAATGGCTTACATGCGGGAGTTTTGAAGACTTTTATTCAACTAAGCCTCGCACTCAGCGCCAGAGCCAAGGAAATCAAGAGTGCATCATCCCGGCCGGTTCAGACCGAAAACCCTAAATTCGCCATGAGGACTTGGTTGAATAGTTTGAGTATGGTCGGTCCTGAATTCGAAACTGCGCGCAAGTTCCTCACCCAGAACCTTGAAGGCGACGCCGCCTTCCGCTTCGGTCGCGAAGCCTACGAAGCCAGCCACCGCGCCGCCTGAAGGGCGCAGCATAGCAGCCCACCCCCGGCCACAGAGGCCAGCACATAGACCGCTTCGGCGGTCTTAGGGTGGTAGAAGGGGTAGTAAACCCTGACAATCAACAGCGAAAGGTCGTGAACAGCATGAAGAGATATTATGCCGCCTACGGGTCCAACCTGAACATTCCACAGATGCTGAGGCGGTGCCCGTCTGCCCGCATCATTGGAACAAGCGAGATCCCTGACTACCGTCTCATGTACAAGGGGAGCAAGAGCGGAGCCTACCTGACGATTGAGAAGGCCGAGGGACACAGTGTTCCTGTTGGAGTGTGGGAAGTTGACGGCGAGGATGAACTGACCCTTGACCGCTATGAAGGATATCCGTCCTTCTACTACAAGGCAGAGCTGAAGCTGCCGATCAGGGGCATCTACAGCGGAAAAATCAGAATCCGCCGCCTGTTCGTTTACATCATGCGCGAGGATCGGGAATTGGCGCTCCCGTCACCCTATTATGTTCGGGTCTGCCGTGAAGGCTATAAGGCTTTCAACTTTGACAAAACGATCCTTGACGAAGCGCTGGAATATACGATGAAGAGTGTGGCCGACGAAAGGGGTATGGCAGATGAAGGCTGATAACATTTCCCAGATCCATATCTGTCCGCTTTGCGGAGAAACCTACGCAGATCATCCCGCTATCTCCCGTACCGACAATGAAACTCCGATATGCCCTCGATGCGGAACACGACAGGCTCTTGACTCCATTGGCATCAGTACCGAAGAGCAGGAAAAAATCATAGCCATCATCTACAAGCGTCGCTGTTGAACTTCATCCCATCTTATACCATGGCAATTGAGTACAGTTATCATCCATGCAGCAGTAACTACCGGAAAATCACACCTGTTCTGCCTCGGAACCCTTTATAATACAGACACACTAAAACAAGGGAGCGGATGAGCATGAAGCGCGCAGAGTACAACGAATTCCTTTGCATCAGGAGCAGCCTGAGGAAGTTCCAGAACGGATACGGAACCATCCTGACCATCCGGACGGATGCCAGCGCGGAGCTGAAGCATAAGCTGGATGCCCTTTACACCAGCCTGGGCTTCCACCCCGCCAGCGTCCATGTGGACAGGCACTTCTTCGACGAGAAAGAAAGGGTGCACTACATTTTCGGCAGGGAGTGGGAAGACAGTGATGGCAACAAGCATCCCTGGACCGAGCTTTTCACCAGTGAGGAGCGAGCCCACTTCGCAGCGGCATTGGACTGAAGACGGTAACATAGCGCCCTGGAATGAGCCTCATGCCCTCCCTTGCGGAGGGCTGTTAACCTTTGATGCTGTTTCTATTACTGAAGAGCCGATATGTGTGAAAGGAATGAATTCATTATGTCAGAAATACCTTTAGTTGCTGATCTAATGCTGATAGATACGAATCGTTATAGGTTCAACATTCTGGAGATTGAAAATCGGCGATTTATGTATTCACCGCATTCCGGAGAACTTATCCTGGGAAAGCAGTACAAGGGTAAAGGCATATATTTGAGCCATGCAGAGGAATATTACCAGGCCGGTGCAATTAGTGGATTTGATTCCTTCATTCGTGGATGGATTGGTGTGAGCAAAAGCTACGCTTGTGGGATAATCCACTTTGTCCCGATCATTGTTCATAAAAACAGCAAGCTCTTTGATTCGGGCTTTTCTACTCTCGAAATGTTCTCAAAAAACGGAGCAAATGCGAAGACAGTAATCCGAGGGTTTGGGGACAAGTGGGAACAGCCGCTTGGGGATATTCTACAGCTTCTTCTATAGAATATCATCACGCAGTCCTGGCTACGTTATAACCACGCCTGTGAACTGACAGTTAATATTAATATACACTCAAACAATACGAAGGAGGGCTTGAACATGAAAGCCTATTTTTCCCGAAAACCGATGACCATTGGCGAGGTGAAGACCAACGCCGAATGGGCGATGGAAAAGCGTCAGGAGCCCGTTGAGGTGACCCCCATCGCGTTCGTTCCCCTTACTCCGGCGCAATACGCCGCCTTCTGCAAAGCACCCCTGAAGGACTGGGATTTCCTGGCACCCTACGCTGATCAGTCCGGCTTCACCAAAGATGGCGCCGACTGTGTGATCATCGAGTGCGAGGATCAGCCGAGCATCGCACTGGCGCTGGAAGGCTTCACCTATGGAAGATACGTAGGCTGGCTGGTTTGATGCGCTCCGCTCCCGCCCTCCTGCTGGAGGGCGTTGAACTTATACAGTTATCAGACGTCTATCAATAACTACCGCAGAAAAACACCTGTTTCGGGGCAGAATCCTTTATACTACACCTACACCAAGCGAAAGGGAGCGAACACCATGACGAGACTGGAGCGCAGGATGCAGGAAGCCCGCGAAGGCAACGAGCGCGAAGTGCTGGAAAAGTACAGCAAGGAGATCGAGGCCGAGCGGAACCGCAAAGCCCACAGCCGCAACGCATTCGTCCGGCAGTGCTGCGATCAGGCCATTTCCCGTCTGCAGGCGGAGAAGAGCCAGATCGAAGCAACAATCATTGGCTGAGCAACCCTTTACAAGTCGGGTAAGAGAGACCAACGCACCAAAGAACAGGAGGAAGCATCATGATCCAGAACGCCTTTTTTGAGAACCTTCACCGCCTCGGCAAGGAACATGCCACACAGTGCAAAGCCCACGAAGCCCTGAGGGACAGCATAATCGAAGCTCATGGCTGGGACAGCCCTGAGCTGAAAGCATGGTATACCGAAAAGAAGCGCCTGGAGGAGACCAACCCCGTCGCAGGCGGCATTGGTAAAGCCTTCCGCGCCTGGTACTGGGGCACGACCGAGGAGCTGGAAATGGACGAATTCCTCTGGGAGAGAGAGGCAGAGGATTTCATCGAGACCCTTCGTAAAGCCGGATTCCAGAGCTTCGTTTATACCAATCAATCGACCGCAGTCATGGAGAACATCCACCAATTCGTCGCCGCCAGCTGCACACTGGAAGGCCCCTGCACCATCACCAAGAAACGCGACCGCTGGGGCGAAGAGACGGAAGAACAGGTTATTGGCCTGCGGTTCCGACTGTGAGCAACGTTCAGACAAACACAGAGGAGGGCATACAGATGGGCTTTACCGAGAAAATGGAGCGGGAGTCACGGCTTCTCACCAATCTGGTAAACTGGATGGAATCCCACGGTGAAGTGCTGAGCGAACGGATCCGATCCAATCATTATGTCGGAGTCAGGATTCGCACGATCCGCTGGCACGAACGGGTGTATACAGCAGTGGAAATTGATGGTCTGATCTGCCAGCTTGAGCGTGAAGAATAGGATCACTGTTCCTCAAAAGCCCTGCTGCCACTCCATAAACGGGGCGGCTTCTCAAGTCTGTAAAACTACACCAGGATGCAGCAATAACTATGAAGTATTTTCTCCTGCCGCAGCCGTTTCAGAGCTAATATGTGTACACAATCAAGAACGGCACAGCCGGAGGAGGAAGCCCCCATGAAAAAGGAACAGGCCATCAGCATCATCAGGGAAACCGCCGAGCGTCACGGATTCGTTACCAACATTTACCAGTGGACAAGCCTTATTGAGATCCAGGAGCCCGGCAATACCCATTTCCTGAACTTCATGGTGATGGAAAACACGGCCCCGGACACCGATTGGTCCCAGCGGAAGGTCACCATGGAGCTTCACGTTCGGGCCAGCCTCGCCAGCATGGGCGGCAACCCGACGCCCGAGGATCTGTTCAAGGCTTCGGAGATTATCCGCAGGGGCGCGGAGATGGTCCAGGAGCTGGAAGGTATGAAGCTGAGCTACACGGAAGAATTCTGATTCGAACCCATCCCACCGCCTTCGGGCGGTTTTTTAGTGCCCTGACCCTTCGCGTCAACCACAGTCAATATAAGTTCAAAAGGAGAAATAGTTTATGTACGTATCCCTCGACAGCGGCGCATATCCTCCGACACGCGCCCATGCTACGGATGCCGGGCTGGATATCAAAAGCCCCAGGAAAGCCCTTGTACGCGCCCACGACAGCGCTGTAATCCGCACCGGTGTCCATGTTGAGCTGCCACTGGAGACTGCTGGCCTGCTTGTCTCCAAATCCGGTCTCATGACCAATCACGACATCACCAGTACCGGCCTGATCGACGAAGGCTATGACGGGGAGATCGTTGTGAAACTGTTCAACCACGGCGACGAGGATTATCAAATCAGAGCGGGTGACAAGATCAGCCAGTTCGTCGTGATGCCTGTCCTCTACCCCACTGTGGAGATCGTTCCTCATCTGGTCAATGGCGGGCCTCGCGGTTCTTCGGGCTTTGGCAGCACAGGGGTGTAGCTGTTCCACCGCTGCGGCGATGTTCACATATACTTTTTGGCTCTACTCCCATTTTAATGGAAACCCCATTTATCAGGTGATCCGTAGGAGTGACCGCCTAATCACCTGGTCTGGACTTTTATGCCGCGAAAGTCCCTTGATAATGGGCTTGATGCTGTTAGGCTGGCTGCCAGGCAGCCCTGGCGAAGCCATCAGGGGCGGCCCGGCTGCCAGAATAACGGCATCAAGGGGTCCCATTGTCAAGGGAACCGTGGAATAAATGTCCAGACTGGCATCCTCGCGAAATCCTGATTTCCATTAAACCGGGAGTAAAGCCTACTTTTTTTACCATCCGTTCCCAGCCCTTTTCAAGAATGAAAGTAGGGCAGGGTGTGTGATGGACGCAAAGGAGCGTGATGCCTATGGACGTAGCACAGATCATCAGTAAATTTGGAACTCCCGATCCGGGATGGTGTGTTATCGCTGCTTTGGCAGTGTTATCCCTCATTCAGATCAGTCCTGTCAAAATCAACCCCTGGGATGGCATCCTGGGATGGCTGGGCCGCAAGCTCAACGGGAAGGAGCTGACGCTTCTCCAGGGCGAGATGAAGGACCTCAAAGGAAAGGTTAACGGCATGTGGGTTTCAGTGCATCGCCACGCCATTCTTACCTTTGCCAGAGAGCTTCGCGCCGGCATTGAGCACAGCACCGACGAATGGTCCAATGTGCTCAGCCAGATCGATGAATATGAGGTTTACTGCGAAAAGAATCACATAGCCAACGGTGTGGTAAAACAGGACTCCATTTTCATCAACAGCATGTACCAGCAGCTGAGCGTTGAGCAGAAGCTGTAGTAAACCTGCATCCCTGCCATATCTTCTCTTCGATATCGTTGTGTTTGCAGAGGTGTTGGCAGCAGGGGTGTTCAACAGCGGCGATGCCGCTAATCAACCACGTCCGGCGCACGTTACGCGCCAGAAAGAGGTGTATATGCGTAATTGGACCGTATGGGTCAAGGCTGCTGCCGTTCGTGCCCTGAAGACCTTTGCCCAGACTGCCGTCGCCATGCTCCCCGCCCAGGCCATGATTACCGAGGTCGGCTGGGGAACTGTGTTCGGCACCGCCGCGCTTGCCGCGGTTGCTTCCATCCTGACCTCTCTCGCGGGCATCCCCGAGGAGGAATTAACCGACTGACCTTTCTCCACCCCAGCTGCATCTTTCGTGTAGCTGGGGGCTACTGTTCTTTAACGAGCTAAAAAAGAGAGGGCATCCAGCCAATGATAAAAAAGCTGAATGCCCGGAGGTTGCTGCGTCTCCAGAAGACGCGGTATGAAAGGAGGATCCATGAAAAAGGTTGTCACCTTTGTTTCAATCTACCATAAATTCAGTCATCTGTCCAATTATTTATATCCAGCGTAAGATAAGCGAACGTTATATTTCCTGAAAAATCGTATTTCCGGCTAAATGGACAGTCCGAAGTAGACGAAGACTCTCACTATTCCCTGCGTCAGATCGCTCTGTTCAAAAAAGCGCCCAGCCAAGTCGCGCAAGCAGCTGAACACAAGAAGGAGAGTATGTCTCTGTGAACTTTATTATAGGCTTACCCCGGCAGGCTCGGGGCTTCGGTCGAGTTAATGGACGCTGATTATTGTTTCAGTTGTGCGACTTTCCTGAAACCGGGATTGGTCAGTTAGTTGTCATCGTGGGCTTAAGGTGACAAAGAAGCATCGCCATTAGTTCTCCGCTCCGTCGTTGAATCTGTGCGCAACGGACGCTAATATGGCATGAACCATAGAGTAGACCTGTTCACTACCGTCCCTTTTCGCGCAGAGGGACAAGAATAGGGCAGGGACAGGGGAAAGGAGAGCTGCATGCGAACGAAAGCCATTGATTTGGATTTTCCGACATTGGAGGAAATAAAGGAAACGGCAGCACCTTCGACGCGCACAATCAAAAAGATTGATCCTGTTGTGCGAACAGTTCCAAAGGTGCGCGTCGCATCTTATGCACGCATTTCCACGGGCCATGACGATCAGAAAGAATCCATCGTGATCCAGCGCCAGCATTTCAATTCCATGGCAAAGCGGCAGCATGATTGGATTTACGTCGGCTGCTATTGGGACGTCATGAGTGGCACGAAAAAAGACAAGAGGCCGGGGCTGCAACGGCTTCTCAGCGATTGCCGCGCTGGAAGGGTAAACTTAATCATCACGAAGTCTATCAGCCGTCTGGCTCGCAACGTGACCGACCTTCTGGAGATGGTCAGGGAGATGACCGCCACGGGCGTGCGTATCATCTTTGACCGTGAGAACATCGATACCGGGACGATGGATTCTGAACTTCTCCTTACCATCCTGGCGACGATGGCTAACGAGGAATCAAAGAGCTTCGCAGCAAATAACCGCTGGGCAATACAGAAGCGATTCAAGGACGGAACTTATAGGAGAGGTGTTGCCCCCTACGGATTTGATCTTGTTGATGGTCATCTTGAGGTAAATGAAACCGAAGCCGAAACCGTCCGATTTATTTTCGACCGGATGCTGTGCGGGATCGGTTGCTCCACCATTGCGAAGGAACTGAATGAGAAGGGGATCCCCACGAAACGGATCGGGGAGAAGAGGAAGGATGGAGTCGTCCATACCGGAAAATGGGGTGCGGCAACCATCCGCGGCATGATTCGAAACGAGGTTTATATGGGGGATTCCAGGCTCCAGAAAACCTTCAAGGATACCTTGTTCAAAACCCATCTCAACGAGGGTCAGCTTCCCCAGTATTATTACGAGGACAATCACCCGGCAATTATCAGCCGCGAGGCCTTTGCCGGGGCAAACAGAGTTCTCGACCAGCACTTCAAAGAGTGTGGTGCTGTGAAGGATACAGCACCAACCTACACCTTCACCAAGAAGCTTGTCTGTGGGCGATGCGGAGCGCTGTTATGGAGATGCTCGGACACTCGCAAGGCCAATAAAAGGCAATACTGGCTGTGCTCGACGCACCACAAGGAGGGAGCGAAAACCTGCCCGATGAAGCGGGTCATGGAGGAGAATGTGGAGAACGCCTTTACAACCATGATGAACAAGCTGCATTTCTGTGATCTCATCGTCATAGCGTACCGTGACTTGCTGCGGAAAGGGTGGCGCGACAGGTGCGGGGATGAGCTGCGTTCTTTGGAGGCGGGTCTCGCGCAAAATTCCATCAATCAGCTCAACCTGCAGGCTCAACGCGGTGCCATGGATCAAGCCATGTTCCATACCCAGATGGATATCCTGAAAGCACAGGAAGTGGAGACGCGAGCAGAGATTGACCTGATCATGGACAGCCAGGTATCGGAAGCGGATAAACTGATGGCGCTGGTTCAGGCTTGGGGAATAAAAAAGACCTTTAAGTCCGACACCTTTGAAGCCCTGATTGACAAGGTGATAGTCCGTGACCGCGAGACATTTGAATTCCATTTCAAGTGCGGTCTGCGCCTGACAGAGACAGTGATCTACGAACTGGAAAACGTGCCAGTGTTTGCCGCCCCTGTTCCTACACCCCAAGCTCAGTTGCTGCCACCGGAGGAGGAAGAGGGTCCCCGCCGCAACGTGATCAAAATCCTGCCTGTGAGAAAGATGGCTGGGGGCCTGTGACAAAACCAGGTTCCACCCTCTCCAACAGCTGTAGAGACCCTTTAGGTACCTGGGAAGGGTGGAGGAAAGGAGCATTTCAGAATGATTCCCTACGGATACAAGATTGAGAACGGACAGGCAATTCCAGACCCTGAGACTGCCCCCAAGGTGAAAGCCTTTTTTACGAATTACCTGGAAGGCTTACCTGTCGCTCCAGCCTGTCTTGCGGCAAAGGTTGAGAGAGCGCCGCACAGCTCATGGAAGATTCTGGAGGATAAACGTTACATGGGGGATGATTTCTATCCCAGAATTATCGAGCCGGAGATCTTTAACGCGGTTCAAAAAGAGAGGGCGGTTCGCAACCACAATCCGCCGGATCAGGTACATTATGAGGTGCTCCCTGGTGTTGTTCCGACAACGTTCAAAATGAAGCATGTGAGTTTCCTTCCACAAAACGCGGCTTTGATACCACAGTTGCTGTATGACTGCATCCAGAGCTACCAGGGCGAATTGCCCCCTATGGAACCTGATGAGCGGGAACGCCTGTTATACCACATCAGCTTTGCTTTGGAAACGCTGCCCGAGGCACCGATTACCGTTGATCAGACGCCGGCTGGCTCTTCCTGATGTCTCTTTGTCCAGCTGCCCTGTGCTGTCATGAAATACCCAAGAAATGATGGATACAGGGGAGCGGACATCGTTTTTTTAGCCCTTTTCCGTCCAGTTGTCCCTGGTACTTTTGTACGACCGACCAGCCCGCTTGAGCACGCCTGTCAGTGATAGGCAGAGCAGAGAGGAGACACTATGAAAATCCGAGAAATCAAACCCACAATTTTGAAGCCTATGGAAGCCGCCGCAGCTGATCCCCAGCAGACCCTCCGGGTCGCAGCATATTGTCGTACCTCTACCGACAGAGACGAGCAGGAGACCAGCTTCGAAGCTCAGAAGACCCATTTCACATCCGTTATTGAGGCTAACCCGAATTGGAAACTGGTCGATATCTATGCAGACGAGGAATCCGGCACCCGTGTCTATAAGCGGGAGAATTTCCTTCGCATGATCAAGGATTGCGAGGATGGGAAGATTGACCTCATTTTGGCGAAGTCGATCAGCCGTTTCGCCCGTAATACCCTGGATAGCCTCCGCTTCCTGCGAAAATTGGAGTCGCTTGGTGTTGTGATAATCTTCACCAAAGAGGGTATTAACACTTCTGACAAATCCGGCGAATTGATGATCAGCGTGATGAGCGCCATTGCCCAGCAGGAATCAGCATCAATCTCGCAAAACGTCCAGCTCGGTCTCAGATACCATTTCCAGGAAGGAAAGCTGTGCGGCGGCGTCCACAATCTGCTGGGGTATGAGCGGACACCGGAGGCCAGCCTGAGAATTGTTTTCGATGAAGCGGAGACTGTGAGGCGCATCTTCCGGATGTACATCGACGGATACAGTATGCGCCACATCGCCCAGACCCTCAACAATGAACACGTGCCGGGTAAAAACGGCAAGCCCCGCAATTGGAACCCCAGCGCCATCCAGTACATTTTGACGAACGAAAAGTACATGGGGGACCTGATGCTCCAGAAATATTACACTGTTGATTTCCTGACGAAGAAGGTCAAGCCGAATAAGGGGGAATTACCTCGCTATTACGTCGAAGACAATCACCCGCCCATTGTGCCCAAAGAAGTGTTTCTCCTCGTCCAGGAAGAGATCGAGCGCCGAAAGGATAGCTCCGGTCACCGGATGGCATTGTCTGGCCGATGCACCTGCGGCTACTGTTCCGCTGGTTATCGGCGGATGGGCAGCGGGCGCTATACCTATTGGCGCTGCGGAGCAAAACTGGCACACCAGTACCAGGCGGACGCCTGTGAGGGAGAGGGTATACGGGAAGCGGAGCTTCAGGAGCTGATAGTCTCAGCCTTCAACCTTCTGCCCTTCGAACGGGACGAGCTTGTCTCCATGCGGAGGCAGATCAATGAGGAGACGCTGGTGAAGGCTGATGTCATCCTAAAAGGTCTCAAGAGCCAGATCAAGGCTTTAGAAGAAGCCGAGGTCCTTTCAGATGCAGATCGGGAAGACCTGATTGGCTTGAACACGCAGTATACGACAGTGAGCCGCAAGCGGGCGGAATTTGCATGCCGTGAACGGCAGATTCGCGACCTCCTGGAACGGATCGACTTCATCGAGGACGTGGAGCCGGAGGGCGTGACGGTAAGCTCGGCGTGTAAGGATGAGACGGAGTTTTATCGAAGGACGCGGCGGATCTATCCCTCTGGGCTTGTTACCGAGTACGCGGATGACGATGTTGTAAGGTTCATCGAGCGGATAATAATATACAAGGACAGGATCGAGGTGGAGTTCAAGGCTGGGGTCACGGTGAGTGTGGATCGTTGAGTTGCCAGTGCCATTAGCCTCTCCCAATGGTTTGAACAACGGGAAAGGCTAATGGCGTGGCGGGAAACTGACTTATTCCGTTATCGCCCATACCCTTGCCGGGAGACCGGTTGCGCCCTCGAACCTGGGCCATGCGGCGAACAGCAGCGCGCCGGCAGGAGCGACCTGATCCAGGTTTTGAAGTACCTCAATTTGAAGCTTTCCCCTTTCCAGCACATACCTCTCACAGGCGAGATCACCAGCCTTGGCCGCTTCGGCAGAGGCATCCGTGTCCAGGGCTTCATGACCGTTGGCGGCGGCATTTCTCGTCTCATAAATGTAGCGAAGGGCATCCAGACTCCAGCCGGGGAAGTTCTCGCTGCCGTCGGCGGCAATGCCTGACAGCGCGTTCATATCCGGCCAGTGCTTTGACCAGTCGGTGCGCAGCGCCACAAACGCGCCGTCGGGAATGGGACCATATTTTGCCTCCCAGTCTTGTATATCGGCTGGGGTGACGGCGTAGTGAACATCCTGCGCGACCTTCCCTGTAATATCGATCACACAGAGGGGATAGACCATATGATCAAGCCCGTAAACCTCAGACAGTGGTGCGCCCTTGATGAAATGGCCTGGAAAATCGATATGTGTGCCAAACTGGCCGGGGAACTTAAAGGTCTGGATCAGGCACTCCAGCATGGGATTGCCCCAGTCAAAGACCGTCCTGGAGAGGTCGACGGAGCCTTCGGGAATCCCTGCCCAGTATGGGCTATTATTGTTCAGCGAGTGTGAAAGCTCCACCCAGCGATATTGTCTCAGGTTCTTCAAGGTCTCCCAGAGCTTGTACATTGTGAGCGCCTCCTTTTTGTTTTCCTACATTAGTGGCAGATAGGTCGTTAATCACAGTATAGCATATATCGTGCCGGATGGGAAGCACAAAGAGCTGATTGCTGGTTATCAGATCAGAGATAAAAGATTGATAACAGTGCCCCAGAGCCGTGGCTATTTCTGCCATTCAGAGTTATACTGTACACAACGAAAAGCAAAGGAGCACACCACCATGAAGAATAACGTCTACCGCCTGCCCGAAACTACCACCCCCGAGGAGCTCGGCTGCAACTGGTCTACGGTCCTCAACTTCGGAGATAAGATTCTCCTCGCTGGGTACTGCTTTATGGGGCAGGGCCAAAACAGCTACTTCGGAGCTATTTACAGCTTTTCCGGAGAGGACAAAACCTGCGAGGGACAGATCAAGCTGGAAAAGATCAGCACTGAGATGTACGCGGACAACGGCAACGCCATTGCCTGGTGCATCCAGAATTGCCTTTGACAGCCCAAATAAGCGAAGGAAGAGTGGAACATGATCATAAAGAATACACCGGAAAACAGCACATTCACCCGCAAGGCGAGAGAGGCAATCAACCAGGAAACAGGATTGCGGGCCATGATGGATAGGGAATGGAACTGTGGACGGGACATCCGCATTGAAGTCGGGACTGTCAATGCTCCGTTCATTGTTATCACCAACCTGACCGCGGAGGATAGTTTTGATCTTCACGCACGAATGACGAAAACTGAACTGGACATCATCGAAATAGAGGAGATGAAGTACCGCATGGAGAGCTTGGATAGGATCACCAGCCGCCTATACCATTTGGTGAAGGAGTATGGGCCGACTTAAATACTGAAAATAACGCCGTCCAGGAGAGGTTGATGCCCTTTCTGGACGGCGCCTTTTTCTTGCGCACTATTTCTGAATATGTTATAATATAGTTGCGGATTTAACACATCCGGCATTGTGAGGAGAAGGAGGTATCCAAATGAGTTTCTTTGAAAAAGACATCAAAAAGCTGGGCTTTGGCCTAATGCGGTTGCCCCAGAAGGACGGCGCAATCGACATCGAGCAGGTAAAGCAGATGGTAGATGCTTTTATGGCCGCTGGCTTCACTTATTTCGATACAGCATGGGCCTATCCCGGCTCTGAGGATGCCATTCGGCAAGCCCTGGTCGAACGTTATCCGCGGGAGAGTTTCCAGCTCGCCACAAAAAACGCTGCCTGGATCGCTTGCAAAACGCGCGAGGATGCCATCAGGCAGTTTGACGACTCTCTGCGGCAGGCAGGAGTGGATTATTTCGACAACTATCTGCTGCACAACCTGGGCGAGATGCGCACACACTTCTTCGATGACTTCGATATGTGGACGTTTGTGAAGGAGAAGAAGGCTGAGGGCAAGATCAAGCATATAGGGTTCTCCTTCCACTCTACGCCGGAAGAGTTGGAGCCCATTCTGAAAGCCCATCCCGAAGCGGAGTTTGTCCAACTCCAAATCAACTATGCAGACTGGGAGAATCCAGCCATACAGTCCCGCGCAGTCTATGAAATGGCCCGGAAGTACAACAAACCCGTGGTCATCATGGAGCCGCTGAAGGGCGGCATGCTTGCCAATCCTCCAGAGGCCGTGAAGAATATTCTTCTGGAGGCAGAACCCGATCGATCTGTTGCATCCTGGGGCATCCGCTTTGCCGCCAGCCTTGAGGGTGTCCTGGTAGTGCTGTCCGGCATGAGTGCGCTGGCGCAGATGCAGGATAACATATCGTACATGAGTGAGTTCGATACCCTCACAACAGACCAGATGGAAACGGTGAGTAGAGCTCGTGCAGAACTAGCCAAAATTCCCCTCATCCCGTGTACGACTTGCAACTACTGTGCCAAGGTTTGTCCGATGGAGATCGGGATTTCTGGAACATTCACAGCGAAGAACATTTATACGCTGTACGGCGACCTCAATGCGGCAAAGCATCAGGAGGGCTGGTTGGTCGGCGGTCACGGAAGAAAGCAGGCTATAAACTGCGTAAAGTGCGGCGCATGCGAAGAGGCGTGTCCCCAGCATATCCAGATCAGGGATGAACTGGAGAAAGCCGCAGAGTTGTTTGGACAGTAGTAGCGCGTATCCCCCTGCCTCACGAGAGGCGGGGGAGCCTTTTTGTTTTCACGCCCTTGTGATAGACGGTAGACCTTTCTTGTGATAGAATAGCGGTATTATCGGTTCGGAGGAGGCGCTTGGTATGGAACAAAAGCCCTTGAACCGCCTCCGGTGCGTGGTAGAGCGCATCACCTACCAATCTGAAGGCTACTCCGTCCTAAAGTGTGCTGCGAAGGGTTATACCGATTTGGTACGTGAATACGTGGAAAATGGGCTAAAGACAAGAAAAGCGGGGGGAGAAATCGAAAATGACTGAGCCGAGAAAACCAACGCTGATGCAATTGCAGTTCAGTTTGCCAATTAAAATAGTTATCAGCTCCGCGATCATGTTTATACTGCTCGTGTTCGTGTATGCTCTTAATGTGCCGAATCCGAACATGATCCTGATTGCGGGGCTTGTCCTCAGCTCCGCCTTGTTCGGCTTTGGAGGCGGAGGTGTTGCCGCTCTGATTATGCTCGGTTATACATTGTACTTCTTTTCTACTGATCATTCATTCACGCAGTTTACCCCAGACAACATGATGAAAGTGATGGTTTCACTGATTGGGATTGCGGCGGATATGCTTCTCGTCTGCTTTTTGAAGCGAGCAGAAGTGCAGGCGTTCACAAGAGTTGATACGCTCACCGAGGAACTTAATGAAGAAAATGAAAAACTCCAATACATGTCAGTAACGGATGCTCTAACTGGCGTCAGGAATAGAATGGCACTGCGACAGGATTATGATTCTTTCCAGGGCCATGAGGTTGTTGTAATGATGGCCGACTTGGACGATTTCAAGGCGGTCAATGATACTGGCGGACATGACGAGGGTGACCGAATTCTGAAGGAGACGGGGAGATTGCTGGGTGAAACCTTTGGAACCTCCCACTGTTACCGCTATGGTGGAGACGAATTCCTTGTTATTGTACCGGACATGTCACTTGACGAGTTCCAAGGCAAACTCAATACGATGCTTGCCAACAGGCCCTTGTCGAGTAATGGTGCTCAGACAGGCCTTTCCGTTGGGTACGTCCATGCCGTATTGCACGACTCCAATTCCCTCCGGACGTTGATTTCCGTTGCAGATGAGAAATTGTACGTTGAGAAGCGCGGTAAGAAGGTAGGACGCACAAGGGAATTCTCCTTTGAAGGAATGAGAGCCTTCCTGGAGGAGATGACCGGGCAATATGATGTGGCGCGGGTGGTTGATCCGATAGAATGCAAAATTTTGGATCTCAAAGCTGACGGGACTGTTGGCCTGACCGATACATGCTATGGCATCTGGAAAGCTGACCATAGGTGTAAAAACTGTTCAAGCGCATCGGCATGCCGCATGGGGTGTCATCACATGAAGGCGGAGCGCTTGGAAGGGCAGGATTATTATGTCCAGTCGAATCCTGTCAGCATCAGATTGAAAGACGGTAGCACCTACAACGCCGTCGTAGAATTGATCGACAAACGGGCGGAAGAGCCAAAACTGACGATCGTAGGCTAAGCGTTCTCCCTATGACGCTTGGATGCTGAAGTGATGGGGATGTAAACAGAATCACACCGGACAGGAAATGATACTGACAATTCCTGAGAGGTAGAAAGTATGGGGGTAGTAATCAGTTTAGCCTTTATTGCCTTGGTGTTCTTTTTCCTTCTGTACCAACGGTTAAAGCGCACGCCAGGCAGCAGCCGTGGGCATCAAATAGCAGTCAAATGTGCGGCAACGTCAATGGCTGCCCTGGTAGCGCTGCTGGGTTGTCTCCGGATCGGAGCACCCGCGCATTGGCTTCTCTTTGCGGGCCTGATCATCTGTACAATTGCGGACGGGGTGATCTGCGTCTACTTCCTCCCCGGTGGGGCGATCTTCGTTCTCGGTCATATCATGTACATGATCTCATTTTGGATGATGCATAGGCCGGATTGGAGATGTTTATTATTGCTTCTCTGTCTCATGGGAGTGATAACAATAGGAATTCACCATCTAAGGGTGTCGAAGAACCGTGGCCTAATCTATGCCTATGCCGCCGTCCTTAGCCTGATGGTTTCCCTGGCGGCATTTCAAACGCCACTAATCCTTGCAGGGGCGTTGCTGTTTGCGTTTTCTGATGGGTTGTTGGGATATCTGGCGGTGAAAGGTGACAAAACTCATCTGGACTATATCAGCCTGGGAGCATATTATCTGGGACAGTTTCTGCTGGCATTAGGGACGCATTTTTATTGAACCAATGACCCGCGATGCAAAGGACACCACGATGCAGGAGGAATGAAAGCAAATGAGCACATATTATACCCAGGTACGCCGTCGCGTCCCAATCGTCTCCATGGTTATCCTGGCCCTGAATATCCTGGGATTTGCCTACGAGCTGGTTGTGGGGGAGAATGCCGCCATCTATCGCTTCGCAATGTACCAAGGCGCGCTCCAGGATGGAGAGTGGTATAGACTGATCACAAGCGCCTTTCTTCATTTCGGGCTGATGCATCTGGGGAGCAACATGATCTGTTTGACCATGTTTGGTTTCGATTTGGAGACAAGGACATCGTGGTGGAGATATGCCCTTATTTACCTGGTAAGTATAATTGGTTCCGGGCTACTAATCAACTTCACCGGCGGGCGGGGGATCCACGCTGGGGCAAGCGGCGCAATCTGGGGCTTGATGACCGCCACTGTCGTTTATAACCTGAGGAATGGCCTGAATCCAGCCTACGCACTGAGAGGAATCGTTATAAATCTTGTATATAGCTTTTCGGCCGGAGTCAGCTGGCAGGGACATATCGGCGGGGGAGTAGCTGGGCTTCTGGCCGCGCTTGTGGTCAGCGACGAGACGAGGTTGTAAAGCGCCCCTTGCTAAATGAATGCCCCTGTGGTAAAATGAAACTGGACGAGGAGGTGACGCTCATGGCGATGCCGGAGACCATCATTCAACGCTGGAATGAGATGACTGACGATGAGCGTGAACAGACGACCACTTTTATTGATTTTCTCCTTTTGAGAAGGAAACAGAAGCAAAAGACGCACTTTGAATTCGGCGCATTGGAGGGCGGGCTTGTCTATATCGCTGATGACTTTGACAAAACTCCGGACGAGTTTGAGGAGTATATGTGATGGTGCTAATTGATACCCACGCGCTTATCTGGGCGTTGTATGAGCCCGCACATCTGACAGACGCAGCCCGGGGCGCAATAGCAGATAATGACTGTGCTGTCAGCATTGCCTCTCTGTGGGAAATGTCAATCAAGGTGGCAAAGGAACAGCTTGTCTTGAAAGATACGATCATCGGAATAGCAAATCGCTGTGTTCAGATGGGCGTGGACATTCTACCGATCTCGCCGCATGATTGCCAGAGGATACAAGCGCTGCCCTTCATTCACAAAGATCCCTTCGACCGTATCATTATGGCGCAAGCTATAGAGAGGGGCATACCCCTGATCACAAAGGACGAGAATATTTGGAAGTACGAGGGAGTCAGAAAAATCTGGTAGCTTTGCCTCTCCACCTGATAGGGAAATAGTCAAACAGAAAGGAGACTGCCACAATGTCAGCACTTGTAGCTTATTTTTCGGCCAGCGGTGTGACCGAGAAGGTTGCTGAGCGGCTCGCCGCAGCAATCAACGCCCCTGTTTATGAGATCAAGCCTGCCGTTCCTTACACTCCCGCCGATCTTGATTGGACAAAGAAAACCTCGCGCAGCTCCATCGAAATGAATGATAAGGCTTCACGACCCGCCCTAGCCGATAAGACTGCGCCCGTTGCTGATGCCGATGTTATCTACATTGGCTATCCGGTATGGTGGGTACAGGGAGCCCTCGATCATTGATAGCTTTGTCGAAGCGTATGATTTCAAGGGAAAGTCGATAGCTCTATTTGCGACCTCCGGCTCCTCTGACATAGGGAGGGAAGCGGGTACCCGGATCGAAGCCCTGACCGGTGCGAAGGTAATCAAGGCGAAGAGGTTTGCCTCTGGTGTAAGCGCTGAGGCTCTGAAAGCCTGGGTGGAGGAATAATCTGATAGGCCCATCTCGTGGAGGGGAATACAGCCCCCCCTGGCGAGATGGGTCTTTTTTACATGCTAGTACATTGATAATTCTCCCCATAAACCCTTGCTATTTCCCGTCCTTTATGGATATATAGACATACCGCGAGGCTACCCTGCCTCTCAGCGGAATATTAGCCTAAAAGGGCGAAAAGTAGGAGGATTACCCCATGAGTAAATTCGTTTTCTATCAGACCATCAGCAGCGAAGGCAACCGCACCAACCACGGAATGCTTCTGGAAGGCAGAGCTATCCAGGAGGCGCTGGAACGGATCTACACCCGGCATGAAGAAGCAATGTCAGTGGCTGTTTTAGGGACAGCCGAGTGCGACAGGCTCATCCCGGTGGTGGTGGAGAGGAGCAGCAATAAGCCTTCAGATACGGATTCCCCCGAATCTGCGGCCATGGCCATTGAGTTGGACTACCCCGCCAACCTTTCAGAGAAGGCTATGGCCACTCTTAAAGCGCTTGAAGGCGCGGAAGCCCTCTACTACTACATGGAGCATTTCGTCATTACGGACGAGGGACTGGATCTCGACCATCCCCGCTGGGAGGGTGATACCTTGGAGGCCATGGAGAAGTGGCTGGAGGAACAGAAGTAAACTGCCCGCTAAACCTTGGAGCGTCACTCCGGTGGCGCTCTTGTTTTCATTGGTGGCTTATGGGGGGTTTATTGAGGAGTATGGGGGACGGGGACGAGTAGGACAAGCGGGCACAAAAAGACCCCGGCAAGTGTGGTCATCATTCACACCAGCCGGGGCCAGTTGCCCGGATACTGCCGAGCGTCAGAAAGAGGGAGTAATTATGCAGCTTCCTCCAATGCCAGCGCAGCCGCGATGCTCTCCGCCGCCAGCCTGCCGGAGGTAACCGCCCATCCGTTGTTTGCGCCAGAGGGAGAATCATCACCCATCACGCCGCCGACAACCTCGCCTGCCGCGTACAGACCCGGGATGACGCCGCCTTCCGTATTCACAACCTCCAGCGCCTCGTCGATCACCAGACCACCCATCGTGGTGGCGAAGCGGGGCTTCTGCTCTACGATATAGTAGGGGCCTTCGCCGATCTTCACCGTCAGGTACTCAGCGCCGCGGCCAAACTCGGCATCCTCGCCGGCTTCGACATAGCTGTTGTAGGTCTCTACGGTCGCCTCGAGCGCCGCCGCGTCAACGCCGGCCGCCTCAGCCGCTTCAGCGATGGTATCGCCATGGCCGAACACAGGTGTCGTCGCGCCGTTGGCTTCCAGATACGCGCTCACATCATAGCCCAAGGCATCCTTCCACACGTCGAAGGTCGCCTGATCCATCACCAGATAGAGCTCCTGGCCGGTTTGCTGGAGCTCGGTCTCCAGGATCGTCCGGTTGCTGGCCTTCTCATTGACCACGCGCTTGCCTTCCTTATTCACCAGGATAGCGCTTAGCTTCCACGCAGGAATATTGCCATTGATGGTGGACTTGGCGATGCCCTCGGACACCTCGATGCCGTTGGGATAGCGCTTTCCGTACTCCAGCAGGCGAGTGTCCGCGCCAATTGCGGTCGCCATCAGCAGACCGTCGCCAGTGGAGGACACAGGACCATAGTACAGGGCGTTCTTCATATCGCCTTCCAGCAGATCCTTGTTGTAGCCATAGCCGCCTGTGGCCAACAGCACGGCATCCGCCTTGACGGTGTACACAGTCTCACCGTCATCGGCGATGACACCCGTCACCGCGCCGTTTTCGCTGATCAGCTCGGTAGCGCGGGTGTTCAGCAGCACTTTCGTGCCATTCTCCGCGATGATGTTGCGCATGTTCTCCGCCGCGCCAGCGCCGCTGCCGGTGTATGCCAGCTCGCGGTCGTGGGAGTACTCCGCCAACTTGTGGAGGCCACCTTCCAGATTGTAGGTGACGCCGATGCTCTCCAGCCAGTCGCTGGTCTCGCCCACGTTAGCTGCGTAAAGGGTAATCAGCTCGGGCACGTTCAAGTTGGCGCCGTTGGCCATGAAGTCCTCGACCATGCTCTCCACGCTGTCATCCGTCACGCCCAGATCTTTCTGCATCTGGGAGCCGGAAACCACCTGGTTGCCACCGCTGATGGAGATCGCGCCGCCCATGAAGGACATCTTCTCCAGAAGGACTACATCCAGGCCGAGTTCACGGGCACGGATAGCTGCCACCATACCGGCTCCACCGCCGCCGACGATCACGAGATCCGTCTCAATGGTTTCTTCCTTCGTGGGAACCTTCTCAGCGATTGCGACGGCCTTCAACGCCTCCACATCGCCACCGGCTTGCTCGATGCAGTCAGCCACGGCGGCCAGGATCGCCTCGGAGGTGAGGGTCGCGCCCGCAACGGAATCCACGCCGAGAGACTGGGATTCGACGATCTCGGCAGGCAGGCTGTCCACAGCAATGGTGCCAATGCCGTCCGTCTCTTCGTGGGAAACAACCTCGATCTTTTCTATCGCGTCTCCGGCAATGGTGACCTCAACGGTCACGGGGGCGTTGCGTCCATCCGCGGTGCCCGTGTAGGTGCCATCGGTCATTGCGAATGCTGACATTGAGCAGAACAGCATCGCCAGGGCCAAAGCGAAAACCAGTATCTTCTTCATGGTTCCTCCCGTCCTTTCATTAATTGCGCCACGCGCATATTGCCACTTCTATTATACACCATGTCGTTATCCTCTACCAATACTTTTTTATGCGGAATTGATAGCCAATATCTATGAATTGTGGTATAATGATACAGGAAGGTGAGAAGATGAAGTTGAACCAGTTGATTTACTTCTGCCGTCTTGCAGAAACGGAACATTACGGGCAGGCCGCAAAAGCATTATTTATCTCCCAGCCATCCCTGAGTAAGGCGATGGCCTTATTGGAAAATGAGCTGGGAGTCTCCCTATTTGAGCGACGCGGACGGAATGTCATTCTTACAAAGGCAGGCCAAACCTTCTATCAGCACATTAAACCTGCCATTGATCAGATCGATTCGGCAAAAGAGATTATGCGGCAGTATTCCAGCGTTTACCGCCTGCCTGTCATCGGCTGTGTCTCTCCCGCCGTTACATCTGTTTTGGCACCTATGCTGGATGCCTACCGGATGGAGGGGAACAGCTATCCCCAGGTTGTGTTGAAGGTGGATACCTCCGAAGCGCTCGTGGAGGCACTACAGCATGGCGACTGCGATTTTGCTTTCAGTACGCGAATACCTAGTGTCTCCGATGTCACCTTTTTCAGCGTCGCCACATCCCCCTTTGTCGTGGTATTACGCGATGATGATCCCCTTGCCGCCTATGAAAGTATTAGCCCTTTGCAGCTCAAAGGTCGGCCTATGGCTTTCTCAAACGCTCCGGCCTATAATGCCATACTGAAGAGAATCTTCGATCGATATGATGTCCAGCCAGATGTTCACAGCTACGCAAATGATGACACCGCCATGTTTGGAATGGTACGCGCTGGGGCTGCCATATTCATCACCAGTGACTATCCACAGATCTACAGTAACGGTCTCGCCATTCGTCGCCTTGATCAGGATGTTTGTCAAAGGGAGATATGTCTCGCTTATAATGAGAGAAGCCTACTCCATCCCGTCGCTGCTTCGATGATTGAATTCATCAGAAAGCATAGTGAAAAATAATCTGCCCCCGGCCTGCGTGAACGATTGCAAGTCGCCCACACCAACTGATGACATAATGAAATGGTATAGTAAAATATGTGGTTATCACACCGCGCAACAAAACCTTCCGGAGGATCTTTTTTCGAAGCGAATATCCTGGCTGGGAGGGCGATACTTTGGAAGCAATGGAGAAATGGCTGGAGGAGCAGGCTGATCTGAGGTAGGCCATCGAACACTACCGCCTCGCTATTCCCGTGAAAGGAGAATATCGAGGCGGCTTATTTATCAATCCTTTATCGCCCCCATCATATCCACCATTGACAGACTAAACTTCGCGGTTTTTGTACCTGTCTCGATAAGATCCAGGCGATATTCCCTTTACTTTCTTAAAGATCTTCCCGAAGTAGCTCTGATTGGGGAAGTGAACGTAATGGGCGATTTCCGGCAGAGAAAGGTCAGAAAACAACAACAAATCGGCGGCGCGATTCACGCGCTCCTGATTGACATAATCCTGAAAGCACATGCCGGTCTCCCGTTTGAACAGCTTCGACAGATAGAACGGGCTGAGTTTTACAACCGCAGCAACCTCATCCAGCGATAGCTTTTCGCGGCAATGATTGCGTATATAGTTTTTGCACCGTTCCACATGGTTGAAGGTGTGGGAGTGGTGGAGCTTCTCGTCCACACGTCCGGCAAGTTCTTCTATCGCACGGTTTCGGTAGTGAAGGAGATGCGCGGCATCCTGGGCTGTGTCGCATTTCTGGATGTAGTAGCCGCTGATGCGATAGGCGGATCGCGGCGACACACCACCGACAATGGCGGCTCGGGAGCAAAGCGTGATACCAACAATAGCCAGGTTGTGCCAATGCCCCAGATTGTCTGAGGACAAGCGTCCCGTATCCCGGTCCATGCCTTCGGCCAAGCGAACGGCGTCTTCAGCGCGTCCTTCTCGCACGGCCTGAAGGAGCAGCTGTTCCTCTTCATAGCTGTGACGCCAGGCGTCACTGTCGTCTTCCGCCTCCTCCTTCATCATGAACTGCGCCTGTTCCTGCTGATAATTCCTGTCCGCTTCGTTAATCAGGCGGTTGAGCTGCAGCAGTTCTTCGTTTTCAAGAGTTGCGTTTTCAAGCGCGGAGTTGACCAGCAGGACCATATTGCGCATCTCGGAGAGTGTGAACGTGGGCATGGCGGGCGGGTCGTTCGCTTCGATGCCGTGGACGCGCAGCATCTGCCTGCGCTTGACAGGTCCCAGACGCTCATGACACATCGGCCCCATATACATCAGGCCGCCTTCAGCGCGCAGGCAGGCATAGTAGCAGTCATAGCTGCCCTTTAGGAGAAAAGGCGTATTCTGTCCCTCGATACCATCTCGCAAAGTACGGCGAAGGTAATCCGACTGCATCAGCGGACTGCGCGCAGTATTATCAAAGAAGGCTGCACGTGTGCCGTCCTGTTTTTCAAAGACCAGATCCACCTTTAACACGCTGCACAGAATACGAATGTGATTCTCACGCATAAAACCATCTCCCCTGCGTCCATTCTATCATATACACACCAAAAAAGAAACAAAAAGATTATTATCGAGATATACAAATATTCTGAGGGATGGTATGATGATTCCAGAAAAAGGAATCGGGGAGGCGAGCGCATGGGCAGAAAGCCAGTAATGGACATCAAAATCGAAGCCAACGGTCCCGCAGTACACATGGTCGGCAAAAACGCCGAGGTACTCATGATCCCATTCAGGGGAAGTGTAAAGAGCGACATCTTCAACGGCGTTGTTGAGCCCTGCGGCGTGGATACCCAGGTGGTCAACGCCGCCCACGTGCGGCACATGTCAGCGCGATACATGCTTACCGGCAGGGATGCGGACGGCAACGACTGCCACATCTACGTGGAAAACAACGGCTGGTTCGACGATCTTCACAAGTCAATGCCTTTCCGCACCGTACCGACCTTCTACACCGACAGCCCGAGATTGGCGGGCTACCTTCACCGCAACCAATTCATCGGCGAGGGCGTGGACGAGGCGGACGGATTGCACATTTATTTCTACGAAATACCCGGCAAGGAGGTCTGAGCATGGCGTCTGATCGTTTCTTTGGCATCGGAGAACCGTTAATCCAGCGACAGCGGGACCAGGGAATTGACGCCGCCGCTTGTCTGGATCTGATAACAGCCCTGGGCTGCAACGCCTATCGGAGTTGGATGCATGTGACGGAGGTCCTGCGCGACCCCGAGACGCCCGACCCGGAGGCCGTGGCGATGCACGCCCGGCTGCTGGACCGAGCGAAGGCGCTGGACATCGAGGTCACCGGCATGAGCCACGAGTGGTTCCTGCCGGAGGGATGCAAACAGAGGCTGGGCCACGCCATGCCGCCCCGGGATCTGACCGAGGGCAGCCTGTATATGAAAGCCCTTCACATGCTGGAGACCTCCTGGCGCACGATGGCCGAGACCTTCCCCCAGGTGGCCATCTGGGAGGTGGGGAACGAGTGGAACCTGAACGCTTTCCTGCACCCAGATGGGTTTTTGGATTCGGACATGTCTCGTCCCTTCACGGCGGAAGAAAAGATGGACGTCGCCGTGGACATGATGTACTTCGCGGCACGGGGCATTCGAGCGGGCAATCCACGGGCAAAAGTGGCCTCCTTCTCCCCGGCGCTGTCCACCCCCGGACTGGGCGGAGACATGCCGGACTTCCTTCCTGTGATGTACGGCGTGGCATGGACGCTGGACAAGGTCTACCGACGCATCAGGTCCGGAGACTTCTGGTCGACGAATACCGACGACTACTTCGACTACGTGGCCTGGCACCCCTACGTGTTTACCAACAAGCCTGTAAAGGATTCCGACCTGTTCATGGATGTGGACGAGCCGGACCAGCTGTGGAAGAGCTACAACGACGCGGCCTATAAGGTGATGTGCAAGTATGGAGACGGGCAGAAGCAGGTATTATTGACGGAATCCGGCTTCACGGACTGCGGCAACCCGGAATGGGAGGCGCGCTACGCGGACTACAACCGCAGGATGCTGGAGATCGCGCGAGAACTGCCCTACGTGCGGACGCTACACAACTTCCGCCTGCTCAACGAAAACGCCATGCTCAAACGGGCGGGCATCGAGGACAACCAGATCGGCGGACTGACGGAGGTCTACTTCGGCGTATTCACCGACCCGGAGGACGGCTGCCAGCCCCGGGCGAGGGCGAAGGCGATCCAGGCAATGACCGGCAGCACAGCGGATTTGACGGCAATTGGCATAAGAATTGCGAAGAAGGAGGGTTAATCATGGGAGAACATCTGGTCAGGACCACAAGCGGCACGGTCCGGGGGTACGAACGAGACGGGCGGATCGACTATCTGGGCATCCCCTACGCTCAGCCGCCGGTGGGGCCGCTGCGCTTTAAGCGCTCCGTGCCTGTGACGCCCTGGGAGGGCGTCTATGACGCGAAAGCATACGGCAACGCGCCTGTGCAATACAACAACGGCGTCGTAATGGGCGACGAGGATTGCCTGACGCTTAACGTACAGCGGCCCCTTGAGGGCGACAAGCTGCCAGTATTCGTCTGGATTTACGGCGGCGGCTATAACACCGGTTATTCCCACGACGAGATGTACACCGGCGAATCCTTTGTGCGGGACGGCGTACTGTTCTTCTCATTCAACTACCGCACCAACATCTTGGGCTTCTACGACTTTACCACCTATCCCAGCTGTGAGGATTTTGATTCCAACTGCGGCCTTTCCGATCAGATCCTGGCGCTCAACTGGATACGTGAAAACGTGGAGGCCTTCGGCGGCGACCCTGAGCGCATCACCATTGCGGGTGAATCCGCGGGCGGCGCGTCGGTGACCAATATGCTGGCCTGCCCGGGGGTGAAGGGCTGCTTTACCCAGGCCATCGCGGAGAGCGGGCTGCCCAACTGCGTGATGACCCACCAGACGGCACGGGAGAACATCGACCTGTTCCTGGAGGGCATGCACTGGACGGAGAAGGACCTGCCCCTGTTGCGCACCATGGACCCGCACCTGTTCCTGCTGGGGCACGAATATGTGAACGCGAAACATCAGTACAAGAATCCCGGCATGTTCCTTCCCGGCCCGGTGCAGGACGACCTGCTGCCCGTGCGGCCCATCGACGCCATTCGCGCCGGCTCAGCCGAGGGCATTCGCCTCATCATCGGCACCAACATGCACGAGGGCACCATGTTCGTCCACCCGGAGAATACCGGCTTCCCCAACAGCTGGACCATGATTGCTCGGATGATGGAGAACAATGGCCATGCGGACGGCCTGCCGCAGATCATCGGCTTCTATCATGAGGACGGCAGGGACTACTTCAGGCTGTTCAAGGACAGCGCGGTGTCAATGGCCTCCTCCCTGCCACCGCTGACTGGCGACGTCCGGCAGATCGGCGGGGATGCCTTCATCCGCTTTGCCACGGATTACGCCTTTGAGATGCCCGCCGTAAAAGTCGCCCTTGGACAGCTCCAGCACAGCGGGGACGTTTGGATGTACCGCTATGAGCTCGTCACCAAGTCGGGCATGGAAACCGGGTGGAAAGCCAGTCATGCCTTTGAGCTTCCGGCCGTGTTTGAGAAGCCCAATCACCCGTTCAGCAAATTCGAGTTCGACGGCGAGGAACCTGCCCTGTTCGAGAAGATGTGCCGGGATATTCACGGCGACTGGGTACGGTTCGTCAAGACAGGAGAGCCGAATCCGGAATGGGGACGCTTTGAGGGCGCTGATTCCCCGGTACGCATCTATGATCGTGAGACGCGCACCGAGCGGTTGGATCGTCGGCACCTGATGGAGGTCTGGGGTGACATGCGGTTTTATGAAGGTTAGAACATAATAAGATCAAAACAGACAATATATTGATATACGGTACCCGACATCCGTGCTATGATAGTTTCAACGAAATAAGAAACGGGAGGTCATCAACATGTTATCCTTTGCGACCAAGCACAACGATCCCAACGCGAAGCTGGGCTGGCCGGAGCGCATCGGCTACGGCGCGGGCGCCTGTGGCTTCAACATGATCAACGGCATCATCGGCTCCTTCATGACGGTGTACTTCACCAACGTCGCCCTGCTGGACGCCGGCATCATTGCCACGCTGATCGCCATCTCCAAGCTGTTCGACGGCGTGTCCGACTTGATCGTCGGCAACATCGTCGACCGTACTGAGAGCAGCTTCGGCAAGGCCCGCATTTGGCTCCTGCGCATGGTGATCCCCTTCGCCATCGCCACGGTTCTGCTGTTCTGGGTGCCGTCCGGCTTCCCCTCCGCAGTCAAGTACGTGTATGTGTTCTTGATGTATAACATCGTCAATACCGTGTGCCTGACCTTTGTGCAGGTTCCCTTCTACTCGATGATCTCCTTGATGAGCGCGGACGGCGAGGAACGCGGGCTGCTGGGCAATATCCAGCAGATCTTCCAGACCCTGGGCAACGTGCTGATCAACACCTTCTTTGTCACGCTGCTGGCCCGGTTCTCCTCCTCCATCGAGACCGAAAACACCCAGGCGGGCTACACCGGCGCTATCATCTGTGTGGTCGTTCTGATGGTCATCCTGATCCTCATCACCGTGTTCTCCACCAAGGAGCGCGTGCACGTGAAGGTCGAGGGCGGCAAGGCCAAGGGCGACGAGGTGAAGCCCATGGTGGCCGTGAAGTCCCTGCTCTCCAACAAGTACTGGGTCATCATGTTCTTTGCCATGCTGGTCATCTTCTTTGCCATCATCTTCTACGCCATCGGCGGTGTCTACTACTCCCTGTACATCTTCAAGGATATGGGCCAGTACAGCTGGATGGCCAACTCCATCTCCATCGCCCAGTTCGCCATCATGTTCGTGACCCCCTTCCTGATGGCCAAGTTCGGCAAGCGCTGGATGTACGCCGCCGGCATGGGCCTTCTGACCCTGGGCTTCGCGGGCTTCGGCCTGTTCGGCACCAGCAAGCCCATCATGATCTTCTGCAACGTGCTGAAGGGCTGCGGCCTGGGCATCTCCGGCGCCATGGCCATGGGCCTCGTGGCTGATGCCATTACCTACGGCTACCTCAAGACCGGTGTCAACGCCGTTGGCATGGGTAACGCCGGTACCTCCGCCGCTCAGAAGCTGGGCCTTGGATTGGGCACCGCGGTGTTCGGCTGGGTCATGTCCGGCGCGGGTTTCAAGGGCGAATACGATATCCAGGGCATCGCCCAGCCCGCCTCCGTGGAGACCGCCATTCGCTTCATGTATAACTGGGTGCCCATGGTGATGTGCGCCATCATCTTTATCATCTTCGTCACCTCCTTCAACCTGGACCGCGACCTCAAGAAACTCCGGGCGGAGAAGGGCATCGAAGCCTGATCTCCAAAATACGATGCGGGAATGCCTTGACGCATTCCCGTGTTTCTGTCTATAATGATCGAAAAGGAGATATGCTATATGAAGCAGATTGAGCGCTGGGGCATGTATGAATGGACAGGGAAGGGCCGCGCCGATGGGAACCCCTTCACGGACTGCGTTATCCGAGGACTGTTTCACACCCCCTATGGCGATAAAGAAGTCTCAGGATTTTATGACGGCGATGGCATTTACCGCCTTCGGTTCATGCCGGAATTTGAGGGGTCATATACCTGCGAGATCTCAGGTAGCTTTGCGGACGGGGTTTTCAGCGACAGCTTTGTCTGCATCCCTGCGGCTGAGGGCAATCACGGCCCTGTGCGCGCCCGGGGAATGCACTTTGAATACAGCGACGGCACGCCCTATCATCCATTCGGCACGACCTGCTATGTCTGGGAATTGCAGGATGAGGCGCTTCAAAAACAGACCCTCAAAGAACTGGAGAAAGGTTATTTAAACAAAATTCGCTATTGCGTATTCCCGAAGCACTACCTGTACAATCTGAACGAGCCCGTCACCTATCCCTATGAGGGAACGCCCTGCGCCGTTGATCCCGCAGACGAGGACGCCGCTTTCCGCGCCGGGGCCTTCGAGGGCAACCAATGGAATTATGCCTGCTTCAACCCGGAGCATTTCAGGAATATCGAGCGCTCTATCGAACAGCTTCAAAAGCTGGGTATCGAGGCCGACCTCATCATGATGCACCCCTACGACCGCTGGGGATTCAGCGAGATGCAGCCAGAGGCGGACGATCTGTATTGGCGATATGCGCTGGCGCGGTTCTCCGCCTACCGCAACGTGTAGTGGAGCCTGGCAAACGAGTACGATCTGTTGAAGAAGAAGACAGTTGCAGACTGGGAGAGCTACGCTGGTATCATCCTAAAATGCGATCCTTACGGCCATCTGCGTTCGATACACAACTGCATCACGCCCTACGACCACAGTCGGCCTTGGATTACCCATCTGAGCCTTCAGCGGACGGATTTGTATAAGTCGTCCGAGCTGGTAGATCAGCACCGTATGCGCTACCGCAAGCCAGTCGTCATGGACGAGATTTGCTATGAGGGAAATATTGACCAGGGCTGGGGCAGCATTAGTGGACAAGAGCTGACGCGCCGCTTCTGGGAAGCTGCAATGCGGGGTGGCTATGCTTCCCACGGGGAGACCTATGAGAATCCAAAGGACATCCTTTGGTGGAGTCATGGCGGCAAATTGTATGGTGAGAGTCCTGAGCGTATCCGCTTCCTGCGTGATATTGTCAGCCAAACGCCGGGTGGATACTTGAAGCCATGGGATGGCGCAGCGTGGGATGAGGTGGCCGCGACAAGCGAGAATGCGGAATGTAAGTATATCATCTGCTACTATGGCTTTAACCGTCCTTCCAGCCGTTTGTTCAGGATGCCCGAGGGGAAGCGTTATCGTGTCGATGTCATTGATACCTGGGAAATGACTGTCGTGGATGCAGGCGAATATGAGGGAACCTTCCGCATTCCGCTGCCGGGAAAGGAGTATATGGCAATTCGTCTGGTACAAGCGACGTAATATATTATTTGATCTGACAATACAATCAGGAACGGTCCCTTTTCATTAGGGTCGCTCCTCTTCATGCGGCGTTATGCAGGAAAGCCCACCCCAGCTCTTTTCAAAGTGCCAGGGTGGGTGGTTGAGTTTTACCACAGATTTATGGCACCGCTATGACCTTCCCTGACCCAATAAAGTGCATTCTGATCAACTCGGACATAGACTTTTTCCACAGGGCCGACCCTCTCCAGAATCTGCTCCGCTGTGATTTCCCCTCCCATGGGGGACTGGATGATGATTTCAGTCTTTCCTGTGAATAGTGCGTGAACGGCAGCCTCTGCATCAGACTGCATTTGGAGGAGAGCTTCGTCGACGTGGTTCTCCTTCTGAGTAGGGACTGTGGCCTTCTTCTTCTCCCCAGCAGAAGTTGACGCAGCAGTAGAGATGTCCACCCCATACAGTTCCTTGATCTTTGTAAGGACAGTGTCGCTGGGTTTCCTTGTCCCATACTCGTATTGCCGGACGGAGGAGGCGCTGATGCCGAGAGCGGCGGCCAGTTCCGCCTGGGAAAGGCTATGTGCCTTTCGGAGTTCTTTGAAGGTCATTGGTATCATCCCTTTCCTATTTATTTATACGCCTTCCCTGAGCAAGGAGGCGTAGTGTTCGGTGGCTCTTTTGTTTAATAGAGAAATTGTGGAAAACTGTAAACTTCGATTCTGAGGGCTTTTCGGTTAGACAGGTGGGGGAATACCAGTCGAAAACGCTTCACAAGAGCGATAATAAATCGAGCATAATAGATTAAGTTCTGTAATTAATTTTAACATGCAAATCTTATGCCCGTCAACCCATCCCACGGAAAATTGTCTCCCAGAAAGCCAATTTTGTTGAATTTTCCGAATTGACAAGATGTGTCATCTGTAATACAATTGTCATGGGTTAAAAAGTCAAATCTGAGTCGTGGTGGATAAATCCTCAGGCTGAGTATTGCTTTCCAATCTGGGTTGTGATATGCTGATCCCACGATGTTCCCGCATATCAATCTGATGGTGGGAATAGAAAGCAGGTGAGCCAAATGACACCGGTCCAACTCATGCTGGAGGATATTTCCAAGCGCTACGATCCAGCCTATGCTGATCGGATCCAGGAGCTGACGCAAGCCAAACTGGAGACGTATTCGCCCAACACACTGGATGAATCAGTCATACAGATCGTTTCATTATATGCGGTCATGGAGGACGAAGGGTTCAGCCATTCGGAGAGGGGGAGCATCCTAGCCGCGGCTCTGGAACACTTGACTGGGACGGGCTTGTCAGCCCAAGCCTGGCAGGAGATCTTGGAAACGCCAGTCTATGAGCTGAGCCGGTTCAGCCCCGAGGTTAGGGAGGAGTTGAAGGGTCTCTCTAATCCAGCTGAGTCACTATACTGAAATGTACAGTTTCAGTTTTTGAACCTTGAAAACTTCATAATATCCTTTCTCTATTAGTGCGCGGAACTGCACCATAGGACGCAAAAATTGAGGACAAGGATTACCCTACGGAAACTAATAAAATCCGTAAATTTCTTATCATAGAATTAACGAGGAAAAGCTCTCCAAAAAGTATAGTTCAGTTTTTTGATGCTCATTTTGGAGTGTAAGTGTCCTTTTTTACCTCTATCAAGTGTAGGTTTTGAATTGATCAGCACAGGGGCGGGATTAAGGAAAAGCTAAGAAATTTACCCCGCGTTCGAGAAAAGGTGTGGGGCAAAACTTACAGTTCAGTTTTGGAGCGCTTTTGAACCTGTTTTGGTTAGTTTTGATTTTGGACTCCTTGTTTACCTGAAGAGCAAAAAACTGAAGGTGAGTCTGTGTTTTTCAGCACTTCTGACTAACTCCCAAGGGGAAGAATTGGGCAGAGTAGACGAAAAATACAGATACAGTTTCATTTTGGCCCGGTTTTCAGTATCTGGCGTAGATAAACCGTTGACTTCCACTATGGCGATGAGGAGATCAGTATCGAGGGTGAGACCCAGGTGCTTCTGTCCACTCTGATTAAAAAGCTGAAGATTGTCAACCTGGATGGCAACCTGATCAATGTCAATGACATCGTGTCCGTCGAATTTACGAACGATCACGTGGTGACCATTGAAGAGGTCAGTGGAGAAGTCGAAGTCAATGACAAGATGGTGGATGTTGGCACGAGGGATTTCCTGCTGACCAGCAAAGAGTCGTTCAATACTTCTGAGAAGCTTGCTATCGTTACCCGCGATGGCCTCAAATATCAGATCGGTGTCACTGATCCCATTCCCATCGTGGCTCCCCAATACCCTGCGAGCCAGTACCACCCGGGTTCCGAAAGCTATACCCGTGACTACATGCTGATTGGGGATTATTACATGGCCCGAGAGTATTGGAGTCTGGCGAAGTTTGCACTCTCATCGGGCTACCGGACAGCCCTGTCCGTCGCTGCAGCGTTGCTTCTCTACTGGGCAACGATGAGCTTGATAGGGGAGAAGGTCCGCGTGGTAGGGATTCTGGCCGCAACAGTGAACCTGTTTGTTGTGGCTTATCTGCTTGTTCAGTTGTTGAAATTAAGGGCAGGTTGCAGGTGGGGAGTGCTGATCGTACTGGCTGTAGATGTGGTGGCTGCAACGGCAGTTGCATGGTATAGCTTCTTCGCGGATCGGAGGAAGCGGTACATCAAGATTCCGACTGGGAAGAAGTGAGCTGGAAGTAATTGTGTGAAATTAAGGACTGTGTATGCTTGCATACATAGTCCTTTGATTGACTGTAAAGCTGTCCACATCATCAAAAAGATAGGCAACCGGGAAGGGCCGATGCCCTTTTTTTAGCCTGTTGGTGGATGGAACGGGGTTCTCATTCTACAAACCCGGATTCAGTCTCCTGTTATCATAGTATAACGGCAAAGTCCGTCCCCCGGCACAGCATGAACAGAAGGATCCAAAGTGGGATAGAATGATGAGTGCCCGTGTGTCGGGTAAAATGACCCGTTAGCGGGTAAGGAAAGTGGTCAAGTAAAACAGTGCCCCATGGCTTAGCCGTGGGGCATGATTTTTAAGAGAGAGTTCCACGCTTGCGCAATATAAACAATTACATTTTAATATAACATCACATTAACAAAGATATAACTGTTAATTTAATGATATTGTGTTATAATAAATACGTAAAATGGAGAAAAGCATATCAAATGTTGGGTCGCAAGTTTCAAGATGATGTGCGGAAGCAAAGGTTTGATCGTACCAAGATTTAATGTGGCGGTTTGGGAACAATGATTGACTATAAGAGTCTAATCAGTACAGAATAAAAATGGATAATTGGGGAAATAGATGTCAACTCCTTCAATCCACTTTAAATGATTGAGTGAATAGGCAATATATTGCGAAAAGTGTATGGATTACAAGTGCTCTAACCCTGCTGGAAAGGGAGGATGCATATGGATTATTTTGATTCCATTTTGAAAAAGACACATAGAAAAGCGGTTATGAAAAGAGTAATAGCCGTTTTGAGCGCTGTGGTCCTGCTGTTTACCATCAATACAACGAAAAAGACAGCGGATACTCTGGAAAGAATACCCGCCTGCGGCATCGGGGAGCATGTGCACACCGACGCCTGTTTTGACGTGGATGGAAATCTGGTCTGCGGCTTTGTAGAGCATGTGCATACAGATGCATGCTATCAGGAAAGGCCGAAGTCAGTCGAAGCATTTGAACCTACCGTAGAAGAGTACCAGATTGAGCTGGGCGATGCGGATCAGGCTGACAATGTACTTTCTGCCAGCACAGAAGTCGGCTCTGAAGCCTATGTCACGAGCATGGACATCGAGGCTCCCGTTGAAGAATCGGGCGAACTGGAGCTGGAGGATATCAACGGCGAAGACAATATCGCCGTGCCTTCAGGCGAGACGGAAGCATTACCCGAATCAGAAGAATCTCAAGGTTACATTGTGGGAACGCAGAACCCTTGCTACCTGAGCGACATCATTGCGGATCAGGGATTGAATATTGCCATTGACGACGTTGTGGAAATTGGACAGGCCATTGAGAATGACGATGATCCCATACTGTTCAATTTTGAGCTTGTGGATGGGGATATTGCGCTTTATGTGAAGGAGGATTTTGCGCGCGCTGAGCTGGTGATTACCACTGAGGATGCGTTACACGTTGTAGAGCTGCTGTTTGGCATTGCGCCGGTCGAGGAGACGGGCGCTGATGCCCGGGAGGCGGAGGTTTCTGCGGACGAACCGGCAGATGTGTCGCTGGGTGACATCGATCAGGAGCAGGCCATCGAGGGCGAAGAGCGTGAAGGAGGGCTGGCGGAAGCAACTGGCGATGCTGTACAGGCTGGGGATGTGGAGGATGATCGGCTGATTTCGGAACCCACAGAGGACGAAGCGGAGCTGTTGGATGAAGCCGCCGAGGACATTCAGGTGGAGCAGGATGCCGGGAAGGACGACGAGACAGCTGAACAGGCCGATGAATCCACCGAAGAGATAGCCGACGCGGAGGAGTCTGCTGACGAGCAGGGCGACGCAGTTGCGGCCGATCAAACCGAAGGTGAAGCCGAGGGCGAGCAGGACGACAAGACAGTTGAACAGGCCGATGAATCCATAGAAGAGATAGCCGACGCGAAGGAGTCTGTTGACGAGCAGGGCGACGCAGTTGCGGCCGATGAAACCGAAGGTGAAGCCGAGGGCGAGCAGACCGACGAAACCGAAGAAGAAGCCGAGGGCGAGCAGGCCGAAGAGGCCGACGGCGAGGCAACCGAAGAAGAAGCCGAGAGCGAAAAGTCCGGCGAATCCAAGGGCGAGCAGGCCGACGGTGAGGCAACCGAAGAAGAAGCCGAGAGCGAAAAGTCTGACGAATCCAGGGACGAAGGAACCGAAGAGGAAACCGAAGACGAAAAGTCTGACGCGGCTGACGGCGAAGAAATCAAAGAAGAAGCCGAGGACGAGCAGACCGGCGAAGCCCAAGGCGACGAAACCGAAGCGCCCGATGACGGCGCTCAGCCCGTGCCTCCGGAAGTCGTATATGCGTACTATGAGGCCACCATCGATCTGGCAGATGTGGAGGCGTATCCCATCGCCCTGACCGATCTGATGGCAAGGGCGACCTGGCTGGGCGTTGAGGAAACCGTCCCCGCCGCTGACGTGGAAGGAGCCGCTGCTGCGGAACCCGTGTCAGAACCGGTGGAGACCGAACCGGCTGAGGTGGATGCGCTGGAGGAAGATATTCCCGATGAGGGGACGGCAGAAGTGGTTGAAGCCGAAGCTGTCGTTCCGGTGCAGAGCGAGGCCGCGTTTGAACTGGATGGGGAGGACACCGTTGAACCGGAGGTTCCCGAAATCCCCGAATCCGATGCCTGGGCCCTGGATTACGATGCTTCCGTGCTGTCTGTTGAAAGGGATGGGGACGACTATGCCCTTTCCATCCTGAACAGCTTCGAGCAGACCACCCTGACGGTGGATAACGGCAAACAGTATCGCATCACGCTTTTGAACGGCGCTGCGCCAGTTCTCTATCCTGCCGCTGCCTTTGCGGCCTCCACGGAATACGTGACCGTGAGCGTTGAGGCCCCTGAAGGCGCGTTCCCGGCGGGAACGACCATGGTGGTCAGGGATGTGGATGATGAGGATACCCTCCATGGCATCAGCGACAAGGTCGAGGAGGGCTTTGTCAGGGTCGAGCGCGTCCATGCCGTGGACATCACGTTCCTGAACGCGGACGGCGAGGAAATCGAGCCGCTCATCCCGATCTCCGTGGTGATGACGGTACGGGAGATCGAGGAGGAGAAGGAGAGGCTCGTCGTTCACGTCGATCACGGGGGCGAAGCCCAATTGGTGGACAACACTGAGCCGACAACAGCGGAAGTGTCAGAACAGAACAGTGTCGTTGAAGCCGCGGACGAAAGCAGCGCCGAGGCCGGCACCGCCGTGGCCTTCACCGCCGAGTCCTTCTCCGTGTATGCGGTGGTGGTGGGCGAAAAGCTGGAGACCAAGGTCATCGCGGCGGATGGGAACACCTATCGCATCGAGGTGACCTATACCGAGGATGCCGGGATCCCCTCCGGCGCGACGCTGGATGTCAGCGAAGTGACCGGGGACGAGAGCTACCGCGCACTGGTCGAGGAGAGCCTGGCGGAGAATAAAAGGGTCACACTGGCCCGATTCTTCGATATCAGGATCATGAATGGGGCAGAGGTGATTCAGCCCGCTGTGCCCGTGACGGTCAAGATCGAGCTGATCAGCGATGAGAACCAGGACGCGGAGGCCGTGCCCTGCGCGGTGCACTTCGCTGAGGACGAGGTACAGGTCATCGACGCCACGGAGGAGGACGAAGCGGTCTCCTTCCGCGCGGAGAGCTTTTCCGTGTGGGGCGTGGTATACACCGTTGATTTCCACTATGAAATCGACGGGAAGGAATATACCTATTGTCTGCCCGGCGGCGGCTTTGTGCGCCTGTCGGACATCGCGCAGATCCTCGGCCTGGCGACTGGGGATGGCTATGTCGATCTGACTGGGGCGGAGGATGAAGCCGACGGCGTAAATGCGTCGGACGAGTCTGAAATACTTGTCTCCGATATCGAAGAAACCGTGAAGGAAGCCGGGGAAACCGATTTTGGGAACGATGATGAAGCGGAGGATGCCGACGAGGCAGACGCCGCAGCCTTCGATGGACAGGTCCGTCGGTTCCTGGAGGCGGTGGATGCCGTGACCTTCTCGAATCCGGAGCTCGTCTGGACGGGCAGGGTCGAAGCGGATACCACCATCGGCGCGCTCAAGGCGCAGAACGAACTCAAGCCCCAGTATTCCGTGAACATGTCCCTGGCAGAGGTGCGCAAGAGCGATTCGCAGGCGATACTGACCGGAGACTGGGCGCTGATCAGCCTGCTTCCCTTTGACACCGAGGAGACCCTGACCATCAGCATGAAGAATGGAGAGGCGTTCACGATCCTCGTCACCGACGCGCAGCTGAAGCAGACGGTGGTCAGCACCAGGGGCGAGACCTACGAGATCACCGTGACCTATGGCGAGGACGCCATGATTCCGGAAGGCGCGGAGCTGAGGGTCGAGGAGATCCTGCCGGAGGACGAACGGTATCAGGAATACTTTCAGCAGTCCATGGTCACCCTTGGCGCGACCGCTCCGGAAGCAGATGAAGCGGAGAGTACCGAAAACGATGAGGAGGAAAGCGGCGACGCGGCTGACGCGTCCCCGTCCAGGAGGATCACTTCGGACTACGCCCGCATTTTCGATATTGAAATCTGGGCGAATGATCAGAAGGTAGAGCCCGCCTCGGAGGTCATGGTGTCGATCCGGCTGCTGGACGTGCCGGCAGATACCGAGGCCATTCCCCAGGTGGTCCACTTCGCCGGGGAAGGCGCGGAGCTCATGACCCTGGAGAAGCGCACATGGAATGGCGCGGAGGACGGCATTCTGTTTGTCACGGATGAATTCTCCGTCTATTCCATCGTCTACACGGTGGACTTTACCTATGAAGAATACACCTATTCTATCCGGGGCGGGAATTCTATTCTTCTATCCGACATGGTAAAGGAACTCCATATTTCTGATAATGATGCTGCATTTATGAGCAGGGTGAAAAATGTAGAGTTTACCGATCCTGCTTTGATGCGGGTGACATATATCAATAATCCGACGACCGTTGCCGCTGTTGAAGATAACATTTTCGATGTCGTATTTGAAGATGCGGAGAAAGAGCCGGGGAGTAATCGGAAGCTTGACGCAGGAGAATGGCTCCTCACCTCTCTCGCGCCGTTCAAAACAGAGGAAGCTCTGACGATCACGCTGGACAGCGGGGACCAGATCGTCATCACCGTGCTTGACGCCCAGCAGGTACAGGGCAATGGTTTTATCACCGACGCGCACCTTACGATCGACGGAACGACCTACGGAAAGGATGAGACCTGGCAGGTCTATCCCGATGTCGGATATACCCTGAAGCTTTCCTTTGCCGAAAAGGGACAGAATCAGTTTCCGGCAGGCGGAGATACCATCGTGGTGGATCTTCCGCAAGGACTCACACTTGAAGGAAATGTACACCATACCTTTGCAATTCCCGCAGGCCTTGCCGGTTCGATTACCGGCAATGAATACTGGGTTGAAAACGGTAAGCTATACGTAAAATTTGGTGAGGATCCTGAAGATATCCTGACCAGGTCTTCCAATGCCCATTTTGACCTGACCTTCACCGCCAGGTTCGATGAGGGTACGACGAATATCCCGTTTAATGATAAGGTAGAACCGAACATCGATATGGACATCACGGCAGATGTGTCGGTCTCCAAGAGCGCTTCCTACAATTCCACAACCGGGAAAATGGATTATACCATCACGGTGAAGTCGACGGGCAACAGCGAAGATGTCAAGGTTCATGACGCACTCACCAACACCAATCTCCTGAAAATCGATACGGACAGTATCAGGATTTCACCAGCCGGAACGGAATATAATATTATAGATTCGAGTCAGGGCGGCTTCGATATGACCATTCCGTCAATCGGCCATAACCAGACGGTGACGATCACGTATTCAGCAGATGTGGATACTTCTGCCCTGGATCACAAGGGAAATATTAGAGTATCCGATGACGGGAAGAATACGGTCACGGTTGAAAATGACGATGACGACCATGACGATGATACAAACACGTATACCAACCGGATCAAGTATTCCAGCACGTCTAAAACCAGTACGTCTGTAGTAGATCATGAGACAGAGCAAGATCCAGACAACAAAACTGCCACGCTCGGCTGGAAAATCGTTCTGAACGACAACTACCGCGGCTCTATCGTTGGCGATAAGGTCTGGGATACCATCGATTGGAGCAGCAAGGATGCCATGAAATACACGGTGGACGAAAATGGCAACGTCACCCTTCATATTGCTGCAAAGAACCAGGACGGAACGAAGACGTATAACACGACTGTAACCGCTGCAGTGGTTACAGACGCAAATGGTGTTCAGTCGTGGGAATATACGATTCCTCAACTTGGAGACGATCCGGACGAGATTCTCTCTTATGAGATTACCTATACGACGGAGGTCGATAAAACAAAGCTCGACAGCGGCTCTAATGGCATTGTCAAGAATAACACCACAAACGAAGGTGACGGCAGCAGCACAGGCACCGGCGTTGTGCCGATCCCTCATAGCGATGAACCGGGTGAGGATGATATCGTCGGGGGTAAGGCCGCGGTTGATGTAACAGAGGAGTATGTTGACTGGGATATTGTGATTAATGTTCCCGCGGAAGGATTCCCTGATGGCTTGACGGTTACCGATTATGTCCCCATGGCTCCGCAGTATGGCGGCTTTGCGGATACATTTGACAGCATCTTATCCGTGACAGGGCTCGTTGGCGGGGAAACATATACCTACGATTGTGTCTCTACCGATAAGGATGATAACGGGAATGTGATATGGGATCTGAGAAACAACAATAGGATGCGGGATGTTGTGACCATTGAGTTCTACCAGGATGCCCAGAAAACAACAAAAGGTCTGGGCGAAACAGAGCATGCCAGGACGCTTACAATCAGGATCCGTACTAAAAATGATCCGGAGTGGCTTGCCTACATTGAAAGGGAGGGAAGCGGCGATTCCTATGTCTACTATCATACAAATATCGCCAAAGCGAACAACACGACCTTTGAGGGGAAGGCGGCGCCGCAAAAGAGTAAAATTTATAAAACGCTGATTGCCTCCAACGAAAAGGCACCTGATGGGATGCCCGTTTATCGGTATGCAATCGATCTTGCCGGCGTAAAAAAACTGCCAATCGTGATAGAGGACACCTTTAAGGCAGATGAGTTAGAGTATTATGCGTACTGGTACGAAACAGACACGCATCAGTATATCGACGGTAAGCCCCAGCGCCATATGCTGAACAATGGAATCTCACCGTACAAAGCGGATATCGTTGCGGAAAACGGTAAGATTACTATTACGGCAGAAGACCTTCCCAGAAAAGAAAATGGCGATTTCTGGGAGTATTATCGGATATACTATAAGCTCAAGGTAAAGAATCAAACTGCACTGGACTCCTTTACGCAAAAGGCGATTGAAAACGGCGGCGTCTACAACGTCCGGAACACTGCCGCCTGGAACGGGACAGATGATCATGTGGATATTGAGTTTAAAGTTCCGACTGTCGAGAAGACCGGCGCCTTCCGCGTGAATCAGGGTGAGAGCGGAAACGACCGGCTGTATGATTTCGCAATTGACATCAACAAAGAATGTCTGGAACTCAACGCGGGCGAGCCGATGGATCTTACCGATACCCATACGGACAATCTGACGGTCGACTACACAACCGTAAAGGTATATAAGTACGTCGACGGGGAGAAAACGCCGGATACCAGCATCCATTGGAACTTTAACGGCAACATTGGTACCTTCTACGATTTGCAGGATTGTACGCATTACGTCATCGAATACAGCTGCCTCGTCATCGGATCGGCAACACAATCTTTCTCCAACTATGCTGAAATGAACGGTTATCATTCAGAGAAGCATGACTCCCGTGACTTTGGCTCAACCGTGGATGCGGGCGCCGATGTGTTCCAGATCGGCCTCATCAAGTTCAAGAACGGAATGACCAGCAAGGGCCTGGCCGGGGCAACCTTCCAGCTGTTCAGGGGGACCGGCACCTTCCATGAGGTGACCAATGGGACCCATACCTGGATGGAAGAGGACCGCATCCCGATGACCTGGGGCATCGGAAGAGAGACGGCGGGGAAGGTCGGCCAGAACATCACCTTTACCACCGGCGAGGACGGCTATGTGCTGATCGCGCTGAACCAGACAGACCACGGGGCGGAACTGGAAAAGGACGTCCACTATTTCCTGAAGGAGATCGAGTCGCCTCCGGGCTATCAGATCGACAGCTCCGTCGAGTACTGGGAATTCACGCTCACGATGGATCCGAACGAGGTCTGCTATGGCACAAAGCGCGACCCGTACGGAAACCGCCTGTGGATCTATTTCTACTATGATGATATTCTGAAAATGAACAACACCGAAACCGACCAGCCCATCACGGTAGACGTCGACAAAGAGTGGTTTGACTTCGAAGGCAGTAAGATCGAGAATCCGAATGGCCTGACCGCGACAGTCCAGCTTTATCAGAAGAAGAACAATGAGGAATATAAGCCGGTCGAAACCATAACCAACGCAGATGGAATAACTTATGATGGAGAGATCACTCTGCCCGTAAATGGCAGCTGGACGTATGCATGGCAAAAACTTCCCCGTGTGGACACAGAAGGGAATGCCTATGCCTACAAGCTGGAAGAAGTGGACGTGCCGGCGGATTATGTCTCGAGCCATACCCTGAACGAGACAGAAAACGAGAAGAACTATCATCTGAAGAACTATCAGGTTACGGAAAGAAAAGTGAATGTTTCCGTATCCAAGACCTGGCTGGATGAAGACGGAAAAACAGAAATTGCTATCCAGGATCTTCCCGAGGATCTGCAGGAAGTTCAGTTCTATCTCTACAGGGTGGTAAGCCGTGCGCCCTTTACAACGGCGCCGACATCAGGCGGAAACCCGTATACAATTGATGGAAACCAGTATCTCGTCACCGGATCAGGCGCGGAAGACGGGCTTTACAAGATTACAAGAGATCAGTTCCAAGCTGGTATCAGCTTTGAAGAACTGCCTTCCGTTCATAAGGATGAAGACGGCACCTGGTACTTCTATTCCTACTATGTGAAGGAAGTTCCTGTGGATGGATATTCTGCCTCCGTTGATGTGACGGAAACACAGGATGAGCAGAATAATACAATCCTTCTTTCTTCCATGAAGAACAGGAAGAAGCCGGAGGAGCGGACCACAGATCTCACCATTGAGAAAGCCTGGAAAGACAAAGAGGGCGGTGAAAAAAGCTGGCCGGACAACACAGTCGTCCAGTTCAAACTCTATCAGGTGAGCAGTACAGAACCTTTTGATGAACAGCCGACCAGCGGCGGTACGCTCTACAATGTCGCGCAGGTCAATAATAACGATCACCCGAACAAGGTTTCGGGCGAAGACGGGCTGTATCAGATAGGCCATACTTATAACGGCGAGGTGCTGCAGACGGCGAATTTCGAGCATCTCCCCGAAGTGATCATCGACGCAAACGGGAAGGCCACGTACTACGCGTATTATGTCGACGAGGTGGCGGTGACCGGCTACGAAACCGAGTACAGCTATGACAACTCGGTGCCCGGGAAGGTGACCGTGACGATGACAAACCGCCAGGAGCCGGATTATACGCAGCTGTCCGTTGAAAAGAAATGGTTTGACGGCGATAATGAAATTACGGATGCGGACGTACTGGAAAATCTGTCGGCTACGGTTGAACTGGTAAGGTACAGAGCTGTTCCGACCGGAACAACGGTGCATTTTAGAATGTGCAAGAGCACTGAAGATCTGGCCTCCATGCTTGTCCCGAGAAATCAGACGGGTGTTAATATAACAATTAACAGTATTGACGGAGGGGCTGCTGCAAAATTCGTCCAAAACTTCTCTCCAACGGCTGAATTCTACCAAGTTACCGGAGATAGGCTGGGATGGTTTCAGGGACCATCAGAAATAACGATAACGATCTCTGATGTACCGGATGTATATGTTGTATTCGGTGATGGCACAGTAAATTCTATTTCTGTATCTACAACGAGCGAGGCCAGCGGCGGACCGGCAGCCATTGATCCGACCTTTGATGCTTCGTCGTATCAGGTTGTGCTGAACCGGAATAACAGCTTTGCGCATACCTACGCGAAACTGCTTACCGCCGGTTCTGACAATGGTCAGACCTATGTCTACAGCTACGGCGTCCGTGAAGTGTCGGCCTCCAGCGGCTTTGCTTTCGACAGTTACAGTGTCGGGACAAATACGGCAGACAGCGGGGAAAGCAATCCCGGATCAGGTACGGCAGACAGCGGGGAAAGCAATCCCGGGTCAGGTACGGCAGACAGCCAGGCAAGCAATCCCGGGGCAGGTACAATCACGGTCAATAATAAGAAGAAGTCTACGGTTGATTTCGATATCCTGAAAGTCGCAGCCGGAACAACGAGTCCTCTGGAAGGAGCAGCCTTCACCATTCAGAAGATTCTGGAAACAAGTCAAACCGCCTTCGTAGTTACAGAGGGGGAGGCGGTTGCGTCGGTTCCTGAAATAACAGGTTCCGATGGCAAGGTGAGCTTCAAGGGAATCTCCGCAGGCTGCTATAAAGTGAAGGAAACCATGACACCGGATGGCTATATACAGACAGGTGAAGGCACCTTCTATGTCAAAGTAGATTCATCGGGACTTTACCTTCTGGAGAAAGTAATCACAGATGGTAAACTGAGTTACAGGGAAGCCACAACGGCAAAAGTCGGCGATGTGACGATCTCTACAATGGAAGGCACGGTCACATTCACAGTGGAGAATACCCCCGGCGCGAAGCTTCCCGCCACCGGTGGCCCCGGTACCACCCTCTTCTACGTCATCGGTTCCCTCCTGACCCTCCTTGCTGCGGCCCTTCTCCTGCGTCGCAAAGAGCTATGAAACGACTTGATCTAACAGGCCAGGTCTTCGGCCGCCTTACAGCCCTCTACCCCCTGGAAGAGCGTAAGGCAGGCCGAACCTACTGGCGATGTCGCTGTATCTGCGGCAAAGAAGTGGATGTCCAGACACCATTATTGCTGCATGGCGGAACGCAATCCTGCGGCTGCCTCCGCGATAAACATAAAAAGGATATCACAGGAACAAGATTCGGACTGCTGACAGCCGTCTATCCCACAGAGAAGCGTCAGCAGAACCGTGTTGTCTGGCACTGTCGCTGTGATTGCGGTGGGGGAACGGGATGTCATGATATCCACATTCCTCAGCGGAAAGGTGACATCCTGTGGATGCCAGAACAAGAACAAATTGGAAGATTTGACCGGGCGAAGGTTTGGTAGGCTGGTTGTAATCAGCGATACAGACAGAAGAAACCACACTGATCGGTACTGGCTTTGCCGGTGTGATTGCGGAACAGAAAAGGAAATACTTGGCAGAGCTCTTAGGCAGGGAGCAACGCAATCGTGCGGATGCAGTCATTATAACAACTTCACCGGAATGAAGCGTGGCAAACTGACGGCGATCAGGATGACGGGGCGCATCATTAACAAGAGCCCGGAATATTTGTGGCAGTGTGAGTGCGGCAATGAGATTCTTCTTCCCGTGAAGAATTGGCCTGACGCTGCTGTTACAGACCTGATCAGCCTGACAAGGGCAGAGGCAGCTGTAGCCGATGATCCTGCGACGACGGATGTTAACGAATCAAAAGACGCGACCAATGACACCTTCACCGTGGGCAACACGCCCGGCGCGAAGCTCCCGAGCACCGGTGGTCCAAGCACCACGGGTCTTTACATCCTGGGTTCCATCCTGACCCTGATGGCTGCCGTCCTCCTGATCACCAAGAAGCGGAGTGACGCTGCCGGAATTGACTAAGGCCCCTGGGCCTGTCCCCGTTCTGCTTCTCTGGAGACGGAGCGGCGGAACGGGGCGGGGAGGGGCAGCTTACTCCACATTCTCCTCCTTGGCGGAGGGGAAGAACCGACCCCGGTTATCAGCGCCCGATGGCGCTATAACGCAGGAGCGCCTTAAAACCGAAGCGGACCTTTTTGATTACCTGAGGTTCAACGGCGAGGCGTTCTCCCTCCCGGCTTTTCGCTCGATCCCAGCACAAGCCCATCGCAGCGGTTATTCCAGAGCCGTTGAATGGTCGGCCTTTCCAGGGCCGATGTGACCGGGTGGAGAGCGAAGAGACGGGAAACAGATCACCCCATTTGTTCGGCCAAACCATAGCCTGTAGAGGCGAGGGGGCGGCGGCAAATGGGGTGATGTTTTTAATATCCGACGCAACGGTTGCTTTTTTCCTTGCCTCCCGGCCCGCGCTATGCTATTATATTATTAAGAATTCTCTCCCGAGGTGCGGCGCATGAGGAAAAGGGCTAACTTTATACGTTACCTGAAAACGCATATCTGGGTCGAGATCTTTTCATCTGTGGCCCTGGTTTCCATTGCCCTTCTGGTCGTCATATATCTGTATCTCCAGAATCAGTATTACAGCCGCATGCTCCAGGACATGAAAAACGCGGATCATGTGGTGATCGGCGCGGCGGTGAACAGCTTAAACAACATCATCGAGTATCAGCTGACGCAGGGCAGCGAGATCGGTATGAATGAGCAGATCCTGGATCTGACCGACACCGTTGCGCGCTCCGATCAAAAGACCAGCTCCGCGCTGCGGAAGCTCCGCAACGAGCTGAGCCTGATGACCCACTACTCGGAGGACATTGCCGCCGTGACGGTGGTGAACGAGGCAGGCGTCATCTGCGAATACGGGCGGTATTGGGATGCCAACGGCACGCCCAAGCTGTGGACCGGGAAAAATCTGGATATTGCGAAGGGCATGCTTCAACAGGTGCTGGCGCGGCTCAGGTCCCGGACGCCGGGATACTATTATGTCAGCGCGGAGCCGGCCTGGAGGGTCGATCCCCCCAGGATGAATCTCTACCACATCGCCTTCCCGCTGATCGGCACGAAGAGCAATCTGGATCAGGTGGACGCCGTGATCATCATGAGCTACCATTTGCAGAACATCGCCAGGACCAGCATGCTGACCGGCGTCGAGGGGGAGGAAAACTCACACATCTATCTCGTGGACGCGGAGGGCGGGATCGTCTACCATGAGGATTCGGAATTCGTGGGCGAGAACGAGGCGCGCTACCTTGCGGACCACAATTTGAGCGCGGTCAGCCAGCCCCTGGATTACTTCGGCTGGCGCGTGGCCGTCGCCATCGATGAAGCGCTGCTCCGGCAGGACGTCTCCCGGATGTTTTTGCGAAGCGGCCTGACCTATGCGGTGGTCATACTGCTGGCGCTGGCGGGCTGGTCGCTGCTGCTGCGCAGGATCCTGAAGCCCATCGGGGCCGTGCGGGAGGCCATGGAGGCCGCTGAAAAGGGGAACCCGACGAAAATCGACATCCACGGCGAGCACGAGATCTGGTCGCTGGCGACGGAGTACAACGCCCTTCTCGACGCCCTGGACCAGCAGAAGCGGAAGGCGGAGCAGGAATATCAGGAGAAGATGTACCTGGCCGAGGCGCGCAACCGGGCGGAGAGGATCGCCCTGGAATCGCAGATCAGCGCCCACTTCCTGTTTAACACGCTGAATGCCATCAATTTCAGCATCATGGACGCGGGGAACTATGAGGCCGCGCGGATGATCAAGCAGCTGTCCAACATCCTTCGCTACGCGCTGTCGCAGGGCGAGGAGGTCACGGTTGGCAGGGAATTTGACATCGCGGAGCAGTATCTCTCCCTTCAAAAGTGCAGGCTGATGGACAAGTTCGATTATGAGGTGGATTTCTCCGAGGATTACAGCGATTGGCCGTGCTGCAAGATGTTCCTGCAGCCCTTTATCGAGAACGCCATCGTGCATGGCTTTGAGAACATCAACAGCGGAGGCAGGATCACTGTGACAGGGGACGTCGATGAAGGGCGTTTCCGCGTGGATATTGTCGACAACGGCTGCGGCATGCCGGAGGAGGTCCAGGAGCGCATCCGGGGCTATTTCAGGACCCTCCAGCCGCTGGAAGGCGGGGAATCCAAGGGCATAGGCACCAAGAACGTCATCATGCGGATGAAGATGTTCTTCGGACCGGCCTTTACGGCTGAACTGGAGAGCGCGGCCGAGACGGGCACGCGGTTCACGTTCTGGCTGCCGATCCCGGAGACGGATGGCGGGGAAGGATGACCCGCGCCGCAACCGATTCTTGTGAAATACAGGCCAGGGAGGACATGGCGATGAAGATCCTGATTGCGGAGGACGAGCAGCGCGCCCGCGAGGGCATATGCAGGCTGGTCGAAAGCCTGGAGGGGGACTATCAGCTGGTCGGCGCGGCGGTCAACGGCCCGATGGCTCTGGACATGATCCTGAGCCTGGAGCCGGATGTCGTGCTCACGGACATTCGGATGCCGATGATCGACGGCATAGAGGTCGCCGCGCAGGCCCGCGAGCAGGGACTGAAGACGGAGTTCGTCATCATCAGCGGCTATGCGGATTTTGAATACGCCCGGCGCTCCATCAAGCTCAATGTGGTCGACTACCTCCTCAAGCCCGTATCGAAGGAGGACGTGGAGAACGCGCTGAATCGGGCCAAGGAGCGGTTGAAGGGCAACCGAAGCGCGGCGCGGGTCCAAAGCGGACAGTGGCGCGAAAAATACCCGGAAGCCCATCCGACAGTCATCCAGGCCCTCGAATACATCGAAAAGAACTACGCGAAGAGGATCAATCAAAGGGAACTGGCGCAGGTGCTGGAGGTCTCGCAGGAATACCTCAGCTCCCTCTTTACCAAGAATACCGGCATGACGTTTTCAGAGTTCCTCAAGAATTACCGCGTTGAGCAGGCAAAGGTGCTGTATGAATCCGGAGAGTGCCCCAAGGCCGAGGTCCCGGAGCGCGTTGGCTATGCCGACGCGAAGTATTTCAACCTGATGTTCAAGAGCGTGACCGGCAAGACGATCAACGAGTATCTGAGTGGAAAATGATGGATGGCGCCGTCATACCCGAGTCCTCCGGGATGGGTATGGCGGCGCTTTTATAACACATGAAAATCATAAATAATTAACATATAATTAAAATATTATTTTAAATCACATCCTGAATCTTAAAATCCTCATCGCCAAAAAATTCCATAGGTGCTACAATTTTATTGGAAAAGGTTGGCTGGTAAAGGGTATGCACTCCAGAAAACGTTTTCCACAGCGTGGTTGAGGGGGTAAGAAGGGTATGAAAAGGGCACTGGCATGGATACTGCTCATCATTCTGTGTCAGTGCCCGATTTTTTCCAATGCGATGGCGCAGACCGAGGTCGAGCTGTGGCATTACTTTGAATCCTCCCGCGACAAGGACATGATCGAGGAGCGCGTGGATGAATACAATCGGCTCCAGGATGATATACACATCACCGCGACCTACATCTCCCGGCAGGAAATGATGAACAAATACACCATCGGCGCGATCTCGGGACGGCTGCCCGATATCGGCATGGTGGATTCGCCGGATATGGCCTACTTTATTTCGCTGGGAACCTTTCTGGACATCACGGAGGCATTGAAGACCTGGGGAGAAGCGGAACAGTTCTATCCCGGCCCTCTGAATTCCTGCATGGTCGACGGCAGACTGTACGGCATCCCACACAATTCCAGCTGCCTGTGCCTGGCGGTCAACCTGGACCTCCTTGAGAAGGCGGGCTTTGACCACATGCCGGCGAACCGGGCTGAGTTTGCCGGGATGGCGGCGGCGATGACCGACCCGGCCAACGACGTCTACGGCTTCGTGATGAGCTGCATCGATACCGAAGAGGGCACCTTCCAGATGCTGCCGTGGCTGGGAAGGGACCTCCTGGCGGCGCAGGATTTCGCGGGAGACGGGGCCGTCGAGGGCCTGGATTTGCTCGGCACGCTCTTTCACAACGGCTACATGAGCCCGGAGTGCGTGACGTGGAATCAGGCCGATGCCTGGGCCAACTTCTGTGAGGGAAATGCCGCGATGGTCGAATGCGGCACCTGGCATCTGTCCATGACGGATGAGATAGAGGGCAAATTCGACTACGATTTCTGCCTGCTGCCCACCGGCGCGGAGGGGGAGACGACCTCCGTGATCGGCGGTGAGAACATCGGCATTTGCGCCGGCTGCGTCGATGAGGAGGCGTGCGTCGCCTTCATCGAGTGGCTGTGCTCGAAGGACAACGTGACCGCGTGGTCGCTCGGCACCGGGAAGCTGCCGCCGAGAGGCGACTGCGTCGTCGATTATCCCTATGAGCAAAAGGGCTTTGCCGTGTTCATGGAAGAGATGCAATACGCCCAGGCGCGCGGGCCCCACGCGGAATGGCCGAACATTTCAAACGCGATCAATCAGGCGTGCCAGTCCGTCTTTATGGACAGGGTCGAGCCGGAGGACGCTCTGTCCGAGGCGGCTGAAACCATCCGGGCGACCATCGGGGCCTGACCGCAAACACCTATAGAGCGATACAGAACAGTGAGGGTGCAAATATGGAGAACAGCAAGCTCAGTGAAGTGCTCCGAAGAATAAAGAGAAGGCGCACGGTAAGGCGAGTTGTTGCCATGCTGTCGGTGGTTATTCTTCTGGCAACGATGAATACCCTTAAAAAGGAAGCGGATACCCTCGAACGGCTTGCCGCCTGTGGCATGGCCGAGCATTTGCATGGCGAGGAATGCTATGATGCGGAAGGTACGCTGATCTGCGGCATGACCGAGCATGTCCACACGGACGCCTGCTTCCAGCAGAGACCTGTGCCGGAGGGCCTGCAGGTTGAGAGTATTCCGGAGCCGGAAGAGGTTTCTCAGGCCATCGAGGTGCCTGCGGAGGAGATCACCTTAGAGCTTGGAGAATTGGAAGATGCTCCTGACATGGAGGCCGCCGAAATCTGCCCGGAGGACACTGACCCCCTGGCGGAGACTGAAACCGAGGAAACTGTCTTCAGCCTGAAGGACCGTGAATTTGCTCTTGCGAGCGAAATCGCGTCTGCATGCGCCATTGACATGGCGCTTGTGACGGATGTGGGCGCGGTTCTGAACGGCGACGAGGTCACCTGTGTCGGCGTAGAGGCCATCAATGGGGACTGGGTCGTCTACCCCACCAGGGATTTTGAGGAGGCGGAGCTGGCCTTCTTCATTGATGAAGGAATCGGGATCGTCAAATTGACCGACGGACATCCTATTGCCGCGCAGGATACCGAGGAGGACGCCGAGGAGAATACCGAGGAGAATACCGAGGAGGATGCCGGGGACGTTGAGGCTTCTGAGCCTGCCGAGGATGCCAATACCGAGGATGCGCAGGAGGACAGCGAGCCTGAGCGCCCTGAGACTTTAGAAGATACGGATGACATCCAGGCCGACGGCGAGGATGAAGAAGAAGCTGTAATTCAGGTCGACGAAGAGGCTGAAGAAATTGACGCCGGGCAAGAGACAGAGCAGGAGATCGAAAAAACCGAAGAAGCCGTGACGGACGGCGAAGAGACCGATGGTGAGATCGGCGCTGAGGATGAAAGCGGCGCTGAGGACGAGTCTGGCGAGACCGACGGCGAAGAAGCCAGCGAAGAGGCTGACGAAGAGGCCGGCGAAAAGACCGACGAAGAGACTGACGAAGAGGCCGACAAAGAGGCCGACGCAACGGACGCAGAGACTGACGGCGAGGCCGTCGAAGAAGCCGAAGCTCCCGTCGATGATTTGAATGGCAGCGACGATGTGTCTACAAATACAGCTGTGACCGTCGACCTTGCGGACGTGGAGACATATCCCCTGTCCCTTCGCGCTGTGATGACCGTATTCGAGGCTAAGACCGATGCTGTAGAGGAGCCGGAGCAGGCCGCGGAAGAAGGGGAAGAGGCGTCGGAGGAGATCGCTGAGTCTGAACAGACCACAGAGGGGGCCTCGGAGGAGATCGTTGAGCCTGAACAGGAGATCTCCGGACAGGAATCCGCTGAGACTCCCGCAACGATCCCCACGCCCGCCGAGGCCATGGCGCTGTCCGTCGAATACGACGACGCGCTGCTGAGCATCGAAGAGACTGAGGACGACAGGCTGATCACGCCGGCTGCGTCCTTCGACAGCACGGATATTGTCGTTGGCGGTATCTATGTCATCACGCTGCGCAACAGCAGCGCGGAGGCGGCCGGGGAAGTCCCGGAGATCCCGCATCCCGCCCAGCGCTTCGAGGATTCCACCGACTATGTGACCGTCACCGTGGAGGCCGACGAAGGCGCGTTCCCCGAGGGGACGACCATGCGCCTGGCGGACGTCGAGGACGAGGGCATGCTGTCCGACATCGGCGACGCGGCGGCGCAGGATGACTTCACCGAGGTCCAGCGCGTCCACGCTGTGGACATCACCTTCCTTGACACTGATGGCAGCGAGATCGAGCCGCTGATCCCGATCTCCGTGGTGATGACCGTGCGGGAGCTGGAGAGAGACGAGGAGACCGTGATCGTCCACATGGACGACGCGGGCAACGCCGAGCTGGTGGAGGACGCCGAACCCGGCGAGGCGGCCGAGGACGTGGCCTTCTCCGCCGACGCCTTCTCGGTGTACGCCGTGGTGGTCACGAAGAAGCTGGAGACCCGGTACATCACCGTTGAGGGCGAAACCTACAATATCACCGTCAGCTACGGCCCCGAGGCGGAAATCCCCGCGGGCGCCGCGCTTGACGTGCGCGAAATCGGGGACGACGAGGCCGAGGCGTACAGGATGAACGCCGAGGAAGCGTTGGATCAGTATAAGATCATCACCAATGCGCGCTTCTTCGACATCAGCATCATGGACGGCGAAAACGCGGTTCAGCCCGCCGTGCCGGTGACGGTGCAGGTGACGCTGGCGGAGGACGCTGAAGCGGATGCTTCCCCCTGCGCCGTCCACTTCGCGGACGACCAGACCGAGGTGCTGGATGCCGCCGAAGCCGGCGAGACCGTGGTGTTCCGCGCCGACGGCTTCTCCGTCTGGGGCGTGGTCTACACGGTGGATTTCCACTATGCCGTCAACGGCCAGACCTACGATTACAGCATCCCCGGCGGCGACTGCGCAAGCCTGCGGGCGCTGCTGCCCCTGCTGAACGTGGCGACGGACGATCCCGAGACCGAGGACGACGAGGTGGAGGAGTTCCTGTCCGGCATCGAAAGCGTGGATTTCTCCAATCCCGAGCTGGTGAAGGTCGCGCCCGTGGAGCAGGATACCACCGTCGGCGAACTCAGGAACGATCTGGGCCTGGAGTCCGACTATTCCGAGGCGCTGTCCGACGAGGCGCGCGCCGAAATCGAGGCCCGCGCCCTGACCGCGCCGGACTGGGCCCTGTTCAGCCTGAAGCCCTTCGACACCGACGAGACCCTGACCGTCACCCTGATAAACGGCGACACCTTCGCCATCACGGTCACCGACGCCCAGATCGCCACCCGCGTGTTGGCTGCCGACGGCGTGACCTATCAGATCACCCTGACCTTCGGCCCCGAGGCGGGCATCCCGCTGGACGCGGAGCTGGTGGCCCGGGAGATCAATATGAACACCCTGGAGTGGGCCAGGTACTATCTGGGTGCCCGACAGGCGCTGGGCGTGATCGGCAATTATGACAGCGTCGGGGGCCGATTCTTCGACATCGAGATCACGAAGGACGGCGAGAAGATCGAGCCTGAAGCGCCCGTGCAGGTTACTATTGCCTACGATGACGCAGTAGATGTGCCGGAGGACGGTGGGCTGTACGTCGTACACTTCGCCGAGGACGGTACGGAAGTTATCTCCGATTTGACGCTGGATGAGACCGGCACCCGGATCAGCTATCAGCAGGAGAGCTTCTCCGTGTCGGGCACCATTGTCAACGGACCCCAGGGTGCATGGTATGGAAACCAGAAGAACATGGTGCTGGTCAAATACAACGGCGAGGATTACATCGTCCTGAACGACGGCACGCTGGAAAAGCTGGCAAAGGTCAATGGGAGCACCGTTGGGAGCACCGTCGAGGCGGACTATCCGATGTTCTGGCGGTATGACGGCAGCAATATCTACCACAATTACGCCGCGGTGGGCTATGGCGAATTGCAGCTGGCTTCGGCGTTCTACTATCGCTATCTGGACGCCAATGAGCCCGACGCCCTGTCGGAGGATACCGAGGAAAACACCATCCGGGTGAACCATACGGCGTATGGCGTCTACAATCAGCCAGTGAACGTGGTTGAACTCTACGACAACAGCCGCCTGCAGAAGCCCCTGGCGGAGATCGAATACGACGAAGGCAGCCATCACCTTCACAGCAAGAGCCATCCGGACTGGTACATCGGCGTGGCCGAGGAGGACGGCAAGCTGAAGCTGGTGGGCCAGCAGAGCAGTGCCAACGCGGCCGACATCCGCTTTGCCACCGTCACAGAGAACGATTCCATCGGTACCCACGGTGCCCATTATAACTCCGTCAACCACATTGATATCTCCGTGCAGGGTACGGCGACCGTCAAGGTGCCGCTGGATTACGGGACCTACTATTACAAGGATAAGGACGGAAACACTCGGACCCTCGTGGTCAACAGGGACAATCCCGTGGATGTGACCCTGACCAAAGCTGTCGACGTGCTGCCGGACGACATTCGCCATGCCAGCGTCACCGCCTATGTGGAGGGCGAGAACGGCAAGCACGAATACAAGGACAACCTGTTCGTCATCTCCGGCTATTCCCAGAACGCGGCTACCGAGGGCCTGAGCACCGCCCAGGTGCGTATCGAGGGTGTATTCAAGGTGGCGGACCTGACCAGGATCCCGGAGAGCGAACTCGGAGGGCTGCGAAACGACAGCGCCGTGCAGGTCAAAAACGGGTATGCGAACCTGGATGTCATACCGGATCTGAACCACGATAACGAGCTGGTTGATGAGGGAAATGGAAATGCCGACATCCGAAATTTGAGGCTCAAGCATCCTGTCCACTACACCGTTTCCACCAGCAAGGAGGAGAACTTCCCGCTGATGTATCACGGCTTCCAGCTTTATGCCAGCGAGGACGATCTGAACAGCAATGCCAATCCGCTGGATACCGACGCCATGGTGACCCTCTCCTCCAGCTTCACCTATTGGGATATCAAGAACGAATGCCCGATCCTGAACTGGGACGTCAATTCAAGCAACAACAGTCATGGCCATGTGTTCCAGTGGCGCAACGCATGGGTGGCAGGCGACATTGTGCTCAGCAGTCCCGGCTTGGGCGACGCCGGCAGCGGCATGGACTTTTCCCTGGGCGATGTCTCGACCATCAAGGACGGCACCCTGGCCATGCAGGTGACCAAATACATTGTGGACAAACTGGGCAACCGCATCTATACCTGGGACGAGACGGAAAACACGATCACCGTGTACGAGAAGAAGTCCACGGATCCCACCAAACCCAATCCCGACGCGGATGCTGTTCAGGGCCTGCATGTGGATGCATATGACACCAGCAAGGCTGGCCAGCCCAACCTCAGCGGCTACTACGAGCTGCACGACAAGAAGATCACCGTGGGCACCGACGGCATGGGCACCATCTACGATTTCGACGTGGACCCCGGCATGGTCTACGTCCGCGAGCACACCGGCAGTGATGAGCTGCTCCGGGAGATCGTCGACGCCAACGGCAAGACCTGGACCTACACCGAGACCCATCTGGAGACGGAGTATGTCTGGCGCGGCGACGGCATCGAGGGCCGCAACCATTTCAGCAAGACCTACACGGACCCCACTCAGCCCTACAACAGCATCCCCGAGGTGCTGGGCTATTACAACGACGTCACCGGCGGCACCAACTACAATGGCTACCTGTCCTTCGTGATCTACAATGTCTACGAGCCGGATACCACGCAGGTGAAGGTCAAAAAGACATGGACCCACGAAAACGGCACCGTGGCGGAGCCGCCCGCGGGCGCGGAGGTCACCGCCACCATCGGGCGCTATTCGCTGGATGAGGACCCGGAGAACCCCGCCACCGGAACGCTGACCATCAGCCAGACGCTGACGGGAGCCTCGATCAGCAATCAGGATTTCCACGCCGTCTACCGCATCAAGGACGGCGACGCGGTCATCCGCACCATCAGCTACAATCCCGATGCGCCCGATAACATGGTGGTCAGGGGGCTGCCCTTCGGCACCTACACCGTGGAGACGGAGAGCTACGTGAAGGACCGTGAGACCGTCGATCCTCTGGCGCAGGAGATCACCCTGAGCAAGGCGGAACCCAACGAGACCTGCAACTTCTTCACTGAGGTGAAGGAGATAAAGAAGACGAAAGTCAAGGTCAAGCTGGCTATTAAATATTCGGGGCCGGGCAATGCCTCCTACCACGAGATGGAGATGAGCATCGATCAGGGATCCACGGTCGTTGTCCCTTTCAACCGGCCAGGTTGGAGGCACGCCTTCCAGATGGAGATCTGGGTTGCCGGCGTACAACAGACGTATACCAAGCCGGATGGTGTGCCTGTGGACTTCCCCCGCATCAATGACTCGATAAGGTTCACGATCCCGGAGAACTGGGATATCAACCAGCCTTATACGGTCACCATCTATCATAACTGGGGCAAGGATGATGTCATCTTTGGCGAGGTCTATGTTGATGACACCGAATCCAGCGCAGGCACCAACAGCACGGGCGGCAGGAATTACGCGCCGCTCTCCACGCGCAAAACCATCCTGGCGGCCCAGAATCCCAGCGCGGGCATTCCCACCGGGACCAAGGACCCCGTATCCCCCGTGCCCGGCAGGAAGTATGTGGACGATACCACTTTCAGCAAAAACGTCACCCTGAAGGGCGCGCCCTGGGAGGAGCTCCTGGCGGATCTGGAATCCGTCAACGCCGAGGGCTATCCCTATCTGTACTACATCAAGGCGGTTTCGGAGACGGGCGTCACCGAGGGAACCGTTCCGACGATCGAGTTGAACGGCGACCATGTGCTGGGTTCCACCGGCGACATCGTTCTGCCTATCACCAATCTGGTGCCCGACGAGCCGCCGAAGCTGCGCGTCATGAAGCTGGACGGCCAGGACAAGCCCCTCACCGGCGCGACGTTCAACCTGTTCCACAAGGCGAGTGGCGAAACGGAGTGGACGGCGGTGGGCACCTTCACCATCAGCGCCACCGACGGCATCTACACCACCGGCGCTCTGGAAAAGGGCAGCTACCGCCTGGTGGAGGCCAGCGCCCCGACGGGCTTCATCACGCTGAATGACGACATCTCATTCACCGTCAATGACGATTATAAGATCGTGACGGACACCCTCCCCGAGGGCGTCACCTTCAAGGATGACACCTACACCCTGGAGGTCGTCAACAAGCCCGAGGTGGACGACAACGAGATCGCGGTCATGAAGCGCTGGCAGAACCTGGACGGCACCGAGACCGAGGCCGACAAGGAGAGCATCTCCATCATCCTCCGGCGCACGAAGGTCACCCCGAAGTCCAAGACCGTGCATGTTACCGTGCGCGACCCCTACACCGGACAGCAGAAGGACGCCACGATGTCAGTCAACAGGAATTCCATATTGGTAAGGTGGAATGACGGCAATATCTACCATGATGACCATAACAGACTGCTCCAGGGCGTGAGCGACCCCGCGCTTACGCTGACGTTCGAGCATGATGACGGGTACGTGGAGTGGAGGATCGACAATCTTGAGAACGCGACTGCGGATGTCATAGAAGTGCAGTTCAAGTACAATATGGAGCATGACAGCTACTATGGCGGCAGCAAGGATAATAACACAGGTCTGTTTAATTACCTGAAGGATAATTGCTTTGGCAACCTGACCCCCAGCATCTCGGAGGTGAATGATTCCGCGTCGCTTTCCGGCGAGGACTACGGGGCGGACGACAACTTTTCCAAGATGGTGACGCTCCTCGCCACGGAGAACTGGCAGAAGAAGTGGAAGATCGGCGGCACCGACAGCAGCCACACGGGCTATGACTATCCTCTCACGGATGACAGCGGTCTCAGGTACAGGTACTACGTCGTCGAGAACAACGCCGAGGGCTATGCCGTGACCTATTCCAACAACAACGGCATTAAGACCGGCGTGATCACCGTCTACAACCGCAAGACGACCGCGGACCTGAACATCGTGAAGGTGGGCAAGGGGAACCCCGCCCAGCGGCTGAGCGGTGCCGAGTTTACGCTGTACAAGCTGGATGTCACCAAGAACGGCGCGGAAACCGTCAGCGAATGGTCGGAGCACAAGGTGAAGACCGATGATAATGGCGAGGCGTCCTTTAAGGGGCTCGTGCCCGGCGAATACTACCGGATCCAGGAAACTGGCGTGCCGAAGGGATATATACTGACGGGCGATAGCAATGTGTACATCAAGGTCACGACCGAAGGCATCCAGCGGATCGCCTTTGATGCCGAGAAGACCCCGGATCAGTGGAGCGTGACCGGCGACGACGGCATGATCTCGCTGTCGGCCACCACGCTGACCGTGAAGAACGAATCCGGCGTCGCGCTGCCCTCCACCGGCGGCCCCGGCACGACCCTGATCTATACCTTTGGTTCTCTGCTGACGCTGGCCGCGCTTGCCCTTTTGATCCGGCGGCGGGCGGAGCAACTCCAGCGTGACTGACGCTGTTGCGATACGGAGGAGCACCTGCGAATGCGCGCAGGGCGGGTGTGTCTCCGCTTTCCAGAGCGGTTGACATGCCTTCAGCTGATCCTGCGTGAGAATACGACGGCACTCTTCCGAATTTGATCCTTTGAGCAGCAAGGAAGGAACGATCTCATGAAACCAAACGATCTCACCGGCCAGAAATTCGACCTCCTCACGGCCCTCTACCCCCTGCCTGAGCGGAGGGACTCATGCGTGCTCTGGCAATGCCGCTGTGAGTGCGGAAATCTGAAGGCGATTTCTTCCACGGATTTGACCCGCCATCGCGTCAAATCCTGCGGCTGCCTGACGCACCGCGTCAAGGACATCACCGGTCAGAAGCGGGGACATCTGACAGCGCTCCGATATACCGGTGAGCGCGACGAGAATGGCCGGGCGATCTATGAATGGCGCTGTGATTGCGGGAATGTGTTCACAAGGTCTGTCGCGGGAACGGCGAGGAAGGACAGCGCCCTTCTGTGCGCGGAGTGCCAGCGGAAGGTGAAGAGCAGGCAGATCAACCGGGTTCGCACAAACCGCGAAGTGGACAAGACCACGGGTCTGACGAGGAAGTATCTGTCAAACCTCGTCAAGGGGGTGCTGACGGAGCGGAACACCTCTGGAATCAGAGGCGTCTATTGGCATGAGGGCCATCAGAGATGGGTTGCCACTGGGCGGGTGAACAATGAACTGATCACGCTTGGAGAGTTTGAAAGCATCGCAGAAGCGGGAGAGGCCAGACGGGAGCATGTTTTGAAAACCTATGGCAGCGTGGCGCTGAAGCTGGGCATTGAGATCGTGTGAAACCCTTCCCTGAGATAGGCTGGGTACCCCATATTCGGGGTGCCCTCTTTTTTGCGCCGGGGAGCTAACCGGGGCGCTTTCCGATCAGCCGGATGATGGCGTTGTCGTCGGCGTGCCACAGCCGCCTTGTGTGGTCGAATATCCGCTGCCAGGAATCGGCGGGGTCCTCGGCGTAGGCGGAGGTGAGGTGTTCGTATCCCCACAGGCTCTCCGGCGTCATGATGACGGACACCGCCATGCCGAAGGCCTGCCCTCTCTTGTTCACGCGCCGCTTGAAGCCGCCGATGACCAGGTAGAGCTGCATCTGGAGCCCCGTGAGGATGCCGGGATAATTCCTGGAGCCGTCCTTTCCGAAGCCTGCCGATTTCTTCAGCTCCGTGGAGAGTATTTCCGCGCCGTTGAACTCCGGTTCATCTTCGCTTTCCACATTCATGAAGTGCTCCATGATGGCCTTTTCGCGGGCGGAGGCGCGCCCGTCCTGCCACTTGCCGTCGAAATCCCAGCCCAGGCGGCGGGCGTTGGCAAAGCGGGGGAGCCAGGCCGGGCTGATGAACCCGGCGCGCCCATCGAAGAACTTCCCGTAGGCGACGGCATGGGAAGCGGCGATCTCCTCCCGCCATTCCCAGGGGTCGGTGGCCTTATCCCCCGTCCACCAGACATGACTGCCCGTGTGCTCCTCGGCGCTGAAGCCGGGGACCTCGTTGGCGAAAAAGGGGAGAAATCCGATCTCGTTCACCCAGGCGACCAGCTCGGCGGCGCTGCGAATCCGCAGCGGGTTATCCCAATCCAGGCCCTTCATAATCCATGTATCAGACATTTCACTGTTCTCACGATCCGATTGACTCTTTTATCTCACAAAGTTTTCCATGCCTATTCTACCATAATTCATCCCCGCGGGCAACTATGCTTTCGGTCCATTTCCCGGCCGCGGCGCAGCATTGAAAGTGTTTATTCCCGATTGCCATATCCCTGCCCGGTGTGGTATTGGAGTATCACTACGAGCATCGCAACCAGAAGGCCGCGCCCGATGCCTACCGGGATTACGCGCCGCACGCGGTCAGCGTGGAGCAGGACTCTCACCTGTATGACATCGTTGGAACGCAGACGCTGACGGGCTGTCCGTCCTGGCACCATCAGGCCGTGAAGAATGTGGACGACACGAGGCTTGTGGTGACCGGCGCCACGGATACGAACGGCATCCAGATGATCGAGGCCGTGGAGCGGACGGACAAGACCTTTGCCGTGGAGCTGCAATTCCATCCGGAGGCCGCGTTGGTGAAGCACCTGGACGACGCGGAAAACAAGGGCGACTTCATGGACTATGATACCGCGCTGTCCATCTTCCGGTGGATCGTGGGACAGGGCTGGCGCACAGAGCACGCCGCGGCATAAGGCGATAGAAACCCCCTCCTCCCGGAGGCTGTGACCGCACAGCGGACGGAGGAGGGGGATTTCATTTGCTTAGGAGCCGTGCAGAAATTATTCATACATTATGCTTGTCTGAATCCGCCATTGCGGCGTTGTCGTCGGTCAACGTGCCCCGGCACGCCTCCCTCCTCCGCCTTGCACTGACGAATTCATCCTTCGCATTCTGTATGAATAATTTCTGCACGGCTCCTTATTTCAGGGAATCACTTTGCCAGCGCAACCGCGGCCGCGCCCTGGCCGGCCACACGACCGTAGGTCGTGGAGATGGAGAGCATGGAGCCGGAGCAGGGATACACCGTGGCAAAGAACTGGCCGGAGGCGCACTCGCCCGCGGCGAACAGATTCGGAAATTCGGACCCGTCCTCCTTGAGCACCTTCGCGCCGGTGTTGATCTCAAATCCGCCGAATCCGGCCACGGTGGAACGGATCACCTTGATGGCGTAGTAGGGGCCCTCTTCGGCCAGCGGCACGAGGCCGGCGCGCCCGAAGTCCTCATCCTCGCCCTTCGCGGCCAGCTCGTTGTAGCGGGCGACGGTGGCGGAGAAGGTCTCGGCGTCCAGACCGGCGGCCTCGCCCAGGGCTTCCAGCGTGTCGGCGGTAAAGCCATAGCGGCGGGAGACGGCCAGGTCCATCAGGGGGATGTAATCCGCCATCGTGGAATCAAATATCCACCAGGCGCAGGAGGTGCCGTTCTTGTCCATCGCCTCGTAGAACAGCGGGTAGTCCAGGGACTCGTTCATGAAGCGCTCGCCCTTGTCGTTCACGCCCAGGGTGGGCAGGAAGGACAGGAGGTTGAAGCTGCCGGTCAGCGTGTAGGAGGCGTCGGTGGTGTGCATGCCCATGACGCCGCCCTTGAACAGCAGCTTGGCGCCCAGCGCCTCGCCCCAGGCGATCTCGTCGCCGGTGTTGCCGCAGGAGGACATAGAGGGCACACCGTCGGAGTTGGGCACATACTTGGCCATGTAGTCGGGATTGCGGTCGAATCCGCCGCAGGCCACGATGACGGCCTTGGCGTTGACGGTCAGCTTCGCGCCATAGTGGTCGGCCACCGCGCCGGTTACGACATCGCCGTCGGCAATCAGCTCCTGCACAGCGGCATGGCGCACGATCGTGATGTTCTCGTTGGCCAGGGCCTTCTCCCAGATCGGGACCATGATGGGGCCGCCGCCCTGGGTGGTCAGGTGGGCGCGCAGGGCCGGGCTGGTGCCGGAGGCCACGACGCCCGCGTCAAACACGACGCCCATCTCGTCGATCAGCCAGTCCACGGATTCGCCGGAGTGCTCGGCCCAGTAGGTGACCATCTCCACGTCCATGTCGCCGCCGGTGCGCTCGTTGTAATAGGCCACCATGTCCTCGGGATGATAGCCGTCGATGGATTCATCCTTGTTCATCTGGGAGCCGGTGCCATAGACATAGCCGCCGGAGGTGACGGAGCTGCCGCCCAGGCGGTCCAGCTTCTCCAGCACCACGACCTTCGCGCCCGCGTTCGCGGCCTCGATGGCGGATACCAGGCCGGCGATGCCGCCGCCGATGACCAGGACGTCGGTGTCCAGGGTCTCATCCTCGGCGGTCTCGTGCACCTCGGCGTCCAGGCCTTCGACGCCCGCGGTCTCCAGGGCGTTCTTCACGGCGTACTTCACCGCGGAGGCGCTGAAGGTCGCGCCGGTGGTGGCGTCCACATTCCAGCTCTGGTGCTCCACGATGCGCTTGGGCATCTCGCTGATGGACCAGTCGCTGACGCCGACGGTCTCGCCCTGTTCCGTGACGGTCACATCGGCAATCGCGCCGTTGTCCAGCGTGACGGAGACCTTCACCGGGCCGTGGAAGCCGTTGGCCTGGCCTTCAAAGGTGCCGCTGACGCCGCCCTCCGCGATGGCCATGGGGGCCATGCTGAGCAGCAGACAAAGGGTCAACAGAGTACAAAGAACCTTCTTCATTGACATTCCCTCCTTAAACAGTATGGGTCTGTTGACATTATACATACGCGCATGTATAATAGTCAATGGCTCGTTAAGGGAATTTGAAAATTATACATTTTGAGGGTTTAATGTATAATACCGGAGGCAAGCAATGAACGATACGCGGCAGGAGATCATGCGCGTGGCGATAGACCACTTTTGCGCAATGGAATATCCCCTGGTGAATCTGGAGGATATCGCCCGGGACGCGCACATCACGAGGGCCCCGCTATACTACTATTTCAGGAACAAGGAGGGCCTCTATCGCGCGGTGGTCGAGGCGACGATCGCCGAGGCCAGGGCGCGGGTGGACGCGATCCTGAGCGGTGAAGAGGATGTATTTGAGATCATTCGGAAGGAATACACCTATTGCGTTCGCGGGATGGGGCGGTACAGGCGGATCTGGTATCCCGGCCCGGGCGCGCCCGACTGCCAGGCAGAGATCGGCGCGTTCCTGCAATGGCTTATAAACAGAAAAACCATGCTGTTCAAGGAGGCGCAGCAGAGGGGCGAGCTGTCGCAGGACTGCGATGTGTCGGAGCTTGTCACGCTGATCTATGTGTTTTACGACGGGGTTCTCGATACGCAGGAGACCGCGAAGCATCAGACCGGCTTCAATCACCACCTGCTGGAGCACAGCGAGGACTGGTTCATGCAGATCATTCGGATGAAATTCGGAAATGTCAACAAGTGATGGTTTGAGGAGGAGCGATAAATGGACAATATCATGGATCTTCAAAGAGACATTCAGCAGCGGCTTATCCATGAGGCGCTGCCGGAGCTGCCCGGCATACCGATGATAGAGGAGGCGTCGTCCATATTCGGGGACAAGGCGCTGCGCCTGCTCCTGTTGGGCCAGCTCTGCATGGAGGCCAACGACGCCATCGTCAGCGCGGGCTTTGACCCCGTCGATTTCCACATCGACGGCGGCGTGGCGGGGCTGCTGGCGGCGCTGCTTGTCAGCGATGAGGAGAGACTATGATCCGCGAAGCAAGCCTCCATGACGCCGCGCGCCTCGTGGAGATCTATGGCTACTATGTCCGGGAGACGGCGATATCCTTCGAGTATGAGGTGCCGTCGGTTGAAGAATTCCAGAGGCGGATGGAGCGGATCAAGGCGCGCTACCCCTATCTTGTCCTGGAGGCGGAGGGGACTGTGGTGGGCTACGCCTACGCGGGCCCCTTCAAGGCCCGCGCCGCCTATGACTGGTCCTGCGAGCTCTCCATATACCTCGACAGGGACCGCCGGGGGAGGGGCTTCGGCAGGGCGCTCTATACGGCCCTCGAGGAAAGGCTGAAGGCCCAGGGCATCCAGAACCTCTATGCGTGCATCGCCTATCCGGATGAGGCGGATGAATACCTCACGACCAACAGCGCCGATTTCCACGAACACATGGGCTACCGCAGAGCGGGCCTGTTCCGGCAGTGCGCCTACAAATTCGGACGCTGGTACAGCATGATCTGGATGGAGAAGATGGTGGGGGAGCATCAGGCCCCGGCCGCCGGGCAGGTATTGCAGATTTGACGGCGGGCGGGTGGCCTGCCTGGAAACAGCTCAAGCAGCTGAGTTTATGACATTTGCCCCAGAATAACATGAAAGGGAATCTGACATGGCACCGAACAGACGCAGAATAGAGCGTGAAATGTTCGCTCGTATGAAAAATGAGATAGTTGACCAGGATGGCAATATACCCACGGATGAAGAAGTTGCGACCATCAAGGCCCTGCTTGCGCTTCCCCACAGGACAGAAGAGGATTGGTGTGTTATCAAGGACATTTTTGACAGGCGGGATCTAATCTGCATGGAACCGGCTGAGGAAACAAGCGATACTGAGGTGATCGAGCACTTCATGATAAAAGATGGTCGGTTGTGCGCCTTTACCAATTTACAGGACGCCGTGGACTATATAAAAGAAAACGTGCCAAAGGACAGGAACGGCCTTTCATTCCAGATTGGCACGAGGCCGTTTTTAGAGGCGGTTGAGATTGCAGACGATCAATCCATGGAGCTGCTCATAGACCTGCCGACAAAGGAACGCACAACTGAGAAATACATGTCCTACAAGGACGGGCAATTAACGGCGGTAATGCCTATTAAGTCGGCAATGAATACGGCACTGAGGAGACTTATGAAGCTCAGCAAGGACGCGCGTAGGGAAGTGAATGATGAGCGTTAAACAGCAGCAAGTCTGCGACCTGCTGTTGATGCTCTGCCGTTCTCCCCTACTCCCCACTGCCTACTCCCTAAATCCCCATTTGCCGCATTGCCTGAACGATAGCGCGGACCTGGGTCATTCCTTGCTATCCGCATGCTGCGTCCTGACAAAATCGACCATTGACGCGATCACAGGATGGAGCAGCCCTCTCTCGGTGAACGCCATACATATCTCCCGCCGACAGACGTCCTGTTCAAGGCGGCGAATGGCCAGACCGTTGCTGTAGATCTGCGGGTAATCGCTGGTGAGGAAGATGGCCGCGCCGGCGCGCACCAGCGACTGGCTGCAGAGCGTCGGCGTGACCTACAACCTGGAGGGCGGCCTCCACAAGCTGGCCGAGTACTCTCACGACCGCGAGCTGGCCTACACCGGTAGCGGCGCGGGCGCGGCGGAGGCCATGCGCAATATCATTGCGGAGAATGGGACGAAGGTCCTGCTGAACACCCGCGCCACCGAGCTGATCACCGAGAACGGCGCGGTGATGGGCGTGATCGCCAATGACGACGAGACCGTGTACACCATCAAGGCGGACGCCGTGCTGATGGCCACCGGCGGCTACGGCAACAACAAGGACCTGCTGGAGGGCGACATGAAGAACGCCCTGTACTACGGCCCCGTGTCCTCCACCGGCGACGGCCTGCTGATGGCCACCGCCATCGGCGCGGATACCCGCCTGCTGGAGTACGGCAAGCGCTATCCCAACGGCATCGAGGTGTCCGAGGGCATCGCCAAGTCCACCATCAACGGCAACATTCCCGCCTGGACCAAGAGCGCGATCCTCGTCAACAAGGAGGGCGTGCGCGTGGTCAACGAGAAGGCCAGCAACCGCACCATCCTGGAGACCGAGCTCCAGCAGACCGGCCAGGAGCTGTTTCTGGTGATGGATCAGGAGACCTTCGATACCTGGAAGGACGCCCTGGGCTACGACGTGGACACCTATCTTGAGCTGAATGGCACCGCAACCCCGGTCTTCGGCCACGGCGACACGCTGGCGGCGGCGGCCGAGGCCGCGGGCATCGACGCCGAGGCGCTGGCGGCGACCGTCGAAGCCTACAACGGCTATGTCGAGGCGGGCGAGGACGCCGAGTTCGGCCGCTCCGCGGACTACATGACCATGAAGATCGGCGACGGCCCCTACTACATCGTGGAGCAGAAGCCCCGCTTCGCCACCACCATGGGCGGCCTGGTGATCGACGAGGCGCTGGAGGTCATCAATACCGACGGCGCGGCTATCCCCGGCCTGTTCGCGGCGGGCGAGGTCGTCGGCGGCGTCATGGGCGATGATTCCCCCTCTGGTGCGAACAACGGCTGGGCTGTCACCTCCGGCAAGCTGGCGGCCGAGAGCATCGCGGCGGCGTTGGCTGTGGATGCGGCAGCGTAAGCAATACAAGTGAAAAGCTCCTCCCCGGACGCGAGTGACAGGGGAGGGGCTTTTTTCTTTCCTTGACAGTATTGTCCATGAATGTTACAATTCATTTGGAGTATCTATTCAGTTCTGCTGTGATAAGTGGAGATTGTCCGAGGTAACGGGGAACGACCTCTCAGTCACCGACTTCGTCGGCGACAGTTCCCCTGAAAGGGGAGCCAAGAGGAAGATAAAGCGTCGCCTTGGCTCCCCTTCCAGGGGAGCTGTCAGCTGTTAGGCTGACTGAGAGGTCGTCCCCCGCAGCCTGCCAAATCTCTGTTTGTCACAGGACTGAACAGTTACCATTTGGATACACAGAAGAAGGACACATCGGGGTGACCTGTCATGAGCAAACAGAGGTCTCAATACCGAATAACAATAAACATTGCCATTGTCGGCGGCCTGCTGGTGGCGCTTGTCCTGATCCTGACGACGGTTTGGACCGGGCTCAGCGCCCAGCGCGGCACGGACAGGGCCGTCCGCTCCGTCAGCAATTTCTACCTCCGGGAATTGGCAGGGCGGCGGGGTCAGGTCGTCGCGTCGAATCTTCAAAACAACATCCAGAACATGCGGGACGCGCTGGACCTGTTGAATGAGGACGATCTGTCCGATATGGAGCACCTGCGGGCCTTCCAGGCCAGGATGAAGAAGCTCTACAACGCGGAGAAGTTTGCCTTTGTGGACGCCAATGGCCTGATCTATACCTCGCTGGGGCTGCTCTACAACATTGCGGACTACGACTTTGACTACCTCTCCATCTCCGGCCCGGAGGTCTCCATCAAGGACATCGAGAGCAGCGACAAGAAGGTCGTGATCGCGCTCCCCATCGATCAGCTGCCCTTCAGCGGTCAGACCCTGGTGACCTGCTTCATGGAGATCGACATGGACGTGCTGCTGGAGGGCCTGTCGCTCCAGTCGGACGCCAATGAAGCGACCTTCTGCAATCTCTACGACAGGAGCGGCATCTCCCTCACCAACAAGGTGCTCGGCGGCACCTCCAGCGACGTAAACCTGCTGGATGCCCTCAGGGACGCCAGATTTGAGGAGGATTCCTCCTATGAACAGGCTGTGAAAGACTTTTCAGCGGGACGGGAGGGCGTTATTACCTTCAACTATTCCGGCATAGACGAGACACTGTATTATTCCCCCGTCGAGGGCACCGACTGGATGCTCACTTATCTGATCCGCGAGCGCATCATCAGCGATCAGATCAACATCATCTCCCAGGGCATCATCACCCGCAGCCTGATCCAGAGCATCGTCACCGCGCTCGTCATGCTCGGCGTGTTCGTCGTGCTGTTGATGCAGACCCGGAAAAACTCGAAGCTCATCCTGGACAAGGAGACGGCGGAGGCGGAGAACCGGGGCAAGCAGGCGGAATATGAGGCGCGGCTGAAGCTCCAGGATCAGCTGCTGGCGCAGGAGCGGCAGAACGAATCCCTGACCGTCATGCACGGCATGCTCGGCTCCGGCCCCTGGTTCATGGATTTCGACGAGCAGGGGCGGATGATCAGCGTGACCTGGTCGGACACGTTCCGAAGGATGCTCGGCTATGCCGATGAAGAGGACTTTCCCAATGTGCTGGAATCCTGGTCGGACCTGCTGCATGAGGAGGACAGGGATCGTGTATTGAAGGCCTATGCCGACGCCATCGACGATTATACCGGCCAGACGACCTACGACGTGGAGTATCGGCTCAGGACGAAAAACCAGGGCTGGCGCTGGTTCCACGCCATGGGCAAGCTGACCCGCCGCCCGGACGGCTCGCCCATCACCTACATCGGCATCTTCGTGGACATCACCCAGCAGAAGGAAATGGAGCTGACGCTGGCCCGCCAGCAGGAGGCGCTCAAGAGCGCGCTGGCCCAGGCGGAGGCGGCCAACGCCGCCAAGACCTCGTTCCTGTCCTCCATGAGCCACGAGATCCGGACACCCATGAACGCCATCATCGGCCTGGACACCATCGCGCTGAAGGACCCCACCCTGTCCGAGGAGACCCGGGACCGGCTCCGGAAGATCGGCGGCAGCGCCAAGCACCTGCTCTCCCTCATCAACAATATCCTCGATATGAGCCGCATCGAGAGCGGGCGGATGACCCTGAAAAACGAAGAGTTCTCCATGCGGGAGATGCTCGAGCAGATCAACACCATGATCAACAGTCAGTGTCAGGAAAAGGGCCTGAACTATGATTGCCGGATCATGGGCAAGGTGGAGGACTACTACATCGGCGATGATATGAAGCTCAAGCAGGTCCTCATCAACATCCTGGGCAATGCCGTGAAGTTTACGCCGGAGGGCGGGAACGTCACCTTTATGGTGGAGCCCATGACGATCTTCGAGGACAACGCCACGCTGCGGTTCATCGTGAAGGACACCGGCATCGGCATGGAAAGCGACTATCTGCCGAAGATATTCGAGCCCTTCTCACAGGAGGACGAGCACAAGAGCAACAAGTACGGCAGCACGGGACTGGGCATGGCCATCACCAAGAACATCGTGGAGATGATGAACGGCAATATCGCCGTGGAGAGCGAGAAGGGCGTCGGCTCCACCTTCACCGTGACGGTCACGCTGCGGACCACGGATAAACAGGCGCAGGATGACCCGGAGATGCGGCCCCAGGACCTGCGCGTGCTGATCGTCGACGATGACCCGATCGCGTGCGAGCATGCCAAGCTGGTGTTGGAGGAGGTCGGCATCGTGTCGGACGCCTGCTGCGGCGGCGACGAGGCCATGGAGATGCTGGCGCTGGCGCACGCCCGGATGGAGGCCTACAACCTCGTGCTGGTGGACCTCAAAATGCCGGGTCAGGACGGCGTGGAGGTCACCCGGCGGATCAGGGCGCAGTATTCCGATGAATCCACCATCATCATACTGACGGCCTACAGCTGGGACGACGTCATGGCGGACGCGCTGGAGGCCGGCGTGGACAGCTTCATCGCCAAGCCGCTGTTCGCGTCCAACGTGCTGGACGAGTTCAAGCAGGCGATATGCCGGAGGCTGGAGACCCACAGGGAGGTCCACAAGGCGGAGCTGGCCGGCAGGCGCGTCCTGCTGGCGGAGGACATGGAGATCAACGCCGAAATCATGATGGACGTGCTGAGCCTGCGCGACGTGAAGGCCGACCACGCGGAGAACGGGCAGATCGCCGTCGACATGTTCAGCCAGAGCGCCGTAGGGACGTACAGCGCGATCCTGATGGATGTGCGCATGCCTGTGATGAACGGGCTGGAGGCGACGAGGGCCATCCGGAGCCTGGACCGGGCGGACGCGAAGACGATACCGATCATCGCGCTGACGGCGAACGCCTTTGACGAGGACGTGCAGCGGTCGCTCCAGGCGGGCATGAACGCGCACCTGAGCAAGCCGGTGGAGTCCGAGCATCTGTTTGAGACGCTGGAACAGCTGATCAGGGAATGACGATGGAGTGACGGGGAGGGATCAGGGATTGGGAATAGTGGCTGCCGCGCGGACTATTTCAGTGTTTTCAATAGAAAACGCGGCAGCGGCCTTTTCTAATCCCTATTCCCTAATCCCTCTCCCAGACAGATCCATGTATATCCCGGCAGAACTGAATAGACGCGACAAAAGAAACCGCATCCGGCGAAGACAGGGAGGAACGAAAATGAAACGAACCATGAATCTGCTGTGTGGAGCCCTGGCGCTACTGTGTCTCGTCTCCCTGTTCATTCCGCTGATCGCGCCCCGCTATCCGGCTTCGGAGTACCATCCCGGCTCAGACGGCTACACAAAGGACTACTTCCTCATGGGGGACTATTACTGCGCCAGGGAGTATTGGAGCCTGGTGAAGTTTGCCCTGTCCAGCGGATACCGGATCGCCCTGTCCGTCGCCGCGGCGCTGCTCCTGTACTGGGCGACGATGAGCCTGATGGGGGAGAGGCCCCGCATCGCGGGGGTGCTTGCCGCCACCGTGAACCTGGGCGTGACCGCCTATCTCCTGGTGGAGATGCTGAAGCTGAGAGCGAGCTGCCGCTGGGGCGTGCTGATCGTGCTCTGCGTGGACGTGCTGGCCGCCGCGGCGGTCGCATGGTACTGCTTCTTCGCAGACCGCGAAAAGCGCTACATCCGGATTCCCGTGGTCAGAAAGTGACAGCTGCCCACAGAGATTGAAAAATCCCCACCCGCGAGGGGTGGGGAAGGGTGAAGCCATGCAGCTTCGTCGTTGTTCGTGCCGATTAGTCGTTGAGGCCCATGCGACGCTTGGTGATCAGCAGGATCGCAGCAGCCAGAACCAGGAATGGAGGCGCGGCATTCGCAGAATGTCCGCGGTTCGCGCAGCGAACTGAAATCCCGCGGGGATTTCACCTTGCCAGTCACGTAGAAGATGGTGGTGACGATGCCGGTGGTGAGTGTAGATAAAACAACTTGCTTCTCTGACCAACATTCCCCAATCATTGCATAATTAATTCTCCCATAAGAATAGTTCCATAGACGTAGTTGATTATCTTTATACAATCCTTTTGAGACATTACCCGAGAGGTTCTTCCGTGCATAATCCAGTGTCGGTTTAACGTATTGGGTTCTGGTTCACCAAACTTACTAAATTCCCCAAATGAATCTTGAGCAAGCTTATATGTCGTAAGCAACAATACCTTCATATAGTTTTCGTCGCTAAGTGTATCAATTCCTGATTGATTTGCCTGTTTAACTATTTCTTCAACTCGTTTCGTCCATTTGGTGGACTCATTTTTCGAAATATCGGTTAATAGCTGGTCTATGATTGCTGTAAAACCAATCGCTGCAACGTTGTATTCTTCCTGATTATAAGAATCAATGCATTGCCTTAATAATGTTTTATTCGCAATATTCTCGTTTTTTAATAGTTGCTCGATAGTATTTTTAACTTCATCTTTTTGCCATTCAAACACAATATCATCTATTTCTGTATCTGTTAATGTCTTTTCCAAATTAACGATAATATCCTCAGGCATCCTTTTCCAGATAACAAATTGTAATTTGCCCATTATTTCAATTCTATTAAGAATTGGGATCATTCGAATAACGGGGAGAACAACATCAGTTATTGTTTTAAGACTATTATAGAAAACGTCGTTTATGGTTGACGTTCTATCATTGTATTCTTCCAACATTGCTTTCATTCCATCTATGTTATCATTGGATATAATCATTATATTCTCCATTTCTTGCCTCTTACAGATATTCCTCACTTCCCGAAGGAAGTGAGGAATGGTCGTTAAGCTATGAAGTTATTTGTGCTGTCGGGGATCAGTCGTTGGCACCCATGCGACGCTTGGTGATCAGCAGGATCGCAGCAGCCAGGACCATGATGGAGCCAGCCACGTAGAAGATCGTGGTGCCGATGCCACCAGTGGAGGGCAACTGAGCGCCAGAGAAGTTCTGGATGGTGATCTTGGCGACCGCAATGTCCGCACCAGTGCCAGCCTCGAAGTCGCCATAATTGCCAGTATGCTCAGAGGTCAGAGTATAACCACCCGTTGCAACACCGGTACCGGAAGCGGGCTTGGTCCAAACGTTGGCTGCATGCACGTGATCCCATGCAAACTTGGCAGTGGCAGAGCCATCAATCTTGTTGTAGCCATCGGGAGCTGCAACCTCAGTAATGGTATAATTGCCAGCCTTGATGCCTTCCAAACGGATGATACCATTCTCATCAGAGGTCACGGTATAAACCTTGTTGCTGGAAGAAGCATCGGGAGAAACGATGGTGTCGTCGTAATGTACCTTCTTGTACTTGGTGGTGCCGTCGTACTGGGTATCAGGATCGGTCACAGTCGCCGGATCGGTGGTGGTATAGGAACCGTCCTTCAGCTTCCAGTAAGTGTACTGAGCCGCATTCGCAGAATCAGCGTCAGTGTAGGCTACGAAGGTGTCGCCAGTCTCGCGGACTACGTTGAACACGTCGGCAGCGGTGATGGTGAAGGTAGCGCCAGCCAGAGGTGCATTGCTGTTGCTGCCATCGACCTTCTTGATTTCCAGAGCGGTGGTGTAGGTCTCAACGGTCTTTTCGGGAGTCTTGCCCTGGGGTTCATTGGGCTTCCAGTCGTCGGAATCACCGTCATAGTCATAGTTCGCGTCGTTGCTGAACTGGAACTTGACGGTGTTGTCGTTGCTCTCGGGAGCCAGCTCGGCATCAGCATTCAGAACCGCGGTATAGTTCACGGTCAGAGTCTGGCCAACAGCGTTGTTGTTCAAGATAAGAGCACGGGCACCCTTGAGAATGACACGCAGGGTGTGGTTGGCAGTGTTATCACCCTGAGCACCCACAGGATCGGTGGGAGCAGTGAAAGCCTTCTTCGCAGTGGCAGTTTCCTCAGTCAGAGCGCTGTCATAGGTTACGCCATCATAGATGAAGTAGTAATCGGTGCCGAAGTCCAGAGTCTTGCTGCCCAGGGTAATGCTGGAGATGCCGGTGAAGGTCAGGCTCTTCTCCATGGTATCTTCCATGGTCAGCTTGAACACCTTGTCGAACTTGGTGGGGTTCGGGATGGGATTCAGAGTGGACTTATAGGTAATCGTATCGCCGATGTTCTTATTGTTGTCGTTGACATCAGAGCCGCCTTCAACAATAACCTTGTTGGACTGAGAGCCAGTGTCCTTGGCAACGATGTCGATGTCATCGGTGATGCGGAGGAGGTACTTGGACAGGGAATCGGTACCATCAGTGCCATCCAGATCGGCATCAGCGGTGACGTCCTGGATGAAGTAGTAGCCATCGGAATCGGCAGAAGCGGTATAGGTCTTGTCGTTCCGGGTGAAATCAATCTTGTTGGCAGCAACAATATGCTTCTGCACGATAGCGGCGAAAGCATCAACCAGAGAAGCTTCCTCGTTTTCGCCCTTGGTGCTGGTCCAGCCGCTCAGCTTTTTGGCAACGTCAGCAGCAGTGGAAGCTGCAGTGATGCCATCGAACTTGCCCTTCAGCACGGAATCAGTCTTGGCGTTCTCGGTCATCAGTTCAGCAATCAGGGCAGCAGAGTCAACACCGTTGCCCCACTGAACATCAGACAGGGTGGTCTGATCCGCGTTCAGGTTGCCACTAAAGACCTTATAGCCTTCATAGGTGTGGTTTACCTTCTGATCGGTATTGGTGATCTTGATGGTGTGGGTGTTGACCACAGGATTGGTATCAGCCATCGCCACGCTGCCCAGCACCATCATGATGCTCAGCGCCAACGCCAGTACAAGTTTAAAATTCTTCGTCATTGTTGTCTTCCTTCCTCGGTCGGTTGACCGATTATTGTTCTTGGATGTATATCCACATCCTGTTCGTTTCCGTTCGGTTCTGAAAGGTTCAGTTCGTACTTGGATCGGAAACCATCCACCAGAGAATTACCGTTTCGCATCCTTCGGTCCTCGGGGTTCTTACCTTTGCGGCCGGGAAGCCGTCATGCGGCCCCGGATGCGACCTGTCGCTCCCTGGCAGGGCCTCGTGTGTTCTCCTCCGCGCGGAGCAGAGCGTTCAAAGGGTGGCCAGGGTGTGGTTCATGTACCCGACGTGTTCACGGCCTTGTATGTAAGAAACGCGGTCGCTGCGCACGCTCGTTCCCCGCCGTCGGGCGAGGGGGTACGGTCCAGACATTGACTTACCATGCGGTCCGCTTGCGCCCGCCTTTTGCGGCGGGGGGCGACGGCGCCGATGGGGCAGCACGTCGTATGGAGCCAATCACATCCTTTCTCTCTCCCTCACTTCGCATCCGCGCCCCGCCTTCTATGAGACGGACTTGCGCATGCGCACGATCGGGAGATTTGATACTCCTAACGATTGCCTTGTTGAACCCGCGATTCCTTCCCGGCCTCGCCCTTCTGGTTGAGCTCGGCTGGAAGTTACCTGCGGGGCCCCCTGTTCCCGACCCGGCCAGCCCCTTCGCATTTCAAAGGGTTTGCCCGGGTTTCCAGACGGAAACAGTTGGAACTCGGTGAACACATCCTCGCCCATTCCAGCCCGCCCGCGGCTGAACGCGAGGCGGCGGCATAGACTTCTCACCTTTTCACCATTATTATAACGCAACACGGTTACGTGATCGGTTACCGCTTTTTCAGTTGGCCCGCCATGCGCGCGTTTTTTGGTGAATCCCGGTAATTTTACACAGATTTAGCGTTTCGGCACGGCGCGCTTTCGCTGCGCATGCGGCCTCACGCTATATCTATGTGGGCCTTCGCGCGCTATGCCTCCGTCCCGATCCGAACGGGGCCGACGCGCGTCGGCGGATGTGTTCCTGCGCGGTTTTCAGCTGATAAATCGCACACAGTCGTCAGGTCTATACGCAACTCAATCCGAGCGTTCGCCCGCATGGGGTGTGCTCGGGTCAAGATTGGTATCTTGGTCGTAGGGGCCTGCATTCGGGGGACTCCCTCAGTCCGCTTCGCGGACAGCTCCCTCAGGGAGGACTCCCTCAGTCCGCTTCGCGGCCAGCTCCCTCAGAGAGGGAGCCTTTTGGGGCGGCGGTCTCGGTGTGACCGTTGGCGCGGCGGGGGAACGACCTCTCAGTCAGCCTGTCGGCTGACAGCTCCCCTGGGAGGGGAGCCAAGAGGAACGATATGCCGCTGCCCTCTCTGGAGTTCGAGTGGTTGGAAAACGATTTCGGTTACCAAAACAGCTTGACTGTCGTCTTCCGTCCCGTGAGAAGCCGTGTCGGCGTCGGTGGACTTATGCCATACAAACATCCATACTATAACTTCTCAAACTATATTTTATCACATGAAAATGACTTTGACAAGGCCTCTTTTGGCACGGCTCACGGCCCACGCATGAATGACAAGACGGATTGAAATCTTACAGAAAGGTTACGAATCGTACCTGTTTCAATCACATGTACCGGCTTTGCCGGTGCATGTGGATTCCCACAAAGAAATCGCTTGCGAT
>Ga0256404_1000353_pt1 | contig 119833 bp, 105 predicted proteins | sample RumenRJG_01DNA_FD_185990 | JGI IMG/M metagenome (GOLD analysis project Ga0256404, IMG submission 185990) | Bovine rumen microbial communities from Lethbridge, Alberta, Canada - RJG_01 | ecosystem: Host-associated > Mammals > Digestive system > Stomach > Rumen | place: Canada: Alberta... | reverse complement strand
TATCCGGTACTACAACAACGAACGTATCAAACTAAAATTAAAAATGAGCCCGGTACAATACCGAACTCACTTTCAAAATCAAGTCAAATAGATTTAATAATCCGTCCAACTTTTGGGGGTCACATCAGAGCCTACCTGCGGCTTTTTTTAGTGTCTTTTGATAATTGAAGCCAAAGCCATATCTTTGCACAAAAATACAAAGGTATGGCTTTATCTATTACTACAGAGCTGCAGTCCACGTACTACACGTGCGACATCCCCAATATCGGTATTGATACCGACCGAGCTTCGCTTGTCTTCACTCTCAAGGTGAAGGGAAAGCAAATCTTCAAAAGCACCTACTATGCCTCCAACGGCAAAGTTACGGTGCGCGATATCCTTTCTATCATTGAAGCGTACTTCATTCAGCAGGGCTATTCGTACCAGACCGTGAACATCACGGCTGATGATGGGGATGAGCCCGTCACGGCTACTTTCCATGCCGTCTATTGCCATTTCCATTCAGCCGACACCCGCACCGATGCGCAAAAAGCCGCGTTGCTTGGGCTGCTCACAGACCTCAAGCAGCGCTTCCCGGAGGCTGTTATCCACGGCCACCGTGATTTTGCTGCGAAAGCATGTCCGTGTTTTGGTGCAACCTCTGAATACGCTGCCCTATGAAAACTATCTGCAGAATCATGATGCTTATAGGTGTGGTACTGCTTTCGGCTTGCCACACGACCCGACACACGGTGTCGGAGGTAGGTGTGGTGCAAGACGAGCAGTCCTCGCACCAGGAACAGACTACCACCCAAAGGCTGGATAGCCTGTTCTCAAAGCTATCCGTCTCTGCGGATAGTATAACCATTGATCTGTATGATAGTGCACCTCCGGCTTTGCCGCAGGCTGACTCGCTTGCGGCAAACCCAAACGCACAGGCTCAACCGACGACGGCCAAGCCTGCGCGCAAAGGGCGCATTACCATACATCAGCCGCGTATCAACAAGGAGGAAAGGAGTGGCTCGAATGTGCGTCAGCAGACCAACGTGGCCGATAGCACACGGAGCAATTCCCAAACCCACACATCCACCAATGACTCTAAAGAGGTCATCGGTGGCGCTGAACCACCAAACCTAACGGCTGTGTTCATTGTGCTGGGCTTGGGGATTATGCTCCTCTTAATAGGTGCTGTCTTCGGCTACTTATGGCTTCACAAGAAGCATATCATTTGAGCTACACCTTTCTATATTCAAAACACGTACGCATGTGTATAGGCTCGCGCTTATGCACGTGCGTATTGCTTTCTACCGTTCATCGGGACATTTTTGGGACAGAAACAAAAAAAATCAGCACGTAAAGTGCTGATTTTCAAGCGGGTGGAATAAGGGGCTCGAACCCTTGACACTCGGAACCACAATCCGATGCTCTACCAACTGAGCTAAGACCACCATAAACGCTTCCGATTTTTCAAAAGCGGCTGCAAAGGTACTGCTTTTTTTTGACATGACCAAATATTTTGGCAAAAAAATGCAATTTAGGGTACTTTTTTTGCTTATCGACCCTGTATTTCGCTTCCTTGCGCGGTAAATGTGCGGCGGTTATGCTCGATCAGGAGCTGACCGTCGCTTATTTTCTTGCGGTTTTTCGCAGGTGCGGCCTGCTGCTCCACATCCGTCGGGGTGTTGTGCGTCGCGCGGTAAGCCTCCAATTCTGCCTTAGCGGCTTCCACCTGGTCGCGGAACTGCGGATAGTTCATCGCAATCGCAAACGTGATGGCGCCCAAGGTCTTGCCGGCATCGATATCCGTCTTCCAGTGCGCTCCCAATATCAGACGGCAATCTACCCATTCGTCAATCATATTCTTGATTGCCAACGCATTAGCGGGGTCGATATAGAGCATAGCCATGCCGAATAAGCCCGCGAAATAGCCGTGTCCGGAAGGGTAGGAAGAGGCGCCGTTGCTCTTGGCCTGATTCGCATTATTGACGTTATATGGCGTGCCCGAATACCAGTCGCTGAAATAGAAATAAGGCCGCGGACGCGTACGCCACAGTTTGGATGTACCCTGATCCTTCATCTCTTCGCAGAGCAACTCCAGCTGGTTCATCTCGTGAAAAGTCGTGTCATTCCGCGTGTAACTAACCGTCCATTTGCCGTTAGCACCCTTTTGCCATGCCACGTCGGTCAGGAAGGGTGCATCCATCACGCTGTCTGCGCCCAGGCGGTAGAGCGCGAAATAGTACTGCTCGTTCATCTTGGCCCACGCGGAGTCCCAGTATTCCTGTTTCTCTTCGTCATACACGCGGCCGGCCTCTTTGTAGGCAAAATACGAGGTCGAGTCATCCTGCCAGATGAGCGAACCCTCTTCCGGCGGGGCGGGTAAGAAAAACTCACCGCTCGGCAGTGCGGCTTTGAGTTCAGCATCCAGTGTGATGCCTGTCGCGGCATACGTCATCATCGCCATGCTCATGCATGCGAAATAGAAAAAAATCTTCTTCATATTCAGTCTGATTTTGAAATCGGCTGCAAAATTACAAAAAAAATTGCATATATCAAAAAAAAATTGTAATTTTGCAGCCGAAAAGTAGACAAGATGCGTATTACGATTCGATATAGTACAGTCCTTTTCGTACTCCTGCTCTTTGCCGCATGCGGGAGTCGCGATGCTTCTCTGGATGCTTTGGATGCGCTGATCGATCAGCATCAGCGTGTGCAGGAGCGCTATCAGGCGCGGTTGGATTCTATCCGTGCGTCCTACCGGTATGATCAGATGACGGACGAGGAGCATTTTGACTGTTGCGGTCGGTTCTTTGATCTGTACCGCGGTTTCAATCTCGATTCCCAGTATGTGTATGTGCAGCAGCGCATGGGGTTGGCTTCCCGATTGGCTAACAGGACTTGCATGCAAGCCGCTATGATGAATAAGGCGGAGGTGCTGATGCGTTCCGGTATGTATCACGAAGCAGTGCTGTGCCTGGATTCCGTATCGGCTTTTCCCATTGAACCTGCCTATCAGCCTTATCACTATCATATGCGCCGGACGCTTTATGGTCTGATGGAGGACTTTGCGCTTACTGATTCGGAGAAAAATCGGTATCATCAGTTAACGCATGATTACCGCGATTCCATTATGCGGGTGGAAGAGAAGGGGAGTTTTATTTATGAACTGGTGCGTGCGGATGCGCGCTATGCCGAAGGATCGTACGACGAAGCACTCGCGCTGCTGGCGCATTATACTTCCGCAAGCGATCTAAAGGATGATCAGCAGGGACTGCTGGCCATCACCCGGGCACAGATATACCGCGCTTTGGGAGACCAAGCCGCGCAGAAGCAGCAATTGATCCTCTCTGCTTCGGCGGACCTCAGAGGGGCTGTGCGGGAATATATCGCATTGCGGGAACTGGCCGTGATGCTCTATTATGAAGGCGACATCGACCGTGCCTACCGCTATATGACCTGTGCGGTGGAGGATGCCAATACGGGTGTGATGCGCAGTCGTACTTTCGAGATCAGTACGATCTATCCGATCATCGAGCGAACCTGGCAGAAGCACGAGCGGCAGCATCGTCGTTTGCTCTATGCCTTGATCGTCAGCATCGCACTCTTGGCCGCCGTGCTGAGTCTTTTCCTTATATATGTCGCGCGTAAGCGGGCGCAGTTGGAGCAGAGTAACCGCATCAAAACGGTTTATATCGGGCGGTATATGAAAGTGACCACCCTTGCGAATTTTGACGATGCGTTTCTGGAACTCTTTCCGGATTTTGTGGAGCAAGTCAAAGCCTTGCTGGTGCCTGAAGCCGAATTACGCATCAAACCCAAAGAGCGCTTGAATACCGATCTGCGGGTTTTGGCACTCATTCATTTAGGCATCACAGAGAGTCGCCAGATCGCGGAATTCTTGCATTATTCCCTCCCTACCATCTATAATTCGCGAACCCGTATGCGCAACTTGGCCAAGGGAAACAGAGATGATTTTGAACAAAAAATTGCCAATATATAGTTTAAAAAGGCACTACTTTTTTGTACTACTTTGTAAAATAGTATATTGCTATCAATCAGCGATATACTTTTTTTATTGCCTCAAAAAGCACTACTTTTTTTCGATGCGCTCTTGCGTGTATGCAAAAAAAGCAGTACCTTTGCATCGCAAAACAATCATCAAACATCCTATTTATGAAACGAAAAACAGTCCTTTTAATCTTCATCGCCCTGCTCGCCGGCGTTTCGGTTTTGCGTGCCCAGGTGAGCGGTGTGATCGTAGATGAGACGGGAGAGCCCATCATCGGTGCCAGCATTCTGGAGAAGGGTACAACCAATGGTACCATCACCGATTTTGACGGTAATTTCGTGTTGCAAGTATCCGAAGGCGCTACTTTGGAGTTCAGTTACGTAGGTTATGCCTCGCAGTCCCTGCCCGCCGCTGCGAACATGCGGGTGGTGCTCAAGGAGGACACCGAGGTGCTGGAGGAAGTGGTGGTAGTCGGATACGGCGTGCAGAAAAAAAGTGACCTGACGGGATCTATCGCGCAGGTGAGTGAGAAAGATCTGCAGAAGACGCCGACGCCTTCTATCGGAGCCGCTTTGGAAGGTCGTGCTGCCGGTCTGCAGGTGACAGGTTCCGGTGCGCCGGGCAGCAATGTCAGCCTCAATATCCGCGGTGTGGGTTCGATCAATAATTCCCAGCCCCTCATCGTCATCGACGGGGTGCCGACCGATGTGCCGCTCAACATGATCAACATGGACGATGTGGCCACGATCGATGTGCTTAAGGATGCTTCGGCAACTGCTATCTACGGTTCCCGCGGTGCATACGGCGTAGTCATCATCACCACCAAGAAGGGTTCGAATGAGAAAGGGCATATCAATTTCAAAGCCTCTTTCGGTTTTGATCAGATCCAGCGCACCTTGCCGCTGCTCAATGCCTATCAGTTTGCCTCCTTACATAATGAGATGATGGCGGCAGCGGGGCAACCCCAGTATGCGGGTTATTCCGATCCGCTCTCGCTGGGCAAGGGTACGGACTGGATGTCAGAACTCTGGCAGTTCGCCCCGACGCAGAACTACTGCCTCAGTTATTCGGGCGGCACGCAGAAGTCCAATTTCTATGTGTCCGGTGCGTACTATGATCAGAAAGGTGTGATCAAGACCACGGACTACAAGCGTATCACGCTGCAGTTCAACCATGATACCCAGCTCTTCGACTGGTTGCGCTTTGGCCATAAACTGAGTCTGAACCACGATATCAAGAAATCGGGCGAATATAATATACAGAACGCGATGCGCGCGTTGCCTACGCAGCCGATCAAGAATGAAGACGGCACTTGGTCCGGACCCGAAGGACTGGCCATGTACGTAGGCGATATCACCAACCCGATCGGCAAGATGAAGACCAGTCACAGCACCACCAAAGGCTATAATATCTTAGGCAACCTCTATGCGGAACTTAAGCCCCTGGACTGGTTGATCTTCAAGACTACCTTCGGTCTCCAGTTCATGTACTGGGATACGGAGAGCTGGTCGCCCGCCTATGACTGGAAACCGATCGCGCAACCCGAATCGCAGTTGAGTCACTCGTTCGACAAGAGTATCACCTGGCTGTGGGATAATACCCTTTCGTTTGTCAAGACCTTCAAAGAGAAGCATGCGTTCACGGCCATGATCGGTTCGTCCATGCAGGCGAATAACTACGAGTATATGAGCGGTGCGGTGCAGGGTTTCATCTCTGATGAAGCGCGCCAATTGAGCAATGGTCTGTTGGAACCCACGCTGGGCGGAAATAAATCCGACTGGGCGCTGCTCTCTTTCATGAGCCGCGTCACCTACGGTTATGACAATCGGTACTTGCTCACCGCCACTTTCCGTGCCGACGGATCGAGCCGTTTTGCCAAGAAGCACCGCTGGGGTTATTTCCCATCTGTAGCTCTCGCATGGCGTATGAGTGAGGAGCATTGGTTCGAGAAAACCTTCTGGTTAACCGACCTCAAGCTCCGTGCCGGATACGGTCTGACGGGTAATCAGGCTTCTGTCGGCAACTACGCGTATGCATCGCAACTGCAGACGGTGCAGTATGTCTTCGGCGGCACTCAGGTAGCCGGTTTGGCACCGTGGATCCTGCCCAACCCCAATGTCCGTTGGGAGACCGTGGAGCAGTATAACGTCGGTCTGGACCTCGCGCTCTTCGACCAGCGCTTGCATGCCACTATCGACGGCTATATCAAGAATACGAATAACATGCTCGTGCCGATGTCGGTGCCTATCAGCAGCGGTTATTCGGACGAAGCCGTGCCGAGTATCAATGCCGGCCGGATGCGCAATATGGGTATTGAGGTCAGTCTTAACTCGATGAATATCAAGAATAAGCACTTCACATGGACGACCACTGTCAATTTTGCGTACAATCATAACCGCATCCTCTCGCTCAATGATGACGTGCCGATGTATTTCGATTGCAATATCCACAAAGTGGGGTACGCCGCTTCCGCTTTCTACGGCTATGTGACGGACGGCATCTTCCAGACGCAGGAAGAGGTGGACGCACACGCTATCCAGACGATCGGTAGCGATCAGTACAGTTCCACCCAACCGGGTGATATCCGCTTCAAGGACCTCAATAATGACGGCGTCATCAATGAGGACGACCGTAAGATCTTAGGCAGCCCGACCCCGAGTTGGACCTTCTCGATGAATAACCGCTTTGAGTTCTACGGCATCGATGTGGAGATCTATCTGCAGGGCGTGGCGGGCAATAAGATCTACAATGGTAATCGGGCTACGCTCGAAGCGATGTCCGTCGCGCAAAATCAGATGAAGACGGTGCTGGACCGCTGGACTCCCGAGCATCACTCCAATACCATGCCGCGTGCGGTCTTCTCCGATCCCAATAAGAATAACCGCACCAGTGACCGCTTCCTCGAGCCCGGTGATTACCTGCGCCTTAAGTGCATCACCGTCGGTTATACCTTGCCAAAAGAACTGACCAAAAAAGCCCATATGGACGAGGTGCGGTTCTCCGTTTCGGGACAGAACCTCTATACCATCACCCGCTACAAGGGTATGGATCCGGAAGTGGGCGGCAGCGGTATAGACAGCAATGTTTATCCCCTCACCCGTAATTTCACTTTTGGTCTGAATATCACCTTCTAAATCCGTGCAGCTATGATAAGAAATCAACTATCCAATATCAAATATCCAATCATTATCGTACTTGCGATAATGTTTACCTCCTGCCATTTCCTGGACCGCAAGCCTTGGGATTCGGTCGATACCACCCATGGTTTCCAGACAGAGGCGGATGCCGTAGCAGCGGTCAATGCCTGCTATCAGCCCCTTCAGTGGCCTAAGTTATACAACATGCGTATCTGGACGCTCGATATCATCGCCGGCGAGAGTGTAGTAGGTGCCGGCGGCGGTTCGGACGGTCTGGAGACGATCGAGATGGCCAATTTCATCGCAACGGCCGATAACTTCGCTGCCTTGGATCTTTGGCGCGGACCATCACCCGGTATCCTGCGGTGTAACTTCGTGCTGGCGAATGTGCCGCAGATGGATATCGACGAGGATATCAAAGCGCGCCTGCTGGGCGAAGCGCATTTCCTGCGTGCGCATTACTATTTTATCTTAGTGCGCCTCTTCGGCGGTGTGCCGATGCCTACCGAGCCCCTCAGTTCGGATAGCGAACTCAAGATGCCGCGTGCTTCGGTCGATGAGATCTACGCGCTCATCACGGAGGATCTTCAGCAGGCGATCGCCCTCTTGCCCGTTCGCAGCCAGTACGGCAGCAAGGACCTCGGTCGGGCTACCAAAGAGGCGGCGATGACGGAGCTGGCGCGTGTCTATCTGACCTATGAACCCGATGCCGCCAAGTACGGCGAGGTCGTTCGCCTGTGCAACGAGATCGGCGAATTGGGCTATCAGTTGGCGCCTGACTATGCCGATAACTACAACCCCGCCAAGCAGAACGGCGTCGAGTCGATCTTTGAGGTGCAGTACTACGGCAAGACGAACTATGACTTCTGGTCCAATGAGAACCAGGCTTCGTGGATCAGTACCTATCAGGGCCCGCGTAACTCCGGCATGGCAGCCGGCTGCTACGGATGGAATCAACCCACGGCGGAGTTCGTCAGCCAGTATGAACCCGGGGACTTGCGCAAGGATAAGACCATCTTCTATACCGGCTGTCCGCTCTTTGACGGCTATACCTATAGCGGCACCTGGTCCACGACGGGCTATAATGTCCGTAAGTTCCTGCTCACCAAGGCGCAGTCGCCCGATTACAACACCTCCAATCAGAACTGGATCATCTCCCGTTATGCGGACGTGCTGCTCATGAAAGCCGAGGCGCTCAATGAGTTGGGCATGACCGACGAAGCGGCAGATCCCCTCTACGAGGTCCGCAAGCGTGCCGGTCTGACCGACCGTGCCGATGTCACGGGCCTTACGCAGGACCAGATGCGGGACAAGATCATCCACGAGCGCCGGATCGAACTGGCTTTCGAAGGACACCGCTGGTTCGATATGCTGCGCTATAAAGACAACTACGCGCTCCGTTTCCTGCATTCGATCGGCAAGACCGCTGCCATGCAGAAACACCTGCTTTTCCCCATCCCGATGCAAGAGCGGGAGGCCAATGAGTTATTAACGCAAAACCCCGGTTGGTAATATGAAGAATAGCACATTATCGCTTATCGGCTGTTGGCTGTTGGCCTTCGCCGTAGTATGTATCGGTTGCAAGCGATCGTCCGAACCTTTCGACGAGCAAGAACTGATGCTCACCTTGTCCGCAGACACGGTCTATCTGTCGCAACATCAGTTGGATGAGAATGCACTCACCTTCAAATGGACTGCCGGCACGAACCATGGAACGGGTTCCGCGATCCGGTACACTCTCCTGCTCACCATCGGCGATACCACGGCCGCGTGGGAGATCGATAAGAAAGCCGGTCGGATGCTCACCCTGACCCATGAGCAACTCAACGATAGCATTGAATCGATCGTCGAGGGCCATGACATTGACACCTTGGACGGGTTCTATCATCTCCGCTGTCAGATGCAGGCACAGATCGTGATGACGGGCGAGATACAGACCTCCCCCGAAGTGACGGTGCTCGTCTCCACTTTCCATAAGAATATGCTCTACCTCATCGGTTCGGCAGCACCCTATGGGTGGGATCGGGATAAAGCCATTCGCGTCCTCTCTGATGTGGAGGATAAAGAGCTCTTCCGCTGGTCGGGCGCGCTCAAGAAAGGCGAGTTTAAGTTCCTCACCACTACCGAGGACTGGAATCCCTGCTACGTACGCGATGCCAATGATCCCAATAAGATGGCGCTGCGGCTGAATGACGACGATGCCGAGCATCCCGATAACAAGTGGACCATCAAGTACGACGGCAATTATAGCATTGTGTGCAATACGCGCGAGATGACCATCGTCCTCACCGCCCTCACGCCCCAACCCGATTACGGACCGGAGCTCTACATGGTAGGCAGTGCTACGCGCTACGGTTGGGACTCCAATCGCTCCCAGATCATGCAGGCGGAGGTGACGGACAGCGATACGATCTTCACCTGGACCGGTGAGCTGACCGAAGGCGAGATCAAATTCCTACTGCAGCCCGATGCATGGTTGCCCTGCTACGTGCGCGATCCGCTGGATGATACGCATATCCTCTATCGCGAAGGAGAAGGACCGGAGGACCCCGAGGACCTGAAATGGTATATCACGGAATCGGGCGAGTACCGGGTCACTGTAACTATCCATCAAGAAACCATAACCATTGAGAAATTATGAAAACGATCCATATGACATTGCTCTTTGCGCTCTGCTCGCTTCTGCTGGCATGCAATACCATAAGCACGCATAATGACCCTATCACGCCCGGCGCGAGTTATCAGGAATGGGTCTTTGCGTCCGATAAAGCTTGTTACGCCCCGGGTGAGGCGGTCTCTTTCCGGCTCAATAAATACCCGGCGGACAACTGCACCGTGCGTTATTATCACGAGGGCACGCTCCTCGCGGAAGAACCCCTCGCAGCGCTGGATTGGACCTGGCAGCCGCCGGCAGAGGACTACAAGGGATACCTCGTAGTCATCCTCGGTGCGGACGGTCATGTCTATACCACGCTCGGCGTGGATGTGAGCAGCGAACCGACCCGCTTCCCGCGTAATGGATTCCTCTCGGCTTACGGCAATATGTCGGAGTCCGAGATCACCGCGCAAGTGGAGAAACTCAACCGCTATCACCTCAATTATATCCAGTTCCAGGACTGGCATTGGAAGCACCATCATCCCCTGGCAGGCACTTCGATACATCCGATGGATGTATGGACCGATATCATCTCCCGTAATTGCTATCGGGCTACCATCGACGGCTATATCGATCAGGCCCATCAGCGCGGGATGAAATGCCTCTTCTATAATCTCGCCTACGGTGCGCTCGATGATGCGCTCGAGGACAGCGTGAAGCGCGAGTGGTATGTCTTCAAAGATCGTCATCACCTCACGCCGGATATGCACCCCCTCGGCTCGCCCTTCAAGAGCAGTATCTATCTCGTCAATCCGGCCAATAAAGCCTGGCAGGCCTATCTCGCCGCGCAGCATGATGAGGTCTATCGCGTGTTCGACTTCGACGGCTATCAGATCGACCAGCTCGGTTACCGCGGCTACGACGTCTATGACTATACCGGTAATTTCATTGAGCTCTCAGACGGTTTTGCACCGCTGATCCGGACGATGAAAGCCGCTCAACCCCATAAGCGCATCGTCATGAATGCCGTCGGCCAGTACGGCCAGGATCAGATCGCGCCCTGCGATGTGGATTTCCTCTATACGGAGGTATGGGATACCATCGGTTATACCCCCATCAGCGCCAGCATCACGGATAATGACCGCATGGGAGGCGGTAAGAAAACCGTCCTCGCGGCCTATATGGATTATAAAACCGGCGAACGCGGTCGAGGCTATTTCAATACCCACGGCGTGCTGCTTACCACGGCCTCGATCCATGCCTGGGGCGGGGCCATGCTCCAGCTCGGCGAACATATGCTCACTACCGAGTATTTCCCCAATAATAACCTCAGCATGAATAGCGATCTGCAGCAGGCGATGATTCATTATTATGATTTCATCACCGCTTACGAAAATCTGCTGCGCGACGGCGGCGAATGGGTAGGTGTGGATATGACGGCGCCGGACGGCGAGACGGCTTTCAACCAGTGGCCGCCGGTCACCGGATCGGTCGCAACCATCGGCAAGAACTTCGCCGATAAGCAGGTCATCCATCTGCTCAATTTTGACGGCACCAAGCATACCAACTGGGTGGATAATAATGCCGAGCAGGGCAACCCCAAAGTGCTGGAGTCTATCCGGGTACAGCTCTCTTGCCCGGCGCAACCGTCCAAGGTCTATGTCGCATCGCCGGATCATCAGGCCGGTATGCCGGTAGAGCCCGAGACGAGTTATGACGGCGCTACCCTGACCATCACCCTTCCGTACCTCCATTATTGGACCATGATAGTAATTGAAAAATAATGCATTATGAAAAAATATCTCTTTTCAGCCTTCTGTGCACTGTATGCGCTTTCGGCATTGGCAATCGAGACCGTTGAGTCTCCGTCTTTGAACCTCAAGGCCTGTTTCGATATCCGTGACGGTCGCCCCGTCTATTGGCTGCTCCATAAGGGGGACACGGTCATCCGGCCGTCCTATCTGGGCCTGCAACTGCGCGGCGAGAAGAACCGTAGCGATTTCTATGAGTTCGAGGAAGAGGCAAAAAAATCACCAATCACCAATGACCAATCACCAACGACCGAAGGTCTGATGAACGGCTTTGTGCTCACCGGCTCCGAGCGCCATTCGTTCGATGAGACCTGGCAGCCCGTATGGGGCGAGGAGCGCTCGATCCGCAATCGTTACAACGAGATGCTCATTACGCTCAAGCAACCGGAGAAAGACCGGTATATTCAGATTCAGTTCCGCCTCTATGACGACGGTCTGGGTTTCCGCTATGTCTTCCCCCAGCAGCGCAATCTCAATTACTTTGTCATTGAAGAAGAGCGCACGGAGTTCGCCATGCCCGGCGATATCACGGCTTATTGGATCCCGGGTGACTACGATACGCAGGAGTACGAATATACGCGTTGTAAGTTGAGCGAGATCCGCGGTATTCAGGAGAAAACCAACAAGGCGAACCTCTCTACCACCAATTTCGCGACCACTGGTGTACAGACGCCGATCCTGTTCAAGACCAATAGTGGCAAATGGCTCAATATCCACGAGGCAGCTTTGATGGATTATTCGTGCATGCACCTCAATCTGGAAATAAATGACCAATCACCAATGACCAATCACCAATCGGAATACGTATTCCGTTCTTGGCTCACGCCGGATATCGATGGCACGAAAGGCCATATCCAGACCGATGCGGTCAGCCCCTGGCGTGTGATCATGGTAGGCGAGACGGCGAAGGACATCCTCGCATCCCGTATCGTACTCAACCTTAATGAGCCTTGTAAAATCGAAGACACATCCTGGATCAAGCCGATGAAGTATGTCGGCGTATGGTGGGAGATGATTACCGGTAAGGGCGATTGGTCTTATACATGGGATTTTCCGTCTATTCATATTGGTAAGACCGATTATACGAACGCCAAACCGCACGGACGCCACTCGGCTAATACGGCAAACGTGAAACGCTATATCGATTTCGCAGCGAAGTATGGTTTCGATGGAGTACTCGTTGAGGGATGGAACATAGGTTGGGAAGACTGGTTCGGCAACGAGAAAGACTTCGTCTATGACTTCGTGACGCCGTATCCCGATTTCGATGTGGAGGGTATCCATGACTACGCCAAGTCCAAAGGCGTGAAGATGATCATGCACCATGAGACTTCGGGTGCTATCCGTAACTACGAACGGTGGCTTGATACTGCCTACCAGTTCATGAACAAATACGAGTATCCGGCTGTTAAATCCGGATATGTAGGCAATATCCTGCCCATCGGTGAGCACCACTATTCGCAGTTCATGAATAACCATTATCAGTACTGCATCGAGAAGGCCGCTAAATACCATATCATGGTCAACGCCCACGAGGCTGTTCGTCCTACCGGTATCTGCCGCACCTGGCCAAACCTGATCGGCAATGAGTCCGCACAGGGTACTGAGTATCAGGCATTCGGCGGTTCAGCGCCTAACCATACCACCATGCTGCCTTTCACCCGTCTGATCGGCGGTCCGATGGATTATACGCCGGGTATCTTCGAGAATGATATTCATAAACTGAATCCGAACTCCAATTCCTGGTGTAACACCACGCTCTGTAACCAGCTCTCGCTCTATGTCACCCTCTATAGTCCGCTGCAGATGGCGGCTGACCTGCCGGAGAACTACGAGCGCTTCCCGGATGCCTTCCGCTTCATCGTCGATGTGCCGGTAGAGTGGGATGAACCGTATTATCTGGAGGCAGAGCCGTATGAGTATGTCACCATCGCGCGCAAGCAGAAAGATAAGGACGCATGGTTCGTCGGTTCTACCAACGGCTATGACCCCCGTACGGCTACGATTGATCTGAGCTTCCTGCCGGCAGGGAAGAAGTATATCGCTACCATCTATGCCGACGCCAAGGATGCGCATTATAAGACCAATCCGCAGGCTTATACCATCACAACCAAGACCGTCACCTCCAAAACCAAACTCCGCCTCTTCACCGCCGCCGGAGGTGGCTGCGCCATCAAAATTGTAGAGAAATGAGTGGAAAATAGGTAGTAAATCAGATTTTAGACGGATGCAAACAAACGGAAAGCTGGGAGAGATCCTGGCTTTCTTTTTGTGATTTTGGGCATATTGGACGCAAAAATAAGATTATTTGCAGAATTTTACAAATAAATTTGTATAATTCAAAATTTTTTATTACCTTTGCAGCCGGTTTGGATGCAAAGGCGCCACGCACGCCTGCGCACCCGAGGCAAGATATGAGATATGAAACAGGCAACGACCATAGAACAGATCCGGACGATGGGAAAGCAGATACTGCCGAAAGGTAGTCATCTGTGGCTGTATGGTTCGCGTGCAAGAGGCGATCATCGTGCTGACTCCGATTGGGATTTGTTAATCCTGCTCAACAAAGATAAAGTTGCACTGAGTGATTATGATAATGTGTCATATCCTTTCGCTGAGTTGGGCTGGGATTTAGGCGAGGCAATTAATCCTGTGCTCTACACACGCAAGGAATGGGAACAACGCCATTTCACGCCGTTCTATCATAATGTAGAAGATGACAAAATCGTATTGGTATGAGTTTGACGAACGAAGAAAGAGATATAATGAAGCAACTGCATCTTGATAAAGCGCATGCGTGTTTGTCGGATGGCGAGCAGTTGTTAAAGATGGAGTCCCTTTCGGCGGCTGCTAATAGGTTCTATTATGCGGTATTCCACGCAATCCATGCTCTTTTTGTTACACATGGCATACAATCAAAGTCTCATAATGGCACCATGGCACAGTTCAATCAGCATTTTGTCAAGACCGGCATCATTGAACCTAAATTTAGTCATTTTGTGGCTGTGATGGAAAGTATGCGCGAGAAAGCCGACTATGATGTAATTTATGATGTGACACGAGAAGACTTAGAGGCTTTAAAGCCGGTAGCGTACGAACTTATACAAAAGATCGAACAATTGTTGAAAGAACAATAACCATACCGCTGGCACCGATAGCGTAAAAAAGCGGTGACATATTGAAAATAGCGTTTATTGACGCTTGTTTTGGCTACTTGAAATCTGGTAAATTTCTGCACTTCCAAAACATTGCGACACTAAAATGCTCTATGTGCGTTTTTTTGTATATGCTTTTGCGTATACTTTATATTGCATATAGCGTGGATTACAGTGTTGCTGTTTTGAAGTAAAGGCAATACCAGAGCCTCAAGTAGCGGAACAGCAAGATTGTGGTCCCGCTTTTATTATAGAAAGTGGCTCGGCTACGAATAACCGACATTGTTAAACAATTAAAAAAACTTAAATTTATGCCGGTAAGTCATGCATTAAGTGAAAAAGTCATCAAGAAGTCAGGCTTAGACAAGAAAAGGGAAGAAAGCCCTTTAAGTAAAATGGTTGTTAAAGAATGGGCAACCGAAAAAGAATATTGGGAAGAATGGGAAGCGGAATTGGAAGATCGCCATGCGAAATGGTCAACAAAGATTAAAAATTTCTTTAAGTACCGTATCGGCTGGCGTACGCGTGATTGGTGGTGGAATATGAAATGGTATTTCCACAACTTGAGAACCTTTCAACCAATTCTCAAAGAATGGCGCTCTTTTAACTATGAATATCAAGTTGATTTATTCAAGTTTGGTATTGAACAACTTATCAAAGCCAAAGAATACTATGGCAATGAATATCCTGCAGATGCAGAAAAACGCATTGGCGCCATGAAGGCACTGATCGCAGAAATTGAACGTGATTATGAAGAAGATGTTCGGGAGCGCTTAAACTATAAGCTTAGAAATGGCGGGCGTGTAACAAAATATGCTGATGGGTCTGTGTGTTTTCATAATGATGATGAAGAACACAATAAGCAAACGCATATTTATTTTGAAGAAGTAGCAAAAGAACGCAAAGTCCATTATCAAAGAATCTTTGATTTAATTATAGGGCAGGATAGCGAATGGATCTCTCAAGAGGTGGATAGACGCATTGCTGCGATGTCTGAAGAGGAAAAACAATCCATCCCCGAAAACGAATTGCGTCATAAGGTGTATTATGAGGTGTGGGACGGTTCCGGCATTGAAGGATGGTATGATTAAAAAAATATCCATAAAAGTTGAGTTTATGATGAAAAATGTAACACAACGTTTTATATCAGAATGCCAAAAGAATAGCAACATAGAGATGTCTGATGAAGACATCCAATCCGAGGTAGACGCTGTACGCATTATAGAAATGAACTGACAAGTATTCCTTGGCGGTTCGTTTTTCTCATTTCTCCTTTTTTACCAGCAAAAATAAGATTATTTGCAGAATTTTACAAATAAATTTGTATAATTCAAAATTTTTTATTACCTTTGCAGCCGGTTTGGATGCAAAGGCGCCACGCACGCCTGCGCACCCGAGGCAAGATAATGAAAAAACTGACGAATATGGAAACGCAAGAGTTAAAACAAATGCCAATGACTACCGAGTATTCGGGTTCGGCATCGCAGCAACGTCAATACTATACGGTTGACGAGGCTATGGCTTATTTGGAACCTCGCATTAGAGCTATGTTTCGATGAAAGAAGTCGTTTTTACACCGCAAGCTCTTCTGCAATTCGAGGAAAGTGTGAGGGAGTTAGTAGCGCAAAATTACTTCAGCGAAGAGGATTACGCTGTTGATTATATGCGTGCGATCTTTCGCCATTTTGCGTTAAATCTGCAAAACTCCGTTCGCACGAAAGCGCCTGCATACTTTGAGCGTTATAAGGTAGATGGCAAAGACCTGTACTATGTGATGTATCGCAAAAGTAGTCGTACTACATGGTATGCCTTTTTTGAAGAGTTAGAGAATGTATATAGTATTGTTTATTTGGCCACCAATCAATTGATAGGACATCGTTTGGAGATTTCGTTATAATCTTCCGCTGGCACCGACAGCGTAAAAAAGCGGTGCGTCGGCTGCGGACGTAAAACGTGGAACGGAATCAATCTACGCCGGCTCCTAAAAACGGAGAGGGTTAGAGGGATTCAATACATATTGAAATAGCGTTTATTGACGCTTTGTGTTTGACAAACCGAAACTTCGCAACTTTCAGATTTAGAGTCAAATCAAAGTAACCAATAGATGCCTATGGGTATGACTATAGTACCCCGTCTTGCTGTATTTTAGCAAGCGGTTTGTCATATCGGCGTAGGTTTCCTGTTGTTTATTGACTCTAAAGGTAATGCGAAGACCTCGGTTTGTAAGTAAGCAACTCGAGGTCTGCGCTTTTTGTGTATGTATATGGTCTTTGACATAGTGGATTTACCGCAAAAAGAAGGAATTTTTGCAGAATTTTGAGAAAAAACTTGCATATGTCCTAAATTTGTTGTACCTTTGCAGCGTCAAAGGTAGTGGAATGATAAAAAGAAAGGAATGTTATGTTAGGTTTTAGTGCATCAAATGGAGTAGAGATCAAAGGACGATACGCACGCAAGATGCGCGCGGAGGCTTTGCGTCGCGAATCGGGTAACTTGAACAAACATGACAAACAAGTTATTCAATTCTTACAAGAACAACCGAAAGTAACCCTTGTTCGCGAGTATTAATGCAACTGCCTTTTCAAGTTCGTCCTCTCACGAAATTCTCGGATTTTGTAACGTTTGAATATCAAGGATTGCATTATCTAAGGATAGTAATTATTATCGATATCTGACAGTTGAGGCATTGGTTATCACGCAACCGAAGAAAGAGGCATATGAGGCTGTTAGTTTCTATAGAAAGTGTCACTTCACTCAAGCCGAACTATTTGATCCGGCGAAAGATACATTGAGTATGTATCTGCAATTGAGATAAGGGTTTCAATATTTACAAAAAGCGGTAATCCACTAAAAGGTTTACCGCTTTTTTGTGCATGGCGGTGAACGAATGTCAAAATGGTCAAAAGTGCCAAAGCAAATTTTTAATAAAGCCGAAGACGAGTTGAAGAAAAAACATAAAAAACACTTTTAAATAATTTAGAGCTTCGCTCCTTGTGCCAATTGCTGCTAAGAAGTCCTCAAAAGTAAACTTTTAGTACTTTTTATCATCAATTACCACAACTCAATGAGTTAAATCATTTAAAAGAAATAAACATAAAAAACAAACACAGCCAAATCCGGAAACGAGCCGGGAAAATATTGAAAAAGATAAAAAGATAAGAGAGAAGCCGGAATAAAATTCCGGGATAATGGACGAAGGTTGGTTGCAAGAGTGCCAAGAGTGTCAAGAGTGTCAAAGCAAATTTTTAATAACCGGATGATATCCGGGGGAATGGACATAGAAAAATAACTAAAATCGAGATAGTATGGAAAATCAAGTAGAGACAACTGCGCAAAAGCATGTAATTGCAGTTTATGGAGCAAAAGAGATGGGGAAATCTGGCAGTATTAAGATGGCTTTCCGTATGCTGCAAGAGAAGTATCCTGAAAAAGCAGAAATACTGATTGACGGCTATGATATCAAAGCCCTACTTTGTATTCATGGCAAGATGGTTGGTGTAGAAAGCCAAGGAGATCCTCATAGCCGACAGATGGATTCTGTAGCCGAATTTGCCCAGATGGGTTGTTCAATTATATTAGTTGCATCCAGGACAAGAGGAATGACTACCAAATCCATCGGAAAATTGAAACCGGAGTACCAGATAGATTGGATTTGGAAAGGAGACTATTTTGAACCGATTCATCAAGAAGAAACTAATAGAAAACTTGCAGAGAAATTGGTTGAGATGGTTGAAAGATACGCTCAAGAGATGTGAGCATAGACAAAAGGGTATAAGTCATTGGGTTGACTTATACTCACCACAAACACCATATAAAATCGAGCGCGTACGCGCGCAAAGGATGAAATTAACAAATATAAAATATAATCTATTATGAAAAACAAATTTTTACAATTTTTAAGTAGTATGCGGCGAGGAGCGGCAATGCTACTCCTATTATTAACATGTGTCACGCACGCGTGGGCAACATGGTGGGTGTTAGGAGACAACCTAACCGATGGTTGGACGAAGACCAATAACAACAAGATGTTAACCAGCGGTTCTAACTCTTACGTCTATTTGTCCTTAACGTCAGGTACTACTTACTATTTCAAAATCCATAATGGAAGTTGGGACGGTGGTAACACCCGATGCTGTAACACTTCGACTGCTACGGTAACACTTGGAACCGACTACCAAACGTATAATAATAATAATGCAAGTGATAAAAAGATGGAATTTACTCCCTCCACAACAGGTGTATATAAATTCAATCTCAACTCATCAAATGTATTACTTATTACTCAAGTAAAACCGACTGCTGCGGCTCCTTCGAATGTAGTTAGTGGCACAAATATTATGTTTTACATTAAAGGGCAATATGCTGGTTGGAACTATTTGGTAAACTCATCAAAAGCACAAGCATCAACATCTTATCCTTTAAGCGAGGCGGGGTATTCATATGTCAATACTGCGAAATCAAATGTTGCCACATATGATAGGATTTCCAACAATCCAGGAGGATGGGCAGGTAATCAGAATACAACTATTCAAGATGCTAAAGGAGGTGAATTATTTGATTGGAATAAAGATTATAATGTTGCAGCTAAAACAGCAACAACATCTACCTCTGTGTCTGGTGATGTATTAAGTATATCAACAGAGGCAAGTTCAACAACTGGTGTTTGGAACAGTCTGCAATTATACATCCAATATTACATAGATGGAACATTCGTAGGCGTAACCTACAGTTCTTCAACGGCAAGTTATGCTTCTATTCCTGCCAGTGGCACGACTGCTCGTGAATCAACATATGATGTATCGGGACTTACAAATGGTTCTCACACATTGAAAACCGTTTTGACAGATGGTAATATCTTTTATGTGGCGGACACAAAGACATTTGATGTAGCGCATACATATTCCGTTACCTTGGATGATGATGGTTCATATCAAGGCAATGGTTCGGCTTCAGTTAAATATGGCGACAAAGCATTGACTATTTCGTCTCATGCTGAGCGTGATGGATGGAACCTTCTAGGTTATTGGAACTCAAGTGCAGCTCAAGTTTCAGATGCAAGTGGTAACTTAATCGCCGGTGTAACAGGCTATACCAATTCCGATGGAGAATGGATTTACGACGGCGATGTAACGCTCTATGCTCATTGGAGTCAAACCAATTCGTTGACTGTTAGTGCAGGTTCGCATATTGCTTCTACATCTGGAACAACAAGTCCTGTTACTCTGAACACTAAATATGCCATTAGTGCGACGGCAGATGATGGTTATACTTTCTCAGGTTGGACAGCATCACCAGCGGCTAATGGAGAATTTGATGATGCAAGCAGCGCGAGCACAAATGTAACCGTAAAGAACGGTTCCGTAACGGTAACCGGTGCTGCTACTGAGAATATGACGACCGTGACGGTTAATGTTAGCCCGGCTGGTGCAGGTACGCTGACTAAGGGAGGCGCTGCTTTTACACCTGGTAGTACTGTTAGCGTTGGTGTCACGACCGGCTATTCGATGGTAGCAACAGCAAATTCCGGATATATATTCCGTGATTGGACAAAGACTGGTAATGCAGCAGGTACTCCTTCGACTAACACCTTCCCTCTGAATGGTAACGGTAGTTCCGGAACGGGTACGCTGACTGCTAACTTTGGTATTGCTTCGGGATGGTACATGTATGGTAATGCACCATGGGGCAATACTTGGGATAAAACGGCAGCGACAGCTCAGCTGACATACCCGTATCGTGGTATGAGTGGAGTATATTATATTCCTACCACGATTGCGGCAAGTAAATACTTCCGTATCACTGACAAAAGCAAGGAATATAACTTCTCAAGCGATGGCAGTAAGGATTTTGATTTGAAAACTCACGTTGGTACAATTTACGAATTAAAAGAAAATACTGCTAAAGCTGCTTATTCTTCAAGTAATTTGGGATCTGTATGGGTTGTCGTGAATACTAATGGAACAAAGAAGGCATGGGTTCAAAATCCGCAGACATTCTATAATGTTAATGTGACCGGTGCGGAGAATGCCAAAGGTCCGGTAAAAGTGACGTTGAAGACATCTACAGCGATTACGAAGGGAGACAATGTCTTTGAGACGACGCAGTATGCAAGCGGAGAGACCTTTACCGTTACGGTAACAGGTGTAACAGGTTATATTCCTACTATTACCATCGGTGGTGTATCAAAAACATGGTGGAAAGAGCAAGCTACTTATACCGCAGATGGAACGATGAGTTCGGCTGATGTAGCGGTTACTATCAGTTATACTCCGACGCGTGCCGTGCGGTTTGCGAAAACAACTGGTTGTAAGACATTGAAGGCGACAGGCCCAAGTTCAACAGCTGTTGAGGACAACACAAAGATCAAAGATGGTATATCTATTACGTTCCATCAGGAGAATAGTACGGGTTATACGTTCAGCAAATGGTATAGCAACAATACCGGAACCAGCGGAACATCGTATTCGACATCGTCTTCCGACTATGCGCTGACCATTTCTTCTACGGCTTATACGATTTATCCGATTTACGATGAGGATACGCACAGCGTGACAGTTAATGCCCAGACGGGTGGTACGGTAAGTTACAATGGCGGAGCGGCAAGTAGTTCTTGTACGGCTCGCGCAGGTAAAGTTACTGCATCTGCTAACATCGTGGCTACTGCATCTACCGGTTACTATTTTGTAGGATGGCAACTGCCGGACGGTACAATCACAAAGGCTTCGGAATCGGCTTATAACGGTAGTACCAGTACTTATACTATCCATGCAACCGCAGATAGCAAAACGGTGACGGCTCTGTTCAACGTGCGCTATGCGTTGTTAGGATCGCCAGATCCTGATAATAAAACAGGAAACCCTGAAGGCGGTATGCCGGGATGGGGAGAAGTCCATGAGGCTCCGTTTACCTATTCTGCAGGAACCTCTACCTATACTAAAACAGTTAATCTGACAAAGTCTAACGTAAATTATAAATTCCGTATCGTGGATCGTCGTGCTTCTTCGCACATTTCGTATGGTTTGTCATCGAAAGCAGTTATCCAGGCTGACGGAGATTACCACGATTTGGCAAGTACTGTTGCAGACGCACAATTGGCTACAGCGGGTGTAGGTACATATACATTAACTGTACAAACAAATGCTTCGGGCTATCCGAAGGTGAAGATTACCAATCCGGCATCGCAACGCATCACAATGGGTATTCTTACCCAAACGGATGGTGCTACCAGTGCATATACCGGAGGTACGATTTCTGCGGAAGATGAACGCGACAATGTGATTACCAATGGCTTATATATAAGGAGTGGTGACGATATTACCTTTACAGCTACTCCGAAAGCCGGATATATCTGGCATGGATGGTATGACAACGCTGCTTGTGATGGAGGCCTGGTTACAACAGGAAGAACGTTTACGGATGAAGATGTTACCAGTGATATCACCCGTTATGCGCTCTTTGAGGAGGCTTTGTACACCGTAACGGTGCATCGGAATGATGTAATTGAGACTACAGTAAAGGTAGGTGTTGATACACACCCGACGATTATGGCATCTACTGCTCCAACTGGTAAGATCTTTGACCGCTGGGTAACAACTGGTTCTGCAACCGTTGCTGATGCATACGCAAGTACAACCACTATCAACGGTGCTACGGATAATGCATCTACCGTAACAGCTACCTTCAAGGAGCTGCCGAAGATCTATATTGATTTGACTGCTGCAACGGGATGGAACCCGTCCAATATGTACGTCGTATTCTACAAGGATGGTGGTTATTTCGATAGCAATAACGGAACCGGTTTGTCCAGTACGTACGTGATTAATGCGACTCCTCTTGAAATGACCAAGATGGATGTGGCTGGTAAAAATATTTGGTATTATTCCTACGATCCGACTTCCGGAGACTTTGCAGGTAAAACTATCACCTGTGTGGCTTTTGTCGATCATACGTTCGCTGCAAACTATGGTAACTTTACTTCCGCGACAGTGGTTTATCGTACCGACTTCAGTTCTTGTATGAATATGTTTGTCGTAACGAATAATACAGGAACAAACAAGAATGGGAGTTGTTATTACCGAAATTCCAATGCTATCTCTGATGATGCAGCAAAGGGATATTGGCGGAAGTATGAAGAAAAGAACTCCGGCTTCTATCTGAATAACCTGCCGGGTGGATCGGTTGAGTTTACCAACGAGGATGGCGGTAATACCTATTCGGCTCGCGTGAACTTGGATGCCAATACTACCTATTATTTCTATCTGGGATGCTGCAACGGTTGGAACTGGTCGAATAATAATACTACAAAGGCCTTTAACTCAGATAACCGTACGCGGATGGTAGAACCGTATAATGATGTAAGTAGTGATGGCCTGCGTTGTAAACTGACCACTACTGCTGCCGGATACTACACCTTCTCGCTTACTCCGCAGAACACACGTGAAGTTCAGTTGTCTATTGACTTCCCGGTTGCTGCGAACGATTACCGTGCTGTTTATAACAACGCAGCATCTTCGCCGACTATTTCTCGCCCGTCAAACATCATCAAGAGTGATCAGAACTCGGGTACGATTTCGTTGTGGTTGAATAAGGGTACGAACTATATTTCCTTCCAGAAGGCATCTCTGGGTGACGGTGGTGCTGTAACATGGTCGGCTTGTGGTGTTCAACAAACCGTTACGGGTGTAGCTGAGGCTGGTATCTATACTATGACATTGACGCGCAACGGTTCTACCTATACCGTTTCGACTCCGGAGAAGTATGATGGCGATCTGTACATTCGTACCGACTGCGCTCCGGGAAAATGGGCTGATTATACCGAGAATAAGTTGGATGAGAATACCTTCAACTTCAGCGCTACGGATCCGAATACCTTTGACTACTATTACTGCAAGTGGATCAATGATGCCGGAACAAATGTTCGTTGTGTCATCGCCAACGATATCAACGTAGCGCTTAGTGATACGCTGATCGGTGATGCAGTCATCGGTATGGGCAATCAGACCACTCCGAGTGCTGTCAGCGTTCGTTTCTCGTACAATAGTTATACCAACGAGATCAAGCGTTCGTACTTAGGTGCCAGCACAACGGATGACTTCCTGCGTGTCTTGGGTAATACTACGGCAAGTGCGAAGCATATTTACGACAAGAATGAAACCACATTTAATGATGCTAATGCGGATTCGTATATCAAGTTCGAAGACAAACAGAACTGGCGTTATGAGATCGTTATCAAGGCCGATGCAAACGCTCGTGCAAAACTGACAGCTTCCTTCAATGGTCAGACGCAGTACTTTATGGGACAAGCCGGAGAAAGCGGTCATGAATGGGACGATGCGAATACAGAACAATTGTTCGGAGGAGCAGGCGGAACATACGGTTTGACTCTGGTTTATGACTTCAAGACCAACAAACTCATTAGAGCTTGGAAACCGACAGGAGATGCTGTCAATGCAGATCTGGAGCTTCAGTCTGATGTGCTCTTGCTTCGTGAGCATCAAGGTGCACCGACGGCAATTACGTTTGGAAAGAAGAACGAAACCGACTATGCTTCTCTGACAGAAGTCAAGACCGTCTATAGCGTATTGCGTTTCAACCGTTGGAAGCTAAACAACCGTGCTCATCCGGAGGATACGAATTCGGATCACTGCAATAGTTCGTCAGCTATTGCGACACACCACCCGGCATTGGCGGTTGATCAAGATGATGCAGCAGGAAAGTGGCTTCCGCAGGCGGAACGAGAACTGTACTTCATCAGTTTCCCGTACGATGTGAAGATGAGCGATATCATCCACTTTGGTGGCTATTACGACAAATGGGGTATCATGTACTACGATGGTAAGGGTCGTGCCAAGAACGGATATTGGATTGACTCCGAGTCCAACTGGAAATACTTCACGCCGGAAGAGTTTGCTACAGGCACCCTGAACGCTTACGAGGGCTACCTGATCGGTATTGACTTGGATCAGATGCGGTATGACAACACCAGTTTCTGGACCAATCACTCTTCCGAGGTAGATATCTACTTCCCGTCCAAAGAACCGGTCAGCACCATCACGCAGCAGGAAGTAACGGTTCCGATTGACACCGTAGGCTATCAATGTACAATTAACCGTACGTACGGAGGTAATGATGGCGATCGCCGTATCAAGGATAGTCACTGGCATTGTATCGGTGTTCCGGCATATGCGAATTTGACGCAAGCTTCGACACATACAGGCGAACCAGATGAAAATACTAATTGGAAAACGGACAATCTGCTCTACATCTATTCATGGAGACCGGCAACGAATGATCACGTTATTTCAGACGCGGGTTCATTCACGTTCAATGCGATGTACGCATATTTGGTACAATACTCGCAGCCAACTCTCTCATGGGCTGCAGCAGCAGTCAGTCCGGCTACTCCTGCGGCACGCCGTATGAAAACGGAAGAGTTGCGTGACCGCCAGTTCAATCTGCAATTGATGCAAGGCGATAAGGAAACAGACCATACATATATCCGCCTGAGCGATGACGAAGAGGTAACAACCGGCTTTGAGTTCAACCACGATGTATCGAAGATGATGCTCACCGGCGCGAATATCTATACACTCATCGGAAAGGAACAGGCTGCTGCTAATAGTTTGCCGCTCAATATGACGCAGACTACGGTAGTTCCTGTGGGTGTGAAGATTGCTACTGCTGGCGATTACACCTTCGCTATACCGGAAGGAACGGATGGTGTCGGCGTTGTCCTTATAGATAATATCGCAGGCACACGCACGAACCTGGCGTTGACGGACTATACCGTAAGCCTGACAACGGGTAAGATCGAGAATCGCTTCACATTGGAGATCTCGCCGATTCAGAATACGCCGACAGGCATCGAGAATGCAGGCGACGGTGTTCAGGAGAGCGTACGCAAAGTACTGATCGATGGTATCATGTATATCGTTCGCGACGGCAAGGTATTCGACGCTCGCGGTAATCGCGTGAAGTAAAGAATGAAGGAGTTAACGAATTAAAGAATGAATGATATGAAAGCAAGAATTGTTATGATAATCATGGCGGTAGCGCTTATAGCGCTGCCGGCCATGGCCCAAGATTGGCAGTCTACCTCTACCATGCAAGGTTCGGGTAGTACCTACAGCTCGCAAGTGACGGGCGTAGGAGCGGCAAGCGTGGATAACATGGCTACCACCACTACTGATTCTTATTCCCCGGCTAAGGCAGGACAGAGACGTCTACCGGGCGGAACGAATGAACCGAATCAATCTGAGGACTCTCCCGTCGGTGATGCCCTCATTCCGTTGATGCTCTTCGCATGCGCGTACCTTATTATACGCGCTATGCGTAGGAAAAACATAGAGAAAGCATAAAACATAATTCGGTTCATTAACCCAATCCCTCCGAAAGGAGTGGAGTATTTCATAATATTTTTATATCCCCACCGCCACGCGTGAGCGCCGCGGTGGTTTTTTATGCGCTGATTTTTATGATGGAAAAAAACATAAAAAACACTGATTATTGATTGCGGTACTGCGTACCATGAATCTTATTTCGCTAAAGTGCTCTCACAAATAAATTTGCAGACCTCTTTATCCAAATAATCTTCATCTCTTCGAGATTCAATCAATAATCAGAAATAAACACAAAATACTACTGATGCGTTAACTTAATCGATTTGCTCTGTATATTGTTTATATTCAGCAACTTATGAATATATTCAGACTTTTCAATTTGAATAATATATGTTGTTTATGTTTATTTCTTTTGAATGATTTAACTCGAAGAGTTGGGGGAATTGGTGGTAAAAACTATCTAAAAATATATTTTTAAGGAGTTTTTAGCAGTAATTGACACAAAAAAAAGTTTTTGATCATTCAAAAGTGTTTTGTCTGTTTTTTTCTTAAAGTTATCGCATCAGTACTAAACACAAAAAACAATGCGATCAATACGTAGAATTATTAAATCTCGCATAGTAAATGCAGAAAAAATGTATTTTCTGTACGTATTTTTGAGATTTTATTTGCATATATCAAAAAATAGCAAACAAATATTTGTTGTACTTTCGGCACGCCCTTATTCATTCTGAACAAGGAATCCGCCGAAGGTACAGTCGCACAATCGTGCGAATAACAAGTCTTTTCCGCTAAAAATCTAAATAAATTTAATTTTTATCGGCAAATCCTTGTATATTCCAAATATTTGTTGTACCTTTGCAGCGAAAAATATGTGGCGAAAAATATGTGACGATTTTTTCGCTATGAATTATTCACTTAAAATCAAGTGATTATGGAAAAGAAAAGGCAAGTTTTTAATCCGTTTTCTATCGCATCTTATATGGGGGCGGAGTATTTTTGTGACCGTGTTCATGAGACGGAGGAATTAGCGAGTGCTTTGGCCAACGGACGCAATGTGACGCTTATCAGTCCCCGACGCGTGGGCAAGACGGGATTGATTCATCATCTTTTTCACTCACTGAATCCTCAAGAGGTGCAGTGTTTTTATGTGGATCTGTACAGTACTTCTAACTTACAGGAGTTTACGAAGGTTTTCGCGCAGGAAGTTCTGACCAAACGAATCACACCTTTTTCCGAGCAAGTGTGGTCAGAGATTACGCATCTCTTTGGCGCTTTGCGCCCTGTTTTCGGAGCAGACCCCCTCAGCGGCATGCCGCAATGTACGATTGATATCCAACCACAACGAGAAGAATGGACTTTGCAACAGATCTTTGCCTACTTGGAGAAATCCGGTATCCCATGTTACGTGGCGTTCGATGAGTTTCAGACCATTGCGGAATATGAAGATGTAAAGATGGAGGCGCTCTTGCGCACCTATGTACAGCAGTTGCATAATGTGCATTTTATCTTTGCCGGCAGCAAAAAACATATCATGACGGAGATGTTCTCTTCTGCCAAACGCCCATTCTACCGCAGTACGCAGATGATGCATATCGATGTGATTGATGAACAAGCCTATTATGCGTTTGCTTCCAAACATTTGTCCTCTCATGGCCAGCACATAAGCGAAGAGACGTTCCGTGAACTATACGCATTGGTAGATGGCTACACATGGAATATGCAAAGTCTTCTCAATCGTCTCTATCAAAATGGTGAGGAGCAGATAGAATACAATAAAGTCCTTCAAACTATCAATCAAGTGCTCAAGGAAGAGGTGCCTTCCTATCAAATGATCTGCCGACTGATTACCGATCGCCAGTTACGCGTGCTGCGTGCTGTGGCGAAAGAAGGTATGGTCAAAGAGCCGGGTAGCAATGTTTTCCTTCAGAAATACCAACTCGGTGCCTATAGTACCGTTCGTAGTGCACTGCTCACCCTGATTGAAAAAGAACTGATCTATCAAAAAGACGACGGTTCGTATATGGTCTACGAGAAGTTCTTCGGTCTTTGGCTAAAAAATCTCTAATTTTCCGACTTCTCTTGCATATGTGCTAAAACCTTCCTTTCCCCATCACTCTTGCTGTGGTGGGGATTTTTTTGTAACTTTTTCTCTTTTTCTCCACCTTTGCCCAATAATAGGTTAAACTGCCACTGCCACTCGTGAGAGCCGTGGCGTTTTTTTTATGCATATATCCAAAAAATGTTGTATTTTTGCACTTCGGGCGATATTGCCCGAATACACAAAAATTCAACATTATGAGAAATTATGAAGACCAAGCGGAAAGACGCTTACGCAAAGTGAATGACATCAAAGCGATGTTTTGGAAAAGACTCGCGGAAGAACAGAAAAAAGAAAATGGATTGGGAAGAATGGCGGTTTACGAGGAGGTCGCCTATCAATTTTATATGTCTCCAACCGAAATCCGGCATATAATTGCCGGTCGAAGGTAACGATTGTCGCATTGCGACACAAGCGTATCAAATAAATGTAGTATCTTTGCGGCAAATTTTGAAAAAGCAATGCAATGAATAGACAAGAAACGGTATGTAATTACATCTACGACAATCTCGTGCAGTTCGAGCGCCTCCGGCATGATGTGGTGAGTAATAAGGTGCAGATCGCGTTCGACAATCGGTGTGCAAAAGTCCATACCGCTCCGCTAAATGGACGGGCAACCGATGCCTCCGCTCTCCCCACCGTACGCACTGCGTTAGCGCCCGTCGGGGACCCCATTTATGGTTGGCGGGATATCACAACCTCAGACATCAACGACATCGTATGCGACTGCTCGCAGGAATGCGGACTGCAGATCACGGCACGCGAGGTGCTGGCGGTGCTGCAGTCGCACCGCGTTCCCGACATCCATCCACTGCGGGAGTATGTGCTCAACTGCAAACCCTGGGAAGAGGGACAACCCGACTGGATCGGTTGGCTCGCCGAGCAGGTGACGGTCGAAGGAGACGAAGCAGCACAGCAACAATGGCGTCTGTATTTCACCAAGTGGTTCGTCGCCATGGTGGCAAGTTGGCTCAAGGACGAAGTGGTCAACCAGCAGGTGCTCGTGCTCATTGGTAGGCAAGGCATCTACAAGACCACATGGCTCGAACGGCTGCTTCCGCCCGAACTGCGCGCGTACGGATGTAAGATGGCGAATAGCACCCAACTCAACAAAGACGAGCGGCTCCGTATAGCCGAGTACGGTCTGATAGCCCTTGATGAGATTGACTCGATGGGTATAAAAGAGCTGAACGTGATGAAATCGGTCATCACTGCTTCCGACATCTCCGAGCGTGCCGCGTACGGGTACACCAAAGAGCGCCGTATCCGTCTGGCCTCCTTCTGCGCGTCCGGCAACAAACAGGAGTTCCTCACCGACCTGACGGGTAACCGTCGCTGGTTGCCTTTCAAAGTAGAATCCATAGTCAATCCGTTTACTATCACGCTCCCGTACGAGCAGATCTACGCGCAAGCGCGGTACCTCATTGAGATAGGCTTCCAGTACTGGTTTGACCTCACGGACATAGACGCCCTGGAGCAGCACAACGAGAACTTCCGGGCACAGGAGAACGAGGAGCAACTGCTGGCTGTCTATTTCGACATCCCCTCTGCCGGTTACGGCACGTTCATGACCACCGCCGAGATCAGTGACAAACTGGTGATCAAGGGCTCTATTAAGAAACCGATGCCGCTCAACCGTCTCGGCATGATCTTGCGGAAAGCCGGGTATAAAGATGTGCGGAGAGGAGCAATGAATACCAGAGGATGGTTGGTGCGGGAAAAAGATGCAGATGAAGTGAATGCAGATAGACGCATAATGGCGAAAGAATAAACCATCTACCAGCTACCAGTTCAATATATAAAACTCACCCACACGCGTGTGTGAGATATAACAAAACAACTGGTAGCTGGTAGGCGGCAGTAATTGTACCGCCGAAGGCGACAATCCGGAAAGAGACCGGACGTAGATGTCCGTAATGCGAACGAGATGCGAATGAGAGACAGTAAAAAATGAAAGCAGAATTGATCATACCGATAGAGAGTCTGAAGGGGAAACTCCGTAAGGACGGGTATTATTTTCGGATGTACCGCGGTCAGCAGATCGTACAGAGATGTCCGACAAAATGGGAAGATACTCCGGCAAGGAAGGCTGCGAGAGAGAAGTTTGCCGCCACATGGGGGCAACGATACAGGAAAGTATAATGTGTAATGTTTAATGTTTAGAGCGTATGGCAAAGGTAACAACGATGTCAGGTATTGCGTCCATATCGGGGCGCTTGGGAAACTACTGTTTCCGAACAATGAAGGCGACGGGGAAGGTGTATATGCACCCCGTGGCAAGTAAGAAACAAAGTCCAGCGAAAGCGCCGAGTGCAGCGATGACGGCTCATCGTGAGCGGTTCGGTGCGATCGTGAAGATGGTGGCTCAGATGCGGAAGAACGGTACAAAGAAAAGCAGAAAGCAGCTGTGGAAAATTGCAACGGAAGCGTATGATGCAGCGAATCAGTAAGGAAGAGTTGGCGAAGCGGTTGGATGCCGTTTTGGGTCAGGAAGTCGGTATAGCAGGACTCAACATCCTGCTATACGGCTGGAAGAAATTCCGGAATTACGGTGCGAAATACTGTGAGGCGCTGAAGCATAGGGAATGGCTGTATATCGTAGAGGTGATGGATCTGAGCGATTATGCGGGGTATGACCTGGTTAGTAATCAGTGATCAGTAGTCAGTATTCAGGATTCAGAAAGGGGATTTCGATCCCTTTTTTGATGGTAAGAATTTGGCTATGTGAGAAAAAAGCAGTACTTTTGCATTGTCTTTCGAAAGATAAACCGGCATGGGATGCCGGAGAATTAACATACATTATTAACCAAACCTTAACTATTTTTTTATGGCAGAGATTAAGCCCATGGCGCTCATTGAGAGCATGAAGAAGAAAGTGTGCATGCACAGCGATGTGTATTTCCGCACGAACAAGCAGACCGGTAAGACGACGACCGGCAAGCTCTGTAACCCCTCCGATGCCGAACCCTCGGCGAACCAGATTGCCGCGAAAGCCCGCTTTGCAAAGGTCGTAGCGGCTGTACGAGCTATCCTCGCTGATCCGACGGAGAAAGCGAAACTGAAGGCGGAGTACAAAGCGCAACACGCGATCGGTTCGCTCTTCGGCTATGCGATGCACAAGCTGAACGGTAACTACGATAGCAATGGAGATTTAATCGGAGACTAAATCCCTATTGCTGACCGGTCTGCGACCTGTAGGACCACTGCGTTGTAAGACCACTACGTTGTAGGACCGGTTTCACCTGTAAGAATGAGTGAGTTATGACTAAACAACAGATTATCAAAATCATCATCTCGGTGCTGATTGCGGCACTGACGGCATTGGGTGCAGCGATGGGATTGCAGAGTTGCACCGCGACGAGGGTGGTGAGTACGAGTGCGTCGTACATCCAGCATGGCGACACAACGACCACTATCATGACCAAAACCACCGAAACGTACCGTGGGGAAAAACATTGAAAGAATGAACGAATTAAGGAATGAACGAATTAAGGAATGAAAGAATTAAAGAATTAACGAATTAAAGAATTAACGAATTAAAGAAAAACCTAAACAACTATGGCAAAAGTAAATTGGAGTGCCGGTATCGACAGTGTATCCGGCGCATTGAGTAAACCGGGTAAGAACCCGCAGCACAGTTGTAACAAGATGCTTCTCGGTACCCACCGTGTAGCACCGACCGAGAGTCCCGATTGTAACCGCATCTACCTCCGCCAGAAAGTGAAACGATCGACTGCGGTGACGGCCAAGGAGACCGCAGCCCGTCTGCGCTTCGCAACCGTTTCGGCAGCCATCAAGACCCGCAAGGCGGACATGATGAAGGTCGTTAATGACCAGGAGACCTTCCTGGCGCAGCGCGATCTGCCGGGCGGCAAGAAGACCATGAATGCGTGGTATTGGTACGTCGAAGGTCAAGCCTACGACCAGGCGTTGGCGAACGGCTAATCGGCCTCCTCTTCAAGGAAAAATCGCTCTTCGGGGCGATTTTTTTATGCTATCCCTTGCACAATTCAAAAAAAAGCAAACAAATATTTGTTGTACTTTCGGCACGCCCTTATTCATTCTGAACAAGGAATCCGCCGAAGGTACAGTCGCACAATCGTGCGAATAACAAGTCTTTTCCGCTAAAAATCTAAATAAATTTAATTTTTATCGGCAAATCCTTGTATATTCCAAATATTTGTTGTACCTTTGCAGCGAATTTCATAGTTTACCACTTGGTGGTCCACCAAATGGTGTACTAAATAACATAATGATAATAAGGCTGTTGTAACTATGGTTAAGGAAATTAACAAGACGTTTGTGTACGGTGTTTCAGTAGAAGGAAATAACTTCACGGATCGTGTCAAAGAGACTCGTCGTTTGAAGATGAACTTCGAAAATGGACTGAATGTGGTTCTTATCTCGCCTCGACGTATGGGAAAGACATCATTGGTAAAGCGTGTACAAGAGATAGTGGACAAATCCATGATCCAAACAGTCTATATAGATATCTACGACTGCCGTTCCGAATACGATTTTTACAATAAGTTTGCAGAGGCGCTTTTGAAACAAACGGCCAGTAAGATAGAATTGGCATTGGAGAATGTGAAGCGTTTCTTGGTGCGGCTTACTCCGAAGGTGGCTTTTAGTCCCGATTTGGCTTCTGAATATTCTTTCTCCTTGGGAATTACTCCAAAAGAGTACTCGCCGGAAGAGATATTGTCCTTGCCTGAGAAGCTTGCTAATCATATCGGTAAGCACATTGTTGTGTGTATCGATGAGTTTCAGCAGATAGGTGAATGGCCGGATAGTATCTACGTACAAAAGCGTATGCGTGGTGTATGGCAACATCAGCAGCATGTGTCCTATTGTTTGTTCGGAAGCCGGCAACACATGATGACCAATATCTTCCAAAATAAACGCATGCCGTTCTATCAGTTTGGCGAGCCGAATTATCTACAGCCGATATCAACAGCCGATTGGATTCCGTTTATTCAAGATAAATTTGCCCAAAAAGGATTGACCATCAGCGAGGAATATGTTACCCAAATATGTGATATTGTACGAAATCAATCTTCGTACGTGCAGCAGTTGGCATGGAATGTGATGCTTAATACGGACACGCAAGTGACGGATGAGACGATTAAACAAGGCGTAAGCGATTTGTTAGACCAATGTACTCCGTTGTTCATGGAGCAGTTAAATTCACTTACTACATATCAGATGAATTTCTTGCGTGCGATCAATGCCGGTCAGCACGACCAGTGGACATCGCAAGAAGTGATGAGCAAGTACAATTTGGGCTCCAAATCCAATATTACAAAAATACAAAAGTTTCTACTTGAGAAAGATTTTATTGAGCGACATGAAGATGGATTGTACCTCTCCGATCCCGTATTACAACTCTGGCTTAAGCAGTAATATGCAGTCTTAAATAATTTAAAAGCTAAAAAAATCGTCAAAGATTTAGCCCAAATTGGCAAAAATCGCAGAAAAGTGGCACGCACTATTGTGTGTGTCATTTTTTTTTTGTAACTTTGCAGCCGCAATCAATAATCGATAGTATTATGAATAATCCATTCAGTCTCGAAGGCAAGAACGCATGGGTGACCGGCGCATGCTACGGAATCGGTTTCGCTATCGCCAAAGCCTTTGCGCAAGCCGGTGCCAATCAACTTATTTTCAATGCCCGCAGTCAGGAAGCGATCGATAAAGCCCTAGAGCTCTACCACGCGGAAGGTATCAAGAACGTACACGGATACGTGTGCGACGTGACGGACGAGGTGGCGGTTAAAGCCCTTGTGGAGCGTATCCATAAGGAGGTAGGCCCGATTCATATCCTCGTCAATAATGCCGGTATCATCAAGCGTATCCCGATGCATGAGATGAAGCGCTCGGAGTTCCAGGCTGTCATCGACGTGGACCTCGTAGCTCCGTACATCGTTTCTGCAGCCGTGCTGCCGGAGATGATGGAGCGCCGCGAGGGCAAGATCATCAATATCTGCTCCATGATGTCCGAGCTCGGTCGTGAGACCGTTTCGGCTTATGCAGCTGCCAAAGGTGGTCTGAAGATGCTGACCCGTAATATCTGCTCCGAGTACGGCGAGTATAACATCCAGTGCAATGGTCTTGGCCCGGGTTATATCGCTACCCCGCAGACCGCTCCGCTGCGCGAGCGTCAGCCGGACGGCAGCCGTCATCCGTTTGACTCCTTCATCTGCGCCAAGACGCCGGCCGGCCGTTGGCTCGAACCCGCAGAACTCGGCGGACCCGCAGTCTTCCTCGCATCGCACGCATCCGATGCCGTAAACGGACATATCCTCTATGTGGATGGTGGTATTTTAGCTTATATTGGAAAACAGCCGCAATAATTTTGTGTCCCGCATTGCTCCCTTACCCAAAAAACCAAATCTGCTCTCTGAAAATCTCAAAATAGAAAACACATGAAAAAAGCAGTATTTTTTCTAATGGCATTGCTCTGTCTGACGGCATGTCATAAAGAGGCGGTGCAGCCCAAGGTTTATGGCCGCTATGTGCCGGAGCGCAAGGATGACTTTGCGTGGGAGAACGAGTACGCCGCTTTCCGTATGTACGGCGCGGCGCTCAAGCCGGAGAACCCCTCCAACGGAGTCGACCTCTGGCTCAAAAACAGTCCCGCTCTGGTCATCGATACAATGTACGGACGCGAACTGAAGGACCACCGCCCGTACCATATCAACTACGACGGCAACCTCGACTGCTACAAGGTGGGACACACCTGCGGAGCCGGCGGATTGGTGGTGCTGGCCGAAGACCAAACCTGGATAGGCGGTCCGTATGACCGCTGGGAGATCCTCGAGCAGACGCCCGAGCGCTTTGTTTTCCGCCTCGAATACGACTCTTTCCTCGTAGCCGGTCATATCCTGCAGGAGTCCATCACCATCACGGCCGAAGCGGGCGAACCCCTTAACCGTGCAGACGTGGTGCTGACATACGACGGAGAGCAGATGCCTGCACTCCTGGCAGGTGGCGGTATCTACATGCATGACACCATCGACCATTTCGAGGTGTATGACCAGTTGGGCACCGTCTTCTACGAAGAAGATGCGTTGTCCGACAAGGCCGCCGCGAAGATGAACTACGACCATAACGGTTCCACCTCGCAGGGACGCATCTACCTCACCGTACGCACCCCCGATGCCACCGTGCTCGATATGCAGGACGGCAACCTGATTGCGGTCAAACCCTATGCACTCGGCGACACGCTGACCTACTATTTCGGCGCCACCTGGAGCGAGTGGAGTAGTAATGAGTGAAGGAATTAACGAATTAACGAATTAACGAATTAACGAATTAACGAATTAACGAATTAACGAAAATACTATGAGTACAAAACAATCGGATTCATTACGAATCATCACGATCATTGCGATGATGTTTCTCTACGCGATGATCTCCTTTGTGACCAACCTTGCAGCTCCGGTAGGTAAGATCTGGGGCGAGTCATTTGCCGATCCTGCCCAGGCGGAACGCATGGGTATGTTGGGTAACCTGTTTAACTTCCTGGCATACCTCATCATGGGTATTCCGGCAGGAAATATCCTCTCGAAATACGGCTATAAGAAAACTGCATTAATCGCTGTAGCTCTTGGATTTATCGGTATTGCTATCCAGTGGGCAAGCGGTGCTGTGGATAATTTCTTTGTCTATCTGTTCGGCGCCCTGATCTGCGGTTTCTGCGTATGTATGCTCAATACCGTCACCAACCCGATGCTGAACCTCCTCGGAGGTGGCGGTAACAAAGGTAACCAGCTCAACCTTATCGGCGGAACACTCAACTCCCTCTCGGGTTCGTTGACCCCCATGCTCGTCGGTGCCATCATCGGTGAGAGTCTGGCCGGCAAGAGTATTGCGGATGTCAATATCGTGCTCTATATCGCCATGGCTGTCTTCGCGCTCATCTTCCTGATCTTGAAAGTCACGCCGTTGGCAGAGCCTGCCGGTGCCGGACAAGAAGTGACCTACGAGCGCAGTCCGTGGGCATTCCGTCACCTGACCTTAGGTGTGATCGCGATCTTCTTCTATGTCGGTGTCGAGGTAGGTATCCCGGCTACGCTCATCAGTTACCTCAAGCCCGTTGTCGGCTTTGCCGCTGCCGGATTTGTGGCAGGTCTGTACTGGCTGCTGATGCTGGTCGGCCGAACGGTCGGTTCGTTCATCGGCGGTAAGGTATCCAGTCGTGCCATGGTGATATGCGTGTCCGTACTCGCCCTCGCCCTGTTGGGCTCGGCGATGGTATTGGGCGACAGCATGCAGGTGGCATTACCGACCAACTGGGCGTTTGAGATGCAGGCGATGCCGGTAGCGGCCCTGCTGATCATGCTCTGCGGTCTGTGTACTTCCGTGATGTGGGGTTGTACCTTCAATATGGCGACCGAAGGACTCGGAAAATATACCGCCAAAGCCTCGGGTATCTTCATGATGATGGTAGTCGGCGGCGGCGTGGTACCGTATATCCAGAGTGTGGTGGCAGCGCATAACTGCCTGCTCAGCTACCTTGTGCCGTTCGTAGGCGTAGCCTATATCCTGTTCTATGCCCTGTGGGGAAGCAAAAATGTGAACAAAGATATCAAGGTGGACTGATAAAATGCACGAAAAATAGCAAAAAGTGGCATACACTATTGTGTATGTCATTTTTTTTTTGTAACTTTGCGCCCGATTTGGTGACTTATCATAACAAACAATAAAAAATAATTCAAACAATGGGTAAATTTAGTATTAAAAATCATGTTTTGCTCCCGCTGACTATCTTGGTGGTGCTCTACATGTGGTTTGCGCCGGCAGAAGTGTTCGGCATTGAGGGGTTGACCGTCATTCAGCAGCGTACGATCGCCATCTTCGTGTATGCTGCATTGATGTGGATGTTCGAGATCATCCCGGCATGGGCTACTTCCGTCAGCACGATCGTTTTCCTGCTCTTGGCGGTGTCCAACAAGGGTTTCACGACAGCCGAGCAGGGTTCGTTGGTGAACTTCAAAGAACTGATGGCAGCTTTTGCAGATCCCGTGATCATGCTCTTCTTGGGCGGATTCGTATTGGCAATCGCAGCCAGCAAAGTAGGCTTGGATCTCTATCTCGCCCGCGTGCTGCTCAAGCCCTTCGGCACCAAGCCCAAATTTGTGTTGCTCGGCTTCCTGGTGCTGATCAGCGTGATGTCCATGTTCATGAGTAATACCGCTACGGCGGCTATGATGCTCGCCTTCCTGGCGCCGGTTCTCAAGACCCTGCCCGAGGGAGGTGGCGGACGTGTGAGTCTGGCTATGGCTATTCCTATCGCAGCGAACATCGGTGGTCTGGGTACTCCTATCGGTACGCCCCCGAATGCGATTGCGATCGGTCAGTTGGCAGCGCTGGATATCAATATCGGTTTCGGCGCATGGATGCTCCGTATGGTGCCGGTAGTGATCATCATGATCATCTTCTCCTGGTACCTGCTCCGTTTCCTCTTCCCCTTCAAAGCCGACAAGGTAGAGATCGTGATTGAGGGTGAGAGCAAGAAAGACTGGCATTTCTGGGTAGTAACCATCACCTTCGTCGGTACGATCCTCCTCTGGATGACGGGTGAGATCACCAAGTTGAACGCGAATGTGGTGGCCCTGATTCCGTTTGCGGTATTTGCCGTGCTCGGTGTCTTCAAGCGTGATGACTTCGCGAAGATCGACTGGCACGTACTCTGGATGGTAGCCGGTGGTTTCGCCCTCGGTACCGCGCTGAATAAGACCGGTCTGGCTGCTGCACTGGTAGAGTCTATTCCGTTCGGCAGCTGGTCGGCGGTAGTAGTGCTCGTGGTAGCAGGTCTGCTTGGCTGGTTGTTGTCTAACTTCATCGCGAACTCCTCTGCAGCGAACCTCCTCGTGCCGATCCTGGCAGTCGTAGGTGCAGCTATGCCGAGTCTGGATGCATTCGGCGGTATGACCACGCTGCTCGTTTGTGTGGCTGCTTCCACATCCTTCGCTATGATGTTCCCGATCTCCACTCCGCCGAATGCGATCGCTTGTTCGACCGGTCTGATCAAGACACCGGATATGATGAAAGTCGGTCTGATCGTCGGTGTGGTTGGTATCGCACTGGCATATGCAGTCGTATTGATGTTTCCGTTCTAAATAAAGAATGAAGGAGTGAATGAATTAAAGAATTAAGGAAATGAAAGAAATGCTTTCTATACTCTGTGCAGTGCTGCTGACTTTGTCGGCGGCCGCACAGGAAGTGCAGACCGAAGCCAAGCAGGCGAAGAAGAAAGCGGTGGTGTCGCACCTCCAGCAGCACTTCAAGCCCTACGGCTTCATCCGCAATTATTTCACCTTCGATAGCCGCGAGTCAATATCCGGTACAGGTGACTTGTATAATTACCAACCGAAGGACGTTAGCTATAATAAACCGGTTGAAGGAGATGAAAAATATAGTGAGGATCTAAATGCACAATCTACCTTCCGTTTCCTTGCGCTGACTACTCGTTTGGGATTAAACATCACCGGCTATAAATGGCGCGGCACAGAGTTCACCGGTAAGATCGAGGCGGACTTCTTTGCTGGTTTGAGTAAAGTGACAGGTCAGACACACTCATTGAGTGGTACCGCGCAGTTCCGTCTGCGTCAGGCTTATGTAAGTATGGGATGGGATAGCCTGCCGATGTTGAACGGCAAGGATTTTGCTCGCGTTGATTTGACTTTGGGTCAAACATGGCACCCGATGGCTGCTGATTTATGCGATGTGATTGCTTTGGCATCCGGTGCTCCATTTGGTCCGTTCAACCGTTCTCCGCAAGTACGTCTGGATGCACGTCTGGGTAAGTACGTTACTTTGACGGCTGCCGGCTTATGGCAGATGCAGTATAACTCGACCGGTCCGGAAGGACAGTCGGCAGAGTATATCGCCTATGCCAAAACTCCGGAGGCGTATCTGGGCATGAGCGTACATGACAAAGGATTCTTGATGCGCGTGGGTGTAGATGTGTTAAGCATTAAGCCGCGTCATATCGGTACACCGTTCCGCGCTCCGAATGATTCCATCAAAGGAACTGACGGCAAACCTTTGCAGGTAAGCGTCAAAGATCGTTTGACAACCGTTTCTCCGTTCATTTACTTGCAATATAAGCAAGGTGAGTTCTCTATCAAAGCGAAATCCATCTTTGCACAGGCTGGTGAGCATATGAATCTGGATGGAGGTTATGGCGTGAAGGCCATAAATCTTAATGGTTCAATGGAGTACACACCGACCCGAAATAGCTCTACATGGGTTAGCATCGTGTATGGTGGTAAGGTAGGTGCGCAGGAAGCGAAACACCCGCAGAAGTTACAAGGAATCCTTTTTGCCGGCTATATTCATAACTTTGGCACGATAGATAAGCTGGTCAAAGTAAATGGTAAACTTGGATACTATACGCCGAGACCGAATAACATGCACCAGATGTATCGTTTGAGCCCGACTTTGCTCTATACAGTAGGAAAGTTCCAAGTCGGATTGGAGTATGAGATTACATCGGTACGGTACGGAAAGGGCCTCAATAGCCACGGCCTGGCTACTACCGGTCTGCACTGGGTAACCAACCACCGCGTGCAGGTGATGACGAAATTCAATTTCTAATTTTAGACTTTAGATTTGATGCAACCGAGCGATTTCACACAGGAAGAAGAGCTGATGATCCAACGCGAGTTCCAAGCGCTGCTGGATGATTATGCCCATACGCCCCATCGCCAGAAAGTGGAGTTGATCACGCATGCGTTCAACTTCGCGCATAAGGCGCATTACGGGGTGCGTCGCCTGAGTGGGGAGCCTTATATCCTGCACCCGATCGCAGTTGCACGTATCTGCGTGCATGAGATCGGTCTGGGCAGCACGAGCATCTGTTCGGCGCTGCTGCATGACGTGGTGGAAGACACCGATTATACGGTGGAGGATATAGCTGGGCTCTTCGGTGAGAAGATCGCGCAGATCGTTTCCGGTCTGACCAAGATCAGCGGCGGTGTGTTCGGAGATCAGGCATCGGAGCAGGCGGAGAACTTCCGTCGCCTCTTGCTCACCATCAACGAGGACATCCGTGTCGTGCTCATCAAGATCGCGGACCGGTTGCATAATATGCGTACCCTCGGTGCGCAGCCCAAAGACAAGCAATACAAGATCGCCGGCGAGACGCAGTATATCTACGCCCCGTTGGCGCATCGCTTGGGTCTCTTCCCCATCAAGACGGAGTTGGAGGACCTGAGTTTCAAATACGAGCACCCCGAGACCTGGCAGGAGATCCATGATAAGCTGGAGGCTGTCAAAGAGCACCAGATGGATAGTTTCGAGCGTTTTGCCGTTCCTATCCGTGAGCGTCTCACCGCTATGGGGTACTCCTTCACCCTCAAAGCCCGCATCAAATCCGTCTATTCGGTTTGGAAGAAGATGATGCGGCAGCAGTGTGCGTTCGAAGATGTGTATGACCTGCTGGCCGTACGTATCATCTTCACCCCCAAGGACTCGCTCAGTGAGAAAGACCAGTGCTGGATGATCTACTCCGCCATCACGGAGATGTACCGTCCGCACCCCGAGCGTATCCGCGACTGGATATCCACGCCCAAGGCCAACGGTTACGAAGCTTTGCATGTGACCGTCATGGGTTCCAACGGCGAGTGGATAGAGGTGCAGATCCGTACCGACCGCATGAATGAGATCGCCGAGCGGGGTTATGCCGCGCACTGGCGGTACAAGACCGGCGAATCGGATGACGGCGAGCTGGATAAGTGGTTGCGGGAGATCAAGGAGATCCTCGAGCATCCCGATAAGGATGCGATGGAGTTCCTCGGCACCTTCAAGCTCAATCTCTTCGCGCAAGAAGTCTTCGTCTTCACCCCGGCGGGTGAGATCAAGACCATGCCGCTCGGTTCTACGGCGCTGGACTTCGCCTTCATGCTCCACTCCGAACTGGGAGAGCACTGCATCGGCGCCAAAGTGAACCATAGCCTCGTGCCGCTGTCGTACCGGCTCAAGGGCGGAGACCAGATAGAGGTCCTGACTTCCAATAGCCAGCATCCGCAGCGCGAATGGCTCAAGATGGTGACTACCGCCAAGGCCAAGGACGGGCTCAACCAGTATTTCAAGCGCGAGGAGCGCCGGTATATCAAGCACGGCGAGCGGCTTGTAGAGGATGCGATCGCCATGGATAAGGACCTCGCGGCCAACCATGATCTCGCTTTGGCACGGTTATTGAGTTATTATCATATCGCGCAGCCCAATGAGCTGTACAGCCAGGTAGGGCAGGGACAGATACACCTCGATAATATCCGCGATATCGTCTTCCCCAAGCGCGGATGGAAATCCTACATTCCGTTTATCGGAAAGAAAGAGGAAGATGACAGTTCAAAGTCGAAGGCCGAAAGCAAAGAGGTGGTCAAGCCCAAGAAAGGACCGCATGCGATCGTGCTCAACGACGATGATATGGGCAAGAAATTTGTGCTCAGTAATTGCTGTCACCCCATCCCCGGCGATGAAGTGCTGGGGTACCTGGATGAGAACGGCTTGATGCATATCCATATGATCGACTGTCCGGAGGCGAACCTGCTCAAGACCAGTTTTGGTAAGCGCATCTACTCCGCCACCTGGAATACCCGCCGCGTGCAGTCCTTCGTAGAGACGATTGAGATCAAAGGTATCGATAAGTTCGGTGTGCTGATCAAGGTATTGCAGACCATGACCACGGATTTTCACATCAACATGCGTGCCATCAACCTCTCCACCGAAGACGGTATCTTTAAAGGCACGATGGAGATCTATGTGTACGACCGCAGCGAGCTGGATAGCCTGCTCAAAGCACTCCGCAAACTCGATGATATCAAAGAGGTGAAACGCGTGGCGGTGGAAAGTTAATAGTAGATAGATAATAGATAATAGATAATAGATAAGTTATGAAAAAGATTTTAAGTACGCTCTCTATGGCTCTCGTAGCAGTAGCCGTCCTGGCACAGCAGCCGGTGATCACATTTGAGAAGACAGAGCATGACTTCGGTAAGATCAATGAAGCAGACGGACGTGTGTCTGTGCAGTTCCAATTCACCAACGAGGGTATGGCTCCGCTGGTATTAAGCAATGTACGCGCGAGCTGCGGTTGCACCACGCCGACCTGGACCAAGGAGCCTGTAGAGCCCGGTCAGACCGGTAGCATCACCGTCACCTATAACCCTAACGGACGTCCGGGACGATTCCAGAAGACCGTCACCATCACTTCCAATGCGTCCGAGCCGACCAAGAAAGTATATATCAAGGGTGAAGTGATCCCGAAGACCGCCAAACCCGTGAATAAGTTCCCCATTGCCGTAGGTGCACTCGGCATGAAGAGCAAAGTGCTGGAGCTGGGTAAGATCATCAAAGGCGAGACCAAGTCCGGCGAACTGGAGTACGTCAATAATGCCAAGGAAGATCATATGGTGGACCTGTACACCGATCCGGCACATGCGTATTTCATCGGCCAGGCGACACTGGAGAATGCCAAACCGACCGAGATCGGTAAGTTCATCTTCTCTATCGATACGAAGGCCACCAAGTTATACGGTCCGGTAGAGGAGCGTGCATACGTCGTGCTCGATAATGCCAAGTTGGACAAGAGCGAGGCCTTCGAACTGATTGTCAAAGCGGATATCGTGGAGGACTTCAGCCAGATGACCCTCGAGGACAAGCAGCAGGCGCCGATCATCGAGACCCTTACCGAACAGAAAGTAGGGGTGATCAAAGCCGGTAAGATCCAAAAGTTCGTTTTCCCGATCAAGAACAGCGGTTTCAAGCCTCTGGAGGTGCGTCGCGTCTATGCAAACGATGCGCATATCCTCGTCAAGAGCGCTCCCAAGGCTGTGAAGTCGGGTAAGAAAGGTGCCGTTACCTTGGATATCAATGCTAAGGACCTCAAGCCCGGTGCGTACAGCCGTGAGGTGATCGTCATTACCAATGACTATGCGAACCCCGTTAAACGAATCAAGATTCATTTCGACGTTGAATAATCGATTCCCCGCGCACGCACGTATATAATATAGTACGTACGCGCGAGGATATCCACTATATGGCAGAAACAACAAAAAATAGCAGTCGTAAGCGCAGTGCGCAGACCACCATCATCAAGGTGGGCGCCAACGAGATGGGTAAACTTCCCCCGCAGGCACAGGAGTTGGAAGACTCCGTGCTCGGTGCGCTCATGATCGAGAAAGAGGCATACGGTACCGTAGCGGACCTGCTGCGGCCGGAGGTGTTCTATAAGGATCAGAACCGCATGGTCTTTGAGGCCATCCGGGAGTTGGCCGCCAAGGACCTGCCGATCGACCTGCTCTCCGTAGGAGAGAAGATGCGCAGTATGGGTACGCTGGAGAAAGCCGGCGGTGCGGTTTATATAGCCGACCTGACCCGTCGTGTGGCATCTGCCGCACACCTGCGTTACCATGCCGAGATCATCGCCAAGAAAGCTACGGCGCGTGACCTCATCGCCATGGCCGCACAGATCGAAGAGAAGGGTTTTGATGAGACGCAGGATGTGGATGAGCTCATGCAGGAAGCCGAAGCAGGCATCTTCGAGATCTCGCAACGCGCGCAGAAACGCGACGTGACGCAGATAGACCCGGTCATTGAGGAAGCCTTCGCCCGCATGGAGAAAGCCTCCAAGAATGACGGTTCGATATCCGGTATCCCGTCCGGCTTCCATGCCCTGGATAAGATCACTTCCGGTTGGCAGACCCCTGACCTGATCATCATCGCAGCCCGTCCTGCCATGGGTAAGACCGCCTTTGTGCTCTCCATGGCCAAGAATATCGCTATCGACCGGAAGATTCCGGTGGCCGTCTTCTCGCTGGAGATGAGTAATGTGCAGCTCGTTAACCGTCTGATCATGAACGTGTGCGAGCTGGAGGGTGAGAAGATCAAGACCGGTAAGATGACCAAGGAAGATACGCGGCGTCTGAATACGAAGATCAACATCATGAAGGGTGCACCGCTCTATCTGGACGATACCCCGTCTCTGTCGATCTTTGAGCTCCGCTCTAAAGCCCGCAAGCTCGTGCGCGAACACGGCATCAAGATGATCATCATCGATTATCTGCAGCTGATGAATGCCCAAGGTTCGTCCTTTGGCAGCCGTGAGCAGGAGGTATCCATCATCTCCCGCAGTCTCAAGGCCTTGGCCAAGGAGCTCGATATCCCCGTCATCGCCCTTTCGCAGCTCAACCGTGGTGTGGAAGCGCGCCAGGGTGTGGAAGGCAAGACCCCGCAGTTGAGTGACCTTCGTGAGTCCGGTGCCATCGAGCAGGATGCCGACATGGTTTGTTTCATCCATCGTCCGGAGTACTATCATCTCTATAACGATGATAAGACCGGTAAGGATCTGCGCGGACTGGCACAGATCATCGTGGCCAAGCACCGTAACGGCGCCACCGACAGTATATGGCTCCGTTTCCGCGGCAAGTACGCCAAGTTCCAGAATGAGGAAGAGGCCATCGATGCGGATGAGTTAAGTCCGATACCCGCAGCCACGGAGAGTGTGTCCATTCAGTCGAGTATGAATAGTTTAGGTGAAGATATTAATCAATTTCAACTATAGTATATGCAAAGAACAGTAATCATAGATGCGTTGAAGCGTACCGATTTTGGGGCTCAGATCAACGTGAGAGGATGGGTTCGTAGCCGTCGTGGCAATAAGAACGTGTCGTTCATTGCCCTCAATGACGGTTCCACCATCAAGAATATCCAGATCGTAGTGGACCTGGAGAAATTTGACGAGGAGCGCCTCAAACCCGTTACCACCGGTTCGTGTATTTCCGCTACCGGTATCCTGGTAGAGAGCCAGGGCGCAGGGCAGAGCGTGGAGATCCAGTTAACCGATCTCGAGGTATACGGTACCGCCGATCCGGAGAAATATCCGCTGCAGAAGAAAGGGCTGAGTATGGAGTTCCTCCGTACCATCGCGCACCTCCGTCCGCGTACCAACACCTTCGGGGCCGTCTTCCGTATTCGTCATAATATGGCTATGGCTATCCATACCTATTTCCACGAGCACGGTTATTTCTACTTCCATACCCCGCTCATCACGGCTTCGGACTGCGAAGGTGCGGGCCAGATGTTCCAGGTTACGACCAAGAACCTGTATAACCTCAAATACGACGAGAACGGTCAGATCGACTACTCCGATGATTTCTTTGGCAAACAGGCTGCCCTCACCGTTTCCGGTCAGTTGGAAGGTGAGCTCGGCGCTATGGCCTTGGGTAAGATCTATACCTTCGGTCCTACGTTCCGCGCCGAGAACAGCAATACCCCGCGTCACTTGGCAGAGTTCTGGATGATTGAGCCCGAAGTGGCCTTCATCCAAAAGGAGGAACTCATGGACCTCGAGGAGGACTTCATCAAGTTCTGCGTTCGCTGGGCACTCGATCATTGTATGGATGATCTCGAGTTCCTCAACCAGTTTGTGGACAAGGGCCTGATCGAGCGTCTGAAGAGTGTAGTAAACACCGAGTTCGTTCGTCTGCCCTATACCGAAGGTATCAATATCCTCCAGGAGGCCATCAAGAACGGCAAGAAATTCGAGTTCCCCTGCGCATGGGGCGATGATCTCGCTTCGGAGCACGAGCGTTTCCTCGTAGAGGAGCACTTCAAGAAACCCGTTATCATGACCGATTATCCGAAGGATATCAAGGCCTTCTATATGAAGATCAATGAGGATGGCAAGACCGTGCAGGGTACCGATGTCCTCTTCCCGCAGATCGGTGAGATCATCGGCGGTAGTGTCCGTGAGGAGAGTCTCGACCTGCTCAACGAAGAGATTGAACGTCGTCATATCCCGATGAAGGATATGTGGTGGTACCTCGATACCCGCCGTTTCGGTTCGGCACCGCATGCCGGTTTCGGTCTCGGTTTCGAGCGTCTGATGCTCTTTGTGACGGGTATGCAGAACATACGCGACGTGATCCCCTTCCCGCGTACCCCGAAAACAGCAGAATTTTAAGAAAACATATCATAAAAACACTAACAAACAATCGTTATGAGACACAAACTCTTTTCTCTGATGGCTGTGCTGATGCTCTCCGTGGCAGTGATGGCACAGACGTCACTCAGGGGTCGCGTTATCGACAAAACCACCCAGACGCCTGTGGTGGGTGCGAAGGTAACATTGGCCAATCAGAACATCTCCACGACGACCAATGACGAAGGTGTGTTCGTGCTGTTGTATCTGGAAGCAATGGACGAAGAGGTGCTGATCGAGAAAGACGGATTCATCGCCGGACTCGAGATGATCAACCTCAAGGAGAATGCAGAAAACCGGATGGACGACATCAATCTGGAGCAGGACAGCCTCTCGCAAGAGCAGGACGAGATCGTGCTCAACCTCTCCGAAGAGGAGATGACGGATGATGAAGGCCGTTCCCAAGCGCAGGCTTCTTCTGCATCCGCTTCGACCGATGTGTTTAACTCCACTACTTCCTTTGCCTGGTCCACCGCGCGTGTTCGCAACCGTGGTTACCAAGCCAATGCGGAGAACTACTACATCGAGGGTCTGAACTTCAGTTCGCAGGAGCGCGGTCAGTTCAACTACTCCGCCATGGGTGGTCTGAATGACGCCAGCCGCTACAAAGAGGTGCTGAACCCGATGGAGGCTACGAACTTCAGTTTCGGCGGTATGGGACGCGCTACCAATTATCTGATGGGTGCGAGCCGCTACGCGCAGGGCTGGAAAGTCGGTGCGGCCGGTACCAACCGTAACTACAAGATGCGACTCAATGCTACCTATGCCAGCGGTGTGATGCCGAGCGGATGGGCAGTGATCGCCCAGTTGGGTTACCGCTTCTCGCCCTATATCGACAATAAGGGCATCATCGGTGAGGGTATCAAATACTACTCGCTCGGTTATTTCCTCTCGGCAGAGAAGATCTGGGAGAAGGGTCGTCTCAAGCTGATCACTTTCGGTTCTCCTACCGAGCGTGGCCAGAGTGCAGCCGTGACGCAGGAGGTATACGATCTGACCGGATCAAAGAACTATAACCCCTATTGGGGTTACCAGAACGGTCATATGCGTAACTCCCGTATCGTGAAGTCGTATGACCCGACTTTCATCGCGGCTTATGAGCATAAGATTGATGAGCACCAGCAGTTCAAGATTGCAGCCGGATACCACTATTCGATGTATTCCAACTCGGCGCTCAATTTCTACAACGCACCCGATCCCCGTCCGGATTACTACCGTAACATGCCTTCCTTCTTATGGGATGGTCAGATCTCGAACCCGAACGGAAACGATGGTAAATCGCAATATCAGTTGTACGACAAGGACCAGAACGCTTATCCCTGGGGCCTGTTCATCGGTAATACCTTTGCCAATGGTATTGCAGGTAAAGAGCTGGGTTCCGGTTTCGTAGGCGATGACGGTTACACCGTAGGTCCGTCTGTCAACAAGGATCAGTACAATGCCTTGGTACAGCTCTGGAAATCGCGCGATAACAAGACCACGCAGATTGACTGGGATGCTATCTATGCAGCCAACTATGCCAATAATATCTTGGATCCGAATGCTACGGCACGTTATATCCTCGAGCGCCGTCATAATAATATTCAGGAGGCTATTGCTTCGTTCAACTATACGAATACGCAATACAATCACCTCAAGATGATGTTGGGCGTAGAGGGTAAGTTCTCGCAAGGTATCCACTTCAAGACCATCGATGATCTGCTGGGCGCTAACCAATGGATCGATATCGATGCCTTCGCAGACCGTGATATCAAGGAGTTGGCTGCCAACAGCGGATTTACGCAGGAGTATATCGATAATGTGCGTAAGAATGAGGTCGCTTTCGATTATAACGATACCATCCGCTCTACCCATCGCCATTTCGGTTATGACTACCGCATCAATATGGGTAATATGAAGGTATGGTTCCAGAATGAATGGACCTTCAACGAGGTAGATCTCAACTATGCATTGCAGTTCACCTATAGCTCGATGCAGCGTATCACCAATATGGTGAACGGTCGTGCCTGGTATCTGACTTTGGTAGCAGAAGAGTTGGGCGTCGGTGATGGCCATATGCGCTATCTCTATTTCGGAGAGAACTCCTACAAGCGCATCCGTGCTGCCTATGATGCCGGTACCCTCAAGGCCGGTACATCCTATGCCGGTAAGGCACACCATTTCTTGGATCCGTCTTTCAAACTCGGTGCTACCTATAAGATCAACGGTCGTAACCGCTTGAAAGTGAATGTGCTGGCAGAGACTCGCGCTCCGTATGCACGCGATGCGTATATCTCGCAGCGTGTACACGACCGCGTAGTAGAGAATATCTACGTGCATGACAATGCGCATAACCTCAAGGATTTCTATGCAGCCAGCGAGAAAGTGGCTTCGGCTGACCTGACCTATGAGTTCAACTATCCGATCGTTCGCGGTCGTCTCACCGGATTCTTCACCCAGAGTTGGAATGGTACGGAATTGAACGGTTACTACGATGATGATGCCCGTACTTTCGTCAACCAGGCTATGAGCGGTATCGACAAGCGATATATCGGTATGGAAGCTGCAGCAGCGGTTAAGTTGGGCACCTACTTCACCTTGACCGGTGTGGCTTCGATCGGTGACTATCGCTATATCAGCAACCCGAGAGCCATCACTTCGGCTGAGAACGGTATGCCGCTCACCATCAATAATAATAATGAGTTGGTCTTCGAGACCGAGGATAAGGTGCTGCTGAAGGGCGTTAAGCTGGCTACGGGTCCGCAACTCAATGCCAGCCTGAAGCTCTCGTTCTTCCACCCGAAGATGTGGTTCGCCGACATCACTGTCAACTACCATGACTGGAATTATCTGTCCGTAGCTCCGAGCCGTCGTATGCAGGGTCTGTACACCGGTACCCGTCTGGACGGAACAGAGGTGAACGGATGGTTTGGTGATTCGTATGCCAATGCGATCCAGACCACGGACGGAAAGGTTGTTCGCACCGAATATGATGTGAACGGAAATCAGTTGTTCAGCTATCGCATGAAGGGCGATGTGGCGGAATATGTATCGCCCAATAGCCCGGAGAACGAGGGTAATGCCGTACTGGATAAGAACGGTATGCCGCGCCTTAAATATCCGTATAACATCATGACCATGCAGGAGAAGCTGCATGCTACCAACCCGCTCAACCGCTTCATCATTGATATGTCGGTAGGTAAACTGATTTATCTGCCCAAGCGTCAGTCGGTTTCGATCAACCTCAGCGTGACGAACGTGACCAACAATACGCATTTCAAGACCGGCGGTTACCAACAGGCGCGTCTGCCGCGTTCCGTACGCCAGGGACAGCCTGACTACCATAACTCCGTCATCACGGCGAATGCTTGGAAGTATCCGTCCAAGTATTACTACGCATGGGGCGTGAACTTCTACTTATCTGTAACTTATAAATTCTAACAACAATGAGAAAGTCTATATATATGTATGCAATGCTGCTGGCGATGCCGGTCATTGCGATGATGACTTCTTGCGAACCCAATGCTCCCAAGCAGAAGGATCTTGCTATTGATGAAAATCAGTTGGATTCGATCCTGAGAGTGGAGAACCCGCAAGGATATCGGATCTATAACATGGATGATTTTCTGGACGCGTTCATGACGGAGGAGGGTAACTTCCTGAGCGATACCACGCCGTACCGTACCCGTTCGACCAAGGATAATAAGTTCTACCTCTATGCGGTGGATACCATCAAGACCGATACCATCGGTATCTATCTGCGCGGACGTGTATGTACGGACGATTACGGAGGCAACTTCTATAAGGCTTTGGTCATCCAACAGGTAACCGATTGGAATACCGGCGCGGAGATCGACCAGCAGTGTCTGCGTATCTCCGTCGATATGGGATCGGTGAACGGTCTGTACCCGATGGGTCAGGAGATCTTGATCCGTTGTAATGGTTTGTCCGTAGGACGTTATGCGAACCAGCCGCAGTTGTGCGTGCCGGCATACAATAATAATATATATGCCATCAATAATACGCAGAAAGTAGGATGGGGTCCCGGTCGTATCCCGGCTGCACGCTTCCGCAAAGCGACCAAACGAATCGGTTGGCCGGATGCATCCAAACTGAAAGTGGATGAGTATAAGTTGAGAGAACTATTTGATAAGTATCCTCGCACGATAAAATACGACAAAGCAAAGGAGGAAGATATTCGGGAGTTCATGAGACAAGTTCGCTATGCGGATGGCCGATTGGTACGTATCCGTCGTGTATGCTTCACGGGTTATACGAATAATGACGGAAAGATTGAACAGTGTATCTATCACGATCCGACACCGCCGTACAAAGACGATGAAGCTACGTTGGCCAATGTCTTTGCGCCGACTACCAATAATATCGGCTACCCGCCCAACCGTATCCTCTGTGATGCGAACGATACCTATGTGCCTGATACGAGCACGATATCTTTGAGTTGCTCCAACTCGGAATACAGTAAGTTCTCCAATTTCTTCCTCCCGGGCGCCAAGGAAGATTTCAAAAATGCGGTCACCTACTGCCCGTACTATCAAGGTACGGTAACCGGTATCTTAGGTTGGTATTGCGATAATGCTACCGGCACAAAAATCGGTAACTTGTCGAAACTGAGCGGTCTGGAATGGTCCGTCACTCCGCGTGGTATCTTAGGCTACGGTGTGAACGATATTGACATGAACTACGAAGGTATACAGTGGGTTCCACAGGAGTTTGATCCCAAGGTATATAAAGAAAAGAAAGCAGCGCAGCAATGAGTACTGTCAACTGGTTGGACCTGCTGATCGTGCTGCCGTTACTGGTAGGACTGGTCATCGGTATCATGCGCGGTTTCATCTCCGAGATCATCGCTATTGTGGTGGTGATCCTCGGAGTGGTCGGTTCCCGTTTCGGCGCACCCCCTTGCGCGCAATGGATGGTGAAGCAGTTCGGTTGGTCGCAAGAGATATGCGATATTGCTGCCTATCTCGTGATCTTCCTGGTCATTGCGATCGGATTGGCACTCCTGGCCAAGCTGCTGGCCAAACTGATCAAGAAAATCCATCTGGGCTGGATGAACCGAGTCTTTGGCGGCCTGTTCGGTATGTGCAAATATGCCATCTTCATCCTGATCGCCGTCTTTGTGATGGACCGTGCCAACCATCGTTTCCACTGGCTCGATAAATCGAAGGTAGTCAAGCAGTCCGTGCTCTACCCGGAGGCGGTTAAACTGGCCAATGACCTACTATATATCGTTAGGAGCGAATCTGGGAAATCGTGAGCAGACGCTGCACGAGGCTGTTCAACGGATCGAGCAGCAGGTAGGTCCTGTACTACGCTGCTCCGATCTGTATTATTCGGTCCCCTGGGGATTTGAGTCCGAGAACGGGTTTTGCAACCTCTGTTGCTGCGTGGAGAGCGCATTGGCACCCATCGAGGTGCTGCACCGTACGCAGCTAATAGAGCAATCCCTCGGGCGAGTCCGTAAGTCCGTGGACGGGCAGTATGCAGACCGAACGATCGATATCGACCTGATTAGGGTTTTTGACGGTCAGACGGAGCAACAGGTGTCCACGCCGGAACTAACTCTCCCGCATCCGCTTTGGCAGGAACGGGAGTTTGTGAAAGTGCCCTTGGCACAGATCATGCAATAAATGTCGGTACAGATAGATCATATCAACAAGCATTTTGGTGCGCAGCAGGTGTTGCGTGATGTAAGCTTGGCCATCCCTGCCGGACAGGTAGTGGGATTGTTAGGCCCGAATGGTGCCGGTAAATCCACCCTGATGAAGATCCTGATCGGTCTTTGGCGTGCGGATAGCGGAACCATCCAAGCACCTGCCCGAATCGGCTACCTGCCGGAGAATAACCCGCTCTACGAAGAGATGTATGTAGCGGAATATCTGCAATTCATGGCAAGTCTTACAGTGAAACGGTCTTACAGCGAAGCGGTCTCCGATCTTGTAGATCGGGTAGGCCTGACACCGGAGCGGCATAAGCATATCCGCGAGCTGAGCAAGGGATACCGGCAGCGTGTGGGATTGGCGCAAGCCCTCTTAGGCGATCCGGAGCTGCTCATATTGGATGAACCTACCACGGGTCTGGACCCAAATCAACTGGTGGAGATCCGTGCGTTGATACGCGATCTTGGAAAAGAGCGGACCGTCATTCTCTCCACGCATATCATGCAAGAGGTGCGCGAGATGTGCGATAGGGTAGTGATCCTCGACCACGGGCAGATAAAAGCCGACCAACCCATCCAAGACATAGACGACTTAGAGAAACTATTTAGAGACAATACGAATGGCTGAATTTGATATACGACAACAGATGAGTGAGAAGGAGCAGGACAATGCCTTGCGCCCTTTGTGCTTTGCCGACTTTGCGGGACAGAGTAAGGTCACATCAAACCTGAAGATCTTTGTCGAAGCCGCCAAACTGCGTGGCGAGAGTCTGGACCACGTCTTGCTTTTTGGCCCTCCGGGTTTGGGTAAGACCACACTGAGCAATATCATCGCCAATGAGTTGGGCGTAGGCTTCAAAGTGACGTCCGGACCGGTACTCGACAAACCCGGTGACCTGGCCGGTTTGCTTACTTCGCTCGAGCCCAACGACGTGCTCTTCATCGATGAGATTCATCGTCTCTCGCCGATCGTGGAGGAGTATCTCTATTCGGCGATGGAGGACTATCGCATCGATATCATGATCGACAAGGGCCCTTCGGCTCGCACGATCCAGATTGACCTCAATCATTTCACCCTCATCGGTGCAACCACCCGTTCGGGTCTCTTAACCTCTCCGCTCCGTGCCCGTTTCGGTATCAACTGCCACCTCGAGTACTACGATGCCGATATTTTAGCCGGTATTGTCAAACGTTCGGCTCGACTGCTCAATGTAGAGATCAATGAGAAAGCGGCAGGAGAGATCGCCCGTCGTTCGCGTGGTACGCCCCGTATAGCCAATGCGCTCCTGCGCCGTGTGCGTGACTTCGCGCAAGTCAAGGGGGACGGTACCATCGATCTGGAGATCGCCCAATATGCTTTGGAAGCCCTCAATATCGATACCTTCGGTCTCGATCAGATTGACAACAAACTGCTGCTTACCATCATCGATAAATTCCGCGGCGGTCCCGTCGGTCTCAATACGATCGCTACGGCAATGGGTGAAGATGCCGGTACGATTGAGGATGTGTACGAGCCCTATCTTATTAAGGAAGGCTTCATCAAACGCACACCACGCGGTCGCGAAGCTACTCCTCTCGCTTACCAACACCTCGGCAAGACCCCTCTCTCTGCCGATGGTCAGCAAAGTATGTTTTAACTGCCAAAATGGCAGAATGCGGTGCTTTGGCATACGAATTGAAGATGTCAAAGTGTAAAATTATGTAGTATGAGTAAGAAAGAAAAAATAGAAGAGCAAATCGAAGAACAGGTGGAACTGCCTGTTGAGGAACAAGTGCAAGAAGAGCAAATGCCAACGGTAGAAGAGTTGCAGGCTCGTATTGCGGAACTGGAGGATAAGAACCTGCGCATGATGGCGGAGTTTGATAACTACCGACGTCGTACAAATAAGGAGAAGCTTGAGCTCATGGCTACGGCCGGGGAGCGTATCTTCACGGATATGCTGCCGTTGGTGGACGATTTTGAGCGTGCATTAGCCGTCATTGACGACGAGGGCGTGAAACTGATCTATAATAAGTTCATTGCTTTTCTGGATAAGAACGATGTACATGTGATTGAAACCGAAGGCGTGGACTTTAATACGGACGAGCATGAGGCGGTCACTACTTTTGCAGCCGGCGAGGACAAGAAGGGCAAAGTGATCGATTGCACTCAGAAGGGGTATAAGTTAGGCGATAAAGTTATTCGTTTTGCTAAAGTAGTAGTAGGAGAATAAGTTATGGCAGAGAAACGTGATTATTATGAAGTGCTGGAGGTGCCGAAAACGGCATCGGCCGATGAGATAAAGAAGGCTTACCGCAAGAAAGCCATCCAGTATCACCCGGATAAGAACCCGGGCGATAAGGAGGCTGAGGAGAAGTTTAAAGAGGCTGCCGAGGCCTATGAAGTGCTGTCCGACCCGCAGAAACGGCAGCGTTATGACCAGTTCGGTCATGCCGGCATGGGTGGCGCAAGCGGATTCTCCGGCGGCGGTATGTCCATGGAAGATATCTTCTCTCATTTCGGGGATATTTTCCAGGGTGCAGGTTTTGACATAGGCGACATCGGTGAGATGTTCATGGGTGGCGGCCGAAGTCGCGGTTCGCGGGTTCGCCGAGGCAGTGACATGCGTGTCAAAGTGCGCCTGACCTTGGAGGAGATCGCCACCGGATGCGAGAAGAAGATCAAGGTGCATAAACTCGTGCAGTGCAAGGCTTGTAACGGTTCCGGCAGCAAAGACGGCAATACGGAGACTTGTCCGACCTGTAAGGGTTCGGGTCGCGTCATCCGTCAGCAACGAGGTATCTTCGGCATGATGCAGGTTCAGTCAGAGTGTGACACCTGTCATGGCGAAGGACGAATCATCAAGAATAAATGTCCGAAATGCGGCGGTGAAGGTGTGGTCCGCGATGATGAGATCATCACCATCACGATCCCTGCAGGCGTCATGGGCGGTATGCAGTTGACCGTGCCCGGTAAAGGTAATGCGGCCCCGCACGGAGGTACCAACGGTGATCTGCTCGTGCTCATCGAAGAAGAGGAGCACAAGGATTTCGTGCGTCAGGACAGCGATCTGATCTATAACCTGCTCCTCGATATGCCGACGGCAGTGCTGGGCGGGCAGGTGCAGATACCTACGCTCACCGGCGATGTGAAGATCACTATCACGCCGGGTACCCAGCCGGGTAAGGTGCTCCGAATGCGCGGAAAGGGTTTACCGCGTATCGACCAATACGGACGAAACTACGGTGTAGGTGACTTGCTGATCAATGTAGGTGTTTATATCCCCGAAAAACTCAGTAAGGATGAGCGCAAACTGATCGAGCAGTTGCAAGACAGCCCGAATATCGCACCGGGCGCTGCGGATAAGAAGAATTTCTTCCGAAATCTCTTTGGTATATGATAAAGGCGATAGGTTATAGGTTATGGGTTATAGGTGTGATTATCATCTCACCTCTCACCTCTCACCTCTCACCTATGTGTGCTGAAACGCCTATTGAGAAACCGGATCTAAGTAAGCCGACGGGTATTGCGCCGGCTTATTTTGGTCCTAATGCCCTGCCGGTTTTGGATATGTCGGACGGTCGTACGTACGAGCAGTTACGCGTCGAGTTGGCTGGGGACGGATATTTTGGCAAGCGCGGCAACCGTACCGCCGATGTCTTCGCGCGCGTATGTGTGCCGCTCTTCACCCGTTGGGCGAACCTGAGTATCTGGATGCCGGTTTATGAATGGTATAAGCAGGCAGACGGTACCGGCAGCGGAGCGGGCGATGTCTATCTGTCCACGGATGTGCAGGTGTTGCATAATGCCTGGTTCAAGTCCGAGAAAGCGAAGTATATCCCGCAGATGACGGTTCGCTTGGGTATGAAAACAGCCAGCGGCGGACAGTTCGTGCGCAGACGGCATTATGACTGCCCGGCGTATTTCTTTGACCTCTCTATGGGTCAGTCTATCCCTCTTTCCGCGGTGTCGCTTCGTTTTGCGGGTTCAGCGGGCTTCTTATGCTGGCAAACGGATAACGGACGGCAGAATGATGCGGTCATGTACGGTTTGCAAGCGACCTTGCAGCACGATTATTTCTCCATCCAAACCACTTGGGGCGGGTATGTCGGTTGGGAACGACACGGCGATGCGCCGATGAGTCTCAAAGTGCGTGCAGCCGGACATATCAAGGGTTTTGAGCCCTACGTCCAGTACCAATGGGGTATTCAGGATTTTCCTTTTCATCAGATACGCATAGGCTTGGTGTATAACATCGAGATCCTCAAAAAGAAACAAACGTCATGAGACGTCTTCTCGCCCTCATAGTATATACAGCACTGAGTTGGCCTCTTTTTGCGGCCGCTAACTTCGGTGTGGATACGGTGAGCAGCGAGTGGTTTCGCGAGTGGTACCAATGGGGCGATCTGCGGCATTATCTGGATAATACCTGCGATGTGACCGTTTATCAGGGTGAGACAACAGGCGGGTGGAGTAGTCCCGAAGCGCTGAAGGTGTCGGTGAACGGTAACTCGTACCGTTGGAACCGGTATTATATTGACGGTTTTCGGGTAGATAGCCGTATTCATGCCGGTGGGGCATACTATACGCCGGATATGTTTGCCCATTCGATGCGGGTCGATTATAACCGAGGTGCGTTCTTTTGGCAGACGGACAGCGTGCGGGATATGCATATACGTTTGACAGGGCAAGCGGGAAACATAGGCGGTTACAGTCCTTCGGCACGCTGGTTATTGGAGCATATAGAAGGTCGCTCCGCTATCCAGCGCCTCTATAAGCAGGCCACGCGTACCACCCGTCGGCATATGGTGGGTGCCGGCAGTATCGATGCCGTGTATGCCTTTCCCGCCAAGGGACGCACCTATACGCAGCATGTATCTGCCGAGTATGGCGTACGGCGCCAGTTGAAGTACGACTACGACGGTATATACGGCACCTACGATGCAGGGTACGGGCATGTGCAGTTGGACGGTCAGCTTCCTGTAGCTCCCAATAGCGCTTTCGATGCGCTGCATTATATCTTCCGTGCCGGTTCCCGGGAAGACGGTAACAGTGAGTACGGGTATAACGCCAATGAGGTAGCCCGTCAGATAGAGGGTTCGTTCTCCATCTACGGCACCAAGGCGTACGGTTCCCGCGGTTCGCTCACTACCGGTCTTACCTACGGCTTGCAGCATGATCGGCATCGGCAGTTGGACTTCACCCGCAATATCCTGGACGTGGACGGCGAGGCCTTCGAGCCCTGGTATCCGGACGGACATACGCATGAGCTGAACTGGGCGGTGAACTACCGCTATCGGATCGAACCCTGGTTACAGCTGCAGGTGGAGGGGTATAACACCTTTCTCGCTTTCTCTCCATCGCAGCATACATGGACCAATCGCGTGGAACTGCAGGGCTATAACATGTCCGATCCTATCGCATTGTATGACTATCACTGGTCCTCGCATGCGTTTTGCGCCGGTATGTTGGAAAATACGGCTGCGCTCGTCGCCGACTATCCGGTGCTGCCTTGGTTGCGTCTGCATGGTGAGGTGGCCGTGACATTGGACGGCATGCTCCTGCGCGAACAGTCCGTCGTAACTCCCTCCTGGGAAGCGAAGGCGGCGCTGCATATCGAACCCGTGAAATGGTTTCGCATGGATATCATCGCTGCGAACTACCGTATCCCCTATACGTACGAGCAGGTGCAATTCCTCAGTAAGGACTACCTGAACGGACAGGTGTATTATGCGGGAACGAACACGTTGTTGACTACCACCGGCGGGCAGTACCACCGTATGCGCAAAGGTCTGATGCAGCCGCAGTATGTGGTGATGGATATCCCAATAGTGTTCACCATCGGACGTCACGAGATCAGCATCTTGTCCTCCTTCAAGAAATATTACCATACCTGGTCGGTTCGTTTGGCGCCGGAGTCGGCGGACAGTTACGAAGCTATTTCGCAGGACTATGACATCTACCGCATGAAACCGCAAGAACGCTATTACGAGGTTGGTGCCGCACCCAAGACGGGTTCGGGTATCTTCAATTCGCCCATGTTCGTCTCCAATGTAATCAAATATACGTACAATGGTCGCAAGGTATATGTGTCCTTCAGTTGGCAGAGCGAATGCGTATCCGGTGTCTCGGCCACAGGTAACGGGATGCAGACGGAGGATATCCAAGTGCTGAGTGAATCTTTCGCTAACCCCAACAGTACGCTCGTGCATGCGAATATGCAGCAGACCAATCCGCGGGTACGTATGTTAGGTCGGCTGCATCAGGATCGTGCCTATGTGGCGCGGTTGCAGTTAGGGGTGAATATTACGGAAAACTGGCAGTTGAGTCTGAGCGGTAAGTTCCGGGACGGTATTCCTTTTGCCCATTACCGCACTTATCTGGATACGGATGCGGCCGGTCAGTCGCAAGCGATCGTGTGGGCAGCGAATACGCGCGGTATCAATGTGAAGGACTCCAATTTCGGAGCGCGAACGGACTCGTTCTTTAACTTCGATCTTCGTCTCAAATACCGAGGTGCCATCAAAGGAGTACCCTTTGAAATACAAGCCGTTTGCTATAATGTATGGGATTTTGCGACCGAACTGAACGAATACTGCATGTATTACGATGGGGCTACCGGTCAAGATCGGTCAGGACATCGTTATCCGCTCAGTCTGTGCACGCCTCGCGGTCTGCTGCTGACGATGCAGGTAGGCTTAACACGCAACAAATAAGGCAGAATAGGTACAAACCTTTACCGATATACAGGGGTGGTTCCAACAAGGAGAAGATGCAGAAGATCACCAGCCACGCCCCAATCTCCCAACGTTTTTTTCGAATACTCTCCACGCCGGCGGTGATATACAGCGCCAGGGACAGGATAGCCGCGATGATGCCGGCATGCATACAATCGGCTACCCATTCATTATGCGGTCTGTGCGTACATCCGGGCATACTGTTTATCTCGATAGGCACCATAGCGCCGGCGCCTGTTCCCAGTATCGGTTGGGTCTTAATCGTATTTACGGCTTTCTCCATGATCTCCGCACGGTTGGCATCGGCTCCGTAGCGTTCGAGGGAAGGGTAAAAGTAGATCGTTCCCGCAATACCTGCTATCACCACCAGCGCGGTAATCGTCCATCGTTTACCCGCGCAGCGCTGCATATAGATGGCATAGACGGCCGGGATGAAGAGGGAGTAGATAAGCGTCATGCGGGACTGCGATAATAATCCTAATACCAATCCGCCGGCCCAAATAAACCACCATTGCCATGCGGGTAGTTGCGCCTGTTTGCGGAGGCGGATAGCCAGACTGAGGATGGCAAAGAGCGGAAGCAGGTTATAGGAAGGATGGGTGTAGCCGTGAAGGCCGCCGTTGAAGCGGAAAACCCATCGGTACACGTTCCATTCCCCAATGAAGGTCTTATCCATGATCGACCACTGCCAAGGCCACATATGCAGTTCTATACAATTGACGAACCAGGTTCCGATACCGATCGTCACGAAGATCAGCGCAGCTTGAAAACAAGTGCGCAAGCAACGCGTGTATTCTTCTTGCTTCACCTCAAACACACTGCCGAGTATGGTGAAGGCGATGAGCGGTAAACCGGTATCGAAGATGAAACGCAAGCCTTTCACCGGATTTGCCGACCACAAGAGAGATACCGCGAACCAGGCGATATACAGCACCGAGCAGATCAGCAGCGGGGTGAGTCGGAAAGTAGGACGGGCGATGACCAAATGAAGGATCAGTGCCACTAAGAGAGCCACGGCGCTGCAGTACATCACCGGGGGAACATGCAGCAAGGACGAGGCTTGCAATGTAAGCAATACCAGCACCAACTGACGCGTCCATTGGTCCTTGTTCCACTTTGTTCGTGCCAGTTGTACCAGGAAAGGTATATAGATGGCAGTGCCTATTATGGTGAGTATCGTGTCTGTCATTGTTTGCTTTTTAGATATCGGATTACCATCTGCATTTTTCGCCAAAGGTTAAGCGGTTTCCGGCGCAGACGGCCCTTGTGGTTCGCTATAAAATCATCGATCGCATCCAACACCCGTGCCGCGTTATGCCCGTCCCGGTGCGCTTCATGGGAGGCCGTATAGGCATCGATCGCCTGCATCAATGCTTCGGGACGACACAAAGCCTGATGAATGGCTGCGCCGATCTCCTCGGTGGTCTGCACATCCAGTAGATAGGGTCCCGGGTGGGTATTGCGAAGCGTCACGACGGGTTTGCGCATCATCAGGTATTCCACGATCAGACTGCTGCTGTCGCATAGCATCGCATCGGTTAGACGGAAAGTCTCCACGCCTTTGTTGATACGTGTAAACTGTACGTTCGAATGCTTTGCCGCCAAGGCCTCGTATTTGTTCACCAGTTCGGCATCTTCCAGCAGGATGGGATGGAAGGTGATGAGCCAGTCCCAGGGTTCGGAAGTGGCCAACCGATCAATGACCGGCGCCATTTCCCATACGGACGAGATCCCTTTGCTGAAGGTCGGTGCGTATAGGATGCAGGGCCGTTTCCGAACGGGTTCCGGCGGTTGGGGACCGAAGAAAGTATCGGCTTTGCACCATCCGGTCTCGTAGATCTTGAAATAGCCTTCCCGTTGGGCCAGTTCCGTGAAATACGGTGTACTGCTCGGACCCTGCGTGCAGTAGATATCCCACCAACCGCGGATGGTAAAATGGTCATCGATCGCCTCGATCCGCTTGCGCATCGGGTAGCCGTGAAAAACCTCCACCTTGATACCCGGGAAGAACGGATAAACCCAGTTACCCGGGGCAATGACGGCGATTGGTGCGAACGCTTTCACTTCTCGCAGTTTATACAAGCGTTTCTCCCCTTCTTCGCGTAAGTCCGGACAACTGTATTCAATCCACCATGCCGCTTCATCGCCACGACGTGCTATCTCTTGCGCGATTGGGCGTAAGATGGCAAAAGCGTAACTATGGGATGCAAAAAGCAGGTATCGTTTCATCGTATGGTGGTATTAAAAGGGTAGGTGTATGTGCTCCCGTCCAAGTCCCGGTGCGTGATGCGGTCGGTCAAGTGATGCCGATGAATAAAACGCTGCCAGAACCGACGTCTGTAGACGGTGTAGATCTGTTCGCACTCATCCGGATTCGCTCCTCTCGCCTGCGCATACGTGCGGGCCAAGAGCGCTGCGGCTTCGGGTTGCATCCATAAACCCGCCATGTTCTTCAGTCCTTGATGCACGGAGATATGACCGAACCGCATACGGTTGGTATCCACCAAGGCAAAATCCTGTTCGGTGAGCAGGATATTTCCCGGCGTGAAATCGCAGAGCAGCAGGTTCGCTTCATGCAGCCGTGCCGCGAATTGCGCCAAGGCTATGACCTCTTGCTCAATAGCCGGCAGGGATTGGTCGCCCCAGCGGTAGAGTGTTTGGCCGGCTTGGTACAGGCAGATATAATAACTCTGCCGGATACCCCACCAAGCGTTCTCTTGGATATAGGCCACGGGTTCGGGCGTAGCAAAACCTGCTTCCATTAATCGTTGACTGTTCTGCCAAGCCCTCCATCCTTTGGAGGACCGCAGGTAGCGGTATAGGAAACGTTTCCAGGCGGAGGCAAAACCATACGCCTTGATGCATAGTCGGAGTCCTTCCGCTTCGGCCACAAAGAGTTTGTTCCGCCCTTGGTGGATAAGCGTTGCGCGACGGATCAGTGTTTCCGGATCGCTCAGGATCGGTCGCAGGGATTCATATGTGGGGTTGATCCAAATCATGCATTCAGTTTGGCTACGATCTCTTCCGGACTGATCGCCAAGCAACGATAGTCTCCGAACTTACATTTCTTCTTTCCGTAGATAGAGCATGGCCGGCAGGGCAGGTCCCGTTGGATGCAGTCCTGTTCCTTTTGTCCGAAACCCAAGAAACCCGCTTTGGGATGGGTCGCACCCCAGATGGAGACTACCCGCGTACCGACCAGCGAGGCCAGGTGCATGTTCGCGCTGTCCATCGTCAGCATCACGCGCAGCGAGCGCATCTGTTCCAGTTCTTGTGCCAGACCCATCTTGCCCGCCACACAGCGTACGTGCGGGTATTTGGCGGCCCAGGATTCAAGGAGTTCCGCTTCTTGTTGGCTGCCAAAGAGCACCACGGGTTCGTGCAGCAGGCTGATCACGCGTTCCATCCGGTCGAGCGGATAGCATTTGCCTGCATGTGCCGCAAAGGGTGCGATACCGATCCCCTGTCCTTCGGTATGACAAGGAGCAGGCAGCGTAACAGGATATCCCAACCGACGGAATACCTCGCTATACAGGGTGGTGGCATGCGGGAGAGCAGGATGCTTCGCCGTATGGATGAGCAGATAGCGTGCCCAGCGGTTTTTGCATATGCTGCGAACCCGAGCACCGCGCAAGCGCATGCGGAAACGGATATACTTTGACCGCCATACATCGTGCAAGTCGGCTACGGCATCGAACGAACCCAACTCCCGCACAATCTCCGACAAGCATTGGTCTTTGAGGTTCGCACCCACGAATGTCACATTTGCCGGCATGTCGGCAAAGAGCTCCGCCATATGTGCCTGGCAGAGCATCGTGATGGCCAGGTCGGGGTACTGCTCTGCCAATGCGCGCAGAACAGGCACTACCAGGGCTACGTCACCCAAGGCCGAGAACCGTATGACCAGCAGTCGTTTCACTTCTTGTACAAAACAGGATTAAGCGTCGGGTCGTTATACATCTTCATCTGGCGGTATACCTTCATGATCCGCGTGCCGGAAGCATAGTCGTCCAGCAGTTGCGTGATGGAGGTTGTCAGGTCCTCCAGTTGTTGCTCCAGGATATGCAGTTTAGCTGCACATTTGGCATGCTGTTCCGCACTCACGTCGGTGCGCGCTACCTGTTCCCGCATATGCCATAACTTGACGTGCAGGATACTCAATCGGTCGATCGCCCAGGCCGGACTCTCCGTGTTGATACGGGCATCGGGTAGAGGCGTGACATGCTCAAAGAGGGTGAGAAAATAGCTGTCAATCCGCTCCACTAAATCGGTACGGTCCTGATTGCTACGGTCGATACGCCGCTTGATAGCCAAGGCCTCGAGCGGATCGATCTGCGGATCGCGGATGATATCTTCCAGATGCCACTGTACGGTATCTATCCAGTTCTTGCTATATAGATCATGCTCGATACTGCCTTCTTTATACGGATTCGGCATCGGTGCATCCACATTGTCCGTGACATGATAGTCCCGCACGGCTTGTGCGAAGATGCGGTTACTTTGTTCTATCAGATTCATTGTTTCCATGCTGTGATTAGTCCTTTCTTGCTGACGGTGATCATCGCGCCCACCTGGTTTCCCCATTGACTGCCGAAGTCGGCGGCGAGGCGGATGCCGAAGTCCAAGTTCCATGCTTGCGGCACATGTTTGTTCACCTCGATCATCAGGGCGGTGTTGGTACTCTTGCGCAGATACCAGTCGTCGTAGTCGTACCGACCGTAGTTCCGTACATGCGTAGCCATCAGGCGGTATTGAAATCCGTATATATCGCCTCCCACGCCCACATGCCAAGCCTGAATACGGCTGTTCAAGGTCTGTGGATAGGTATCGGTGTTATAGAGCGGCGAGGTGATAAGCGGTGTACCGATGGACCGCAGGTAGTAGTTCCATCCCTGGCAGTAGATACTGTTGGTGTAGTAGTTATCCCGTCCGGCATAGATGATGCCGTCCTGGTCGTGCAGCGGTCCCGATTGGTCGGTCGTGTTGATATACTCCATGGTCAGGGTATGAATGAACGGCCAAACGGATTGTTGTGCGCATACACCCCACCGTCCGTCGGGTAGGTTATGACCGAAACCCATGAGCGCGAAGTTATCTTCCAGGAAGTTCTGCCAGTAGAGTTTGACGTTCCATGTTTTCCCTTTGGCAGTCAGCGCCAGTTGTTGACTGGCTACGTGATTCCCTAAGGCATTGTACCGCTCGTTATACGACTGTCCGCCCTGCTTGGCCAGAAACATCCGCTTGAAGGCATCCCATCCGTTTCCTAAGTTCTCCCCGTTCAGGTATCCGCCCCATTGGGCAGCGTGATGGAACTCGTACGATATATTGACCGGCAGTATGCCGCCGAACTGCACACCGCCCCATTTATAATGCAACTTGGTATGCTTCACGCCGATGTCATCGTTTAGCCACGCATGCGCGATACCGCCTTTGAGTTCCATATAGCCGTACAAACCCGGTACCGGTGTCCAGCGTTCGAACCCTATACGGATAGCGGGCATCGCCGGGGCATTGGGGGAGAAAAGCAGACTTCCCGAACCCAAAGGTGTATTCATGCCGTCCCGCATAGGCATCACGCCCACGGATACATCCACGATATAGAGGCGCACGTGCGCGTACATACGACGAATAAGGAATCCCCCGTGACGGGCTTGGAGCATCGGGAATGAACCCTTCGGCATCAAGCGTTTGTCAATCGGAAGAGCGGAGTGGGCGAAGGCTTGCAGGTCGATTGCACCGTCATAGTCGAACCATCGGTTGGGACGCGTGGCGGGTTTGATCACTGCTGCGCGGAGCGAGCCGCTATACGGCGTCATGGCGACCGTTCCCTCTTCATCCGCTTGCATCCAGAAGGTGCTGTAGGTGCCGCTACCGGCTGAGGCTGCTACGGACACGGCATACTGCAGCGTATCCCGACAGGTGTCGGGTTGCGACATCGGCAGCGGCCACCAGTTCCATGCGTTCACGGAGCAGGCGCAGAGCAGTGCTATGTAGATCAACATTCTTCTCATCTTCGGATGCGGTACAGTTGTGTGCAGGGGTTATTGCGCTTGTCGTTACCAAGCCCCATATATAAGTAATCGCCGATGACCCAACTGATCATGTTCTCCCGTTCACCGTCAGGTAATCGCCCGAGGCGTGTCCACCGGTTGGCCTGCAGGTCGTATCGCTGGATGTCATCGTATAAGTGTCCGTTGGTGACCGTGCCGCCGTAGAACGTGCCGCCGGCGATGTAGATATAGCGGTCGTCACTGACAGAAGTGCAGTTATTGCGTTTGCCGCGCATCGTGGCACGGCGGTGCCAGATGACGGTGTCCTGCTGCAGTTCCGCTTCCACCCAGAAATGCGAGCTTCCGTCACGCGTGTATCCTGCGCCGGCGAAGAAACGTCCTTGGCACCATCCGCCGCAAGCACTGTGGGCACGCGGCGGGTAAGAGGCCATGCGGGCCAAGCCGTCCGCTATTTTGAGCCAGGTATCGGTAGCGATATCATAGCGGAAGATCCAGCGTTCGAAGTTCTGCTTGCCTCCAAAAGCGGCATAGATCACCTTGCCGTCCGAACCCATGACGGGTCCTACGGTGCGGATAGACGGATAGTCGGCCAACCGCTCCCATTGGTTGGTAGCCGGAGTCCAGCGCCACCAGTCGGCCAGATACGACGAGTCGATCAGCACCTTGCCGTTGAAGCCCAGACCGATATAAACCTCGTCATCTACGCTCACTGCCCGCGAACGCACGCGCGCCTTGAGAGGCGTCTCGCCAAGGTCGGTCCAAGTATCTGAAGCGGCGTCGTAGGTGTAAAGGTGGTTGCTCAGCGAACCGTCTGCCAGTCGCCCGCCAAAGACGTAGCCTTGGCCGTTGATGCTGAAAGCTGCAGCCGACGTGAGGGCTACCGGGGCATCCGAACAGCGCTCTACGGGAACCTGCAGGTTCGCTATCTCATGCCGGCATCCGCATAGGGCAGCCGCCAAGAGGCATACTATGAGGCATTTATTTCTCACGCCGTTTCAATTCGAAGTTACGTCCGAGGTAGTTCTGCCGCACGATGGGGTTGGCAGCCAGTTCTTCGGGCGTGCCGTGGAAAAGGATCCGTCCCTCGAAGAGCAGATACGCCCGGTCGGTGATCATGAGCGTCTCATCCACATTATGATCGGTGATGAGAATACCGATGTTCTTATCTTTGAGTTGCCAAACGACATCCTGGATTTCTTGCACGGCGATCGGGTCAACGCCGGCAAAGGGTTCATCGAGCATGACGAACTTGGGTTCAATCGCCAGACAACGGGCGATCTCCGTTCGGCGGCGTTCCCCACCGCTCAGGCGGTCGCCTACGTTATGACGCACATGCGCGAGGTTGAACTCTTTGATCAGGCTCTCGAGTTTCTCCGCCTGGTATTCCTTGCTGAAATCGGTCATCTCGAGCACCGAGCGGATATTATCTTCCACGGTCATCTTGCGGAATACACTCGCCTCCTGCGGCAAGTAACCGATACCCATCTTGGCCCGTTTGTACATCGGAAAACCCGTGATGTCTTCATCGTTGAGGAAGATCCGTCCGTGATTGGCAGTTACCAGCCCCGTGGTCATGTAGAAGGTGGTGGTCTTACCTGCTCCGTTAGGACCGAGCAAACCCACGATCTCGCCTTGCGTCAGCTCAATCGATACATCGTCCACTACGGTGCGCTTGCCGTATTTCTTGACTAAATGTTCTGTTCTTAGTTTATCCATAATGCTACCGGACAATGGTCCGAATGTACAGCTTCCGTTAAAATCTTTCCGTCTTGGAGTCGGTTTCTCAGACTCTCTGTCACCCAAAGGTAATCGATGCGCCAGCCTACGTTACGGGCACGGGCACCGGCGCGCCAAGACCACCAACTGTATTTCTCGGCACTCTGGTCAAACACACGGAATGAGTCTACCAGTCCCGATGCTTCCCATCTATCCATCCATTCGCGTTCTTCGGGTAAGAAACCCGACACGCCGATCTGGCGTTCGGGATGATTGATGTCGATGGGATGATGGCAGATGTTATAATCGCCGCAGATGATGAGGTTCGGCCGCTCTTTACGCAGTTCATTGATCCAGATTAGGAAGTCCTCGAGAAACTCCATCTTGAAGTCCTGCCGGATGTCACCGGTAGTACCGCTTGGAATATAGGCATCGACAACGGTGAGGTCCCCAAAGTCCGCCCGGATCACCCGTCCTTCGCGGTCGTACTTGGGATTGCCCATGCCGACCACCACTTTGTCGGGTTCGCGTTTGGTGAAGATACACACGCCGGAGTACCCTTTCTTCTCCGCCGAATGGATATAACTGCGGTACCCTAATTCCTGAAAGGCCCTGACATCGATCTGCTCGGGTTGGGCCTTACTCTCCTGAATACAGAAGACATCGGGGTTCTCCGTCTGCAACCAATCCAGCAGCCCTTTGCTGATGGCGGAGCGGATGCCGTTGAGATTATAACTGATGATTTTCATATCCTAAGATCGTATATGTTTTTCCGTTTCGCAAGATGTAGATCTGCCCATTTCGCAGGATCTTTTGTCCCGTAACCTGTAACCCCTCACCCGTAACCGTTTCGACGTCTTCCGTCCCCGGCACCTCGGCGCCGCGGTAACTGAAATGAATAATACCCTCTTTATCGAGCGTGATGTTCGTCACCTCATGGTCTGCAAAATCCGTCCATTGGTTAGCACCGGCAGGGTAGGCATCGGTAGCTGCTCCCCACGCACTGGTGTTCTCTTTCGCCTCGAGTATATCGACGCCGAAGAGGGTGGAGTCATTATTGACCAGGTTGAGGTACCAATCCTTGGCGAAATAACTAACCTTGGTGATGAGCATACCCATACCCGGTAAGTATGCGTCCCATCCGGTCTTGGGGCGGTTCTCTAACAAATAGAAATCCGCAGGGTTGGGATTCGCCCCGTCTAAGTTATGCGTGTTATTCGCATTGGTACTGATCAGCAGCGCCTCGCCTTCCTGAAGCGGATGGAGGTTCACATATTCGGGTTCGTTCAGCACACGCGGCGTGAGCCAACCCATGTAGAACCGCTCGTAAGCCGAGTAGGCAGAGGGGGTATTGCCGTAGTTGCTGTAGCAGCCGTAGTCTAAGATATCCCATTCCATCAGGGTGTGGTTTCCCATGCGGGGGTTATTGGTCTCGTACATATCGGGTAATCCGAGTACGTGACTGAACTCATGGCAGATCGTACCGATACCGTCATACTGGTTCGTCACCCCGCTGATCTCATTGGAGCAGGCGTAGTTACCAATCCATTTGCCGTCCACTCTGCATTGGATGCCGTAATACGACAGGTTATAGTTATGCGGCCAGATCGTTTCATCCGGTCCGCCGTCTGCGGCTCCGTAACCGGCATAGAGCACGTACACAAAATCCACATCCCCGTCATCGTTGTTGTCATACAGCGTAAAGTCCGCTCCGTTCTGGTTCGCTAACTCACACGCCTCTTTGATCATCTCGCCCACGTTGGCATCCCCGTTATCGCCGTAGTAAGCGACGTCATGCGCCAGGGTGAACGGACCCATCACGTCGAAGACGGGGTTGTACTGACCGTAACTCTGGTCCTGAAAATACTTACGCGCACTGCCTTCGGATTTGACGGTGTATGTGAATCGACCTCCCAACGGGATCGTGTACTTACGCGTGAAATGTTCGGCATTGAGCATGGAGTCGATCGTGTCGCGCGGGGTAGTGAAAGCCTGGTCCGTGAAGTTAACCATGATCAGCAGTCCACGCGGAGCAGGATTGGGCTCATTGCCGATCTTCTTCGCCCGTTTAGGTGCCTTGCGCATCCCATTCGCCGTTCGCCCTTCGCCGTTCGCCGGTAAGAGGGTCTTCTCGTCAAGCCGGGTACCCTGTTCGTCGGTCATATAATGATCCCACGCGTCACCGTGCAGAAAAACCGTCTTTTCTACTCCGTTCACATCCGTGCGTACGATCGGTCCGCGATACGCCGGTTTAGCCGCCGCACTCACTGCAACCGCCAATAAGGAAAGCAAAAGAATCCCTTTCGCCATTCGCCTTTCGCCTTTCACCATTAACCTCTCACCTCTCACCTTTAAAAATGCCATGCTTCTTCAACCATTTCTTCTCACATTTGCAGCGCTTCTCGGCATTATGTGCTTTATGCTTGGACGCTACCACATTGCCTTTTTTGCTTTTGGCATATACAAGCCAGCCCTTCTCATTCTCCCGGATCTCCCAACCGTCTTCGGTCATCATCCAGTGCATGCGTTCGTCTCCGCGCAGGAAAGTACGGAGGGTGTCGCCGTTGGGTTGCACCCGTTCAATCATTCCCCGGTAAGCCGGCACTTTCGCCGGACCCTGGGCGCTCATGCCCAGCGCCATCATTGCTAGGATGGCCACTACAATCATCTTTCTCATATATTCGCTTGTTTAACTTTCTTAAATAATTCGGATGCGAAGACGAAGTCGTTCAGCGCTTCGTTCTCGCTGGTCATGATCTCATGCCGGCTGCCTTGCCACTCCTTGTGGCCGTTCTTCAAAAACAGGATGTTATCGCCGATCTCGAGGATCGAGTTCATATCGTGGCTGTTGACCACGGTACACATGTTATATTCCCGCGTGATGTCTTGGATCAGGGCATCGATGACGAGACTGGTCTTGGGGTCGAGTCCCGAGTTGGGCTCATCGCAGAAGAGGTATTTAGGCTCGAGCACAATCGCTCGCGCGATACCCACGCGCTTCTGCTGACCACCCGATATCTCACTCGGCATGAGGTTCCATACCCTTTCAGGGATCTCCACGCGGTTGAGGCAGAACTCCGCCCGCGCTTGCCGCTCTTTGGCCGACATCTGACTGAACATCTCCATCGGGAACAGCACGTTCTCCATCACGGTCATGGAGTCGAATAGGGCGCTACCCTGGAAAAGCATTCCCACCTCGCGGTGCAGCATACGGATATCCGTACTGCGCATGTCTGCCAGGTCTCGTCCGTCAAATAAGATTTGCCCCGAGTCGGGAACATGCAAACCGATCATACTCTTCATCAGCACGGTCTTGCCGCTGCCGGACTGACCGATGATCATATTCACCTCTCCATCCCGCATCACCGTACTGACGTGGTCCAACACCACGTTTCCGTCAAAACTCTTGACGATATCTTTCACTTCAATCATAATAATTACTTGGTAATTGATCGCTTCGCTGTATGACCGTCCTTCGGACTGTAGGACCGCTTCGCTGTAGGACCATTCGCTTTGCTCATTGTAGGACTATTTCTTCTATCCGTTGCTTGTATGATGTAATTTTTTATAGTTATGCATCTTTTTTTTATCTTACAGGCGATTTATCGCCGGTCTTACAACGTAGTGGTCTTATAGTGTAACGGTCTTACAACGTAGTGGTCAGATTTGATACTCAAAGAAGCAACTTAGAGAGTATCAAATCTAAAAAGAGGATCATGATATTCGAGTTCACCACGGCGTTCGTGGAAGCCTTTCCTACATCAAGCGCACCGCCGCGGACGTAGTATCCGTAGTAACTGCTGAGGCTGGTGATCACAAACGCGAAAACCAGCGCTTTGATGATGCCGTACCACACAAAATAGGGATTGAAGGCATATTGGATACCAAGGATATAGTCATGCACGGTGATGATCTCCGTGAAGGCTCCGACGGCCCAGCCGCCCAGCAGACCCACGGTCGTGGAGATGATGACGAGCATCGGCATCATGCTGACGAACGCCAGGATCTTCGGCAGAATGAGGTAGTTGGCGCTATTGACACCCATGATCTCCATCGCATCAATCTGTTCGGTGATCCGCATCGTGCCGATCTCCGAGGCGATGTTCGATCCCACCTTACCTGCCAATATCAGGCAGAGGATGGTGCTGGAGAACTCGAGCAAGAGGGTCTCGCGCGTAAGCAGACCCGTTGTGTAGGTCGGCAGAATGGGGTTCTCCGTATTCGTCTTGGCCTGGATCGTGAGGATCGCACCGATGAAGACGGAGATGATCAGCACGATCGGCAGACTCTGCAGACCCTGTTTCTCCAACTCGCGACTATACTGCCGCCAGAACATCCGCTGCCTGTCCGGCAGACGGAGCACCTTGCCCATGAGCAGAAGGTATTCGCCTATGTGTCGTAGAATATGCATACTCCCGCATTTAAAAAAAAGTGCGCAAAGGTACGAAAAATTTTGCATATTTGCAAATATTCCACAAAAAAATCGCCCCGAAGAGCAATTTTTTTATCTTACAGTCCGTAGGACGGTCTTACAATGTAATGGTCTTACAGTGCAACGGTCCTACAGCCGAAAGCGGTCAGTTCGTTAGCGAACTACAGCGCCTGTAGCATTGTAGAGCACGTTGCCTTTCTTGATCATGAACTGCCCGTTCACGATCACCTTCACAGCCTTACCTGCTGCCTCGATATTCTCCAGCGCGGTAGCGTTCTTGAACAACTGGATACTTGCTACACCACCGTCACCGCTCGTCTGAGCAGAAGCGATCGTCAGCATGAACGGAGCAGATTGCGATACCTTCAGACCGAGTTTCTCGTTCTTCTTCAAGCTTACTTTATCACCGAGTTGAGCACCGTTGATGTAAACCTTGATGTCACGAGTTGATACGTTAGCTTCCAGCAGAGCGATGCTATCGCATGCCGGCAAGAACATCTCAATGTGGGTCTTACCTGCGATCTCGCGGCTGTAGTCGCTGTCGGTCTTCGAGAAACGCCATTTCTTCTCAGCATCAAAGCCATAACCGCTCTTGATCCAACTCTCCGAGCCATCGAAGATGATCTCATCTGCGGTGAACTCCAGCGGAGTAACAGCCTCTACGATCAGTGTATATTCAGCGGTGGATTGGTCAGCACCGGTCAGAGTGATCGTGTTGCCTTCTTGTGCCCAAGTGGTACCTTCGTTTACTAAGTAACTCTTTACAGTCGGAGCCTCTTGTCCTGCCAGATAGTAAGCGTAGATATTATTCGGCTCGGTAGCCAAGATATAAGCGCTGTAATCATTCGACATGATCACCTCGTTGATCTTCTTCGGAGCTTCAGCTACAGCGATGTTGATCGTGTAAACGAGTTGGGTCTGACCATCCTCTGCGGTAACGGTTACTACCAATGCGTTCTCACCTGCTGCTACTTGCGGATGAGCGGTAGCGTCATTCGGCTCGCAAACAACCATTTGCGGAGTCGGGTCATCTGCACCGTAAGCCTTGGTGATGGTGTATGCATATACGTCATCAGCGAATGTCGGATCCAAGGTGTAACCGGTTACTGCAAGGCTCTTGAGGCTTGCGTCTGTGCTGGCAGCAGCACTCTTGCTTACATTGAATGTATAGGTCTTCTGCGAGCCATCCTGAGCGGTAACAACTACCACTTGACTGTTAGCTGCGTCACCTGCTGCGGGAACGTCTAAAACGAACGGACTTGCTACGTCAGCAGAAGCCTTCGGATGAGCCAATGTATAGTTGATGCTCAATTGAGTCATGTCAACCGTTGCCGGAACAACTAGGTTGTAAGTAACGCCGTCTTCCTCAGCCTCGAATACCATTTCTTCTTCGCCTGCCATTACCCATACTTTAGCGATATTAGCGTCACTGCTTGCTTCGCAAGAACGGTTAACTGCGATGTAATCTACATAGCCGTTCCATGTGTTAGCCTCAGTACGGCAAATATAGAGCGTAGTAGCATTGTTCAATGCTGTCGGGAGAATGATAACGTTGTCTCCTTCAGCGCCCATGGACTCCGTGTCATAGAGCAATGTTGCACCTGCTTTGTCAGCATAGATGGCCAGTGTACCTTGTCCGGCAGCCGTTGTAGTATGTACGTTCAGTTCGTCACCTGCTTGGAATGCACCGGCAGCCAAGGTGATACCGAAGTATTGACCCTTACCACCGAACTTACCGTCATTAGAAGTATTTTTGTCTGCAGTACCGCCGAGAACGCCGGTAACAGTAGCTGTTTTGCTTCCGGTATGGGTAGCTTTGATCAACTCACCGCAAGCCTCTGCCGGATCGGTAACAGCAACCACGAAAGCGTCAGCCATCACCGGAGTGGAGGTGTAGTCATTCGTTGCCGAGCAAGTAAAGGAGTACGAACCTGCTGCGCTCGGAGTGAAGGTATATTTCTTTGCAGTAGCGCCGTCAATAGCCTCACCACCAAGATACCATTGGTAAGCAGTAGCCTTAGCAGCCGTACAAGTCAATTCAACCGAAGCACCGATTGTGCAAGCGTTCACACCGCTAATCTCAGCAGCCTCAACCGGGTCGGTAGAAGGAGTAGAGCTAGCCGGGAAGAAATAGATGTATCCTAAAAGCAAGTCATTGTTAACTGATATAGTAAATGTGATTTCACCCGCCGTTTCTGTTTTAAAACCACCGGTGCGCTCTACTTTTTTATCCGAACCATTGGTGATAAATTCAACAGCCTCATCACTGCCAATTGCATATTTGACGGAGGTCGTAGCATCTTTTGTGAATTGGCATTGTAGTGCAACTGAGTCACAGTTTTGTACCTTAAAAGAAATAGTACGAGAACTTGAGAGTTTCCAACGACTGGTTCCTTCTAAGAACCCGGTGTAACTACCGCTACCTGAGCTGTTATAGCCGCAATAAGTTAGGGATTTAGGAGTGTTTGCATCCAAATTGGCGGATACGTACTCATTTGTGCCTGCTGCTTCTGCAACATCCAATGTTGATGTCGGATCTGCTGCCCACAAGCTGAAGCTTGCCAGAACGGCAGCGGCTAATGTGAAAAGTTTTTTCATGTTTTAATTGTTTTTAGTTAAACGAAAAAATGGTTATTTGTGTTGTTTTGCTAAATCTACTTTGCAAATTCGGGTGCAAAGGTAGTGCTTTTCGCGCATATACGCAAATATTTATGGTGTAATTTTTGTCTTTTCTACATTTTTCGTCAATTTTTCTACATAGTCTATTATTGCTGTCCTCCTCGTAAATCGACTCAAAATGTTCTATTTTTCCAACGGCTGCGCATCGGTGAAGAGTCAGATGCAAGTGCTATAAATCACCTATGCAACTAATGTTCGATTTTTCTGTGCTTTTTGTAAATATCAGGTTTTCTCAGAGAAAAAATCAAAAATTTTGCATTTTTATCGATAAATCTTTGCATATGTCAAAAAAAAGCCGTAACTTTGCAAACTTTTTCGCCTGTACGCTAATGCGTACGTATGAAATAATAAAGAATATGAGAAAAATCGGATTTATAGTGCTTTTGACGGCCTTTGCGCTCTCCACTTTCGCTGCTCCGGCACGGGGTGTACGCCGGCCTATAATGCAAGCTGTGCATGAGGTGGGGCGCCCGAATCCCATTCCTCGCGTGGTGGTGATTCTGGTCAGCTATTCGGACCTCGCTATTCAATCCAAGAACACAGCCGAGGCCCTCGATAGTCTCTTCAATATCACCGGCTATGCATTCAACGGCGCGACAGGTTCGGCCCGCGATTATTTCATCGCTCAATCCGACAGCGCCTATCAGCCGATCTTCGATGTGTTCGGCCCGGTGACGCTGAGCAATAACCGCGCCTATTACGGCGCCGGGAATCCGGACAAGAGACCGGGTGATATGATCAAAGAGGCATGTACCTTGGTCGATGACCAAGTGAATTTCGCGGACTATGACAGCGACGGCGACGGCAAAGTGGATTGCGTCTATGTGCTCTATGCAGGTATAGGTGCAAACGATGTGGACGGAGAAGCAGATGCTATATGGCCGCATCAGTCTACGGTGTACGGTCTGACGCTGGACGGCAAGCAGATCAGTACGTACGCTTGTTCCGGCGAGATTGACGGATATTTAAAGAACAGAACATGTATAGGCCCCATCTGCCATGAGTTCGGTCACGCAATCGGTATGCCGGACTACTACAGCACGGGTCCGTCCAACGCATATATTGTATGCGAGTGGTCGGCAATGGACCACGGCATGTACAACAACGATGCGAATACGCCGCCGAACTATTCGATCTTCGACAAAGAGTATATGGGATGGACGAGTGTGGAAGAGCTGAAAGCGGACAGCCAGGCAACGATCACCCTGACCACAGATTACGGCGACGGATATAAGATGAACGCAGGCGGAGCAATGTACTATATCGAGAACCGCCAGAAGACAGGATGGGACCTCGGTTTGCCCGGATCCGGTATGCTGGTTTGGCAAGTGAAGTTCAACCAGAGTACATGGTCCTCGAATCATGTCAATTATACGAATACGAATCCGAGTTACACGGTGCTGTCCGCCCGGTATGGTCCTATGACCAACGGCGATCAGGTATGGAGTTCGTCAGATGACCCCTTCCCCGGAACATGGAACGTGACCGGTTGGACCGCCGGCGAAGGGCTGGTGCTGACCGACATTGCGGAGACGAACGGGCAGATCACATTCAAACTTAACGGCGGAAAGCCGACAGGCCTGGAGAGTCAAGAGTCTAGAGCCGAGAGTCGCAAGATCATGCGCGACGGACAGTTGATCATCCTGCGGGGTGGGAAGGCGTACAATGCGCAAGGAATGGAAATACGATAAACATAATATAATAATATCATGAGGAAAATTGTTGCAGCAATTTTATTGTGCGGTCTGGCATTGACAGCCAACGCTGTACCCGCGAAACGCGGATGGCAAACGAGAACGCAAGCGGACGGTACCACGATCGAGGTACAGCTTTTGGGAGATGAGTTCTATCACTATACCATCAATCGGGATGGGAAGCAAGTGCGATTGAATGAGGCAGGCATGTACGAGGTAGTCGGCGAGGCGCCGAGTAGGGCAAAGGTGCAGGCTCAGCGGGCGAGTGCACGCAAGGCGCGCAAGGAATTCGGCATCTCGCCTAACTTGGCTCCGCGCGGTATCGTGATCATGGTGAATTTTTCCGATAAGTCGTTCGCAGCTTCCAACACCCGTGCAGTAGTGGATTCGTTATGTAATGCGAAGGACTGCAAGGTGAATAAGCATGGCAATACGATGTATCCGTCGGCAGGTGAGTATTTCCTGGATCAATCGAACGGACTCTATCATCCGATCTTTGATGTCTATGGTCCTGTGACGCTGAGCCATAACATGCGGTACTACGGTCAGAATGACGGTGAAGGCAATGATCTTCGTCCGGCGGTAGCCGTAGTGGAGGCATGTAAACTGCTGGAGAGCAGTGTGGATTTCACGCTCTATGATTCGGATAACGACGGCAAGATAGACTTTGTCTATATGATCTATGCTGGAGAGGGCGAAGCATCTACCGAGGTGACGGATCAGATCTGGCCGCATGCCTATTCGATTGATGAGGAGTTTGATATCCATGATACCTATTTCACGAGCGTGTATCCGAGCAAGAACGACTGCAAGGTGGACGGCAAGCAGGTGAATACCTACGCTTGTTCGGCCGAGTTGTCGGGCAATGACCTGGACGGAATCGGTACGCTGTGCCATGAGTTCAGCCACGTGATGGGTTTGCCGGATTTCTACGACACCAAATATGGCACGAACTACTCGAGTGCGCTGACGCCGAATGACTGGGACGTGATGGACGGCGGTGCGTACAATGGAGACGGTCACTGTCCGCCTAACTATAGCGCATGGGAGAAGTATTTCTTCGGCTGGCACACCCCGATCAATCTGGGTAATGAAGGTCAGAACCTGACGCTCAAGGCCAATGGTACGGACGGCTATCAGGCTTATCAGATCAATACCGGCGGAACTCAGATCACCGCAACGACTTCCGGCGAGTGCTACTATATCGAGAACCGCCAGCAAGTAGGATGGGATCGCGGTCTGCCGCACCACGGTATGCTGATCTGGAAAGTGAACTATGACCAATCGGCGTGGGTGAACAATGAGCCCAACAATACGGCCAATAGTCCGCGTTACACCATCGTTTCTGCTTATGGATCGGCGATCGGTTGGGATGGTAGCACGGATAACTGCAAGTGGAACACGTTCCCGGGAACGAAGAACAAGACTTCCTATACCGGCATCAGCGGTAAACCGCTGTTGAACATTGCGGAGAGCAATCAGTTGATCACCTTGACCTATATCGAGGAGCCGGTTATTCCGATTGATCCGTTCAACGTGGTCTTCAAGGTAGATGACGAGGATTTTGCAACGATTGAGCATACCTCGGCTAAGTTAGTCTTGCCGGCTACCGAGCCTGCCGCATGCCAGGACGGCCGTGTATTCACGGGTTGGTGCAGCATTGCGAACTACAACAGCGAGACGACCGCTCCGACCTTTGCCAAAGCCGGCGACGCGGTAGCAGAAGGCGCGATCTTCTATGCGATTTTCGCGAACGAGACCACGAATAGCAATGCGGAACCGCAGAGCACGACTTATACCTTCACTTCCAAGTCTTGGGCAGATGCGACCAACAGTTGGACCGGCACCAAGGATGGCCTGATGTTTATCAACGACCAAGGCGTGCAAGTGACAGCCGGTGTCACCGGCGCAGGCGCGGAGACAAAGACCGCTCTGAGCGATGTAAGCAAAGTGGTGGTGAGCTACTGCACGAATACGAAGAACGGCGTGGGAAGCATCAAGGTGACGGTAGGTAACAACGCCGTATCGCACGATGTGACCAAGGTCGGCGGCACAACACTGCGCGACCTGGAGTTTGCTTTCAATAATGCTTCGGGCAAAGTAGGCGTTGAAGTAACGTGCTCGACGAACTCGATCTACGTGAACAAAGTGACGATCACTTGCGGCGGAGGCAAGACCTACAGCAACTATAGCACGCAGTGCTCGTACAGTACAGATATCGAAGAGACAATTGCTGCGCCGAAAGCCCGTAAGATCGTGGTAGACGGACAAGTGCTCATCGTTCGCGACGGCATCCGTTATACCCTGCTCGGACAGCCGATCCGTTAATCCGTGAGAGGCAGCCGAATCCATACGATACTTCTGGTGATAGGTATTCTCTGCGCGACCGTGTGCCGCGCCGGGAATACCTATACGGAGGTCATACAGACGCTGTGTACGACCGGGAAGATGGTCCTTTCGGCCGAAAATACGATCGGTAAAACGGATTCCGTGACGTATACCTGTTCGGGCGGAGCGAGCATAGGCATGGATGTAATTCGTCCTATAGGGCAGAAAGTAATCGCTATCAACCTGCCGGGTAAAGATGATCAGGTGGTAACTTCGGAATTGGAAGATCTAACGAAATTGAGGTTTTATTACTATGATTTTACGTCAGATCTTCAGAAAAAAGTCGTAGATACTTCCATTCGTGTATATGTCTCTGAGGATGGAGAGAGTTGGGGCTCTGCTTTGACAGATGAGGTGTCTCTTTCAGGAAAGACGATTATTGTTGATCTTCCGAAGGGAACACGTCGTGTGAAATTGCAGAATGTCGTTTCTACCAGACCATTCTCTATATGGCAGATAGATTATACGTTTGAGCATTGTAATTGCTTTCGATATGAAAGTGGCGAATGATATATTGATCCCGGAATTAGGGAGACTGCTGGCGGAAGGCAAAGAGGTGCGTTTCACCCCTTCCGGCGTCAGCATGCGACCTTATATCGAGGGTGACAAAGACAGCGTGGTTTTGGCGCCGGTCAAGGGCATGCCCCGCCGCGGCGATATCTTATTGGCTACGGTCGAAAACCTCTGCGGACGAACGACCTACGTGCTGCATCGATTGATCCGTATTGACGGCGATATTCTGGTGCTGCAGGGGGATGGAAACCTCGCCGGAGAAGAGCGCTGCAAAGTGGGCGATGTGATCGGAAAAGTGATTGCAATCGAGAACCCGAAAGGCAAGCGCAAATGCCTGACAAACGGTAGATTATGGTTTTGGTTGAAACCTGTACGCAAATGGCTGCTGAAGATCTATCGGCATTCGATTTTGAAGTGGAACTATAAATAAAAAGCATATGAAGACAATTGACGGATTTCGCCTGCGTAAGTTAGGCAACGAGTACATTTTGGTGGGAGAATCAATGTCCCTCATCAATTTCAATAAAATGATCACCCTCAATGAGACGGCTGCCTTCCTTTGGGAAGAGGCTGCCAAAGGGGAGTTTGACGCCGGATCGCTCTGCAAAGCGCTCTGCGCGGAGTATGAAGTAACTCCCGAGCAGGCCATGACCGACGTCACGGCTACCATCGATTCCTGGAAAGAAGCCGGAGTCATTGAAGCATAAAATGGCCTTATTTTAAGATTCGGCTACACCTTATTATTATTCGTGCGCGTATGCGTGCGAATTTTTTGTATATATCAAAAAAAAGAAGTAATTTTGCGCGTTTTTTGGTACGAAAATTAAGAATTTATTAAAAACAGGTATAAAAAAGATGAAGAAGATTTTTACTATTTTATTATCATTCTTGACGCTGAGTGCTTTCGCTGCAACCGAACAAGCATGGTACAATGACGTCACTTCTATTGCTGCCAACGGGCAGTATTACATCTATTCTCCGAAAGGTGAGGGCTTCATGCAGGCGGGTAATTCTGCCATTAAGGCTATTAATCAAAACACATACAAAACCACAAGCGGTTTGTTATTTACCATTGTAAGTCCCTCCGGAGGCAATGTGTATAATGGAAGCAACTATTTGTATTCCTATCAAGCGGGTAGTACTTGTGGACCGGTTCATGGCAACGGTTCAGATAAAGGAACGAAAATCGTTTGGACATTAATGGAGAATGGTGCGTTCTGGAATATTCACAGTTTGTACGATTTTTTGGGAAACCGTTATGCGGCGTTGTATTATACAGGTAGCAAATACGATGCTGTCGTAAAGGACAAAAACCCGATTTCTCAAAACCGTAAGGATACTTACACGGATATTGAGTATCAGTGGTATGTGATTTCGCAAGCGCATTATGATCGTCACTGGGCGATTTATCTCTATGACCGCTATAAAGAGACGATTACGGATTATACGCAGTGGGAGAACCTCGTTCCGGCTTCCTATTACACCGCTTTGGCAGATGCCTTTGCTGTTACCTATAACGTAAAGAACACTGCCCATTCGAAAGATGTAGTGAATGCCCATCGTGCAGACCTCAAGGCGTTGTATGACAATGCAGCTGCTGTAGCGCAGGCTTATGCGAATGCGAAAGATGCTATCAATGCATTGGAGGCTGTAGAGGACAAAGGCGAGGATTTTGCGGAAGTAACTGCTGATATCTTGGCTGCGCGTACGGCTATCGAACAAGCGATGAGTGTAGATGCATTGAATGCGGTAGTAGCCGGTCTGAAAGCGATTGATCCGATTACGTTCAATCAAACCTCTTTTGAGGCACTTACGATGGTAAACGGTGCGGCTTCTTCTACTGCAGGTCGTACGATCAGTTATGCGGCAGCAGATAATGCAATCATCAATGCAGCAGGCAAGGCTATCTATGCCGGCACAACGACGTTGACAGCCACAGCTGCTGCCACGGATCAGTACTATAAATTCGTTCGCTCGGCGCAAGTGACGGTTACGGCTTGGGAGACTTTTGGCGAATTTGAACAAACTACTTGCGATGAGGCAGTAGAGTTCAATAATCAGACCTATGAAGAGTCGTTCGCCGGTGATGTGAACGTAGGAAAGAACTATATCGGCGGTGATAGTACCGTACATGTGAATATCGTTATCAACCATGCTACTTTCGGAACCGACACCAAAACTATCGTATATGGTGACGATGTGGAATGGAATGGCGTTGCCCTCAAGGATTCGACCGTAGGCACACACACCGTGTTAGCCGTACTGACGAATGCCGCAGGTTGCGATTCGACGGTAACCTTGACGCTGACGGTGAATAAGCTGGAGATGCTGAATGTGCCTGTTGATCTGACGTTCTGCGCCGGTGACTCAGCAGAGTTCCGCGGGAAATGGTATTTTAGCGTAGAAGACAGAGAAGAGATCTCGGCAGAAGGTGCGACGCGTGACACACTGTATGTGGTGAACGTGACCGTGCTGCAGCCGAGTTTTGGCGCAGAAGAGATGACGATCTATGTAGGCGAAGAGATCGAATGGAACGGCATCGCATTGAAGGATTCGACGGTTGGTGAGCACACAGTAATCTATGAGACGACGAATGTTGCGGGTTGCGACTCGGTCGTAACGCTGACGTTGACGGTCAACAAGATGGATACCCTGGAGGTATACTATCCGATAGCGTTCTGTGCCGGTGATTCGGCGGAATACCGCGGCAAATGGTACTATGAGTCCGGTGAGGACACGATCCTGGTAGAGGATGCGATTCAAGACACGCTGATTTATGTTACGATCGCTGTGCTGCCGACCGATCTGTCCGAGCTGAAGGCGGATACGCTGTATGTAGGCGACACGCTCTTCATTGAGGCAGATACCTGGTATCTGGGCGAAACATTGGTAGCTGACACGATCATCGTGCCTACCGAGGCTGGTGAGTTTGATCTGACGCAAACCCTTAAGAATGAGTCTCTTTGCGACAGCGTGATTGTGCGTCATATCGTTGTAGAGACCAAGCCGGAGAACCCGACGGCATTGGACACCGTAGGTGCTGCCAATAAGGCAGCCAAAATCCTCCGCAACGGCGTGATCTACATCCGTCGTGAGGGCAAAGAATTCACCATCGACGGTAGAGTAGTGAAGTAATGCTAAGTCCTATATTTTCAATGAAGGAGAGGTTTTGCCTCTCCTTTTTCTGTTGGATAGAAAAAAACATATAAAACACTGATTATAGATTTAGTACTATCGTACCACGAATATAATTTTGTTAATATGCTCGTTCAAATAAATTTGACGACCATCTTACCAAAATCATCTTCATCTCTACGAGATTAAATCAATAATCAGAAATAAACACAAAATACATTTTTTTATTATTCAAAAGGGTTTTGTATGTCTTTTTCGAAATAAAACGTGTGATTTTTTAAGAATCGGCTACACCTTATTATTATTCGGGCGCTCGCGCGCGTAAAAATTTGCGTATGTGATAGAAAAATATTAATTTTGCACTCGGTTTTGGTCACTACGGCTAAGAAAATGCACATGCAATCTTAATAATCGTACATTTTGTAAAATGTAGTTGGCAAAAAAGGTATAAAAAGAAATTAAAGCATAAAAGATATGAGAAACTTTTACAAAAATCTCAAAACATTGGCATTAACCCTTACGCGAGTAGGACATAAGTCCGATTCGATTCTCTCTCGATTCTGTGTCGCCAGTCTGATTTTGATAGTATTGGGCGGTTTCACGATGAATGCGTGGGGCTCGACCTTAAAAGGTAAAACTGCAGTAGGCAGTGGAAAAGGAACAGCTAAAGTAGAAGTCTGTTATTATTCAGGGGCAGTTGTAGATGACAACTCAACAACAGGTTCTTCACTTGTCGAGGCTAAAACCTCATTGGTGTCAGGTGTATCATGGTTCTATTGTAAGTTTTCTGCAACTCCGGCTGATGGTTATTCTTTTGACGCTTGGTATACTAATAGTGCCTGCAATCAGGGTAAACAAACGGCCAATTCATATTCTACTGGTTATTATAAAAAGACTTCCGGAACAAGAGAAGATATCTATTATGCTAAATTTGCTCCTGTAACGGTAAGTTCGGCTGGAAGTTCGAGTATATCTTTCAATTGTCCGGATACTAAAACGACGACGCTTACATTCCCTGTTTCTAATAACGCGGATAGTAAAGATGATTTTAATGCTCCGACTGTAACGGCAAATAGCGGTTGGACGGTATCGAGTTGGAGTTTCGATAATACGAATAATAACAAGAAAGTTACGGTAACGCTTTCTTTTAAGGCTGATTCGAATACCTCGAAAGGCGATCATCCGGCTACGGTAACGTTAACAGCAAAAAGTAACGAATCCAATACCGGTACCGTAACGGCTAATGTGGATTTGACGCCGATTTTGACATATAATAATGGTACGGTAGATGTTTCTGTTAGCGATGCAGATAAGGTGACACTGAATGTTGCTAATTTGAAAACAGCCTACAAAGGTGCAGATAATGTTGCAGGAGATGGCGCTATTACGTATTCGTTGAAAACGGCGAATAGCAATGTGTCGCTGACTTCTGCCGGTATTTTCTACGCTAAGGCGACAGGTACATATACGATCGTTGCTTCTGCAACAAAGAAACGTTATTATGCTAAGACAGTTGAGTTTACCGTTACTGTAGGTAAGCGTACGCCGACGATTGTATTTGCGGAGCCGGAACATATTTATTCGGGAAATACGCTGAGTAATATGGCGAAGGTGCAGTATAATGGGGTAGATGTGCCGACTAGTCAAGTGGATTTTAGTTATTCGTTTGATAATCCGTCTTGGTTTAGTCTGAATCCGAGTAACGCTAAGCAGATCATGGTGAGTACGGATTACAGCACTGAGCAGGATGAGAAGTTGTATGTAACTACAGCGGAAACGTATTATTATGCATCTGTTTCGGCAAACAAGACTTATCATTTGGAGGTTAAGCGGACTCCGGAGTTTTATTTGAATGGTGTATTGTTGGACAAGACCAAGACGACCGATTTGTATTTGGAGATTGATAGCACGGCTACATTTACTTTTGATAAGATCACTTCCGGTTTCCAGTACCCGACAACTCCTTCACACTTTACCTACCATAATGCGACAGGTGTATTGACGGCGACGGTAGCCGGAGACGAGACGTTCTTCTTTAATGAACCGGGAGATGGCATTACCTTCCAGCACCAATGTAATTTGCACCTTTATGTGAGCAAGCATGAGACCGAGTTGACAACGAGTCTTAAGGAGAATGACGTTTGGATGGTAGATGACTCGGTCGCGGAGAGTTCGATTTATGAGTTGGTTAATGGCGATACGAATGTGCCGGTAGTTATTAGTTCCGATAAGCCGGGTGTTATTGCGAAAGAGAATGGCAAGTGGGTAGCTAAAGGTAAAGGTTCAGCCGTATTGACTATTGCTCAAGTGAATTCGGATAAATGGACCGGTGATACAATCACGCGTACGATCAATGTAAATCGGTATACTCCGACGTTTGATTGGAGTGGTCTGCCTGATACATTGAACTTCAACACAACATTCGTGAATCCTGTTCGTTCTACTTCGGATGGAGCGATCACGTATAAGTCCAATAAGTCGGCAGTAACGGTGACGAATGACAGCACGACCTTGCATACAGCGGAGACGGCTGATAATGCGGTGACTATTACGGCTATTCAGAAACCGACGTATAAATATGAGGGAAAGACAGCAACCAAGACCGTTAAGGTGCTCAAACTGAGAAACCACGTTAAAGTGGAGGTGAAGAGTAATGAGACGTATCTTGCTGTTAGAAAAAAGACGGAAGGAGATGTGTCATGGGTTGGTGGTAGCGATAATGCGATCCGTTTGGGTGGAAGTGAAACAGGTGCTTTTTCTTCTCCCGCGTGGAACTGGAACGATAAATATATTGATGTGAAGTTTGAGGGTATTCCTAAAACGGTATCGTTTACTACTGGTGTAACATCGGGTGCGGCAACTGCTAAGGTTGTTAAGCCTGGAAGTGGAAATAATAACGGCTTCTGGTATATGATTGAGTATCCGGAAGGCGAGAGTGAAAAGACAATTTGGACAGATGCAGAAAATAATAATCCGGGTTATATTAGTCGTGATCTGAAACCGAACACCAATAAGGTTCGTATCTGCTATACCGGTAACTTTGCGGGATTTGTAAAGAACTTGAAGATTACCGAGCGTACGGAACTTTCGATTGATGGCAATGTGGAGAGTTTAGATTTCGGAAGTACTGACGCAGGTTCCAATGCGACTAAAAAGAATTTTACATTCGATTGGTATAACTTGAATCCGTTGACTTTGAGTATCGAAGGTGGAGACGGCAAGTATTCGGTTAGTCCGAGTTCGATTAGTTCGAAAAAGGATTCGTTTGCGTTGAATGAGCCGGTAGAGGTAAGTTATATTCACACAGCAGGCGGTACGCATAATGCGGATTTGGTGATTTCGGAAGGAACAACAGAACTTAAACGAATTCCTTTGACGGGTACGACGAACAAGGTGACTCCGGAAATTACATGGAAGGAGAATCTGAGCCCGATGTCGCGTGGTGAGAATGTGACCGATCCGGCAGAGGCACTTGTGGCATTGACTTATACTTCGAGTGACTCGACGGTAGTTGATGTGGAAGGTAATGTACTCAAACCGCTGAAGAAGGGTAATGCTACTATTACCGCTTCGTACGATGGTTCGGAGAGCTTGATATATAACTCCAATAGTTCGACGATAAATGTGCTGGTAACGAACCTGGCTGTTCAGCATATTTCTTGGACGCAGGGTTTCACTCGTTTGAAATGGTCCGATGACCCGGTGTTGTCGGAGAAGAATACTCCTGACTTTGGCTTAGATGCTACGGTTAGTTACTATGATCCGGAGACTTCCCAAGAAGTGGATATCACGGATCGTGCTATAACCTACACGAGTGGAAACGAAGCAGTAGTAAAAGTGCTTGAGGGCAATAAACTGCACGTGGTAGGACAAGGTAATACGACTCTGACTGCGCACATTGATGGTATTACGGATTCGCTGTATGAGGCGACAGTAGTACGTGACGTGATTGTTCGTGAGCCGACCTTGGATTGCGAGACCTGGGTATTGGAGAATAAATCGGCATCGATGGCTACAGAGATCAATTCGTTCGATGGTGTGGAAACTGTTTATGACTTGACAGGTGAGCCCGGATACCTCTCTTTTGAAGCCTGGAGAGAAGCGATTCATGTTTTATGGGATTGGACAGGTGGAAATCTGTTCGTTGCAGAAAAGATAGGAAGCGATTGGCACGAATTGACCGGTGAGGATGGTTTGGAGTTGGATTTGAATTATGCGAATCGCAAGACGTTCGATGCGATACAGATGAGTCGTGAAGCTACGCAAGTGAAGATCTACAAGAAAACCGGTTCTACGGGAATTCATGCTTTCTCGAACGCATATGTGACGTTAGCTCGTTATCTGGAATTGGAAAATACGAAGAATAAGAAATCGCATACTATTGATCTTACTACAACCGAGGCTAAACCGGGTATAGCAGTGGAGAAGACCTTTACGGTTAACTACTCGAATATCACCGACCAGTTGGATGTGGAGTTGAAGCATGGCGATAAGTTCTCGATTGAATCGGGTGCTACTATCGGAAACGAGTGTGGCGATAAGGGTAAGGCTACGGTGCGTGTGCGTTTCCTTTCCAATGATGTGGATTTGTATAAAGATACGTTGCTGGTTCATAACTTGACAGATACGGTATATGTTTATCTGTCGGCAGACGTGGATAAGCACCACCAACAGATTACATGGAATCCGGCAACACAGGATTTGAAGACCACGGATAATGTGACTTTCGATGCTACTACTTCTGCTTCGGCTGCCGGACTGTCGATTAGTTATGCCGTTACGTCAGGTAGCGATGTGGCTTCGGTAGATGCAGCAACGGGTGTATTGACGATCATCAAGAATGGCGATGTGACAATTGAGGCACGCAGTGAAGGTAATGCGAAGTACTATGACGCGGAGCCTGTACCGTACACGTTCCATATAGCAAAAGTGACACCGACGATTACCAAGAATCCTAAGGCTTCTGATGTCACTTTACCTGCAACTCTGGCAGCATCGACGTGGACGGAGAATGGTGAGGCTTCTGTAGATGGTACGTTCGCATGGACGAATCCTTCGACTGAATTGGTAGCAGAAGATGTAGCATATGAAGTGACTTTCACTCCGGAGAATACCGATTGGTACAATACAACGACCTGCATGGTTACGCCGCAGGTATCGAAGGCTTCGCAAACGATCGATTGGTCGTTCAATGCGACGGAGATGTACGGTAATGCCAACTATACGTTTGATGCTACGGCTTCTTCCGGTTTGACAGTAACCTATAGCTCGTCGAAGAATGACGTAGCAACGGTGAATGACCAAAACAAGTTGGTACTCCATAAGGCAGGCGAGAGTGTGACCATCACGGCTACGCAGGCTGGTAATGAGACCTATTTGCCGGTATCGGAGAGCAGAACCTTCACCGTTCTGTACTGGGAGCCGGAGATAACAGAAAAACCGGTAGGTGGAACGATGTATGTAGGTCATGTCCTTTCGGACGCTTCTTTGGAAGGTGGTCGTGCCGAAGTAGGAGGACAAAAGGTAGAGGGTAGTTTTGTATGGCAAGATGCCAATGAGGCAACGATCAATGTACCGGGGCCTGCTACCCATAATGCGGTCTTTGTTCCGCAGAATAGTAACTTCTTTGCGCAGGTGGTATGTGAGAATATTCCGTTGACAGTACTTCGTTATCAACCTCATATTACCTCTAATACGTTATCGGCAGATGGAATTGAATTCCCCTTGACATTGGAGCACTCGAGTCTGCATGGTGAGGTGACAACAATGGATTACAGCCATGTTCCTTATGTAGAGGTGACCGGTCATGTAAAATGGAAAGCACCGAGTACGATCCTTCGTCCGGGAATGCAGACAGCTACGGCTTTGTTTGTGCCGGACAACACGACTTGGTACGAGAATGTTGAGATTCCGGTATCGGTACAAGTAACCGGCGGGTATGTATTCAACGGAGATAACACGAATTGGACTGAGGCCGGTAACTGGGCAGGCAATTTGATTCCGACAGGCGAGAATGATCCTGTATTGATCAATCAGAATGTAGAGATTACCTCATCTGTTACTGTTGGTTCGTTGACTATTGCAGCGAATGCAGATGTAGTAGTTAAGAACGGTGCTGTGCTGACTGTTGGCAATGAAAACTCAGAGACACGTACGACTTACGGTAACTTGCATGTAGAGAACGGCGGTAAAGTGATTTTGGATGTTAATAGTACTCTGACCGTTAATGACTTGATTTTAGATGCATCTTTGGGCGGTGTTGATCCTAATGAAAATAACCAGACTGGTAAGTCCGGTCAAATCAGCAATGCTAATACTATTACGAATAAAGGCAATGTATATTTCGATTTGACATTTGATCCGTGCGGCAAAATTAGTTACGGCTGGTATGACTTTGTAGTTCCGTTTGAGGTAAATATAGCAGGTGGTATCTCGCGTATTGGTTCAACAGATGATAAAGTGATGGTAAGCGGTGTTGATTTTATGCTGATGGAGGCGGACGAGAAGAGTCGTGCTAACGGAGGCAAAGCATGGAGAAATATTGGAAGCGGTGTACTGAAACCGGGTAAATTGTATACAATTACCTTCAATTATCGTTCTTCGTTTGACCAAAATACCTTCCGTTTTGCATGGAATGGAGTTGGTTCTCTTATGAATGGTTCTAATTTCGAGACGCAGTGTGTAGCTGGTAGTGATGAAACATTACGAGGATGGAATGGTTTGGGTAACGGTATGTTGTGTCATGGTCAATTGGATGCTGATTACAAGAAGCAGGTATATAACCATGGAACCAATACATACGAGGTTGTTGAAGGAATAAAGACTTTTGCAGTTGGAACAGCGTTCTTTATCCAAGTGCCGGATACGGTAAGTAGCGTGGTGTGGAATGCAAATGCTGCAACAGAAGATCGTCCGTTGTATGCACCGAAACGTGAGGCGGATAATGTAGATGAGTTCCGATTAACATTGCGTCAAGATCAGAAGAATGATGCTTCAGATGTATTGTTCTTCTCTGCGAGCGAGGATGCTACTTATGCTTATGTCATCGGCAGAGATTTGGTGAAGATGAGCGATCCGACCAGTGCCAATAAAGCCCAGATGTGGACCACGAAGGGAGGTAATAAACTCTGCGATATTGAGATGCCGCTTGTGAATGATGAGGCAAATTGTACGCTTGGTTTGTATTCACCGAAGGCAGGTTCGTATGAGTTGAAGATCGATAAGGCACCGCAAGATGCCGAACTCTATCTAACCTATAATGACAATGTCATTTGGGATCTGACTTCAAGTCCGTATGTATTTGATCTGAGCATGGGTACGACCACCGGATACGGTTTGCGTATCCAGGCGCGTGGCCCGCAGATTGCAACAGGTGTGGATAGCGCTGATGCAGACGGTCAGGCAATGCGCAAAGTGATCATTGATAATAAGGTATATATCATCACTCCGGAAGGAAAGATGTACGATATCGTAGGAAAAAGTGTAAAATATTAAGAAATATTTGCGTATTTCAAAAAAAAGCAGTACCTTTGCACCTTGAATGAAAAAGAAATACTACATACCGACGATAGAAGTTATATGCGTAAGCAGTTGTCTGATGCAAGAAGGTTTTGCAAGCAGCATTGGCAAGGCTAATTATGGAGGTCTTGCTCCTGCGCGTCCTGCTACTCAGGGTGATATGAAATCGTACTAATTAGTGAAGATGTTTCGCCCAGCGGCGAAGATAGATAAGCCACTCCTCAGCACTTGTTGCGACGGGGTGGTTTTCTTTTGTGGCTCCTACACATGTTAAATAGAAATGTGCGTGGCACATTTCTGACCGCTGCGCTGTAAGACCGTTATCACTGTAAGACCGCTGCGCTGTAGGACCGGAACTTTCAGTGCCTGTAAGATGGAGCAGGCAGAGCAGATTTTGCTTGTCTTGTACCAATTCTCCGGCGAACTCTTTAGGGATGAAGACTGCCAAACCAACCGTCTCTTTGGCATACTTGACAGAGTCATTCACCGGCCAATCGGTACCCCAGGAAGCGAGGAGAACTCCGTTTTGTAATTGGTAATTGGTGATTTGTGATTGGTGATTTGCTCCCTTAGCAGGAATCGTCTGTACGCCCGTACAGAGGCCTTCTACCGCCTCGCTGAGGCTTACATCGCACCGCATGTCCCGATGCCCGGCTTTCATAGTGTAACGGACGGTCATGTCCGTTACACGACCGCTATCGCTGTAAGACCGTCCTTCGGACTGTAAGACCGTTTCACTGTAAGACCGCTTCGCTGTAGGAACCTGCCAGCCCTTGACCGCTACTTCTATCGTAGCTTGGTCCTTTTTACTCGACACAATACGCTGGCTGCGTTCGGTCACAGGCTCGATATGCGTATGCTTCTTTCCGTTCCAATACTTGACACTCCCCACGCCTACGGTTCCCGACACACGCAGTATATCATCGCCGTAGCCAAGCGCCAGCAGGCTGTCATTGGGGTACCAATAGCTCTGTGCTAATTCGAGCTGAGGCTTGCGTTTGCAATAGGGATCGATGGTCTGCTTCTTATCGAAATAGATCCGATAGGCCATCTGTTCGCTCTCTACCGCTACGCCATGATGGTGCAATTGGTGATACGTATCTATCGCCGGATCAGCCTTCCATTCGGTGATCGGGTAGCAATGCCGCATCTTATTGCCCTCATAGAGCACAGCATAGCCCTCTCTGGTCGAATCGGCAGGAGTACCGATTCGCCAGAAGGAGGTGGCTATGCGCGGCTGCGAGATACAGCCGCACATGACCGCCGATAAAGCGGCTATAAGACCGCTACGCTGTAAGACCGTTACACTGTAAGACCGTTTCACTGTAAGATTAATTGATCTGAACATTCTCTACCGTCGGGGCGAGTTGGAAAGCTTCGCCTTTCGCGGGAATGATATTGACCTTGTCGATCACAAGGCCGTTGGTCTGACGGAAGAGCGCACCTTCGGTCGCGCTGATCTGAATATTACGCAGCGTCACATTCTGGATCTTCATCTCCGGCAGACCGTTGAAATAGATCGCACGTTTGATATTGGCGCCCTTCACATTCTCAATCACGATATTCTTGAATGCCGGCGTCTCTTCGGATACGGCCGGAGCCTCTGCGTTCATACGTGCGGCGAGTTCTTCTTCGGTCTCTTCTCCGGCACCCTTACCACCGTAGAAAAGGTCAAACAGCAGACCCTCGTTGGGGATATTGATCATGTTGACACCGTTGATGAAGATGTTCTCCACTACCCCACCGCGACCACGGGTTGATTTGAAACGCAGACCGACGTCCGTACCAATATAGAGGTTGTTGCGCACTTCCACATTCTTGATACCGCCCGACATCTCCGAGCCGCATACAAAACCGCCGTGACCGTGATACACCACGCAGTCATCGACCACCACATTCTCCGTCGGGATACCACGATCACGACCGGGTTTGTCCTTACCGGACTTCATGCAGATCGCATCGTCGCCTACGTCAAACGAACAGCGGGCAATGACCACGTTCTTGCAGCTCTCTACATCCACGCCGTCGCCATTCTGGCTATACCAGGGGTTACGTACATTGAGGTCGCGCAAAATCAGGTTCTCGCAGCACATCGGGTGCAAGTTCCAAGCGGGACTATTCTCAAATGTCACGCCTTCCAGCAATATATTCTTGCAGCCTACGAAATGCAGCAGCACGGGGCGCAGGAATGATTTCACTACTTGCCAGAGGCTGTCATCTTCGATGACCGGCACGTTCTGGTCCAGGCAATAACTCTGCGCCAGCAGCGAAGCGCTATCCGGATACCAGATATCGTTCACTACGATGCCGCCTTTCTCTTTGAGGTGCTTCTTCCATTGACCCGGCGCCATCTTGGATTTCTTAAGGGGTCTCCACCAGTCGCCGTTTCCATTGAAGGTTCCATGCCCGGTGATGGCGATGTTCTCTGCATTCAGCGCATTGAGCGGACTCGTGCAGCGCTTGGTCGGGATTCCTTCGAACCACTCATCGTAGATCTCGTAGTCGTCAAGATCGTGCGAGAAGAAGATGAAGGAGTTTTTCTCCGTGTACAGACGCACGTTTGATTTCAGCGTAAGCGGTGCGGTGTAGTAGATGCCTTCCGGGATGATGACCGTACCACCTCCTGCTTGAGTACAAGCATCGATAGCACCTTGGATCGCTTCGGTAGCAATCTGCACACCGGTGTTGTCTGCTCCGAAATCCAGCACGTTGAAGGTGCGGTTAGGGAAAGCCGGAACGGTCACTTTCGGCATCTTGAAGGAAGCCGACTTGGTGAGCGCATTGATGTCGCTTTGCTTGGTCGTTTGGTACTGCGGCGCGTTACATGCACCTAAAACGGCTGCGGCAAGCAGCAAGAAAAGATAGTTTCTCATAAATAGATATTTTTAGGATAAATGATTTCTACTAAGCTCAGTCCCTCTGCGGGCGCGGAATGTCCAGCTTTGCAGCGATCATGGGCTGCCAATATCTCCGCCAGATGGGCCTCTGTGGTTTTTCCCCGGCCTATATCGAACAGCGTGCCCACTACTGCCCGCACCATATTCCGCAGGAATCGATCGGCGGTGATCACAAAGTACGCTTCAGTCTCGTTCTCCTGTACCCACCGCGCTTCTTTCACATCGCAGATCGTGGTCTTGACATCCGTATGCACGCGGCAGAAGGATGCAAAGTCCTGTTTGCCAAGCAGCAGTTGTGCGGCTTTATTCATCGCCTCAAAATCCAGTCCAGGAGCTACACGCGTATGGTTAATATAGAGGAATGGGTCTTTGCGTGTCGTGATACGATAGCGATAAGTGCGTGCCGTCGCATCGAATCGCGCATGCGCCTCGTCGGTCACCCGGTAGAGATCGATGATCGCAATCGAGTCGGGCAGCAGACCGTTGAGACGGTTTTGTAAATGGTCAATGGTAATTGGTAATTGGTCAATATCAAAATGCGCTATCATCTTCTCTGCATGCACCCCTGCATCGGTGCGCCCGGCAAAAGTGAGCGGCACAGCTTGCCGCAGGATGGTCGCGAAAGCGGCTTCCATCTCTGCCTGCACCGTGTTTCCGTTCGGCTGCGTCTGCGAACCATGGAAATCTGTGCCTCTATATGCAAAGGTTATAAAATAGCGCATAGCTGGTTATTTATTTCAGGCGATAGTTTTGCTTTATAAGCGATCAAGGCACCGCCGCCGATCAGTACAAGGCTGCGCAGCAGGCTATCAAGCCATATATTCATAGCCGGCGCATACCGGCACCAAGCATAGTTGATCGCAAAGAGTGCCACAAGGAGCAGCAGGGTATATACCCATCGGCGATCCAGCACGCGGATGCGGCAGAGGGGTACGATGGTCAGGATAGTAAGCAGGTAATACAGTCCGTACGACAGCAGGTTACTAAATGCCGCCCCTTCCATGCCATAACGCGGCACGAGGTATTGATTGAGCATAATCGCACTGACGGTCAGGATTAGCGACAGCACGAGGCTGAAGGCATAGAACCGACTGTAGTTCAGTGCGGTAAAACAAATAGTGAAAGTCCCCAAAATCAATTGGCTGACTCCCAGGATCAGTACTACATTCTTCGCTTGCGCGAAGGTAGCACCGTTGGGTAGGATCGCAAAGATAAGATCTATATTGACCCAAATAGCGAGTAGGATAAATCCGCCGATCAACAGCATATTACGCGTCACCTGACGGATGAGATGACTGCATTCGTCTCTGTTCTGCTCCTTGATAGCTCGCGCCAATTGCGGCGAAGCAATCGCCGAAACGGAGCGATTCGGTACGCTGACGAGCACCGCCATGTAGGTCGCAATCGCGAAGATACCGGTGTTGTCCAGCCCCATCTTAGCCGTCACGAAGAAGGACGAGAGGGTAGGTGCCAGTACGGTAGTGATCGCGGAGATGATCAGGAAGCCTGTATACACCAGATAGCGGCGAACGAGCGTGCGGTTCTCCCGTAAGAACGTCCAATCGGGCCGCAGAGAGATCTGCTTGAGCGAGAAGGAAGAATCGTTCCCTTTTAGGGAAAAGAAATAACAGAGGTTGATCAGGGCTGCGACTGCATAGTTCACACACAGCCCGATCACCAATCCGTCCAGCGACAACACGCGGAAGGCATAGAGCAGATAGAGCACCAGCAGGCCCACCCGCACGATGAGTTCGCGCACGGCGCGCGGCACCACAATATGCATCAGCACATTGCAGGTCGATTCGCAGATGGTCTGATAGAGCATGAAGAACGCGATCGGGAGCACGAAATAGTAGTACTCCACGAATAGCGGGGATTTATCCCCGAACCATGCGCCGAGCGGTACACGGCATGCCCAATAGAGCACCGCAAAAAGCACAAAACCGAGGAATGGTACCACCAGTGCCCAGAAGAAGAAACCATGGTCTCCCTCGCTGTTCTTTTCCCTAAAATAGGGATAGAAACGGATGATGCTGGCGTTCGTGCCCAATTGCGCCAGGCCGATGAAAAGTGTGGCTGCATCGATAAGCACCCGTGCTAACCCGATCTCCTCAGTCGTGAGGAAACGGGTTAACACAAAGAACGTGGTGACAACGCCTACGGCGATGCCCAGATAGGTCACTATCGTACCACGTATGGATTGCTTAGCGATGACGCCCATTACTTAATCTCCAATAACTCAACCGTGAAGATCAGCGTTGCAAACGGCGGGATAGCACCGTGTGCTCCACGCTCGCCGTAGCCGAGCTCGTACGGGATATAAAGTTTGTATTTCGATCCTACCGGCATGAGTTGCAGACCTTCGGTCCAGCCCTTGATCACGCCGTTGAGCGGGAACTCGATGGGTTCGCCGCGGTCGTAGCTGCTATCGAAGACCGTGCCGTCGATGAGACTGCCCTCATAGTGCACCTTGACGGTAGAGGTAGCGGTCGGTTTCGGACCCTTACCTTCTTTGATCACCTCGTACTGCAAACCGCTTTCGGTCACTTTCACCTCATTGCGCAGTGCGTTTTCTGCCAGGTATTTCTCGCCCTCTGCTTTGGCCTCGCCGTATTTGAGACGCGATACCACGCTCTCTACATACTGACCGGCTGTTTGCATATCCATCTGCTTGGTGTAGTTCTTCAGACCATTGATGAAGCCCTGTTTGATCAGGTCATAGTTGGTCTCCAATCCGCTGATACCCAGCAAACCAACGGGCTCTTGTTCGCGGATAGCCTTACCAACGCTCTTACCCATACCGGCAAGTTGGGGATTGTGTACGTCCTCTTTCATACCGGCATTGATATGCTCGATGAACTCCTCTACGCCCGTTCCGTCTTCATCGTTGGCGAGCACGTACATCTTGATCTGCGAACCCGTGAGCACGCCGAACGCATAGTTGATCGAGTCGATATGCGAAGTGAGCTCGATGGTCTTGATGCTCTTCGGACATTTGGCTATTACCACCTCGCCGAGTTTGCCTTCGTTCTTCTCCTGATAAGCCTGCATGAAGAATGCCTCTGCATCGTCGGCCTTCATCATCACGGTGTCGTTGAGCAAGGTATTTACCAAACCCTGCAGGAAGATCTTCTCGTTGATCGCCCATGCCTTGTTCTCTGCCAAACCCGATTTCTCATAGCCTTTGATGGAAGCACCAAACTGACGACCGGACTGAGCGATCTCGCTCAGTTTCTCTTCCTTATCCAGGTAAGCTGCTTCCAGGGCATCGATGAAGTCAGCAACCGCTTCGTCGCTGCTATCGTTCGCCATGTAGTACATCTTGATCTGCTGACCGTTGAGCAAACCTACGGCATAGTTGATGGAGTCGGACTCGTTATTGAGCTTCACATCCTGCGCTTTGTAACTGTTGCCGCACGAGATCATCGCTAGCGCGGCTAACAAAAAGATTGATATCTTTTTCATTTTTAGTTCTTAATTTTTAATTATTAATTATTCAATTCCTAATAATTCTACAGTGAAGATAAGAGCTGCATAGGGTGGGATGGAACCGCCTGCGCCGCGCTCGCCATATGCGAGTTGGTACGGGATGAAGAGTTTGTACTTTGATCCTACCGACATGAGTTGCAGACCTTCGGTCCAACCTTTGATCACGCCGTTGAGCGGGAAAGAGATCGACTCGCCGCGTTTGTAGCTGCTGTCAAAGACCGTTCCGTCGATGAGCGTACCTTCATAATGTACGCGTACGGTGTCGGATGCTTTTGGTTTCTGACCGAGCGTCGCCTCCAGTACTTCATACTGCAAACCGCTTGCGGTGGTTTTTACCCCTTCGCGCTTGGCATTCTCTGCCAGGAATTTCTCGCCTTCTTCTTTGGCTTTGGCAGAAGCGTTGAGCACAAAATCAACACCTGCCTTGAACTCTTCGTAGTTGAGTTCCTTCTCTCCGTATTGCATCAAGTATTGTGCAACCGAAGTTCCTAATTGATACGATAAAGAATTTTTGTTCATATTATTTGTTGTTTAATATTGCTGCATATCGGCTGAGGTATTTACCGAGGATGTCAAACTCGATATTGACCACCGTGCCTACTTTGATATATTTGAAATTCGTGTTCTCTTCCGTGTAGGGGATGATGCATACGGATACATAGCCTTTGTCGCCTTTGATATCGGGTTCGCATACGGTCAGGCTGACGCCGTTGATGGTCACCGATCCCTTGTCTACGCAGAAATAGCCGCGCTCGATCATCTCGCGAGAGCTGTCGTATTCAAAGCGGTAGTACCAACTGCCGTCGGTCTCTTTGGCTTCGATACAAGTTGCTTTCTGGTCCACGTGACCCTGCACGATATGTCCGTCCAAACGACCGCCCATCATCATCGAGCGCTCTACATTGACATAATCGCCCACCTTGAGCAGATCAAGGTTCGTCAGACGAAGCGTCTCCTGCATCGCCGTCACGGTATATAAATCCCCTTCAATCTTCACGACCGTCAGGCATACGCCGTTATGGGCGATCGACTGATCGATAGTCAGCGCCTCGCTGAAGGGATTGCGAAGCGTGAAGTGTTTATTGGTTTGCTCGGTCTCAATCTTGACGACCTGAGCTATTGTTTCTACGATTCCTGAAAACACGATAGTTATAAATTAAAAATTAAGAATTTAAAATTATTTTCTTTTTAAGATGGCTGATAGCGGGAAGTCATTGTGAACAAGTACCACAATATATCCTGCTAACAGGATGGTGCCAATACCCATGAGTATCCACATGTTATCTGTTATGAACAGCCGGCAGTAGTAATAGAAACCAAGCCATGTAAGGGTGAGTGTGGTATATTTTCCGATACGCTTCAGGTCGTACGGGATAGGTGCTTTCTTCTGACCGATGAAATAGGAGAGGAGCATGATCACGAAGTAGCAAACCAGACTGCTGCCGCAACTTGCCCAGTACCCGATCAGCGGTACAACCACGATCTGGAGCACCAGCGTGATACCCAAGCCGATGAGTGAGAAATAGGCGCCCCACTTCGTCTCGTCGGTCAGTTTATACCAGAAGCTGAGGTTGAAATAGATGCCTTGGAAGACATACGTCCAGAGTACGACCGGCACGATCTGCAGTCCTTCCCAATACGCGCTCGACACGATATAGCGGAAGATATCCAGATAGAAGATGACACCCAGCAATATCAGGTACGAGAAGATGATATAGTACTTCATCGCGTCCGCGTAGGCTTCGACCGACTGCCGGTCTTTATGCTTGGCGAATACAAAGGGTTCGTACGCATACCGGAAAGCCTGGGTGAACATCATCATGATCATCGCTACCTTGAAGCACGCGCCGTAAATACCCAGTTGGGCCTGTGCGTCCGCGCCGGTATAGAGATACGGGAAGAGAATACGGTCCAATGTCTGGTTCATGATACCCGCTACGCCGAGTACCAAGAGCGGCAAGGAATACCGAAGCATCTCGCGCAAGGTCTTGCTCTCAAACCGCCCGCCTCGCGGCATCGTGAACGGCAGCAGACAGATGGTCTGGATCGTTGTAGCCAGGATATTGCTGAGGAAGACGTAGAAAACGTCATTCTTACCAAGCACCACCAGGAAGAGGATGTTAAACCCAATATTCAGCACCACAAACAGCAGCTTGAGTGCCGCAAAAACCATCGGCCGTTTCTGGTACCGCAGGTAGGCAAACGGGATGCATGCAAAAGCGTCCAAAGCAACCGTCACCGCCATCATCGCGATGAACTCGGCATGGTCCATATACCCCAAACCGCTTGCTATCGGTTGCTGAAAGAGCACTACCAACACTGCAAATAGCGTACTGGTGGTAAGCAACGTCAGGAAGGCGGTCTTATACACGCTCTTGGCATCATAATCCTCCCTGTTGGCGAAGCGGAAGAAGCCCGTCTCCATACCATACGTCAGGATCACCAGTAGTAAGGCCGTCCATGCGTACAGGTTCGTCACGATACCATAATCGTCCGTGCGCGCGAGTACGTACGTATATAGCGGTACCAGCAGGTAGTTCAAGAACTTACCAATGATACTGCTCAGTCCATAGATGGCGGTGTCCTTCGCCAAGGATTTCATTTCACTCATCCTCTTGTCCTTTCACACATATAACGATTTCACCTTTCGGCGGGGTTTGTTTGAAATGCGCAATCAGTTCAGCCAGCGTTCCTCGCACCGTTTGCTCGAATTTCTTGGATATCTCGCGAGAAACCGAAGCCTTGCGTTCTTCGCCACACACGGTCGCTAACTGCTCCAAGGTCTTTACCAGTCGGAACGGCGACTCGTAGATAATGAACGTCTGATCGAGTTGTGCCAGGTACTGCAGTCGGGTTTGCCGACCTTTCTTCTGCGGCAAGAATCCTTCGAAATAGAAGTGGTTATTGGGTAAACCGCTATCGACCAGTGCCGGCACAAAAGCCGTTGCACCGGGCAGGCACTGAATCTCGATATCCGCTTCGGCTGCGGCTCTTACCAGGAAGAATCCGGGATCAGAGATAGCCGGCGTACCGGCATCGGAGATCAGCGCGATGTTCGCGCCTGCTTTGAGACGCTCTACGATATCCGCACTCGTCTCGTGCTCGTTGAACTTATGATGACTCTTGAGCGGTGTATGGATATCATAATGCTGCAGTAAGATACCGCTGGTGCGCGTATCTTCTGCAAGAATCAGATCTACCGTTTTCAAGGTCTCAATAGCCCGAAACGTCATGTCTTGCAAGTTACCTATCGGTGTCGGAACGATATATAGCATTGGTGATTTGTAATTGGTAATTGGTTATTTACCCGAACCTCCGATGGAGTGTCACGATAAACTGCTGATAACTGTTGCTCTCCGGATCCCATCCGAAGCGACTGATATAGTTCATCGCCTCATCGAACGAACCCAAGGCATTGAGTTCGGTCAGCGTGCGTTGCATCAATTCGGTGTCCTGACCGAAGAGCTCGCGTTGGAATAGAAAACGGTCACCGATCGAGATCGCCTGACGGATATCCTCCACAGCCTTCCCATATACAGCAGCTTTCGGCGAAGAAACCTCTTCTTGTACGGGCTCTTCAACAATAATCTCCGGCTCTGCTGCAGGCGTAATGACTACCTCAACCGGTTTCTCTACGACTACCTCTTTGATCACCTCAACAGGCACCTCTTTGATGACCTCTTTTTCGATCACCTGCGGCTCAGGCAGCGGACGGTTTTGCAAGTCCGCTACCTGTGCCTCCAGTTGTGCGATACGAGCCTCTAATTGCTCGAAATATTTTACTAATTCGTTCATTACTTCTTATCTTACTTCGTGCGAACGATTATTTCGTTGCGTCTTCGAGTTTGTTCATCATCGCGAACATAAAGATTGCAGCTACCAGGCAGACTCCGATGAATACACTCCATACGAGCCACAACGGCAGGTTGCCCCAAAGGAATCCACCAACCGATACGAGGAAGTTACCCAGGGCGGTAGCTACGAACCAACCACCCATCATCATACCTTTGTACTGCGGAGGAGCTACTTTGCTGACGAACGAGATACCCATCGGGCTGAGCAACAACTCACCGAAGGTCAGCACCAGATACGTCAGGATCAGTACGTTCGAGTTCACCATCAGTGGACTCTCGCCGGCTTCCAGCGCAGCCTCTTGTGCGTTCGGGGTCAGCAGACCAACCGAGCAGAACGCCATCACGGCATATGCTGCTGCGGCTACCAACATACCGTACGCGATCTTACGCGGTGCAGAGGGTTCTTTGCCTTTCGCTGCCAAGGCACCGAAGATAGCCATGCTCACCGGAGTCAGTGCCACTACATAGAAGGGGTTGAACTGCTGGAAGATCGGAGCAGTGATACCCAGCGCTTCGGGATGATGCAGGTACTGATAGCCCAGAATACCGGCTACTGCAACCGTTACCGCACCCCAGATCGATTTCGACTTGGCCGTTCCTTCACCGAAAATACCAAACAAACCGTACACGCCGATAGCTACCAGCACGAGGTTCCAGATATTGAAGGCCATAGTCTGGGCACCCGTCACGATCGGGTTCACAAACTTATCTGCGAAATAGGTCAGCGTCAGACCATTCTGGTGGAATGCCATCCAGAAGAAGATCACTACGGCGAATACAAGGCAGAGCGCTACAATACGTTTCTTCGTTTGCTCCGGACTCAACTCCTCTACTTTCTGACCGCTCGCTGCAGCCTGTTTAGCGGTGTTCTCTACGTGCTTGAACCAAGGACGGCAAGCATAGTAGATCGCGATACTCAGTACCAGCGACGCGCAAGCTACTGCAAAAGCAAAGTGGTAACTGTCGTTCACGCTCACGCCCAGCGACTCGTGTGCCCAAGCCATGATCTTGACTGCTGCCGTCGGCGCGAACATCGCACCTACGTTGATCGCCATGTAGAACAGCGAGAAAGCTGCATCGCGACGATCGGCATACGCCGGATCATCGTACAAATTACCTACCATCACTTGCAAGTTACCCTTGAAAAGTCCCGTACCGAACGAGATCAGTACCAGCGCACCGATCATGCCGGTCATGGCGAGCGCCGTACTTCCGTACTCCACGCCGCCCATAGGGATCGCGAGCAACACATAGCCAAGGAACATAATGATAATACCGATCGTCACGCACTTGCCGTATCCGATCTTGTCGGCGATGATACCACCAATCAGCGGTAAGAAATACACGAAGGCGAGGAAGGTCGAATAGATCGCACCTGCCGCACCTGCCGAAAGACCGAAGTTGGCACGCAAAAACAATGCGAATACGGCTAACATCGTGTAGTAGCCGAATCGCTCTCCCGTGTTGGCCAAAGCCAACGCAAATAATCCTTTTGGTTGATTCTTAAACATAATTATTTTGGTTTTTTAATTATTTTCTGGTCTACTGGTCAACTGGTCTACTGGTCGACTATTTCACACCAGTGATGTTTATCTTCAGCGCGACCAAATTGAATATCGCGCAGTGCGTGGTACAAATCACTCAATACAGGACCTGGCTCGTCGCCGAAAGAGTAGGTGATACCTCTCTCCGTATCGATCACTTTATTGATCGGACTGATCACACATGCGGTGCCACAGGCTGCGGCTTCACTCATATCCGCCAATTCCTCCAACCGAATCCGTCTCCGCGTCACTTTCAGTCCTTTCTCTTTGGCAAGCGTCATCAGACTGTCATTCGTGATACTCGGCAGAATAGCACTACTGCGCGGCGTTAGGTACTCGTTCCCTTTGATACCAATAAAATTCGCTGCACTACACTCGTCAATGAATCGATGCTGCTTGGCATCCAGGAAGATACAGTCGCATCCTAAGGCGTGTGCCGCTTCCGTCGCGCGGAAAGAAGAAGCATAGTTGCCGCCAACCTTGAATTGTCCCGTGCCGTAAGGTGCTGCGCGATCCACATACCTGTTCACGATGAAGGTCGTGCAATGAAACTTACCCGGGTAATACGGACCAATCGGCGAAGGGATCACGATGAACTCAAAATCCCTGCCCGGACCCACACCCAAGCGAGGCGTCGTGCCGATCAGCAAAGGTCGGAAATACAAAGTTGCACCCGTTCCGTACGGAGGTACCAAATCGATATTCTTATCCAAAGCCAAACGGATCGCTTTCCCAAACAGCTCTTCCGGTACCGGCGCCATGAACAGTCCCTCCGCACTCTTGGCCATGCGTTTGGCATTCTCCCGCCAACGGAAGATACGAATCTTCCCATCTACCCCTCGAAAAGCTTTCAAGCCCTCAAATGCCTCTTGCCCGTATTGCAGACAAGTAGCCGACACATGCAAGTGCAGGAACTTATCCTGCGTCGCATACGGTTCTTCCCATCTGCCCTCATGATACGCCGCCCGAACGATGTACTCCGGCTCGGTGTAATGAAATCCCAAACTACTCCAGTCGATATCTTGTTTCATTTCCGTATTCAAATAATACGTCTAATATACTCTTTCCGTCTCCAAAATAACGGTTTAATTCTTCATTTCTCCAGTCGCTTGTCGGCTTGTATGCAAACCCCTCTACGCGTTTCGGACTATTGAGCAACAACGCCATGATGGTTTGATGAATCTCGTTGTTATAGTCCCAAAGGAACTTATACTCCTTCTCATAAAACGGTTCAAAAAACTCCGCATAGTAATCAAAAAACGGTGTGTTTTTATATGCGCTGACCAAACTGATCCAATGTTGATGTTGCCAACGAGTCTGATAGCTGATCTCGATGTCTTTCGTCAGTTGCTTATGCTCTACTTTCTTCACCGGCACAGTGAGCCGGATATCCTTTATCAGCGCTCTATTGCGACACGTCTGCTTCTCAAAGCTCTCCAGCCCCTCGATCTCCACTTTCTCCGGACAGGTCAGATACGCTCTGTACCACTCCGTCGGTGCCAAATATGCGATAGGTAAGATCATCTGCCGGTAGCAATATTGCCCAAACGATTCCAACGGATACTATGCTTGTCCTTATCAATACTCAGCCAGATGAATACAGGGCGACCCACGATATGATCTTCCGGCACAAAACCCCAGTACCGGCTATCGGCGCTGTTATGCCTGTTATCACCCATCATCCAGTAATAATCCATCTCGAACGTGTACTCCTGGCCTATCGCGATCGGTTTGAACTCATACGCGTCCGCAATGCGCTTGTAGATCCAGTAGTTCTCCTCCGTGATCATGATCTTATCGCCCTTGCGAGGGATATAGATTGGACCGTAGTTGTCTCTCGACCAGTCATTATGCCCCAACGGATAAACAGCACCGCCTTGCGTCTCGGGTTCTACTTCGATGCCCAACACATGCGGATTCTTCTCGATCTCCGCCTTCATCGCTTGCGTCAAAGGAAAATGCCAGGTCTGCGCATCGATCTGCATGCGGTCGGCTACACTGATGCCGATCTTCTCCAGGTACTTGGCCCCGAACAAATGTCCGTCTGTCCGAACCAGATAATTCAACTGTACACCCTCGCGGAAGGGTTCGCGTTCACCGTTCACATAAATAACATTATTGATGATCTGTAATGAATCGCCGGGCGTTCCTACGCAACGTTTCACATAGTTCTCTCTGCGATCCACAGGGCGGGTGAGGATCTCTCCGAATACATCCTTACGTTGATGCATCAGCGCCTCACCGTAGTAGTACTTGAGCGTGTAATAATCGGGATTTTGCATGTTCGAGCAAATGGTGTCGCCTGCCGGAAAATTGAAAACCACGATATCGCCTTTCTGCGGACTGGTCCAACCTGCCAAACGCTTGTATCCCCAATGCGGTTTGTCTAAATAACTCTTACCTCCTCCCAGCCATGCCGGCATCGTGTGTTGCACCAAGGGCATGGACAACGGAGTCTGCGGCACACGCGCGCCGTAAGCCATCTTGCTCACATACAGGAAATCTCCCACGCGCAGGGTCTTCTCCAAACTCGAACTCGGGATCTGATAGTTCTGGAAAATATACAGATTGATGAAATACACGGCGACTAACGCAAACACGATCGCATCTATCCAGGAACAAACGGTGAAAAGGAAAGGCTTCGTGTCCTTATACTTCTTCCACCATCCGTAATTGATATACTTCGTCGTGAACATATCCACGATCAGCGGCAATAATACGAGCCATCCCAGACTCTTCCAGTCGCCCCATGCAACCCAAATCACGAACGCGATATACAACGCGCTCCAGATACCTGCGCGGATCCATCCTCCGCGCGTCACTTCACTTAATCTATCTTGCAAACTTTTCATACCAAACTCTCTGCTGCCAATACGGCACCTAATGCAAAACCTCTACGACCTTTGGCTATATGCGTGATGATGATCGTATCTTCCTCGCTGTCCCATTTCACCTCATGCGTTCCGGGCACCTCGCCTTCACGAATACTCTCTATAGCAACATTCGTGCCAATTTGTTCAGCGAGTGTTTTTGCGGTACCGGAAGGTTTGTCTAATTTATGAATATGGTGCGTTTCCGTGATGCTAGGCGTGTACTGAGGCTGCCCCTTCATCGCTGAGGCTAATTCTTTATTCAACTCAAAGAATATATTGACGCCTACCGAGAAGTTGCTTTTCCAAATAAGCATAGGTTTCTCGTGAATCCGTTTATCCTCTTCCAAAAGTTCCTGCGCATTCCAACCTGTACTACCACACACTACAGGCACACCTTGCGCCCACGCGCGCAAAATATTATCCTTGGCAGTACCCGGTGTGGTGAACTCGATTGCCACATCAGCACCGTTCAAATCAAACGCATCGCCGGCATCAATACGCGCCACAACCGCATGTCCGCGCTCCAGGGCAATCGATTCAATCATATGCCCCATCTTTCCGTATCCGATAAGTGCTATTCTCATAACTTTCACAAAAAATCGCGCAAAGGTACAAAAAATATTTTACATATACAAGTATATGTACAAAAAAGAGTGCCGAAGCACTCCTTTTATACCATTTCCGTCAATTTTTCTACATTTTTACGCCTCGTCTACCAGCATCTGACAATTTTTGCAGTCAAAAGTCAGCGCCAGCATTTTTCCCGTACGAAGACGCAAAAAACGGGGCTCCTTATCTGGAGCATATGGATTTATCTTGCGGCAATGCCCGAGTTCAAACAACAGGCAGTACTTGCAGGTCATCAAATGATCGTATTGCGTCTCCATTCGTTTAAAATGCTAATCGGTATAAAATAGGGTGCACTCTCGATCTTCACCTCGCGGGCAATATACGGCGTATCGCCCAGTTTGCTCAATTGGGTACGGATCGTATCCAGCGCCTTCATTTCATTCTTCGCGGGTTCTTTGGCATAGTCAAACGTACGTTCTTTGTCGCCGATACGCAGCTTAAATCCGTTCGCGGTTTCGCTCAACACGATATCTACCGGAATACGGCGCTCGCTATGTAAGTTCTTCGAAAACTCCACATCGAGATTTCGGAATAACGAGATCACGTGATCACGAGATATCGAAAGGGCTTTATTGATCTTCACCAAATTCCCTTCCACGCCGTTCACGTTGAAACCTTCACTGCCTATGGTTAGTCCGTCGCCGTTATGCAGCGTGACGCCTTCTTTCAGTCTCACTCTCAGCGTATTACCCCGCGTTTCAAGCACTTCGCCTACATACTCGCCGGTCGATTTAGGCGTGTTCCAATTCGCCATGTGAGGTGTCCTACCATGCAAGAAATAATCAATCCCACCTCTATGAAACGTCTTCTCCGGATCGGGAACAAAACTGCGCGTGTATAAATGTCTTACAGTCGGAGACGGTCTTTCAGCACAGCGGTCTATCGCAGCGCGATAATAAGCTGTGATATTCGTCACGTAGTCCGCATCCTTGAGGCGTCCTTCGATCTTAAAAGTAGTCACACCCGCATCAATCAATTCGCTTAAGTACGCACTTCGATCCAAGTCTTGCAAACTCAGCAGATAGCGCTGATGAATGGGTTCACCCTTCTCATCCAGAACCTCATTTCCGTTGGCATCCAATAGGTCATACGCCATGCGGCAGAACTGTGCGCAAGCACCTCTGTTGGCGCTTCTATTGGCCAGAACTTCCGATATATAGCATCGCCCGGAATACGATACGCAGAGCGCCCCATGCACAAATGCTTCCAGTTCGATATCCGGCACCGCTTCATGAATCGCTTTAATCTCCTCTATCCCCAATTCTCGCGCCAGAACGACGCGCTTGAAACCCAAATCGCGCAAGCGTTTCACCTGTTCCGGGGTCCTGTTATCGCATTGGGTGGAAGCGTGCAGACGGATCGGCGGCAGGTCAAAATCCAACAAGTGCAGATCTTGTATGATCAGTGCATCGACACCTATTTTATATAACGCGTGCGCGAGCGCGACCGCTTCGGGGTACTCGTTCTCATGCAGCAAGGTATTGAGCGTCACCAGCACTTGCACCTCATACGTATGGGCATAGTGCACCACCTCCGCCAGATCATCCAGCGAGTTACCAGCCGCTTGCCGCGCTCCGAATGCCGGCGCACCGATATAGATCGCGTCCGCGCCTGCCTGAATAGCCGCTTTGGCTACTTCTTTGTCGCGAGCCGGAGCGAGGAGGCTAAGCGGTAAAGCACGATGCCCGCTGTCACACTCACGTTCATCGAATGCTTGGTGCCGTATTGAGGAATCTCTATGCATTGATCACAATTATCTACTACTTCTTGTTGCACGCCAAAGACTTCATGTCCTAACACGACCGCTATCGCTGTAGGATCGCTTCGCTGCAGGACCGTTTTACTGTAAGACCGCTTCGCTGTAAGACTCTCCGCTACTTCTTCCAGCGTGATCGAGTCATGGGCCTGTTCTACGGCATACACCGTATACCCTTGCGCTTTCAGGTCCTTTACCGCGTCCAAGGTCTCTTTGTAATACGTCCATTCAACGCTCTCTTCCGCGCCGAGTGCCGTCTTATGGATCTCCTGATTCGGCGGACAACAACAGATACCGCAGAGCACTACGCGTTCGATACGCATCGCGTCGGAGGTGCGAAAAACCGCGCCGACATTATGCTGACTGCGCACGTTATCCAGCACCACTACCAGCGGCAGTTTGTCGGCCTCTTGGTACTCCGCTACACTCATGCGCCCCATCTCGGCGGTCGTCAGTTTTTTCATAAGGCAAAGGGTAATTTGACGCGCAGCACATGCGCTTCTTCATCAATCTCTACAATAAAATCTTCGTGTAGCGGCACCATGCGACCGTCTTCCAGTTCTGCGAAGATATTCATCGTGCTGTCATCCACGCGCACGATCTTACCGATCGTCGCATCGCCGTCTTGCAAGGTCCAGCCTTCAAAATCCACCCAAGCCATCTCGTCTTCATCAATCTCGATGTCGCGCTTACGCACGAATACCTCTTCTCCTTTCCATTCCGCGAAAGCATCGGAACGGAAAGGCACAAACAGTCCGTCGCGTTGCACGAACACAAACTCCGGCAGATCCTTGCCGTGCGTACGCTTCAGTACGCCGAGGGATATGAGGTCTTTCTCGTCTATCATTGTCGTATCACCAGTACACCGCCGCTATTGGTCAGCGGGATGCGTCGCATATATTCGTGGGAGATCTTCTTCGTCGGCACGGCTGTTCCCGAACCCAAGTCGTACTCTTCTCCGCAGTCGGGACAGCGGGCAAAGATACCATCCACTTCGCAAACCCGCCTCAAACCGCGCCCTGCGCAGTACGGACATGCCAGATCCCAGGCATTGTAGTTGCTCCAGGTATCGATATACACCACCACGCCGGCGTAGCCGCAGGCTTCCAGCACCGTGCGAACCACCAGACTGCCGTTATAGTGATAGCCTTCCTTATCCGCGATGACGTAGGTATTGATCGCCGTGGGTTGAAAATGCACGAATACCCCCTGCCGCGTGTCAATGTGCAGGTTCACCGGATAGCGCGGTACGCTCGAGTTAAAACTCGTGCCTTCGCAACTGCACAGTACCGCACAAACAATCCCTATGATCAGTTGCCCGAGACGCTGCATATATGGATCGTGTAGATGAGGGTGGAATAGGGCGGGATGTATATGCTCGTACCTTCCGTTCCGTAACCTTTGGCTTTGCCGTATTTGCCGGACTCGTAGTACGAGTAGTCGTAGCCCAAATAGGCGGGGATATACAATTCTATATCGCCGTGATTATGGATCTTATGGCATCCTTCGGCAAAACCGGGGATCATACCGCCCAAGTTCCGCGTTGCACCTTTGACATCTTTCTCTATATATGCCCCGTTGATGAGTTTGAGGGAATAGTCGCAGACGATCGTACTGGTCGTGTTAGGCACGGGCTCGTTATTCTCCTTACCCGGGTCCTCGATGATCTTGAACTGCAAACCGGTAGACGTCGTACGAACACCCTCCTGGTGTTTGTTGTTCTCCAGCCATAACTTGTTTTGCAGCTTCCAGTCCGCCCATTCGTTCTGCTTACAGGAAGGACAAAGGAATAAGGACAAAGGAATAAAGACTAAAATGATTAGTCGGATGATATTTGGTCTTTTGTCTTTTAGCGTAGCGGTCTTTCGACTTTTAGCGCAGCGGTCTATTTTGCTATCCATAATTCGGGATTTATATAGTTCTTATCTTTGTATATCTGAAAATACAGTTCTGTCTTCTGGTCCTGTTCCGGGTCGGTGAAGATGGTACCGATCGTCTGCTTGATCTCCACCTGATCACCTTGCTTGACGTTGATCTTGCTCAGGTTCGAATAAACCGTTCGGTAGTTACCGTGCTGCACGATCACCGCATACGTGCCGTTCACCATGAAGCAACTCGTCACCTCGCCTTTATACACCGCGCGTGCTTTGGATCCGGCCACAGTCTGGATATAGATGCCCTTGTTCTCCAAGATCACATGTTCATATAAGGGGTGTTGCTGTTTGCCGTAATGCCCGCTGATCATCCCTTTCTCTACCGGCCAAGGCAAACGGCCTTTATTGGCCTCAAAACCGCCCGCGATCAACTGCTGCTCTTTGGTCAGACTTGTCTTAGACGCTTTCTCCGCCTGTTGACGGATCATATCGTCGATCTTCTTATTCAGCTCAGCTACCTTCTTCTGCTGGTTCTTTAGTTGCTTATTCAGGTCTTTCTCTTTGGATTTCAGCTGATTAAGCATCGTCTGCTGTTTACGCTCATCGCGTTTGAGCTTGTCCTGTTCGCGTTTTTTGTCGTCCAATACAACCAATTTATCATGCTTATTCGCGCGCAGCAACTCGTTCTGCGTGTCGATCTCCGCCTGCGTACTCTTGATGCGGTCTACCTGCATTTGCCGGTAATGTGCGAACTCGCGCAGGTACCGCGCACGGCGGGCTAATTGCTGAAAACTGTCGCTGCTCATCAGAAAGAGCAAAGGCGACTGTTGCACTTGCGCAAAATGGCTCTGCCTTACCATCTCTGCGTAGTCCGACTTATAGCCGTTCAGCACGCGCTGCAATGAGTCACGGCGGTTCCCCAGCACCTTCATCTCCTGATTCAATGCCAGCACCTCGTTATCCAGCGTATGGATGAGTTTCTTCTGATTCTTGATGTTCTGACCAATCAAATGCAACTTGTTCATCGTTGCACTCTCATCTTTCTTGGTCTGCTTGAGCATCTTATTGGTCTGCTCGATCTCTTGCTGTAATTTCTTCTGCTTCTTCTGCAGATCTTTCACATTATCCGCAGCCCAAACAGACAGCGACAGCGCTGCCAACAGAATGCCTATCACCCATAACCTATAACCTCTCACCTTTATCATAGCCATTTACGAATATCCACCTTCGTGTATTTATTCAAGTTCTGGTGTTTCACTTTCACCGGTACGTCCAGTTTGCGCGCAGGGTAGGTGATCTTCAGTATCACCTCCTGGTCACCCAATAGATATACCAACCGTGCCGTCTCGGAGCCCGTAGGTAACTCGCCCGAACAAACTTGCTGCAAAACATCCCAGTTGAGCGAAGGGCTCAGCGTGCGGTTCAATTCGGCATACGTCACCGTCGCGTATGTGCCGTCTATCTTATTGATACCCGTCAGTTCTAACGGAGTCGCTTCAAAACGCACCATCTCGATACCTAAAATAGGCATCACGCTGATGACCAGCATCGAGTCCCGCACCGTCTGCATGTTCACCGTGCCGGAAAACTTATTCCCGTCTATCGTGATCGATGCCTTCCCACCTTGCATCAGACAAGTATGCCAAGCAGGCTCGCTGACTGCTGAAGGCTGATCACTGACAGCTGTTTTCTTCTTCACCCCGCACCCCACTAAAATCAGTGCGGCTGCCAAGCAATATAACGTTTTACGCAGTAAAACCATCTTAACTATTTAACGTTTTATGTGATAAAACCATTTTAACTATTTAACGGCACGCAGTGCCTTAAGGTGTTTCTCCACTTCCGTCTTCACCAGCTCGTTCTTCGCATTCTGCTGTGCGCGTTGCAGGTAAAACAACGCCAACTCATCTTTTCCCTGCAGATGCATGATCCAGCCGTAGGTATCCAGATACACCGCATTATCGGGTTCTTCCCGAATCGTCTGCGCACTCATCTTCTCCGCCTTATTCAGGTCCCCGCCCGTGATCGCGAGAAAATAGGCGTAGTTATTGAGCGTTGTGATGCTGCCGGGATTCAACTGCAAGATCCGCTCGTAATAGGGGAAGAGCGTCTTTAGCTTCACGCCCATCTTCTCCATCAGTTCAACCCGCATTCCCAGCAACTCCAAGTGATCCGGGTCGATCTCCAGGTACTTATCCAAGGCGGCTAAAGCTTGTTTTGGTTTACCCCAAGCCGTATAGATCTGGCAACGCGTATACGCACTTTGTGCCTCGTATTTCTTACGCCGCTGATCGATCTCATCTTGCACTTTGATCGCCTCCTTGTACTGCTTGGCATCGGCCAACTGTATCAAGCGTGGCATCAAATAGCGTTCCCATTGACCTTCCGGATCGGCCTCATATGCCAAGCGAAACAGTTCATCCGCTTCCGCTTGTTTACCCATACTGCTACGCATGATACCCAGATAAGCCAACGTCTGCCCGTCATTGGGTTTGATCGCCCGGCAGAACTCCAGCAGCGTCAGCGCCTCGGGGTACTGCTCATGCATCACCGCCTCCTTAGCCGCATACCAGTAGTAGGTAAACTGCTGTTCCTGCTCCGCACTCAAAGCAGCAACCTCCTTCGGCTGCTTCTTTTTTGCACTTGCAGGCAACGCTACCAACAATGCAAAAATAATATATAACGTTTTACAAAGTAAAACCCGGAGCGTCCTCCCATTGAATTGGGAGGAGCGGCTTCCGCCTAGGAGGGTATCATATTTTGGTACAGTCACCATCTTAACTGTTTAACGTCGAAAATTTATTTTCGACCACTATGTCCAAATCCTCCTTCACCCCGCTCGGTCTCGCTCAGCTCATTCACTTCCACCACTTCGGGGCTCTCATGTTTCGCGATCACCATCTGGCAGATACGCTCTCCCGGCTCGATGGTCTGCGCCTCACCGCTCAGGTTGATCAAGATCACACCTACTTCGCCTCTATAGTCCGCGTCGATGGTACCCGGGGTGTTCAGTACCGTCAAACCGCGCTTCAAAGCCAAACCGCTTCTGGGTCTTATCTGTGCTTCATAACCCGCCGGTAACTCAATAAACAGCCCCGTTGGAATCAACTTCCGCTCCATCGGCGCCAAGGTGATCGGCTCCGCGATATTACACCGTATATCCATTCCTGCCGCCTGCGCACTCTCGTACTTCGGCAGCGGATTATTGCTCTTGTTGATTATTTTTAAAGTCATAATTCGAATATTCTGGTAAACTAGTAGACTAGTAGACTAGTGGACTAGTGGACTATTTAAAACCTTTTCTCCACTAAAACTCTCAGTCCTTCCGGCACGATTTGAATATGTATGTCTTTGTCCATCTCCACAGGATCGCCGTCGATGTGGAAGGGAGCCTTCTCTTCGCGCTCAACCGTGATCTCTTTCACGCGTAGCGTGTCCATGAAAAGGCTGTCATCGATACTGCCGGCAAAAAGGCGCAACGCCAGACTCGCGCTACCTAACAAGGCGTGACTCGACATCATCATGATATCCATCTTGCCGTCCTGCATGCTTGCGCGCGGGGCGATCTTGGCATCGTTACCCCACTGGTTCGCATTCGCGAAAGTGATCAAAAAGGCCTTATGCGTCACGTCCACGCCGTCGCCCACCAGATGATAGGTCTGCGGCTGATAGGTAAAGGCCTGCTTGAGCGTATTCTGGATGTAACTCATGAAACCCCGTTTGTTGCCCGCTGCAAAATTATCCGCCACTACCGCGTCAAAACCCGTACCGCAGGTACAAACAAACAGTTTGCCGTTCGCCAAACCGTAGTCCACGCTGATCGGTTCACTGTGGTTGATCATCTCCAGCGCCTTCTGCGGACGCATAGGGATCTCCAGGTGCCGGGCAAAACCGTTACCGCTACCCATCGGGATGATACCCAAGGCCGTCTTCGTACCCTTCACACCACGCGCTACTTCATTCACCGTGCCGTCTCCGCCCACAGCTACCACGGCATCAAATCCCATGCGCGCGTACTGGTACGCCAACTCAGCCGCGTGACCAGCATACTCCGTGAACGCGATGTTGGGCAACCACAGCTCCGCATCCAGCGTCTGCATGATCAACTTCGGTAACTTTTTCTTCGCGTTCTGCGACTCTTTCGATCCCGATATCGGGTTGATGATAAAAGCTATATTTTTCATGTTTCCTGATTAAATGTCTGTCGTTTAGTAGATATTCTGTCGACTCAGACGGATACCGAGCTTCACAAAACCGAAATGCGTCTGCGCCTTCTCGTCGCCCCACATCATATAACCCACACCCAAGGTAAAACGCTTGTATTCCAAACCTGTATATGCCCGGAAATAGGCCTGCACACCAAACTTCGATTCGCGCTGCCCCTCTACAAAACCGTAACAACGGAATTGCGGACCCAGCGAAGCGGCAAAGTACGGATACAAAGCCGTTTTCTTGGTCGGAATGAAGATACGAAGATCGCCAAACAGCGGCACTTGCACACTACCCGAATACCGACCGTTCTCTTTGTAAAAATTACCCGACACACCGATACCTGCACCCAGGAATGCATATTCATTGAACCGGCATCCGTATATATCCGTACCTTCGATACCGCCCATCATACGCCGTTTGTCGTTGAGCTTGATGCTGCTCATAAATCCCGACAACTCCGTATAGTTCTGGTAGATATTTTTCTTCTTCGGCTTCGAAGTCGCTTTTGGCTCTTCCTTAAAAACCGTCACCGTACCGTTCCCGTACGTGATACTGCTGATCTCGTCGGTCGAAATCACAAAAGTCGGACCGTCCAGATAGTTCGCCTCTTTGTAATGAATCTCCGTCTTCGAAACTTCCAAAATCTTTGCCTCGATCGTCCGTTCATCTTTCGTAACGATCACGTCTGTCGCCATCAGCAACAACGACTGCAGCAAAACCAAAGCCAACAAACCAATTTTTTTCATAATCATGTCTGTTCTTTATCCAAATCGGGCGCAAAGTTACAAAAAAAAAATCACATACGCAAGCCCGCGCGCATTTTTCCTCAATTTTCTCAAAAAATCCCCCATTTATTTGCATATTCCAAATTTTTTCCGTACCTTTGCAGCTAGTTGGGCTCGGACATAGGCGGTTTAGTCCTCGCCTGGCGCTCCTTCTCCAATACCCTCCGCTGCGCCGTGTTCGCCCTCGCGTCCGTCCCTTTGTCTATTGCGCCGGAATCGAATTCCGGCATAGCCAAACGCGCCGCCCCGCCCGCGAGGCCTCAATGCGGGTGTGCACGCTGTCGGTAAGTGTCTGCATGACTACCTCCGGTGGCGCTGTTTTCGTGCATGCCACATCTTTTGATGTGGTTTCGTGCGTGCTGTTTACATCGGTTCCCGATGTGAGGATGAAGAACGCTTTTTGGCTTTTTAGGGTGGGTGGTCAAAAAAAAGTACCATTTATAGGGCCAAATAAGCCCCTTAAAAATTAGCCAAAAATCAAATCGGCTGCAAAGTTACAAATTATTTTTGACATGCGCAAGAAAATGGTACCTTTTATATGAACCATTTCAAAAAGTATCTTTGCGCTTGTTTCGTGCTTTTGGCAGCCGCCGTCGTGTGGCTCGGCTTTCGTGATACCCGCCATAATAGGCTCGTATGGTGCGATCATATCCCGCAGCTCTATGCGCCCCTCTTCTACAATGAGGACTCGCTTCTTCGATATATTGACATCGCCTTCCATGAGGACGATGCGGAAGCGCTTACTATCGCCGGCACTGCAGCTTATAACCTGCGCCTCTTCGATAAGGCAGGCCTGGACTCCCTGCCCGCCGTCGAATTGGAAGACGCCGACATGATGCTTTTAGGCGCCGCCTCCCAAGGCTATGCGCCCGCCTTCACGGTCATCCATTATTTGAATCAACTGCATCTCTGGCATCACTCCCTTCCCACCAACGAACCTACCTATACCCCCTCTGCTCCGGATCCCCACGACCCGGACTATGTTTATATGACTGTTAAATAATACCGATATATGGCACACACAAACACAACATTAGGAGCCGCAAAAGCAACTAAAAACGATGAGTTTTATACTAAATTTTTCGATATTGAAAAAGAGTTAATACATTATCGTGCGCATTTTCGCGATAAAGTTGTCTTTTGTAACTGCGATGATCCTTATGAGAGTAATTTCTTTAAATACTTTGCGCTCTATTTCAATGCGCTCGGTTTAAAGAAACTCATAACTACGTGCTATGATGGTTCGCCTATCGCTCAACAGGAGTTGCCTTTGTTCGCGGATGAGAACAACGAGCCGAAGAAAAAAGCCTATAAAGTGGAGATCTCTGAGGTGCCGGATATGGACGGAAATGGAGCAACGGACTTAACGGATGTAAAACTATTACTGAAAAGTAGTAAACATAATGTCAAGGCGGAACTGAAGGGTAATGGCGATTTCCGTTCGCCGGAATGTGTTGAACTACTCAAACAAGCAGATATTGTGGTTACTAATCCGCCTTTCTCGCTTTTCCGTGAATACGTTGCGCAATTGGTAAAATACGAGAAGAAATTCTTGATCATTGGAAATATGAATGCTGTCACTTATAAAGAGATTTTTCCTTTGATTATGAATAATAAATTATGGTTAGGCGTGACGAGACAGGGAACTGGTTCGATGTGGTTTAAAGTTCCTTCGAATTTTCCTATGAAGTCAGGACAAAAAATAGAAAATGGTGTACGTTTTCAAACAATTGGAAATACTGCATGGTTTACTAATTTGGATCACTCTCGCCGTCATGAAGAACTTATCTTAATTAAGCATTACACACCGGAGGAGTACCCACAATACGATAATTATGACGCTATAGAAACGGGTAATGTTAACGATATACCGTGTGATTATAATGGTGTAATGGGTGTACCTATTACCTTTTTAGGCAAACTTAATCCAGATCAATTTGAGATTTTGGGTAGTTCTAATTTCGAAGAAACTCCATGTAGAATTGAGAGAAATTATAGACTACTAGGATATAAATTTTTAAAAGCAGATGGTATATCTGAATCTGGATCAGGCGCTCTAAGAGATAGACTAACCCCAAAAGTTAAACGCAAAGGAAATAGCGATTACTCTGTTAGTCCTGAGGGAAATATATTATCTGCAACATATGGTCGTATTTTTATTCGTAACAAAAAAACACAAACAATATGATGACTATTGAGCCTATGGAAGTAACGGTAGCCGAATTGGTAGATGGCTATCGGGATAGCGATGAAGAAGGAATCGTTGGCTATCACGGCAAATTGGACATCCGTCCAAAATACCAACGAGAGTTTGTATATAGCGAGAAACAAGAGAAGGCTGTAATAGACTCTATATCAAAGAACTATCCGCTCAATGTAATGTATTGGGTGGAAAGAGAGGATGGTTCCTATGAGGTAATGGATGGACAGCAACGTACGCTATCTATTTGCCACTATTATTGGGGTGCGTATGCGATTAATTGGAAAGGAAATCTCTGGGGGTATAGTAATTTGCCGGAAGCAGAAAGAGAGCAATTCCTTAACTACAAATTAAGGGTATATGTATGTAAAGATGGTACGGATACGGAAAAAATTGATTGGTTCCAAGTCATCAATACTGCTGGCGCTGTATTGACCGATCAAGAAATAAATAATGCTATCTATGCGGGTACATGGGTTACTGATGCAAAGCGCTATTTTTCGCGGAATAATAGTGCCGCAAAGCGTATCAGTGATGGCTATATCTCTAAGGCATGGAATCGACAAGCAGGTCTTGAAATGGCTATAGAGTGGGTCGCTAAAAGAGACGGTCTTACGATAGAGGAATATATGCGCCGCCATCAGCACGACAGCGACTGCAGCGACCTTTGGACGTATTTTAATCTTGTCATGACATGGGTTAAAATGAAGTTCATCGGCAAGCATGCTAATCTCTATACCGCTACTGATTGGGGAGATATGTTCCGTAAACACAAGGATGATGAGATAGATGCTAAAAAGCTCGAAATATGGATCTCTGAACTCCTCAAAGATGGCGAGATCACCAATAAGAAAGGTATCCTTTGGTACGTCCTCGACAACAATGAGCAGCACCTCGGCTTGCGTGCTTTTGATGAAAAAACCGCGCTTGAGGTTTACGAGGAGCAAGGTCACAAATGCCGCGGCGTTAACTGCCCGGAACATGGTCGGGAACTTGACTTCTCCGAAATGGAAGCCGACCACATCGTGCCTTGGTCAAAAGGCGGCAAAACTGTTAAGGAGAATTGCCAAATGCTCTGCCGGCATTGTAACCGCACCAAGAGCAACAAATAAAAGCATAAGACATATTTCTGCGTGAGCAGAGCACATCGCTAACGGTAAGTCTAAGCTGGAAACTTTAAGAACACTATCGTGAAACGATGCCTTTGGCGTAGTACTAACTACGGCACGGGTGGACGTTTCTATAAATGGTGTTCGAAGATTCCAGCTTAGGCTCGTTTATAGGTACCAAACCCGTGCTTTTTTTGACACAAAACTTATACATTATATGCAGCAAATCATTAAAATGGAGCAGCCTACCATCGGCCAAAATTTCGGGTCTGTGACAATTATCAACAACTATCCTCAACCCGTTGCAGACCCTAAACCCGAGGATAAAGTATCTCAATCTTCATCAGCTATCCCGCCTGATTTCTTTTGCATCACTCCTCGCTTCTCCGAAGAGAATATTCGTGAACGGCTTGCCGCTGAACTCTCGCAAGCCACGTCTAAGATAGACTATTGTCGTGCCCTGTACCGCTTGCAACATATCGGTTGCATCAATATCAATCAGTACGCATCGGACGCTCAAAGAGCCATCGTTTTCAATAATTTTCAGTCCAAATATAACCTTGCACCGAACGATTTTTGTCGGGCAAGGATGAATATTTAGTCGTAGAAAATCTGCACTACACGTAGAGAATACGTAGCGTTTTTGTAGAGATTTCGTAGAATTAGTAGAGAATTTGCACTCCTTTTCAGGGGTGCTTTTTTTATCCCTACCTTTGCATCGCTTTTCGGAACAAACATCCCTCCGAGATCCGATGTATTATGAATAAAAAATTAAATTCTTCGCCAAAGCGCAAACCTATCTACCGCCTCTGGTTTATGGCTCGTGGCTACAAACAAGCCGACCCCCGCTACACCAACGGGCAAATTATCTGGCTGCATCCCGAAACAAACGACGTACTCAATCAGTACGGCTATAAAATCAAACTACAAATTGAGCCGAAGGAAAAGCGTAGACGAAATACCACACGGTATTTGAAGCTTTCACGTAGGCATGGTGATAAGTACCTTGCCCGCCTGAAGTACCTCACATTCAAAGGTGAAATACCACAAGGCTACACCATCGACCATATCGACGGCAACACTTTCAACAACAACATCCGCAACCTGCGCGCCGTGACACCCGATATCAACTACCGCGACGGCGGCTTCTTGCGAAAGCTCCGTAACCATAAAATCGACGTAGCCATGTTCCCCGGTATCATCCCAGAGGGCTTCGAACGTATGGCGGAGTGGAAAGCCTCACATTCCGAATGGGAATATAGAAATCTCACTCGCGAGGAACTCATTCGTATCTTCGTTGGACCGACCTTCACCGTCATGGATCCCGAAGCCGTTATGGAACTCGATTTTACTCACCGCCGCGAAATCTGATCATTATGGATATTATCGATCTTAAAAAAGCCCTTTACGAAGGCATCGTTATCTTTGATTTCATCAAGAAAGACGGTTCGAAACATCAAGCCCGCGGCACTACCTGTCCCGATCTCGTCCCTGCCGATGATACCCCAAAGGGTAAGCGCACACCGCTTCAGCAGGCAGCCTATGACCGCCAGACCGTCGCGTTCTACGACATCAACAAAAAGGCCTGGCGCTCCATGCGAATCGACACCATCTGGAACTATCACCGTGCCCTCAAACTCATGTAAGTAAAAAGAGAAAGAAGCAAAGAGAAAACCATGCGGATAGTACCTTTATCTTTTTCTAAAAATAATTATTTTTTAATAATTTAAAAAGGTTTTTCTTATGGAAACAATCAACGAAGTAATCGACAAGAAAGGCAGCATCGAGCACCTCTGGAAAATCATCGACCCCGATAACCGGTTCTCGTACAAAACCGCCATCAACGAGTGGTATCGCCTCTCACTCACCGAACAGCGGCGGATGTACCTCTATCTGCTCTATAAAAAATGGGTCGGCGATAAGTTCTACAACTCCCCTTACGAGATCATTACCAACTGCCATCCCTACCCAACAAACTGGAATGGGCGACCCTTCATCAACCGCCTCATGAAAGATGGCACATACCTCGTCCGAGCCGTTCATAACGGCGAGAAAGGTACCTTCACCCTCGATGAGGCTCGCGTTTGGCAAATGAAAGACATCAAACCTCTTAATTTCCGAATCGAGCAACTTCCTCGCAAGGAGAAAGAACTTATTGAATATATTAAAAACAATTTAATTTCTGATTAATGTATGGCAAAAGTAGAATTATCCAATGGTATTTTCCGGATCCTCTCCGGCACCATCAACAAACGGACCTATCAAGGCCCGGACGGCATACACACCGTGCGTACCTACGCCAAAACAATGAACGGCAAGACACGCATCTATGTCCGCGATGAAAAACCCCGCACCAATCCGCCCACCAAAGCGACCCTTCTTACCCGGCAGCGCTTCTCCGACTGCGCACGCATCTGTCGCGACCTCACTCCCGAGCAGCGACAAACCTACCACGATCAATGGGTTGCCGCCAAGTACATCTTCCGCGGAAAGAAGTACAACACCCTCCGCGGATACATCATCGCCCGCCTCTATGACGACACCCCTGCGGTAGACACTAAGCAGAAAATCGGTAGAGAATCAGATCTTACACGGAATCAAACAAATAGCCTATGAAAACCAATGTTATAGTATACCTCGTCGATATCCGCGACGAACTCATGACGATCGCACCCGATGACGATCCGAACGGCGCTTTTGAATGCGCGTGGGAATGGTGGAAGAGTTATTGCACCCGACGACATACCCGCATACACCAGTTTTTCTATGATGCCATGAATAGAGGCTGGCTCAAAAAAGCCGATGCGGAAGCCTTCTGCAATTTCCTCCATAATGGCCATCCTTGGCGCTGTTTAAACTAGTTTTTCATCCTGTCTTGAATGCGAGACCCCCATCTCTTGGCGGTCTCGTTTTTTTGTTGTACCTTTGCACCGGATTTGAAAAAAATTGTTTTTTTATGTTTATTTCTGATTATTGATTTTGTCTCGTTGAGATAAGGATTTGATTGATAAGGTTCATTGTAAATTTACTTACGAATGAAGCTTAGCAAGCAAAGACTTAGAGATTATTCAATAATCTAAATCAATAATCAGTGTTTTGTTTGTTTTTTTCTTAAAATTATGAAAAATGTAGATATCCAATTGGTAACGGCAGCCCTCCTCTCCATGGGCGGCATGGCAATGCTCTTCTGCGGCGTCTTTATCGACCCCCAGGGGCAGATCCATGACACCCTCCTCATCGCCTTCGGAGAAGTAGCTACCTTTGCCGGAGCACTCTTCGGTATAGACTACGTCTATAAAAAGAGAAAATAACCAGTTAACCAGTAGACCAGTAGACCAGTAGACCAGTATGATAGAAATTACACTCCATAGATCCCGTCCTGATAGCAAAGCCGTTCGCGGACATATGAGCATCCCATTCGAGACGCCCATCGTCGTAAACTCTCTCGAGAACGCGGACTTCCTCATACCAGCCGGTACGTATCCGCTCGAGCGAACCTGGTCGCCGAAGTTCAAAAAACTCATGCCCATCGTCCTCGAAGTCCCCGAGCGAGAAGGCATCCGCATCCATCGTGGCACCACACCCGAGCACTCCACCGGATGTATTCTCACCGATATGTACGGAATGTCCACCCTCGACGCATTGTTTAACCGCATAGAAAAAAACGCAAGTATCTATGAAACTGACCCCGAAGAAGTATGTCTTACTGTCCTTGATCCTGCTTAGTGTAGTGATCGGCTTCACAGCCTGCAAAGCATGGCGTACGGTCACCACCACCGCCACCTACACCCAGGTCAACGACTCCACCAAGTCCTCCCAAACGATCACCACCAAGACCGTCGAAGAGTACGTTGGTACCAAGAAAAACAGGTAAAGAACATCCCTGTCTAAAGAAAGTGTTCGTCATTAAACGAACTATATTAAAAATGCGACAAAAAAATGATTTTTTAGGCTAATGATGATACATATCCATCTATATAGGGGCGATTGTTGGTAACAACGGCGAAAGCTTGTCTAATAAGTTTGTTA